>Ga0307380_10006308_pt1 | contig 15604 bp, 16 predicted proteins | sample UN3MG_FD_202239 | JGI IMG/M metagenome (GOLD analysis project Ga0307380, IMG submission 202239) | Soil microbial communities from Risofladan, Vaasa, Finland - UN-3 | ecosystem: Environmental > Terrestrial > Soil > Coastal area > Acid sulfate soil | place: Finland: Risofladan, Vaasa | collected...
AGGGCTTCGTCGATGGTCATGCTGGGTAGTATCGACGGAATGGCCCGGGCCATGAGGGTTTTTCCAGCCCCGGGTGGTCCGGTCATGAGCACGTTGTGGACAATACTCCGGCGCATGTGGAGCATCCTTCAGCTTGGTGGTCCATCTGTAGTCCGTGAGGCCAGCCTATTCTACGCTAGAGGGCGCGAGTCGGCAACTCGTTCTGCCAAGCTGGCACCACTACGTTGGCTGCCTGGTACTGTTTGCTCGGTCAGCCTGGATGCTCTGCCGCAGTTAGTAGCTGCACGCCTGGCCGTGCGGGGCGCAAATGCGGCGTTCCAGCTAGAACGGGCGCTGTGCCTGGTCTGATACTGTTGTCGAGTCCGCCGTGATGATCGCCGACGCACTGCAAGGGTCGAGAGTGGAAGTCGCTTTCAATGATCTTCCCCGCAGAAGGCTTTTCCCGATGGATGCGCCATGAGGGGACCGTCAATGCACCTGCAGGATCATTCGATGAGCCATCATTCACATGGTTCAACGTGAAGGGGCCATCCAATGGGACTGGTGTAGAAGCGAACGGACGACAAGTCGTCCAGATAGAGCCATTCATGTGACAGTGTGGCCGATTGAACGTGTATTTCTCCTCTGGCAGGCGCGTAGGCATCCACCTCTATGTGAAACTCATAGCGGCCAGGCTCGGTTAGAACGAGATCCGCGTCACATTGAACCGCAAAGACTGGCGTGAGGTGGTATGCTCGCGACTTCGTCTCTCTTTCGAAGGACGGCCCTATGAGGATAACTCCCAGGTCATTAATAGGCACGGGCCCCGGACCCACACCCCCACCAGGAGTGAAAATGGTGGCTTCACCGATATCAGCAGGGTCCACCGGTGGTGAAAATGCGTCGAGGACTACTGTGATTTCTTCGACGATCGTGTCTATCGATGAGACGATCAGGAATTCGAGGCGCGCATCCAAGTGCTCTGCGCCGTATGAGCTAATAGTTCTGAGATCTCCCAATCCGTATGTCCTATAGCGCCAACAGCGCGTCGGCACTATCACAATGGGCCGTCCGTCGACAATGGTGCTGATTGCCGCCATGGCATGAGTTCGTACACGTCGAATCTCCACCGGCGGCGCGGCGGATGCATGGCGCATTGCGCGAAGATCGGGGTATATGGTGATCGCGGCCGCGATCAAGGTGCATGCTCCAGCAAGTGTGCTTCCAATGACGGCTGCCTTCACGGTAATGGGGAGCCTAGCCCAAGAGCGCACCACCTACCTCCCACGCCGCGCCGGACGGATCACTGAAACAGCTACGCGTGGTCCATGGAGCTGGCATCGATGCTGATCGCAAGCTCGTCACCAGCGAAGATTCCTCAAGACGCCGACCGAAGCCGAGGCCTGAAGTCTGTTCGCTCACCGATTATATCCCACATGCGCATAGGTTTCAAGTCCGCTTGTAATGACACGCCGCCAACGATTGCTAGGAGTCGCCTTGTGCAGTCTGCGGCATTGGCTAGCTTCTGTGCTTGACAACCTCCGAAGCGCACTTGCGAGACTCATAGTCCGCCACCTCCGGCGCCCCCGCCCCCTGGCAGCCCACGCCTGGCTCTGGCTGGCAGGGCAGGCAGAGGACATCGAAGACAAGCGCCGCTGTTTGGAGGCGGTACTCCAGCTTGATCCCGAGAACGAGACGGCCTCATAGGCCCTGCTGGCAATGGATCGCAGAACACCGATCAGCTGATCATGTCCGCATTTCCGAATGATCCGCAGGATTCCTCCTAGTAGACTACCCGTCCCTCCCCTCCATCACAGTTCAGAACGCCTCACCGGCCACTGATTGATCCGCCTCCGGGGTAGCCTCGATGGCTGTCCTTCTCCCTTGCCCTACCATCTAGCCTCTGCTACACTACTTGAGGGCTACCAAGGGAGGCGGCATGCTGGCCAAGGTCTTCAGTTGTGCGGTCATCGGGCTGGAGGGAGCCATCATCCAGGTGGAGGTGGACATCTCGCGCGGCCTACCTTCCTTCACCATCGTCGGCCTCCCCGACACGGCCGTCCAGGAGTCCAGGAGTTGTGGGAGAGCAAGGCCCTACCAAGCTTTGACGAGCCGGATGGTCCTAGGCGTGTGTTCGACCTTCTCAGGCAAATGAGACCGGTGAAGGCGGCCCAGGGCGACCGATACGCTGTGTATCCAGGTGCGGACGAAAGAGTAATGCGAGTTGTTCGAAAGGTGATACGAGGCCTGTGTGACTATCACCGCATCATGTCACCTGTGTCTGACCGTAGGGTCTGGGCCGATGTCTTGAAGTACGAAGTTCCACAGGAATTCCGCGACAGGATGCAATATGACCACCGTGACAAGGACATTGTGGAGTACAGATATCAGGTACTAGATGATCCAGTGATACACTCAGCCTGGTTGCTCACTTTCTTCGAGCGCTGTACCTTCATCGGATGGGTGTCCACTTCGGTAGAGGCATTTCCAGAGCAGTAATGGGAAGATGCCAAGGGGGTTATTGAGGACAGGTTGCGGGGGGACAGGGAGGAGTAAAGATAGGCTTACCGCGCGTGTGGGGTTTGCCGGGAGCATGGTGGGCACGACAGCAAGGGACTACAGAACCGCGTTCCACAATCCGGTTTGATCTGTAGCTCGTCAAGTCGCAGAAAGGAGAGGACTTCATGAATACCCTGTCGTCGATGCGGATAGCTCTGTTGACAACTCTCGTGACTATGGTATGCATCGTCTTGATCTCGTGCGGTCAGGACAGCTCGGCTCTGTGCGCGTCCCAGACGGAGAGCTATATCAGAGACATCGATCCATTGGTAGACGAGTTTCTGGACACCTGGCAGGTGGCAGAGTCCACTTCGCGGATTGCCCTAAGCCCGCTGGTTCGGGACATGCAGAGGGCGCACCGGGAACTGCAGGATGTCGCCCCTCCTGAGTGTGCAGAAGACGGGAGCAATCGTCTCATCCTCGGAGTGGGTAGCATCATAGACGGCTTCATCGCCTTTATGGGTGAGGAAGACGACGCTGCTGTCAGCCGCAAGGTGGAAAGGGGCGCTGACTTGATGGACAGTGGAATGAGCGAACTCGCCGACTTGGCATCGGGTAAGGTACCGCAGTGACTCCGGTGCTGGCTTGACCGATCCGGCGTTGAGAGGGCCAACAAGACAGCAGTTCCACCGCCCGCGCTCCCTCGTGATCCGCGCTTGGCTCTGGCAGGCAGCGGAAGCAGACGACCTCGAAGAGAAGCGCCGGTGCCTGAACGAGGTACTCCAGCTAGACCCCGAGAACGAACCGGCATCGTTGGCTCTCCTCGTGCTGGATCAGGAGAGGCCGACAAGCTAGACTGCCGCACATGCCCCATTGCGACCGTCCATGGTCCTTGCTACAATTCCGATGAGGCCTCGCTGGTCCCAGGAACGTTGCGCACGGACAGTGGTACATCGTCCTCCTGAACAGCGGGGCCTCGTTCTGGTACGTCAGGGGGCACGAAAAAAGGGACGCTCCGGCACGCGTTCCTTTGCGTTGTCTGCTATGTGGGGTACCCCGAGCCCAATCCCATTCTAAAGCGCAGCTCCAGACAGGCACCAACCGTCGTCGCGCGTGGGCATCCGTCGAAGTCATTCTCCGCACGCCTACCGGCTGAACTCAGGTTTCGGCTGGACCGCTCCGAGCAGGTTCTGTGCAGCTAGTCCTGACACTCCCCTCGGATTGTCCAGCTGACCTCCGGGGAATATATGGCGAAATAGTATAGGCCACCCGACAATGGTTGCAGCGTTTGGCCCTCAAATGGCTCGTAGATGGTTTCAATTACCAGCGACTCATAGCGCTCCGTCCCTGTTTTGTACAGATCAACAAACAGATTGCCGCCGCTCCCCAGGGGCCTGCCAGTCCAATAGAAGACAGCCTTATCGCAGTAGCCCCACTCGTAGTTCTGCGTGACGAGGTCTCCGCTGCCTGAGATCTCGATGAAGACTCGAGGCATAGGCGGTGTTGTTGCTGTGGCCACGATTATCACCGGCGTTTGCGTGGGCGGAAGCGGCGTCGGAGTGGGCGGGATCGGCGTGAGCGTAGGCGGAATCGGGGTCGACGTGGGCGGTGGGGGCACTGTCCGTGTCGGGGCAGTCGTTGAGGTGGCTACCTCCTGTGTGGCGCGAAGGAGTTGTTCTTTGAGGAGAGCAAGCTCAGTTGCCTGCCCAGCTACTTGCGTCTGGAGAGCGCGTTCCGACTCCGAGGCACCAGTCTGCACGCAACCTACGAAAACGAAGGCCAAGATCCCACCCAGCAGCAGTGCTTTTCTCACTTCATGCCTCCTTCTCTGAACGGAAACAGCACATAGCGAACCTGCGGGGCATCCCTGCCGCCGCATATGATTCACTGTAGCACAAGGCGTTGCGATCCGCAAGGATGCACGCCCATGGCTCCTTACACAGATGGGACCTCGTTCTGCTATGGGTAAGTTGTCTTGCCTCGTGTCCCCAGTCCTGCTATCATCAAGTGACCTCGCCTCTACTTCGATGATCGTTTGAGACGCACGTCTCGACCTCGCTGTCATCAGCTGTCATGCGTACGCATGAGGAGGAGCCGATCTCCGGCAGGTACAGGCCATGCCGAGGCACTCAGATCCGAGGACTACTCTAGTCTACTTCCGCGACGTGGACACGGTGAGGGCCGGGGGCAGAGACGCGCATAGCGTTCTAGTGAGGAGGTATCCATGTTGCGGTCTCTGGTAGGCTTTGACTGGCGCAAGTCTCAGGCGCATCTGCTCCTTCTTACCCACTTTATCTATCCCAATACCGCTCAGCAGTTCGCCAAGGCGGATTACTGGAAGGACGTGCTTGGAGAGACCCCACAACAGGCCGTCAAGCGATTTGAAGATGAGGGGGTGCTGGTCACTCCTGGGCTTCCTGAGCACCTGGAGTACAAGTACAAGGTTAGCGAGCTCCGCGCCATGCTCAAGCAGCGCGGCCTGCCCGTCTCCGGACGCAAAGCTGATTTGACCGCCAGGCTTGTGGAGGCGGACCCCGCGGGCATGAAGAAGGCGACAACTGGCTTGACTTTGCTCCGGTACTCAGATCGCGGACAGGAGATCGCCAGGCAATATCTAGCCGCCGAGAAGGAGAAGCGGGAAGCCGCTGAGCGGGAAGTCCTAGCCATGCTCAGGGAGGGCCGGTTTAGAGAGGCCAGCCTGCTGGTCTCATCCTACGAGGCCAACCAGGTTTTCTCGCGGGGCATCAATATCGACTGGAAGAACCATGATCCTAGTCGCGATGTGGCAGTACTGAAGGGTATCTTTGGGGGCAGGCCAAAGATACTGGCTCGGCTGGATCACGGCAAACTGGAGCCTTTACGTCTGGCCGCGGGCATGATGCTCTTGTGGGGCAGCGGTGAGGCTAAGTCTTGGCTTCCGACTGACTTTGAGACGGGTCTGGCCATGGATAATGCTGCTGCTGCCCGGATGTTGCTTTTCTTCGGGTACCATCAGGCCGACCTGGAATGGTATCGTGAGGTGGGTATCAAGTCTGTCCAGATAATCACTGTCAACGATGGGCACTCATGTGAGGCTTGTCGCAAGCTGGCCGGTAGCAAGTATAAGCTGAGTGAAGTCCCAGAATTACCTTGTGAGAAGTGTACATCTGATCTGGGATGCAGATGCACGCATGTGGTGTGGTAGACCTGCTCTTGATTGGATTGTGCCCCTGCCCGCAGCTCACAGACACTGGGGTGAACCATGACGCTCAAATCCAACGCTGAAGAACTAGCTCTCACAGCTCAAGAGATAGGCGCTGAGGTCATCCGAGGCCCTGTGCGCTATCCTGGGAAGCTAGGGGACATTGAGGTCGGTGGTGTGGACATTGGGGAATACCTCTATGACTTGAAGGACCAAGAGGTCATGTTAGTCATAGCTGCCATTGGCCCTGTGGAGGAACCGCTCATCCACTGTGGTCTGTGCCGAACACCGTACGAAGGTGACGAGTGCCCTGTGTGCAGGACAGAGCGGGAAGAGGCGAAGAGGGTGATTGAGGAGAGGTTGGATACCGGGGACAGGGTGGACTGCACCTCTGTTGGCGGACGGCGAGATAGGATCAAAAGGAACGTTTGATGAAGCTGATCCACACAAAGGGAACACTTGAGAGGCTTGAACAATTGGTGGCTGAGGTCCTCAATGCCACTTGGATAGACTATGTTGACCGCCTGCGGGAGTTTAGGGACTACTGCAACAGAACTCCGGTACTGGCAAACATCTTAGCTGCGCTGCCACAGGTTGAGTACGACTTCACCATCGGGATGCAGTACATGCAGCGTCAGTGGCCCCACGGCGAGGCAGGCTACGCTCTTCGTTGGGATGCTATCAATAAGGTTGTGGAATCCGGCAGTGACAGGCTGATTCAGTCGCAGCTGAAGGCCCCAAAGCGGTTAGATGGTCTGGCAACGTTTACGAAGCTGTTTGTTAGACCTCTACATCACTATCTTGTTCATCAGCTTGAGATCTCCAGTACGATGCTCTATCTCCTACTGCGGTACAAACGCTCGGCAGAGTGGTTTGAGGCCGAAAGGCTACGGAAGGCATACAGGGGTGATGGCGAAGAAGCTCTGGATAGGGACTTGCGACGGTTCCTATTCGAAAGCGGGATTGACTATCCGTTCTCTGAGCCCCGTTCTCCAGGTGGTCGAGCTGACATAGTGGCGGAGTTGGACACGGATGACCCCCTTGTCTTAGAGGGCAAAGTGTGGGACTCTGAGAAAGGCTACAAGGAGAACAGGGTGCGTGATGGGCTTCGCCAAGTGATGGAGTACGCGGACAAGTACGGCAAAGACGTGGGATATGTGACCGTGTTCAACCTCGACCACAAGCCACTCGTGTTTGTGAGCGACCCAAGTACTGACGAATGGCCTGCTTCGATTGAGCGCGGGGGCAGAACCTATTATTTCATAGCCATAGAAATTGCTGAACAGCCAAAACCTGTCAGTGAAAGGGAAAGAGGCAAGCTTATTGAGGTCAATGAAGTCCATCTAGACAAACTTTGGGCTGAGAGCACCGAGTCGACAGGCTGAGACGTGCCATGCGCATAGTTGGTCGGTGACTACTCAACGGAGAGGGAGCGGACAGGCTGATCAGGGATGTGGAGGAGTGGTTGGAGGAGCGTGGCCAATAGTGGCAGATAGTCGCAGTAGAAGGAGCATCCATGAGTGAAAACCCCTTTGATACACAGTTGGGGTATCCGGGGTTTGTTGGTCGGACAGATCCACCTGGAGTGGCAGGCAACTGTGAACTCAGTCAGTTGAGAGATTTGGTTGAGGCTGCTAAGGAGGGTCACGGGCGTCTCATCGTTGTTGAAGGCGAGGCAGGGGTTGGGAAGACCAGACTGCTTCGTCAGTTGGTTGCAGAACTGCGTGCTGACCAACCGTTGGCGGGTCAGGAAGGTGAGAAGTTTACAGAGCCGCCTATTCCCGGGATCCTGATTTCCGCGAGAGACTGGAAGGACCGTCAGGAGATAGTCGATGCCCTGATATTGGAGCTTGTCCGGGAGCTGGAAGGCACAGCAGCGAAGATATCGAAGGAGTTGCCGGAGGGGGCCGAACACTGGAGTGAGAGCTTCAACAAAGGGATAGACTTCGTGGTAGAAAAGCTGGGAGTGCCTGCGGGGCTCGCAGCAGGCGCGACTGGACCGGTAGCCGTTCTGGCCTATGGAGCTTCGTATCTCGGGCTGAAGCTGTTGCAGGGCCTGCTCACACGATTGAGCAAAGCTGATCTTCGAGCTCCAGAGGCTTGGCCCCAAGTCCTGCAAACGTTGAAGCAGGTCAACGAAGTGTTTTCAAAGTGCCGATGCCCTCTCGTGATCGCCATTGACCAATGGGATGACCTGGCAGAATTGGAGCTGGGTGCCAGGCGCGATTTCACTACAATCCTGCGTGGAATGCTCAGAACCATTGAAGAATTGAACCCCTGTCACATTCTCGTACTTGTCGGTGGTCGTAGTGGCAGGATCAATGCTTGCACTGCTGGCCTACCTCCGCTTGACAAGCTCCCCGTGAATCGGTTGCCTGTTTCTGAGGTACGCGATCTGTTGTTATGGCCTTTCGGCAAGGGCATGGACAGGGGACCTAGGTTCAGTAGGCAAGCCGCGGATGCTTTTGTGGAATCCTGCTATGGGCCGGATCGCCTGGATCGGCTACAGACGCGAGGGAACATGGCCTTTGTGCAACTTGGTGCGAAGATCGCCTGTGATGCTGCGATTGCTGCGGGCGTTGAAGTAATATCGCTTGAGGAGCCTCCACAGTGCATACGGGGGTCTATCGAGCAAGTTGTAGACCATCAGGTTGTGGGGTTTCGGAGCGAGAAAGATGATCGTGCTGCCAGTGAATTCTTGCTGGCCTTGGGAGCTGTGGAATACTCGGGTTTTACGGCAGATCAGGTGCGGTCGTTGATGACTGAGGACCAGAGTGATGTTGCGGTAGATCAGTGGCTTCGCGAGTTCTCGGCGACCACAGGGCTTACTAACACTGAACCTAAAGCAACAGGCACGGTCTATTCGTTTTCGCATCACATGCACCAGATCATTCTGAGAGAGATCGTATATGGTCTAACGGAAGAAAGTCAGCGATGGTGGGGTATCGCCCAAGCGGCCGTCAGTGCGATTGTGGTCGCGAACCCTGAGGGCGTACCGCAGAGTCTATCCGAGATACCCGGGACGGCGTGGGTGGGGCCGCTCAGGCCCTTCGCCATGCGAATCCTTTCACATGGTGAAGACGCTGACGCAAGTCGTGTGCTGGCGGCCATGAGAGCGCTCGGGAGGATTGCGAACAACGTGATGGAATTGGATGGTGACTACTATGGTTCGGCGTTCTCAGTGCTGATTAGGGGATGTAGACATCTGAACAGCAATATTCGCCAGGGTGCGGCCAAGGCCCTGGGGGAGATCGGCGATGTCCGCGCGGTCGAACCGCTCATGCATGCGCTGCGGGATGAGATCGGGGACGTGCGCCAAGTGGCGGCCAAGGCCCTGTGCAAGATCGGCGAGCCAGCGGTGGAACGAGTTATCGAGGCGCTGCGGGATGAGAGCCATCTGGTGCGCTCGTGGGTGGCCTGGACCCTGGGGGAGATCGGGGATGTCCGCGCGGTCGAGCCGCTCATCCAGGCGCTGCGGGATGAGGCGTGGGAGGTGCGCCAGTGGGTGGCCCGGTCCCTCGGGGAGATCGGCGATGTCCGCGCGGTCGATCCGCTCATCCATGCGCTGCGGCGTGAGGGCCTAGAGGTGCGGAAACAGTCGGCCAAGGCCCTGGGGGAGATCGGGGATGTCCGCGCGGTCGAACCGCTCATGGATGCGCTGCGGGATGAGATCGGGGACGTGCGCCAAGAGGGGGCCCGGGCCCTGTGCAAGATCGGCGAGCCAGCGGTGGAACCAGTTATCGAGGCGCTGCGGGATGAGAGCCATCTGGTGCGCTCGTGGGTGGCCTGGACCCTGGGGGAGATCGGGGATGTCCGCGCGGTCGAACCGCTCATCGAGGCGCTGCGGGATGAGATCCCGCAGGTGCGCCAAACGGCGACTGAGGGCCTGGGGAAGATCGGCGATGTTCGCGCGGTCGAACCGCTCATCCAGGCACTGCAGGATGACAGCAGAGTGGTGCGCCAGTGGGTGGCCCGGGCCCTGGGGAAGATCGGCGATGTCCGCGCGGTCGAACCGCTCATCCAGGCGCTGCCGGATGAGATCGGGGAGGTGCGCTGGTGGGTGGCCTGGGCCCTGGGGGAGATCGGCGATGTCGGCGCGGTCGAACCGCTCATCCAGGCGCTGCCGGATGAGATCGGGGGGGTGCGCCGGTGGGTGGCCCGGTCCCTGTGCAAGATCGGCGATGTCCGCGCGGTCGAACCGCTCATCCAGGCGCTGCGGGATGAGATCCCGCAGGTGCGCCAAACGGCGGCTGAGGGCCTGGGGAAGATTGGCGATGTTCGCGCGGTCGAACCGCTCATCCAGGCGCTGCGGGATGAGATCCGACAGGTGCGCCAAACGGCGGCCGAGGGGCTAAAGTCCCTCACCGGTAGGGATTTCGGGGAGGATGCGGACGCCTGGCAGGGGTGGTGGGACGAACAGCGGAAGTAGCACGCCGGCACTCCGTACGAATCCGACGAATGCCGCACGTGCAGGGCGGAGCGCGACCAGCCCAAGAGGCTCATTGAGCATCGCATGCGGCAGCATCGAGAGGAGAAAGGGGAGACGGACAGGCGGATTAGGGATGTGCGGGGGTGATGGGAGGATTTAGACGATGCTGAAGGAACTGCTGGGAGTCTATGAAGCTGGCCGCATCAATCCGGGAGCACCCGAGTGCCTTTTTCCCGAGACGCTCATCTTCAACGAAGGGTGGCTGCTTAGATCGGTGCTCAAGGAGTGCCTCGCCGGGTCTGGAGGCTCTGGGTTTGGCTTCCTACCCTTCCCGGAGGGTGTCACTGCCTATACCGAAGGTCAACTGTATACGCCTTTTAAGGCTCGTTTCAGAGGAGACAAGCTGGCTGAATCTCATACACATATAGATGGTATCGTCGGTGACTTCTCCATCACTGACACCAAGTCCGGAGTCGTGCTAAAGCCCGACTTGAGGTATGTCGCCGGATTTGAGGCAAAGATCTACGCCCCGATCGCCTCCGGCACGAAGAACGTTCCCTGGTACGATCAGCTATGCCGCACGGCAGCGTGCCTGATCAACTCGATACTACTTGCGCGGCCCCCAGGGAGCTATGCTGCACATCTCGCTGTCCTCTACGCCGAAGACAAGCAGCGTATCGACCCCAGTCTCTACACCAAGGACTACGTCGAGAAGCAGATCAGCAAGAGACTGCAGGGTTTCCTCGAGACGCGTGAGCCTGGCGACGTAGTCGAACGGTTTGCCAGAGGGTGGAGAGATGTTGTCGACCACCTGCGAATCCATTTCCACACATGGGAACAGGTGCTTGCAGACATTGGCAGCGGCGAGTTGTCGGAGTTCTACGAGGTGTGCAAGAAGTTCAACGAGTGACCGACCGAGGCGCCACCAGGTGGGGGGCCGCACACTAGGAACATCCTTACCAGCACCCGTGACAAATGACGAACATCAGAGAATACCTGAACTGGAATAGCGGCTACTCAGCAATCAACAGGGAAGAAAGGAATCTGGCCGCGATCCTGTATCACGTCCTACTATTAGGGGACAACCTGGGACGATTCCTCGCCGTTATTCAGTGTCCTTTCGAGGTACTTGAATCAGAGATGGGCATCTTCCTGGAATATGCCTATCTTCGTGACCTGTGGTCTCAGATCAAAGACAACGGCACCAAGAGGGGTCTGATTCTTGAACTCCTGAATCCAGTGAACACACAGGAGCTAGAGGAGATGGACGCTGCGGCCTTCAACAGGCACTTTGGAGCCGTTCCGAAACCCTCCGGCGCTTACATCCAGAGTCCGGGGCGGTGGAGTGTGCCGAGGTACCACAAGACCATACAGGACAACGATGAGTTCCTGCGGGTCTCCATGTTCAAATGGGCATTCAACGCCAAGCCAGACATAGTCATCCATGCCTCCAGAGATCAGGGCGTCTGTATTGAAGCGAAATTCAAGTCTGGCGAGAGTTCCTATCCACAACAGGCAACCGAGAAGAAGATCTTCCAGTCTCGCAATCTAGGGTATGTGAAACAGACTAATGTGCAGGAGTACTTGATGGGAGATCTGTTGGGAATCGAGACTCAGTTCGTGTTTCTGGTTCAGAGGGCGGGCCAGACGTCCAAGACTCACAAGAGCTTCGTATGGACGGATGTGTTCAAGGTTCTGGATGTGAGCGATGTTCCAGGTTTCATGCGGGAACTCATCAGCTCAACTGAATCGTAGGGTGCCGGGATGTGAGATTCAGGCAAACAACTGACCAGTGGGCTTAAACATGTACGGAGCGGAAGAGTTGAAGGGAAGGATCGAGTTGAAGGGAGACGCGGTCGTCTGCCCTGTTGTTGGGTGTAGAACCCGTGTCAGAAAGATGACCGATGAGACTGCTGTGTGTGAAGAGACCGGCAAGTCGTTAGATGCCCATCTTGGCATGCCAACAACCAGAAGTCGAGAGTATTTCGGTCAGTTCCTCTGCCGAGAGCATGGAATCTACATCACTCCAAGTACTTTCATCTATCGAGATCTGAGAGACAGCCTCGTGTGGTATGACGACGTAGATCGAGGTCTTATCGAGGGAATCCTGAGTGCGAAGAGGATGAGGGCACAACCCACCACGAGAATAGTGAAGATGCTGTCACCTGGAACGTTGTCAGGTTCATGGACAAGCACAGCCTCTTGTCAGTGTTTCTGGAAGAACTGAGCGGATCACCAGTGGCGAATCCCGAGGTGATCTGGTGGTCCTATTCTCATTCTGAAAGTGATGTGTGGAATGAACTCAAAGTGACAAGAGCAGAGTTCGGAGAACGTCCGCACAGGGCATCTGAGCCAGATCTGATCGTGAGAAGCGACGATGCCCTCTTCTTCATTGAAGCAAAGATGAAGGCAGCGTGTACTGTTGATTTCAACCGCAATCACACGGCGGAGGAGAAAGAGGAGAGAATAGGGCGGTACAGCAAGGGTGATTCTTTCCTGAGACAGTCAGCGGAAAACGTGATAGATGCTGGCTACTACCAGTTGATGAGATTCTGGATACTGGGTTGTTCCGTCGCTGAGAGGCTTGGGCTGGATTTCTTTCTTGTCGTTCTGGTACTGTCAGGGAGAGAGGTAGACATTGAGCAGGATTTCAGGAAGCACATCAAGGAGGATGAACGCAAGAGATTCATGCGAACTACTTGGGAAGATGTTTACGAGTACATAGTCCAGAGTGATCTCTCGGGCAAGGACTGGGAGATGATGTCACGGTATTTCGCGAATAAGACCCTCGATGGTAAACGAGCGTTTTCCATATCCTGACGGGAGACAGCAGATGCCAGGTCTGCCCGTTTGGAGGCGAGAAGATGAGGATCTATGTAACCCACTGCACGTGGAGGAAGGATGACCGGCTGAGAAATACCGGCGAGCAAGTAACCCCTGACAGGCTCTACAAAGGGAAGTTCATCGAAGCGTTCATGCGAGAGTGCAAGCACAAGGGAGTCAACTGGGCGATATTCTCAGACAAGTATGGCGTTTGGCTCCCACATGAGAAGTACGAATGGTATGACAAGGACCCGAATCACGTCACCGAGGATGAATACCAAGAACTGCTCAGCGATTTCGATCAGAAACTTGCGCCATACGATGAAGTCCGTTTCTACTGTCCGCCACGTTTCCATCGGCTGTACAAGAGGTTGTTGAGAGAGACACGATTGAGAGATCGGATCACTACGATTAGGAGCGTCACGCAGATCTTCTAGAGGCTAGCGTTGTGTCAGATCTTTGCAAGTGGTTGCACGAGCAGCTAGAGCAGTTACCACTCGTGGCTTTCCCCTTCGCCCTGGAGAGTTTGCCACAGAATGGAACTTACTTCGTTTATGAGAGGGGCGAGACCTGGGGCCATGGCGGAAGTGTGCCGAGGATAGTCAGAATCGGCGGTCACACGGGGCAAGGCAACTTCCCAAGACGCATTAATGACCACTATCTCGCAGACGATATGGCGATGGACTTCGGGAGAAATAGCCGCAAGCCTGCCGATGCAAGTATCTTCAGAAAGAACATCGGAAGAGTATTGCTTGATCTGGACGGAGACCCGTACCTAGACATCTGGGATATAGACTTCACGTACAATGACAAGAGAGAATCCTCAGGACATAGGCGCAACATCGACAAGGAGAAAAGGCTAGAGTCGGAGATTACAGCAATACTCAGACAGACAACTTCTTTCCGATTCATTGTGGTAGATGATCAAGACGAGAGAAGAGAGCTTGAGAAGCACATGATAGGGACCGTTGCCCAGTGCGCCGTTTGCACTCCTTCCGAGAACTGGATGGGAAGACATTCACCCAAGCCAAAGATCGCAGGCGGCAAGCTGTGGCAGGAGCGCCAGCTGACAGCCGGCCCGATAGACCTTGGAGACCAGGAAGGTATACTCAATGCGATTGGGCGGACCAAGAGATGGATTGCCGGCAGTGCATGCGGCCAGACTCTTCGCTAGCCTCAATTCACTATTGACAGATTGCTTACGTTGTGGTATAATATGGTTGGGCAGACGGGCGACTTGACATCATCTCGTGGATAGCAGGGATCGCTTTGTATCGCGGGATGGGCGTTTGTGGTTTGGCAGCCGGCTGAACGGACCATTACGAGGCGAAGAAATGGCTACTGAGGAAACGAAACTCGCAATATAGCAATGTTGCTGAGAGGTGTACGTGTCTACATGTTGTCTGCTACCACCATTCTCAAGAGGGGGTCGTATTCGTGAAGAGAAAAAGATGGGATGTATTTATCAGTCATGCAAGTGAAGACAAAGAATCTATCGTTGAGCCTATTGTAGAGGCTTTGTCGGCGCTTGGAGCTAAGGTCTGGTATGATGAGTTTACCGTAGGAATAGGTGATAGCCTCACCCGTTCGATCGACAAAGGTCTGGCACAATCTAGCTTTGGACTCGTTATACTATCACCATCATTCTTCTCAAAGAACTGGCCTCAATATGAGTTGCGAGGCTTGACCGCAATGGAAGTGGACGAGGAACAGGTTATCCTACCAATCTGGCATGGAGTCACACGAGCAGATGTATTGAGACATAGCCCACCTCTTGCAGACAAGCTAGCTCTCCGTACAGATCAAGACTCCCCAACACAAATTGCTCTCAAAGTACTCGAAGTAATCCGCCCTGATCTACTGACCAAACTTCACAGGAAGCTCGTCTTCCTCCAAATAGTACGATCCGGGAAGGTTCTGAAGATCGACCCTAGGACACTAGCTGCCGGCCCTATTAGGCACAAAGAACTGCCAGGCGAGCTGATAGGAAGGATTAGGCTAATCCGTGCCGCCTTGCTAGGTGCCAGGACCGGCTCTATGGAATACTGGATAGATGGATTCAGAAGGGATGCTTATCCATCCAGGGAAATAGCATGGTGGGAGCATGTAGCGGCATGCTATACAGAATATGTGAAAATGACAAGACTGAATCCTGAACAACGTAAGCATGCTTTTGTCGTTACCTTCGGTTTGTGCCTGGGTGTAGGAAAAGACTTGTTAGAAAGACATATTGCCTCTATCCCGCCAAATGATCTCGCGGGAATAGAGAGAATAGTCAAACACAGACTACCCCCATATGATTTCGAGGAGAGCTTCCCTGAAGAGATTGAGGCAATCCCGCAGGAATTGTTGGATTTGTTCGCTGAATCGGCCATCGAAGAACCACCCTCGGAATAATGAACGATCAGGCTTTACAGGGTCCTGGCAACGGGGGTACCAGTTGGCGAGCATAGGAAGTGATCCATGAGCCACTATGATGCTTCCGGGACTCACCTGTGTGAAGTGCGGCAGAGTCTTTCAATAGGCGCTGCGGCCGAGCACACTTAGCAGATTGAGGCCGAAGGCCTCTCCTGACGGGGATGGGCAGCCGCTGGCGCGGCTCGCCTCAGCTCGATGACGGCCCTTCTCACTGTAACGATACGCGCTCTGGCGAATTCCTCAGGCTGTCATTGATAGCGGATGCGGGGATCGAT
>Ga0307380_10006311_pt1 | contig 15600 bp, 14 predicted proteins | sample UN3MG_FD_202239 | JGI IMG/M metagenome (GOLD analysis project Ga0307380, IMG submission 202239) | Soil microbial communities from Risofladan, Vaasa, Finland - UN-3 | ecosystem: Environmental > Terrestrial > Soil > Coastal area > Acid sulfate soil | place: Finland: Risofladan, Vaasa | collected...
CTCCTTTGCCTGAGAGCAGACGAAGTATAGCGGAAGCTCGAACGATATCACCAGGGGATCGCTAAGCCCCAACCGGTCGCGCAGGAAGCGCACGCCCTTTCGCAGCTCATCGTCGTTCAGTATTACGGCCTTCCAGGGAAGGTCCAGCTCCTGCGCCCCCTTTTCCCCGGCCTTCAGGTCGTGGCTGTTCGGATAGCCTACGGTATAGAGGACCGGTCGACAGTGCTCTCGGGAAAGAGCGGTCAGCACTGCACTGTCCAGACCGCCGGAGAAGAGCACCCCGACCTCACCTTGAAGTTCCTGTTGGATACACTTGGTGAGCGGCGAACGAAGTTCGGAGAGGTCCATGTCATCATCCGGTATGACCACCGTCCTGATAATTTTATCTTGGGTGTCAGAATAGCATTATTAATGATTAGAATAATATCAAGTCGAGTACCATGGACAATGTCACCAGGATAGGTGTATCCCTTGAACCGGAGCTTCTAGAGGATTTCGATAAGCTCATCGACCGCAAAGGGTACATCACCCGGTCCGAGGCCATCAGAGATCTCATAAGGAGCGCCTTGGCCAAGGAGATCCTCAAGGAGGACGAGAACGCGGTGATCTTCGGTACCATCACACTTTTCTACAGTCATCACAAGGGTGGGGTCAAGGATAGACTGATGGACATACAGCACGAGCATCATCAGAAGATACTGTCCTCGATACACGTACATCTTGATATCGAGCAGTGCCTAGAGGTGCTCATAGTGCACGGGTCGGTCAAAGAGGTCCGACAATTGTCTGACGAACTTGGCAGCGTCAAAGGCGTCACCCATCGCACCCTGCACCGAACGCCAGTGACCACCAGCGATGATCACGGCAGACCGCATGTGCACGAGCATTAAGACTGCCGTAAGCCGGAACTTGGTGGATAACTTATTTAGATGGTCACTCTTGATACCCCACCGATGAGAAGGCTGGTCATCTCGGAGAAGTCCAACGCCGCTGCGCGTGTCGCCACCATACTTTCCGATGGAGGCTCGCGCCGGAAGAGCGTTCGGGGAGTTCAGGTCTTTCAGTTCAACAGAGGGGACGATGAGTTCTCCGTGGTGGGGCTGCGAGGCCACATCATAGAGCTCGATTATCCCCCAGAGTTAAACGACTGGTCCAAGGTGGACCCCTTGGAACTGGTGAAGACCAATCCCACCAAGCGCGTGACCGCCCTGAACATCCTGGCGACCCTGAGCGAGCTGGCCATGGATTGCGATGAGGTCATCATCGCCACTGACTTTGACCGTGAAGGAGAGCTCATAGGCCTGGAGACCGTCTCCCTGATGGAGAACCAGCCCAGGTCCGTCAAGAGAGCCAAGTTCAGCGCCCTGACCAAGTACGAGATCGAGCGCGCTTTCAACGAACTTACCGCCCCGGACCACCGCCTGGCGGAATCTGCCGAGACCAGACAGGTCATCGACCTGGCATGGGGTGCGGTCCTCACCCGCTTCATATCATTGGCCAGCGGACAGATGGGAAACAATTTCCTTTCAGTAGGGAGGGTGCAGAGCCCTACCTTGACATTGATCGTCGACCGGCATAAGGAGATATCCGAGTTCGTTCCCGAATCCTATTGGACCGTCGGCGCCAAATTGGAGAAGGGACAGGATTTCCTTGGCGACCATCTTTCCAACCCTTTCAAGGACGAGAAGCTGGCCGAGGAATCCAGGAAGAAGGCGGATTGCGGCGTGGGGAACGTCATTTCCATGGAGCGCAAGGAGAAGGACGATTATCCTCCCCCGCCCTTCAACACCACCAGCATGCTGAGCGAGGCCAACAAGCTCGGCCTATCACCGTCCATGGCCATGAAGGTGGCCGAGGACCTCTACACCTCCGGTTACATATCCTATCCAAGAACGGACAACACCGTCTACCCCCGCTCGCTGAGCCTCAAGAACATTCTGGAAAAGTTGAGGAAATCCGATCTGGGAAAAGAGGCGGAAGAGATCCTGGCCCAAGAACGCATCCGACCGTCCCGAGGCAGGATGGAGACCACCGACCATCCACCTATCTACCCCACGGAAGCGGCCACCAAGAAGGAGCTGAAAGGTACGAAATGGACGATGTACGAACTGGTCACCCGTCGTTTCCTGGCCACTCTGGCCCCGTCGGCCCGTTCCGAATCGGCCAAGTGCGTGCTGGACCTGGGAGGCGAGCCCTTCCATGCCGATGGCTACCGGGTGCTGTACCCCGGCTGGAGGAAGTACTATCCCTATTGGAGGGTCACCGAGGTCCTTCTCCCCGAGCTTAAGGAAGGGGACCAGGTGCAGGTGAAGGAGGTGGGCTGTGAACGCAAGGAGACCAGACCTCCCTCCCGCTACTCCCAGGGAACGCTGCTCCAGGAGATGGAGAAGCTGGGACTGGGCACCAAGAGCACCAGGCATGACATCATCCAGAAACTTTACGATCGGAAGTACGTCGATGGCAACGACCTCGTTCCCACGCTCAGCGGCATGGCGGTGGTCAACGCGCTGCAGAAGCACGCCAAGATCGTGACCGAGAGCCGCATGACCGCTCAGCTGGAAAAGGACATGGACGCCATCGCCAACGGCGAATCGACCCTGGCCGCGGTCGTCGAGGAGTCCCAGGCGATGCTCCTGGACATCGTGGCCTTCATGACCAAGAACCGCAAGGAGATCGGCGACGAGATCCGCGGGGCGCTGAATGAGCAGCGCTTCATCGGAGAATGTCCCCAGTGCAAAAAGGACCTGCATATCATTCGCACCCGCAAGGGCAGCGAGTTCATCGGCTGCACCGGTTATCCGGACTGCACCGTCACCTTCCCCAAGCCCGGCGGCGCATTGGTGCAGCCGACGGAAGAGAAGTGCGAGACCTGCGGCCTGCCCATGTTAAAGGTCATTCGTCGGGGCTCACCGGTCAAGATACAATGCATAGATCCCGATTGCGAGAGCAACAAGGGCAAGGAGAGCGTGGGCGAGTGCCCGGAGTGCGGCAAGGAACTGCGCATCCTCTATTCACGCGCCGGCAAGCGATTCATCGGTTGTTCCGGTTATCCGGAATGCAAGCGGACCTATCCGCTGCCGCAATACGGAGTGCTGCAGGTGGCCGGCGATAAGTGCCCGGAATGCGGAGCCCCCATCATGAGGGTCAAGGGCAAGGGCGGCTGGCAGTTCTGCGCCAACATGCAATGTCCTACCAGCAAGAAGGGGAAGACGGAGCCGGCCGGGGAAGGAGAGAAGCCTAAGGCCAAGAAGACGGCGAAGAAAGCTCCGGTCAAAAAGACCGCCGCCAAGAAACCCGCGGCCAAGGCGGAGGGGGAGGTTGAGACCCCTAAGAAGAAGACCGCTGCCAAGAAGGTGGTGAAGAAGGCCGAGAGCGCCGATGGGACCGTACCTAAGAAGGCCCCGGCCAAAAGGACGGTAAAGAAGAAGGTCAACCCAGCCGAATGAGGTCCTTCTCCTCTATCTCCAGGTCCTCGATGCCGATGGAGATGGTGCCGGTGAAGTTGCGGTTGCTGCCACCTTCGACGATGCGGACCAGGTCTTTCTTTGCCAGACCGTACTGAAGAACGTTGATGATCACGTCCACGTTGGTCTGCGCCGTCTCGAAGCGCCCCCGGCAACGTACCTTGGCGTCATGATCTGTCACGCTGCAGGCGATGAGCTTTTCGTCGCTCTCCACAACGCTCTTGATGTGCCCGATGAGCCTTGTCCCCGCCTCCAAACAGTCCATGGCCACACCGTTCATGAAGGATTCTAGCATTTCCTGCATCCTTTCCGGAGCTGTCGGTGCGGCGAATCTCACTCGCACCCGTGCAGCATAGGCTGCGAAATCCTCGGTGATCATGCTCCCATTAATCTTTCAACGAATACATCCAAATTGTGCCCGTTGGTGCTCGAAATTGGAATTATCGGCTTATCGCCTACCAACTCGCGCACATATTTCTCAACCTCTTCGAGTCGCGAAGCGTCCACTTCGTCGGCCTTGCTCATGAGGACGATGTCAGCCGCCCGCAATTGCAGCTTGAGCGGGGTTTTCATGGCCTGGATGAGTATGGGGAAGCGCACCGTGTCCAGCAGGATGACCACCTTGATGTATCCCAGAGGAGGTCCGCGGTAGTGCTCCATGGTGGCCAGGATCGCATCCGGGTCGGCGATGCCTGACGGCTCCACCAGTATCAGGTCCGGTTGGTACTTGTCGTTGATGGTCCTCACCGTGTCCAGGAAGCTCGGTCCCAACGTGCAGCAGATGCATCCCCGGGGAAGCTCCTGGACCTTCAGTCCGAACTTCTCCATCACCTTTCCGTCGATGCCTAAGTTACCGAAATCGTTGACGATGACGGCGATCTTACCACCAGTGCGCTCGGATATCATTCCAACAGTGTTCATGATGAGCGTGGTCTTTCCACTGCCCAGGAAGCCGGAGATTATGATCATGTCCATTTAAAAACCTCAATAGATGCAAAAATCAATTCAGGGGGATGTATAAGAAGATTTTTTCTAAAGACCGCGAAAGAACGGTGACGGAGGGGGTTATTCCCCCTCGCGATCGTAAAACTCATTGTCCAGGTCCTCCCGCTCCGCGGCGATGCGCCGGTTCCGGCATTGATGGCATTCAACAGGCTTGCCCATGTACCTTTTGCGCATGACCATCGATTGGTCCAAACGTACCAAGGAGCCACAGGTGCATAGCACGGTGAAGCCCCGCCAATCGCCGAACATCGAAAGACCATTGGAACGGTTCTCGGACATCAGATCGGGCAGGACCACAAGCCGCCCTCTATTGACGACCTCCATGCGGGGTTTGAACGCTTCCCCTTCGGATCTGAGCATAGCTTGCGCTATTTGACCGTTATGCAATAAACCACTCCATATTCAGATCTAGCCACCCTCTGACCAGCAGCCCACAAGTTACTGGCCGGAGAGTTCGACCCCTTGGCACTTATCTGAACAAAAATGCCTAACGCCCTGAGGTATTTTAAAGATTTCCTTAACATCCCATACGATTTTTTATATTATCCAGTACGATAAAGAGCACTATCCGTTTCATATAAAAAAGAAAGCGGTCGTTACCTGATTTTCAGGCATCTACTCATATTTAGTTAACAATTGATTTTAAATATTATGCCGAATCCCCCCGGAGGAAGGATCACTCGTCCTTGACCGTGGCGAAGCAGGTGCAGGTCAGAGTGCGGCCCACTCCCTCCATCTGCCGTATCTTGTCTATCACCAGGTCCCCGATGCGCTCCATGGATGCCCCTCGAACCTTCAGCAGAATGTCATGTTCGCCAGATATAAGGTGCACCTCATGCACTCCGCTCAGACGACCGATCATATCAGCCAGCTCCCTTTGGGACATGTTGTTGTTCGGCAGGAACGATACCAAAATGAAAGCGGTGACCGGCTCACCGAGCTTTCCGAAGTCCGGCACTACCGTGAAGCCTTTGATGACACCCCTCTCGGTCATGCGCCGGATGCGCTCGTGAACCGTGGCCCGGGGGATGTTGAGGTCTTTGGCGATGGATTTAGTGCTACGCCTAGAGTCCCTCTCCAGCTCAGTAAGTATGGCCCGGTCCTTCTCATCGAGCATAGGAGTTGGAAATGCCCCACCTTCTAAAATAGGTTATGCCCATCATTTTTTCGGAGGTTCGACCAAGACCTCGATATCTATGCCCTCTCTGACCGCGGCGCTGACGGTGCAGAAGTCCTGGAAGAGAGGAAGGCAACGCTCCAGCTTCGCCTGGTCATCCACTTCCGGGAATATCCTCACCTGCATCCCCTGCACCCTAAGACGGCCCTTCTCGTTCCGGCCCAGTGTCGTCCGGACCACGGCCTTGATGGATATCGGTTCTGTCCTGGTCTTACGCAGGCAGAAGGCCAAGGAGGCACAGAGGCAGTTACCCACCGCCGCGGCCAGGAAACGGGTGGCGTTGGGATGCTCGCCCTTCCCCAACGGTAAAGGCTCGTCGGTCATGATGTCCGCCAGACCCTTGTCGTCGAAACTAATTCGAAATTGATAGTCCTGGACCATCTCCAGTTCCGTCAGCCACTCCTCTTGCATCCCATCACCTCACAGCAAAGCGATCTCCAATTGGCGCAGCACCCTGTTCCGTATGGTCTCGGCGGGCTCCTCGGGAACCAGGCGTCGACCGTTCTCCAACAGCTTCACCTCGGCCCAGACCATCTCCTTGCCGCAGGAGCAGACCGGAGGGCGTTCCTTTTCCAAGGACACTTCGAACTCCAGGCAGTCCGGGCAGCGGAAGACGAACTTGCGCCCACCGAACTTACCCCTCTTGGATATCGGCCTTCCATCCTTCTCCACAATGTCCAAGGCGAAGTCCACCGTGGGCGCGTTGCTTATGGCCGTACCGACGCCGAAGCCGTTGACACCAGCGGTGACCAGCTCCCTTATCTTTCCCTCGTCCAGACCGCCGGACACGAACACGCCGACGTCAGGATATCCGTGGAGGTCCAGTTCCCAGCGCACCTCGCGCACGATATCGACCATGGAACCACGACGCGATCCCGGCGTGTCCAGGCGGACCGCCTGCAATCCGGGCATCTCCTCCGCGGCCATGATGGCCTCGGTCTTCTCGTCCCAGAAGGTATCGGTCAACGCCACCCTTGGAACGGTGGGATCGATTATCTCCCCATAGGCTTTGAAGGCCGCCCTCTGATCGCCCATCATGATGACCAGTGCATGGGGCATGGTGCCGCTTGCCGGGCGACCGACCAGCTCCGCCCCTTTCAGGGAGGACACGCCGTCGCATCCCCCGATGAAGGAAGAACGGTCGATGACCGGGGCCATGGCCGGATGCATGCGGCGCACGCCGAACGAAAGTACCGATCTACCGGCCGCGGCCAGCTTGCAGCGGGCGGACATGGTGGCCACACCCGAAGCGTAGCAGATGAACCCCAATGAAGGCGTCTCCAGAGAGCAGTATTGGCCATAGGGGCCTTCGATGCGCGCCACCGGCAGCTTGATGCCTTTCTTGGAACGGGGAGTGAACAGCGTCCCCTCGGGGAGCGCGTACAGGTCGACGTTCCGCCCTTCGAAGATGCGGACCATCTCCTCGTTGCCGCACAGCACCGCCCAGGGCCATCCCTCAGGAAGGGAAGAGACGGTGAACTCCGCACGGGTATGCGTGTCCAGCAGACCCTTGCTGCGCAGTATTTCCTCCGTACGCTGGAAGTAAACGTCCGTCGTCAACCCTTTGCGGATGTCCTCGTCATCGGCCGAGAAGAATTTGCTCATGTCATCACTCGATCGGCTGGCAATGTCCCTGCGCTCTATTCAATATTATTCAGAAGAAGGCGTCCCGACCCATGAACTTGGCCTTGGGTCCCAGCTCCTCCTCGATACGCAGAAGGCGGTTGTACTTGGCGGTCCGTTCCGTTCTTGCCGGCGCTCCGCTCTTGATCTGTCCGCATTCCAAGGCCACGGCGATATCGGCCATGGTGGTGTCCTCGGATTCTCCGGAACGGTGGCTGACCATGACGTTGTAACCATGGTCGAAGGAGATCTTGGCCGCCTGCATGGCCTCGGTGATCGTGCCTATCTGATTGACCTTTAACAGCAAGGCGTTCCCCGCGCCCATCTCGATGCCCTTTCGCAGACGCACCGGATTGGTCACGAACAGGTCGTCCCCCAACAGCTGCAACTTGCTGCCGATCTTCTTAGTAAGTTCGGCCATGAGCTCGAAGGAGTTCTCTTCCACCGGGTCCTCCAGGCTTATGAGCGGGTATTCTTGACTTAGAGCAACATAGAAGTCCACCATCTCCCCGGGGGACATCTTCTTTCCGTCCAGCTCGTAAACGCCGTTGGAATAGAACTCGCTGGCCGCGGCGTCCATGGCCAGGTATACGTCCTTCCCCGGAACGTAGCCGGCGTTCTCGATGGCCTTCAGCAGCGTGTCCATGGCCTGGCGGCTGGTGTCGAACGGGGGAGCGAAACCGCCCTCATCCCCCACATTGATGGCCAGGGGACCCCACTCCTTCTTCAGGACCTGCTTCAAGGAATGATAGACCTCGGTGCCGACCCTCAGCGCTTCGGAGTAGGTGCTCGGACCGCAGGGGGCGATCATGAACTCTTGGATCTTCAGATTGCTGCCGGCGTGCTTTCCGCCGTTGATGACGTTCATCGTCGGTACCGGCAGCACCCTGCTCCCGGGACCCAGGTGCTCGTACGGTTCTACGTTCTTCGCCAGCGCCCCGGCCTTGGCCACGGCGTAGGACACCGCGGTGGTGGCGTTCCCGCCCAGGAGGCCCATGTTGCTGGTGCCGTCCAGCTCCTTCATAGCCAGATCTATGGCCTTCAGGTCGGTGACGTCCATGCCCTTGAGCCGGGGGGAGATGAGGTCCCTGATGTTCCTCACCGCCTTGGTGACCCCCTTTCCCGCGTACCGGGTGCCGCCGTCCCTCAGCTCCAGCGCCTCGAACGTTCCGGTGGACGCCCCCGAGGGCGCTATGGCCGTAACCTTCAGGACAGAGGTCTCGACCTGCGCCTCCACAGTAGGGTTCCCCCTCGAGTCCAATACCTCTCTGCTCCAAACCCTGGTGATATTATGATCCGACATGATGTTCGCCTCTGAACGAAACTATCGCTGCTTGGTCTCTACCGGTTCCACCTCGATGATCTCCATGTTGCGCTCCAGAAGCGCCAGCTCCCTGATCTCCAGAGTGCGGGGGTCCACCGAGACTATCAGTCGCGAACGGTTCTCCATGACCGCCTCGGTGATATGGTGTATCATTCTCAGCACCTTCTCGAAGTCGTTGTTCACGATGAGGAACTCCACGCCATCGATGATCACCACACTGTCCCCGCTCTTCTCCACGAAGCGTATGATGGTATCGCTGAGGATGCCGATGTTAGATGGATTGACATAGACCTTGCCCAGCTGGTTGCTGAGCCATATGATGGGCGTCTTCTCCAGCCCCCATTCCTTGCGCATGATGTTGGGGTGCTGCCTGGTGACGCACAGACCTTGAATGTTGTGAGTGACCTGGTCCACGAATATCTCGAAGGACTTGTGAGGCTTGCTCTCCTTGACCAGGTAGGTGAAGCCTTGGCGCAGGTCGTATTCCTTGGCGCTGATCCGAGCTTCTTCCATTCCGACGGGGTCCTCTTTCTTCCGGCCCTTGAAGCCGAACAGGCCCTTGCGCTCCTTCTCGACCTTGACCCCCTCCTTCAATGAAGGCTGGTCCCCCAGCACCTCTCTGAGCCGGACACCGAGCTCGTCATTGTTGAACGGCTTCCGGATGTAACCTGACACCACGTCCTGCAGTCCGAAGATGTCGGTGCCGATATCGGTGGTGGCCGTGAGCATCATGATCTTGAGGCCTTCGGTGAGACCTCTCTCTTTGAGGGTGCGCAGGACAAGCCAACCGTCCATGTCCGGCATGTTGATGTCCAGGAGAACAAGGTCTGGCTTATCCTTAGATATCTTTTCCAGGCAGTCCTTTCCGCCGGAAGCGGTCATTGGTTGATATCCAGCTGCGGATATTAGCTCAGAAACAATCTCTAAGATGGCTGAGTTATCATCCACGACCATTATTTTCTTTATTGATATTCCCCCAAAGCTTAGAGACGATGGGTCATATACGAACTAAATTAAAAATCCTATCCCATGAATTATGGGATGGATAATTTTTATAAGAAGGGGTTTCGGTGGTTTGTTTAAGCCTTACGGCTCTCTTTAGCCTTCAAGCGCAGCTGGGTGTACCCGCACTTGCGGCACCTGGTGGCCTTGATGGCATTACGTGCATAGCAGCTCAGGCAGATCTTCTTGTTTAACAGCCTGTCATCAGCTTCTTTGAAACGCGCCATTTACATTCTCCGGCCTTGAAATAAGAAGCCGGTATAAATATGTTGGCTATCTTTAATCCTTACCTACCAGGGCCAGGTAGGCGAGGAGCGCCTCCAGCTGAATGCGCTCGTTGCTCCCCTCCACGATACGGAACTCGATCTCGCCTGTGCGGTCGATCAACTTGATCTTGTCCCGGTCGGGTATGCTCAGGTCGTAGAAGGAGCGGTGGATCTGCTTGATGATGTCCTGTCCGCTCAGCCCGTAGGTGATCATCATCTCGTCCAGCTTCGCGCGGGAACCGATGAAGTCACCCGACAATGCGGTCTCCACCATGTCCACTACCTCCTCCGGACGGGCATTGCCTGTGGCCTGGTAGACCACATCGATGGTGATATCCTTGCCGATGGTGGCCGCGACCTGCAATGAATTGATCGATTTGCGCATGTCCCCTTGGCCCACGTGGACTATGGCGTCCAAAGCGATATCGTCTATGTTCACTTCCTCGCGTTCGGCGATGGTCTGAAGGCAGAGCCTGATATCCTCGCTCCTCAGGGGCCGGAATCGGAAGATGGCGCAGCGGGATTGAATGGGCTCGATGATCTTGGACGAGTAGTTGCACGACAGCACGAAACGGCAGTTGCGGCTATACCTCTCCATGGTCCGCCTCAAGGCGGCCTGGGCGTCCGAGGTCAGCGCATCCGCCTCGTCCAGGAAGATTATTTTGAAGTCGGCACCGCCCAGGGGTGCCGTACGGGCGAACTCCTTGATCTTGCCCCGTACCACGTCTATCCCCCTCTCGTCGGAGGCGTTGAGCTCGATGAAGTTGTCCCGCCACGATTCACCGTACATCTCCTTGGCCATAGCCAGGGCCGATGTGGTCTTGCCAGTTCCGGCAGGACCGGCGAACATTAGATGCGGGAGGTTGCCAGAGCGTACATAGGAGGCTAACCTCTCAATGATGTCCTTCTGACCCACGATGTCCGAAAGCTTTCGCGGGCGGTACTTCTCGGTCCAAATCTCCTGCATGGTCTCCGGCCACATCAAGGCCGTACCGTAGTTAAAAGGTTTCCTGGGGAACGGTAAAAATGACGGCAAACCTTTTTTATCCCGGCGGGCGTGAACGGAGCGATGCGCTGCTCCAAGTGCTCTGCTCCGGCCGTAACCTTCATCAGGTACAATGGCTCCCATCTCTGCCAAGGCCACTTCCTGGAATACGTGGAGAAGAGGGTGAAGCGCGAGGTCCGATCGCAGTTGCAGATAAACGGAGAGGTTCACATCGGGGTCGGGGCCTCCGGGGGCAAGGACAGTCAAGCGGCCCTGTACCTGCTCCATCGCATCCTGGGCTGTCGCCAAGGGGTTCGCATCACCGCCATCACCGTGGACGAGGGCATCGAGGGATATCGCCAAGAGACCATACCGAAGGTCCGCGAGCTCTGCTCCTCGCTGGGGCTGGATCACGTGGTCACCTCCTTTGAAGATGTAACCAAGATGTCATTGGACAGCATGGTGGGAAGGACCGGCGAGAAGGAGGCCTGCACCTACTGCGGGGTCTTCCGCCGGCGCTGCCTGAACCTCGCCGCCAAGGAGCTGGGAGTGAACGTGCTGGCATTGGGGCACAACCTGGACGACATGGCCCAGTCCATCCTGATGAACTTCACGCGGGGCGACGTGGAGAGACTTGCCCGATTGGGACCGCATGAACGGGTCCAACCGGGTCTGGTGCCGCGCATGCAGCCGGTACGTTCGATACCGGAGAAGGAAACCTACCTTTACGCCCTGCTGACCGGACTGCCTTTCTCCGACGCCGAATGCCCATACGCCGTCCACGCCTTGAGGAACGAGTACCGGGACATCGTCGACAGCATGGAGCACCGGCACCCTGGCACCCGCCATTCCATTCTCGGAAGCTTCGACCGGCTGAGACCGCTGATGAGGGAGGGCTTTCCTCAGGCCTCCCTGTCCACCTGTGGCTGCGGGGAACCGACCCTCAACGAACGGTGCATGGCCTGCGAGATGCTCTTAAAATTGGGAAAATGAGCTCCATTAAGAGGTTTTAGGGAAAGGGGTTTCAGACCAGCTTGTGGTAGGCGTAGGCTTCCTCGCCCTCGTTCAGGCAGTAGCGCACCTTGGTGAAGTTGCGCTTCAGGGCCATGACGTCCTTCTTGACGGCCTCTGGCGATTCCTTCTTGACCACCACACGATGGATGAGGACGGCGACCTCCTTCATCTCGCTCTCCTTCATCCCCACCCGGGTGAGCTCCTGGGACCCGAGCCTGATGCCCGATGGATTCATGGCGCTCTTGTCTCCAGGGATCATGTTCTTGTTGGCGATGATGTTGGCCCGTTCCATTAGATTGGCCGCCTCCGCTCCGCCGCCGTGCGCCGCCACGTTCACGGCGATGGTGTGGCTCTCGGTGAACCCTTTGTGCGAGCAGAGGACCTCTATCCCCAGTTCGTGCAACGCCTGCCCGAGCGCCTTGGCGTTCTTGCATACCTGGGCGGCGTATTTCTCACCGTATATCTCCCACTCGGCCATGGTGATCGCCAGGGCGGCCATGGCATGCAGGTGGTGGCTGGAGGTGACGCCGGGGAACACCGCGGAGTTGAGCTTCTTGCCCAGTTCCTCGTTCAGATTGTGTCCCAGCACGATCCCGTGATTGGGACCGGGGAAGGTCTTGTGAGTGGATGCCGTCAGCACGTGGGCGCCCTCGTGCAGGGGGTCCTGGAATCTGCCGCCGGCTATGAGCCCGAGGACATGCGCCCCGTCGTACCAGACGGTGCAGCCGACCTCGTTGAAAACGTCTTTCAGCTCCTTCAGGGGAGCGGGGAACAGGAAAACGGAAAGACCGAACTGCGCCACCTTCGGCTTTACCTCGCGTATCAGCTTGGCCGCGCCGTCCACGTCGATCACCATGTCATGGGTGTCGAACGGATAGGTGACGGTGTTCACCCCGCGGAACCCTACCGCCCCGAACTTGGCGGTGGAGATGTGCGCCCCGTGGTCCAGCGAGGTGCAGGTGATGGTCTCGCCCGGTTTCGTCAGGGCCATCAGCGCGGCCATGTTGGCCACGGTGCCGGATATCGGCCGTACGTCGGCGAACTGACATTTGAATATGCGTTGGGCCAGCTCGATGCACTTCAGCTCGACCTTGTCCACGTAGATGTTACCGTTGTAGTAACGCTTGCCGGGAAGTCCCTCGGCGTAGCGGTCGTGAAAGTCAGAGATCATCATCTCTTTGGCCAATGGGCTCATCAGGTTCTCGGAGGCTATCATAGGCAACGACTCTTCGAACCACTTGTTGTGCTTCTGCACCTGGTCCCGGATCCAGTACGCGTCCTCTTTCATAAGGTCACCTGGACCCTCATTAAGAGGAGGGGTTAAAAATGTTGGCGTCCCCCCATATTTCGCCTGTTGATCATGCTGTCCAATCATTTATTAGACCACAGACCTTGCGGAAGGCGGAGAGAGATGACAGAGGCTGAGCGACTGGTGGCCAAGAAGGTCGAGCAATGGAAGAACAAACTGCTGGACGTTTCCAATCGGAACCCTCTCATCAGGTTCCACAAGCGCAAGGCATCTACCCTGACCATAGCGATGCCCGATCCCGCCGTTCTTTATCGGGAGCTCGATCAGGGAAAGCAGTTCACCGTGATCACCGACCCTGACGCCCGATCGGAGATCACCGGCGCCAGCATACTGGTTACGACCCACGCACCGGAGCAGCCCATCGAAAAGGTGCTGTACAACCTGAGGACCAGGTCCCGGACGTACCGCTCCGATCACGGGGTGAACATCCTGTTCGTCTCCATCGGCTCCCTCCTGTGGAAGGAGGACGCGAGCAGTGAGGAGTTCAACGAATCGCCGCTGTTCCTTTTGCCGGTCAGCCTGGAAAGGCCGAACTCCTTCTCCCCTTACCGCCTGGTACCCATTGACGAGGACGCGGTGTTCAATCCCAGCCTGCGCAAGAGGCTGGAGATGGACTTTCACCTGAGATTGCCCGACTTCGATATGGACAACGGCTTCGACCTGCGCTCCGTTCTGGAGCAATTGCGGTCCTCATTACCGGCCAACGCTGGCTGGCAGGTCACCACCACCTCGTATCTGGCACTTTTCCATTTCTCCAAGCTGCTCATGTACGCCGACCTGGAGACCGGAGGAGTCGCTCTGACGGCCTCCCCGGTCATCAGGGCGTTGTCCGGAGATCCTTCAGCGTTGCCGCCTGAGCCTCAGGGGGCGCTCTCCCCCGACGACTACGATTCCCGTTTACACCCGGAGGACTCCTTTCAGGTGCTGGACGCCGATTCCAGCCAGCAGGAGGCCATCCAGGCAGCGTTGGCCGGGGTCAGCTTCGTGCTGCAGGGCCCCCCGGGAACGGGCAAGAGCCAGACCATCACGAACATGATGGCCGAGCTGATGGTCCAGGGCAAGACGATACTTTTCGTCTCCCAGAAGATGGCCGCATTGGACGTGGTGCGCGGAAATATGGAGAAGTGTGGATTGGGCGACCGTTGCCTGGAACTGCACGATCCTAAGCGCAACCGGATGGACATCGTGAAGGATATCGCCACCAGTCTGGATGTCGTTGAAAGCATCGGGCGTACGGTGCCGGAGGTCCGGGAGCTCGTGACCGTGCGAAAGGAACTGGCCGACTACGTGAGAGCGCTGCACGCCCCCCGGGGGCGGTTGCAGGGGATTAGCGCCTTCAGCATGATCGGCCTGTATTCCGCGCTGCCCGACGCGCCGGACCTCCAGTTCAAGCTCTCTGGCCTTCTGAATGTGGACGATGAACGGCTGGGCAATTTGGAAGCGGCGGTGAACCGCCTCTCGCAGATGGCCCCGGCGTTCTACGATGGGTCGCATCCCTGGTCGGGGGCTACCGGGACGGAGTGGAGCGATGGGCTTCAGGCCATGGTGCAGGAGGAGCTGCTGTCGGTCATCGAGGCGCGCGATAAGCTCTTCGACGGACTGTCATCGGCCGCCCGGATGCTCGGCCTGACATACCCGGAATCATTGCCCGAGGTACGACGATGGCGCCAGTTGTTCAAGGACCTGGCCGGGCGACCGTCCATCCGCAAGGAATGGCTGGAGGGCGATCTGGAACTGCTGCTCGGAATGGCCGAGGAAGGCCTGGCCTTGTATCGGGAGATGGTGGGTCTGGAGAAGTCCCTTCTGGACACGGGTTCCCCGGACATACTGCATCTGGACGGGAAGACCTTCAAGCACCGTTTCGAGGTGGATTACTCGGGCGGGATGCGCGTTCTGAAAGGCGGCTTTCGCCTGGACATGAAGATCCTGAAGGCCATCTCCGGCCATGAGATGACCTATCTTCAGGCCCTGACCATGGTGGGCAACGTGGAGCGCTACCAGCGGTCTCTGGAGGAATGGAAGGTCAAGCGTGATGAGCTGATGACCTCGCTACGAGGTTCGTTCTCCGGAGAGGGGAACGAGCTTCAGGGATTGGTCGACCGTCTCGATTGGACCAGGCACTTCCGCATCACCCACGCCGTCCTGATGAACGACGCGGTGCTGAACGCCCTGACCTCGGAGAACGTGCCGCTGGAGATCAAGGACACGGCGGTGGACCTGGAACGATACCTGGAACGCTTCGATCCCGCGTTGAACATTCTGGCAGGGCGGTTCATTTCCGAACATAGGCTGAACGGGCGGCCCCTGCGCGACGCTCACCTGGAGGACCTGAGGTCCTGGACCGACAGGGCCTGGGAGGAAAGGTTCCGTTACCAGGAATGGCTGGACCTGAGGTCCCTGGTCCAGAGGATGGAGTCGTTGGGTCTCTCTG
>Ga0307380_10006312_pt1 | contig 15600 bp, 8 predicted proteins | sample UN3MG_FD_202239 | JGI IMG/M metagenome (GOLD analysis project Ga0307380, IMG submission 202239) | Soil microbial communities from Risofladan, Vaasa, Finland - UN-3 | ecosystem: Environmental > Terrestrial > Soil > Coastal area > Acid sulfate soil | place: Finland: Risofladan, Vaasa | collected...
GTAATCAGCAGTCGGATGGCTACCGGGCCCCGGGTCGCTACGGCAAGGCCGGCGACATGGACCTGGCCAACGCCCTGGTGAGGGAGACCCACGCGGGCTACTACTTCCAGTACTTCTACCTCGGCGCGGCCCTCGAGAAGTTCCGCCACACGGGGGAGGTGGTCCTCGTGGAGGAGAACGAGCGCGGCGCGGACTATTGCAGCGCCCGCTGGCCGTACAGCACCATCGAGTCGATGTTGCGCGGTAACCGCGGGGGTTACCAGTATCCCCCGTGGTCGAGTGACAGCGGCATGTTCGCCTACCGGCACCTGAGGGGCAACGACGTGTCCATGTACCCGGAGCGCGCGACGGCGAACTACCTGTTCCTGGACGGGCACGTCGAGACGCACAGCCCGCAGACGAACTTCAACACCAAAGAACACTTCGACATAAACCCGTAGGCCGACGGCGGGTTGTAGCCGTTTGACAAGCTAAGGACGAGAAGGAACCCTGCGATGAGGAAGCCGAGAGGCAACGCCTTTACGCTTATCGAACTGCTGGTGGTCATCGCGATCATTGCACTTCTCCTGGCGTTGCTTATGCCCATGCTGAACAAGGCGAAGGAGATCACCCGTCGCCTGCTGTGCGCGACGAACCAGAAGAGCCTGGGCACGGCCGCCTACGGCTTCGCCGGGGAGAACCAGGGCCGCGGACCCGGCAATGGGCTGCTCGGAAACGTCAACAACAGCAGTTGGTTCAGCTCCTACAGTTGGGCCAACATTCTCAACCTGATGTTCTACCGCGAGTCCAAGGTCCAGCGCAGCGGCATGACGGCGAAGAAGAACATGCTCTACTGCCCGTCGATGGCGCCCTACAGGTCCACGTCCGTGCGGGCCTACATGTGGAATCGCGATGCGACAGGCGGACCCACCTGGGGCGGCAACGAGCCGCAGGGGCCGTATGGAGCGATTGGGGACATCGACCTGGCCAATGCCAGGATCAAAGAAGACTACCCGCATTACTACTTCCAGTACTACTACCTCGGAGCGAAGCTGGAGCGTTTCACGCCCGCGGCCGAGAAGGTGCTCCTGATTGAGAATGAGCGGGCGGCGGACGTGTTCGGCGCCAGCAGCACGACGATCGCCCAGATGCTGTACGCCAACCGCGGAGGCTACTCCTACCCGCCGTGGTCGAACTCTTCGGGTCTCTGGGCCTTTCGCCACCTGAAAGGAAATGACGTGGAGATGTACCGCTCTCGGGCGACGGCCAACTACCTCTTCGTGGACGGGCACGTGGAGACGCACACGCCGCAGCACAACCTGGCCGACAAGGCCCACGTCAGCCTGGAGGATTAGCCCCCTGCCGCCGGGGCGTACGGGGCGGTGGAAAGCCGCCGTTGAGATGCGCAGAACCCCTCGAGGGCCCCCGGGGGTAAGAGCAGCCATGCCTGGCGCGGGCCCATCCCGGGCAGGGGAAGCGCTGGACAGTCGCTCTGTTCGGCCTTAAAATCAGCGGTGTGCTGCAACCATGTCTTCATCAGGCCGATGTCGGGGCTGGTTCTTCCGGCCGCGGCAGGAGGAATATGATGCCGTCAACACGATGGTTGGTCCACGGGGCGGCTGCTCGACGATCCGAAGACCGCGCCTTCACGTTGATCGAGCTCCTGGTCGTCATCGCGATCATCGCGCTGCTGCTGACTCTGCTGACGCCCATGCTGAGGAAGGCCAGGGAGATAGCGATTCGGACGCTGTGCGCCACGAACCAGAAGAGCTTGGGCACGGCCTGCTACGGCTTCGCCGGGGAGAACGAGGGCCGGGGGCCGGGCCAGGCGCTGGTGGGGAACTCGAGCAATTCCGGCTGGAGCAGCTCCTACAGTTGGGCCAACATCCTCAACCTGGTGTTCTACCGGGAGAGCAAGGTCCAGCGGTCGGGACAAGCCAAGAAGAACATGCTCTACTGCCCATCGATGACGGGGGGGGGACGGGCCTTTATCTGGAACGTGTACGCGGCCGGCGGGTACGTGGTCAAGCAGTCGGATGGCTCCGTCCTGTCGGGGGCCTACGGCAAGGCCTGCGACATGAGCCGGCTGAACGCCCTGTTGCGGGAAGATCACTCCAGCTACTACTTCAAGTACTACTACCTCGGCGCGCCCCTTGAGAGGTTCAAGCACACGGGGGAAGTGGTCCTCGTGGAAGAGAACGAGCGCGGCACGGACTATTGCAGCGCCCGCTGGCCGTACCAGAGCCCCGCCTCGATGTTGCGCGCGAACCGCGGCGGGTACCAGTATCCACCATGGTCCAGCACGGAGGGCATGTTCGCATACCGCCACCTGAAGGGCAACGACGTGGAGATGTACCCGGTGCGCGCGACGGCGAACTACCTGTTCCTGGACGGTCACGTCGAGACGCACACGCCGCAGAAGCACCTGAACACCAAGGAGCACTTCAATATAGACCCGTAGGCCGACGGCGGGAGTGGCCGTTCGACAGGCTCACGGCGGAGCGGGCCGACACGCATCAGGGGTTGGGTGTCTGGCTCGACGGCCCTCCGGTTGGCGCCGAGCCCGCAGAGTGGCGGTAGGCCTTCCACATCTCGTTGACAAGCGGGTCCCAGCTCGACCGCCCGCGGAAGTACCCCTCGGAGTAGTCGCCCATGCCGGCGGCCTTGATGATGCGGATGTGCTCGGTGTCGTCCTCTGTCATCCACCGGTCGGCGTAGGCGAAGAAGGCGTCGTGGTTCCAGACCTTCTCGGCGCGGAGGAGGCGGAAGACCAGGGCCTCGCCGACGAATACGTGCGAGGTGCAGCAGCGGCGGTAGCTCTCGCCGATCTTGTCCTCCCACTTGGACGGGTGCAGGTGCTCGTAGGCGCCCCAGCCGGTCTTGCCCTTCAGTCCATCCTTGCCGACGTGCCCGGCGTAGACGACGTCCGCGCCGGTCCAGCTCTTGCCGAACATCGTCTGCATGTCCTCCGAGAGCTTGAGCTTCGGACACTTGGCGTAGGGGTTCATCATGTCCTTCTCGTCGAGCATCAGCCCGGCGAAGACGATCATGAACTTCCGCCCGTTGCCGTGCCCGCCGTGGGCGGGCCAGCCGCGATGCCCGGCCAGCGCCACGCCCCACAGGTCGATGCCGACCTGCACCATGTTGATCAGGAGCGGGGTCTTCTGCTCGTCGGTGAAGTCGCAGCACAGCAGCAGCCCGCCGATGCCGGCGGCCCGCGCATACTCGCGGCCATACTGAGGCATGTTCTGGATCGGGCTGGCAAAGCCGTCGAAGCAGGTGTCGATGTACGGCCGCTGGAAGACGCGCGTCCAGATCGAGATGTCGGTCTGGTCCCAGGAGGCCGGCCGGATCTTGTGCAGCGCGTCGACGCCCTTGTGGCCCTTCTTCGCAGCCGAGGGGATCTTGAGCTTGGGCAGCATCTGCCGGCGGAGGTTGCGGGCGAAGTAGAGCTTGTTGGTCTTGTCGCAGTAGGACGGGCGGAAGGCGTCTTTCGGGGCCGGCTTGTCCAGGCAGGTCAGTACGGCCGCCGTCAGCACGGGGTGAGGCACCTTGCTGGAGGGGCGCATCATTCGCGGGTGCGTGCCGGGGTCGGCGCTGATCGTGGAGACCAGCGAGTCGCCGGGCTTCAAGTCGATCGGCGGCGCGCGGAACTGCTCGCCGTCCCATCGCCCCTGGCGCAGGCGGCTGTCGAAGCCGATCTTGTCGTTGATCCTGACGTTCAGGACCGAGCCGTTTCGGCCGTCGGCCGGCCTGGGCGAGATCGACGCGACGGTGGCCGGCCCGACGACGTACCAGTCGCCGTTGACGAACTGCCCGACGGGCACCGGCTTCTCGAACGTCCACTCAATGCCGTACTGCGAGACGCTCTTCTTGGCGGGAAGCTCGGGGGCCTCGCCGGGCTCTGCCCCGGCTGCGCGGGCCGTTGAGGCGGCCAGCAAGCCGATCACCGCCGCGGCCGCGACCGGCAGTGCGAGCCGCACCTTCTTCGACCTGGCGATCATGATTTCTCCTTTCGGGTCGGCAGGAGTTGGATGAATGCCCACGTTGCGGGGCTCCGTCCGGACTCTACTTCGCCGGCCCGGCCTTCTCAACCCGACCCTTGGCCTTAGCCATGGCGCGGTGGCGGAGGTAGGCGTCGATGAAGTCCTGAAGGTCGCCGTCGAGCACCTTGTCGGTGTGCGGGCTCTTCAGATCCGTCCGCTCGTCACGCACGAGCTGATATGGATACAGCACGTAGGAGCGGATCTGGTAGCCGAAGGCGATCTCGCCCTTCTGGCTGTATTCCTTGGCCAGCTGGGCGTCGCGCTTGGCCTGTTCGACCTGGTACAGCTTGGACGCGAGCATCTTGCGGGCCTGCGCGCGGTTCTTGTGCTGCGAGCGCTCGTTCTGGCACTGCACGACGATGCCCGTGGGCTCGTGCGTCAGGCGGATGGCGCTGGAGACCTTGTTGACGTGCTGCCCCCCCGCGCCGGACGCGCGGAAGGTGTCCTCGCGGACGTCCTTGTCCCAGTTGATGTCGATCTCCAGCTCCTGAAGGTCCGGCAGCACGTCAACCGACGCGAAGCTGGTGTGCCGGCGCTTGGCCGCGTCGAACGGGCTGATCCGAACGAGCCGGTGCACGCCGCGCTCGCAGGACAAGTACCCGTAGGCGTACGCCCCGCTGACGCTGAGCGTCACCGAGCGGATTCCGGTTTCCTCTCCGTCGAGGCGGTCGACCTCCCGGGCGTCGTATCCGGCCCGCTCGAAGTGGCGCAGGTACATGCGGAGCAGCATGGCCGCCCAGTCGCAGCTTTCGGTGCCGCCGGCGCCCGCGTGGATGGCGACGTAGCAGTCGCCCGCGTCGTGCTCGCCCGAGAGCATCGTGCTCAGCTCGAGGCGCGACATCTCGGCCGTCAGCTCGGACAGCCCCGCCGCCACCTCACGGAGGGTCTCGTCGCTGCGCTCCTCGACGGCAAGCTGGTGCAGGACCTCCAGGTCGCTCGCCCGTTCGTGCAGTCGGGTGTACGGCCCGACGACGGCCTTCAGGGCCTTCAGCTCGCCAACGACCAGGCGGGCCTGCTCCGGATTGTCCCAGAAATCCCGCCGGCCCATCTGCTCCTCGAGGGCCGACATGCGCTGCCGCCGCGCAGGGACGTCAAAGAGAGTCCCGGATCGCTTCGATCCGGGCGCGAAGGGATTCGATCGACTCGGTGAGGTTCTGGACTTCTGCCATTTTGGGCTTCTCCTCAGGACCAATCGTAGCAATCTCGACGGGGTTTGCCAAGCGGCCGCGCGGCGGCGAGGAGCCGGCGGCGCGCAAAAAAAATGGGCGACGCCCAGGCGGAGGGAGACCTTGGCATCGCCCCAAATTGCCGCAACCCTGACGTAGGCGGAGGGAGACCTACATCGTCACGGGGTGCAGCGGACAAATTGTCGTTCGGAATACTTCTTCGGCCCTAGCTGCCGAAAATCTTTAGCCGGTCTGGCCGCCATTTCGGCGAGCCGGCCGGCCCGGCGGGGTGGGCCGAAGCCGAATCCGTGAGCGGCGGGGTGCCGCGGCCGCCGCCCGCTTGTCTCGAACACCGAACGATCACCGAAGTCTTCTGCCGCGCCCGCCGGCCGACCAATCGGCTTCACGGCGCCCGGTCGCGGCATCAGCCGCGGGAAGACGCCCCAGAGGGGCAAGCCTCCCGCACGACCAAGGCGCTCATCCGTAAGCGCCCACACACCTTGATTTCAAAGAGCATCCGCGTCCCGCGGGGGACGTCTGGCCTCAACTGCACCCGGAAGTCGCGCCGCAGTTGGGGCACTTGTAGCAGCTGCCGTTTCGAATCATGATCTCCCCGCATTCCAGGCAGGGAGGCGCATCTTCTTGTGACAGCCAGGTTTGGCGTGGCCATCGCTGCGGGTTGGGCACGCCGGCGGTCCGGTTGTCCATGGCCACCTTGACGGCGGTCTGCGCCCGGAGCACCTCCGCGTCCACAACCCCGTCGCCATTGCCGCCGCCAGAGGCCGACTGGCCCTGGAAAAGCGCGCCGACGGGCGCTGAACCGTCCGTGTCAGCGCCCGTGTCGGCGCTCTGAACCGAGGAAGCATCATCCATGACGGCCTCGGGCGCTGCCTCGCCGGTTGTGGGGGCCGGTACATACTCCCCCACGGGGATCAGATTGGCCTTTCGATAGTCCTCCAGAAATGTCAGGCCGAGCCAACGGAACACGTAATCGACAATACTCTTGGCGAAGGGGATGTCGCGGTTGGAGGTCATGCCGCTGGGCTCGAAGCGCTGGTGCGTGAACTTTCTGACCAGCGCCTCCAGGGGCACGCCGTATTGCAGGCACAGGCTGATGGCGGTCGCGAAGGCGTCCATCATGCCGCCGACGGTGGAGCCTTCCTTTGACATCGTGATGAAAAGCTCGCCGGGGCCGCCATCCTCGTAGAGCCCGACGTTCAGGTAGCCTTCGTGGTTGGCGACCTCGAACTTGTGGGTGATGGACGGGCGGGTGGCCGGCAGGCGCTGGCGGTTGGGCATCGGCGCCCCGGCGGGCGCGCGCTCGGCCAGTTGCGGGGCCTGCTGCTTGGCGGTCTTGCGGACGCTGAGCGGCTGAATCCGCTTGGAGCCGTCGCGGTAGATCGCCACCGCCTTGAGGCCGAGCTTCCAGCCCTCGACGTAGACGCTGCGAATCTCGTCCACCGTCGTGTCCTTGGGCACGTTGACGGTCTTGGAGATTGCCCCCGACAGGAACGGCTGAACCGCGCCCATCATGCGGATGTGGCCCATGTAGTGGATGCTCCGCTGCCCGGCGGCGGGGCGGAACGCGCAGTCGAAGACCGGCAGATGCTCCTCTCGCAGAGGCGGGGCGCCCTCGATGGTGTCGTGCTGGTCGATGTAATCGACGATCTCGCTGACGGCCTGGTCGGAGTATCCCAGGTGCTTCAGCGACAGCGGCACGGTGCTGTTGACGATCTTGAGCATCCCGCCGCCGACCAGTTGCTTGTACTTCACCAGCGCGATGTCCGGCTCGACGCCCGTCGTGTCGCAGTCCATCAGAAAGCCGATCGTGCCGGTCGGCGCCAGTACGGTCGCCTGCGCGTTGCGATATCCCAGCCGCTCGCCCATCGCCAGACATCTGTCCCAGGTCTCGATGGCGGCCGAACGCAGGCCCGGCGGGCAGTGCTCCGGCGATATCCCGTCGGCCGCGCGCCTGTGGGCGGCCATCACCTTCAGCATCGGCTGGCGGTTCTTGTAGAACTGTGGGAAGCTGCCCAGTCGGCTGGCGAGCTCGGCGCTGACGCCGTAGGCCGTGCCGGTCATGATCGCCGTCACCGCGGCAGCCACAGCGCGCCCCGCGTCGCTGTCATACGGCAGCCCCAGGGACATAAGCAGCGCGCCCAGATTGGCGTAGCCGAGCCCTATGGCGCGGAAGTCATGGCTGTTGCGGCAGATGCGCGGGCTGGGATAGCTGGCGTGATCGACGAGGATCTCCTGGGCGATGATGAATATCCGCACCGCTGCCTTGAACCGCGCTACGTCCAGGGCGCCGTCCGGCCGCCGGAACTTCACCAGGTTCAGGCTGGCCAGGTTGCAGGCCGAGTCGTTCAGGAACATGTACTCGCTGCACGGGTTGGAGGCGCAAATCTCCCCGCTGTTGGGGCAGGTGTTCCAGCGATTGATGGTGGTGTGGTACTGCACGCCGGGGTCGCCGCAGACGTGCGTGCCTTCGTTAATCAGCGTCAACAGCTCGCCGGCGTTGTGCTTGACCAGCGGCTCGCCCGTTGTAACGGCGTAGGTCTGCCAGTCAGCTTCATCGAGCGCCGCTTCCATGAACTCGTCCGTCACCCGAACGGACAGGTTGGAGTTCTGGAACATCACCGCCCCGTAGGCCTCGCCGTTGAGCGAGCCGTCGTAGCCCTGTTCGATCAGCGCCCAGGCGCGCTTCTCCTCCTTCATCTTGCACTCGATGAATTCCCGGATGTCCGGGTGATCGCAGCGCAGCGACTGCATCTTCGCCGCCCGGCGCGTCTTTCCGCCGGACTTGATGACGGCTGCCACCTGGTCGTACACCCGCATGAAGCTCATGGGCCCTGAGGGCGTGCCTCCGCCGGCGAGCTTCTCCCGGGAGCTGCGAAGCGTGGACAGGTCGGTGCCCGTGCCCGAGCCGTACTTGAACAGCATCGCCTCGGCCGTCGCCAGGCGCATGATGTCCTCGATCGTGTCGCTCACCGACTGGATGAAGCACGCCGAGACCTGGGGGTGCTCGTAGCTGCGACGGGTCCGCACGGGGCTGCTCGACTGCTCGTCCCAGTGGTAGTTGCCCTCGGACCCCTCTATGCCGTACTGGTGGAGCAGCCCGACGTTGAACCAAACCGGCGAGTTAAACGCCCCGTACTGGTTCAGGCACAGATGGGTCAGCTCCATGTAGAACCGCTCGCCGTCTTCGTCCGTGGCGAAGATGCCGTCCTGCCGGCCCCAGTCGGCGATTGTCCGGCAGACGCGCTCCACGAGCTGCCGGACCGAATGTTCCCGCTTGGTGCTGCCCTTCTCGCCGTAGAAGTACTTGCTGGCGACCACGTTCGTCGCCAACTGGCTCCACTCGCAGGGAACCTCCACCTCGTTCTGTTCGAAAACGATCTGCCCGCCGTCGCCGGTAATGCGGGCGTCACGCTTCTCCCATGTGACCTGGTCGAACGGGTGCTCCCCGGGATTCGAGAACACCTGCTGGATTGCCATGCCCCTGTCCGCACCGTCCTGGGTGAAACCGTCCGGGAGACTTCGTTCTTCCGCGGATGAAATCGACAACGCCGTCACTCCTTCTCCGCAAAATGCCCTGGTTCCTGCTCCGGCTTGAGAACTCCGTTGGCGCTTCGACTTCAGCCGCACCGGTGGGCCGCGCAACAACCTCCCTGCCTTCCAACGCCCGGGCTGCTGCAAGCCGCCGAGGTCCCCGTTGGCACGTCGGCGACTGACGAGATGCTGATACCTTCCAAAGCGAACGCCAACGCAACGGGGCCAAACCTAGCACAACACCTTGTGGGCCACAACAGAATTATCGACAAAATGTTGTGATTTCCCTAAGTCATTTCCGTCCATCCGCTTGAACACTGCCCCGCCGCTCAACCCACAGCAAACCACATCCTAACACAAGGCTAACATACATATAAGTCCTTGTCAACAGGCATATTCTGGTCTAGCTACATGGGCATGCGGCGATATGTTGGGCCCCGGCAAGGGGCGGTGGGCCACATGAGAGGTGTTGTCCCCCAAAGGCGCCGGCCAGCCCCGGCGCCGGCCGGGGCGCCGTCGAGAGGATATCGGGCTATGGGTATATATACAGGTTAGGACGGGCTGGCGCCGACGGTCAGACGTCGAGGTTCTTGACCTCCAGTGCGTGGGCCTCGATGAACTGCCGGCGGCGCTCGACGTCGTCGCCCATCAGCAGGCTGAACATGCGCTCGGCCTCTTCGGCCTCTTCCGCGCGGACGCGCAGCAGCAGGCGGCGGGAAGGGTCCATCGTGGTTTCCCACAGCTCGTCGGCGTTCATCTCGCCCAGGCCCTTGAATCGCTTGATCTCGATGCCCTTCGAACCAAGCTGCCGGACTCCGGGTGCGATCTGTGAGACGTTCTCCAGCTCGACCTGCTCGCCGTCGTTCGTCAGGACGTACTTCGCCGGCTCCTTCTCGCCCGTGACGGATTCCTCGCGGCGGGCGAGGTAGTCCTCGGTGCTCAGTCCGCGGCCCTTGAGCTTCTCGAAGAGCTTCTCGATGTCGCGGACCTCGTGCAGCTCAGCCCGCTTCTGGATCGCCCGGGCGGCCGAGGGTCGCCCGTTGCCGTTCCCGTCGCCGTTGTCCTCGTCGAGCTCATCGGCATAGCGGGCCAGGATTTCCTCGTATTCCTTTGCGGCGTGGCAGAACGCGTTCTGCCCTTTGATGACCAGCCAGTGAGTCGGCAGCCTGCCGTCGCGGCGGTGTTCCATCGCCTCGACGAAGTCCAGCCCGCGGCGCTCCAGGATGTGGATCTTGTCTGCGAGCAGATCGAGCAGATCGACAAGCTGCGCGAGGTTTGCGCCGCGGAACTCCTTGATGACCTCGGGCGGCCGGGAGGAGGTCTCGCGGACCTCCAGGCGCGTGCCGTCCAGGCCGAGAGTCACAAGCGTCTTTCGCATCTGGCGCTCGTCGAGCACGTATTCCTTGTGCTTTCTCCTGCTCACCAGGTACAGCGGCGGCTGGGCGATGAACACGTGTCCGTGCAGGATCAGCGGCTTCATGTGGCGGTAGAAGAACGTCAGCAGCAGTGTGCGGATGTGGCTGCCGTCCACGTCCGCGTCGGTCATGACTATCACCTTGCCGTACCGAAGCCTGGTCAGGTCGAACTCGTCGTTTCCGATGCCGCAGCCCAGGGCGGAGATCACCGCCCGGATCTCGGGGAAGCTGAGTATCTTGTCCAGCCGCGCCTTCTCGACGTTGAGAATCTTGCCCCGCAGGGGCAGGATGGCCTGGGTGGCCGAGTCGCGTCCCTGCTTGGCCGGCCCGCCGGCCGAGTCGCCCTCGACCAGGAACAGCTCGGTGCTGGCCACGTCCCTGGAGCGGCAGTCGGCCAGCTTGCCCGGAAGCGACCCGCTGGACAGGGCCCCCTTCCGCCGCGTCAGGTCGCGCGCCTTGCGGGCCGCCTCGCGGGCCTGCATCGCCGAAAGGCCCTTGTTCACGATCCGCTTGGCGTCGGCCGGGTGCTCCTCAAGCCACGACGCCAACTGCTCGTTGACCGCCTGCGTGACGAAGCTCTCCACCTCGCTGTTGCCGAGCCTGGTCTTGGTCTGCCCCTCGAACTGCGGCTCGGGCACCTTAACGGACAGGACGGCCGTCAGGCCTTCGCGAAGATCGTCCCCACTGGGGACCTGGTCGTTCTTCAGAATATTCACCTTGCGGGCGTGGTAGTTGACGGTTCGCGTCAGCGCGCTCTTGAAGCCCGAAAGGTGCGTGCCGCCCTCGATCGTGTTGATGTTGTTCGCGAACGAGAAGATCGTCTCGTTGAATCCGTCGTGATACTGGAGTACCGCGTCGAGCACCAGCAGCGACTGGGGGTCTTCCTTGTGGATGGGAATCGGCCGATGCAGCGCCTGCTTGCCCTCGTTGAGATGCCCCACGAACGCGATCAGGCCTTTCTTGAACTGGAAGGTCTCGCTCTTGTCGGTGCGGTCGTCGTGCAGCCTGATGCAGGCGCCCTCGTTGAGGTACGCCAACTCTCTCAGCCGGCCGGCCAGTATCTCGTAGCGGAACGTCGGGTCCGGGAAGATCTTCGGGTCGGGCTTGAAAGTCACCTTGGTGCCGGTGCGCTTGCGGGCGCCGATGACCTTGAGCGGCTGGGTGAGCTTGCCCTCCTCGAACTCCATTCGATGGACGGTGCCGTCGCGGCAGACCTCTACTTCCAGCCACTCGCTCAGCGCGTTGACGACCGACGCGCCGACGCCGTGCAGGCCGCCGGATACCTTGTACGTGTCGTGGTCGAACTTCCCGCCGGCGTGAAGCCGGCAGAACACGACCTCCAGTGTGGAGATCTTCTCGGTGGGATGAGGCCCGACGGGGATGCCCGCCCCGTCATCGATCACGGTGCAGGACTCATCCGCGTTTATGCGCACGGAGATATTCTTGCACCGGCCGGCCATCGCCTCGTCGATGGCGTTGTCCGCGATCTCCCATACCAGGTGGTGCAGCCCGCGAGGCGTGGTGTCGCCAATGTACATGGCGGGGCGCCTGCGGACGGCCTCCAGCCCGTGCAGTACCTTGATCCGGCTCTCGTCGTACGTGTCGCCCTGGGGCTGCTCGCCCGTGGCGTTTCCCGGCTGCTCGGGGGTGATTGCGTCCGGCTCGGGAGGCTGCTGCTGGTTGGTCTGGGCCCTTTCCGTGGCCAAGTCTCATCTCCTCAACTGCTATGGTCCTGCGGTCTCTGACGTGGGCTGGCGTACCTTCCGAGACGCGCCCAAACGAAACAATCTATTGTCCCAAAAAGCGGGCAGAAATGCCAGCCAAAACATGCGGATTTGGTCGCCGTAGCTCCTTTTTTTGCAGACATTTGCGGCGCTGCGGCCCTCGCTGGTTTAATCGGCTCGAAGGCGGCCTTTTTCCGAGCCAAAATCGCCGCCGGTCTGGGTGGCCCGTTGCCACTTCACGCGGGGTTGTTATCCTGTCATAATGCCCGCCCGGAAGCCGTGCCAGCCGGGCGGAGCCAGCCGGTCATGGCCCTCGCGCGGGCACGGGCTCCAGGCGACCGCCACTATGAAAGCTCTGCCTTATCTCACACATGAGTTGCCGGGTATCGACGGGGATATCCGCCAGCGGCTGGAAGACTTCCACGTCGAGGAGCTGCCGCTCTATCCGGCCAGCGGCCAGGGCACGCACGTGTACTTCCGCGTCACGAAGAGGGGCGTGCCGACCCCGGTGGCCGTCCGGCGGATCGCCCGGCACATGGGCGTGCATCCCAGCGCGATCGGCTTCGCCGGCCTGAAGGACGCCAAGGCCGCCACCTCTCAGTGGATGAGCCTGGAGTTCGCCGACGAGGCCCAGCTTGCGCGGTTCAGGGACAGCCAGGTTCAGATCGCCGAGATCACGCGTCACGGCAACAAGTTGCGGCCTGGCCACTTGGCGGGCAATCGCTTCGGCATATGCATCCGCGGCGTGGGGGAGGCGCAGCTCGCGGCGGCGCAGTCGGTGCTGGGTGTGCTCGTGCATCGCGGCGTGCCCAACTTCTTCGGCCCGCAGCGGTTCGGCGCGCGCGGCGATACCGCGGCTCTGGGTGCGGCCCTGCTGCGCAACGACGCGGAGGAGTTCATTCGGGTCTATCTTGGCCGGGCGGCGCCCGACGACCCGCCTGAGTGCAAGGCCGCCCGCGACGCCTTCGACGCGGGGTTTCTCGACCGTGCGTTTCAGAGCTGGCCGAGACACTACACCGACCAGCGCCGGGCCGTGACGGCATACAAGCGCAAGGGCGCGTCGGCGGCCGTCGCCGCGGTCGATAAGCGGATGAAGAGGCTCTTCGTCTCGGCGTTCCAGAGCGAGGTATTCAACGAGGTTCTGGCCCGCCGGCTGGACGGCATCGACCGCGTCCTAGTCGGCGACTGGGCGCAGAAGACCGACACCGGCGGGGTCTTCCAGGTCGAGGACGCCGCAGTCGAACAGCCGCGCGCCGAGGCGTTCGAGATAAGCCCGACAGGCCCGATCATCGGCTCCCGCTGCAACCTGGCGGGCGGCTCGCCGGGTGAGATTGAGCGCGAGGCCATCGACGCATGCGGGATCGCGATGGAGGGCGTCGCCCGCGTGGGTTCGCTGAAGGTCAAGGGCTCGCGGCGCGCGCTTCGGTTCGCCCTCATCGATCCGCAACTGAGCGCCGGCGAGGACGAGCACGGGCCGTTCATCGACGTCAGCTTCACCTCGCCCAGCGGCTGCTACGCGACCGTCGTGCTGGGCGAGATCATGAAGAGCCCGCCTGCGGCGGAAGGTGAGGTCGTGGATGGGTGAAGCGGGCATGTGACGGATCGGCGGACAATTGGGCGACCTTCTCGAACGCGGGTGGGGTTGTTGGGCATGTTGGCCCGGCCTGCCGACTCCAGTCCGCAGGAGGCGGACGGCAGGCCCGCGGGCCGCTGGATCGAGAAGCTTCTCAGGAGCCAAGCTATGGAACGCACATCGGAGTTGAAGCTGGTGTTGATATTGGCTGTGGCAGTCGTCTTCGGCATGGGCGGGACGGCAGCGGCGCAGCCCGAGACGGACAAGCCCGCTTCGCCGGCAGTGGTGATCTACACCAAGGACAACGCCCCCGCGGCCCCGAAGCTGGAGGACCTGCCGCTCAAGCAGAGCGTCAGCCAGTACGGTATCACGTGGACGTTCGAGAAGCCCGTTCGCGTGGGCCAGTTCGTCAACGGCGAGTGGTACGTCGTCGGGCCGGCGACCGTCGGGTCCATTGACCCCGCGCCGGTCGTCGGCAGGGATGTCCCGGAGGCGTCCATAGGCGACCGGGAGCGAGAGGATCGCAAGGACGGCAGGTTCCAGCGCAACGGCTCGGTCGTCAACCCCCCGCCGGTCATGGGCAAGAGCGGGTTCGACAGCCGCGCGCCGTTCCGCCTCTACGACCCGAAGCTGACGGCCGCACTGCCCATTCGGCTCAAGCCCGGCGACGCCCTGATCTCCTCCAGAAGCGCCGGCGCCAACCTGCGGCGGCGCGGGCACTACACACCGGTTGAGGACCTGGCCATCCTCACCTGCCTGAAAGAGCCTGTGCCGGCCGACGCCTTCCGCCCCGGCTACATGGACCGCAAGCAGACCATCTACCTGGCGCGCGACCTGAAGCGCGAGCTGCTGCCGAAACTCGCCCAGGTGGAGTTCGAGAACAAGAAGGGCCTGCTGGCCATGCCCCAGTTGACCGACCGCTTCGCCAAGCCGTGGTTCCTCCTGAACGTCTTCAAGGGCGACCACGGGTCGTACCAGTGGGGCGGCTACGGGCAGCGGTCGTGTTACTACCTCGGCCAGTCCTTCCTCTACCTGTGCCTGGACTACCCCGCCGAGAAGAAGGAGCCGCTGCTGCTGGCCGTCACGGGCTTCGGCATCGACTGCTGGGGGATCGTCAAGAGCGGCCACCCCGGCTTCCCCGCCTGGGGCGGGTGGAACAGCGGCTACAAGATGCCCATCGTCTTCGGCGGCTACCTGCTGGGCGATGAGAAGATGGCCTCGCCGAGCAAGGCCTATCCCAAGGTGAGCTTCCAGGAAGACGAGCAGACGGCCTACGGCCCGTGCTGGAACGGCGCAAAGGTGGTCTTCTGCGGGCACTCCGGCTACGACGCGGCCACACTCAAGAGCCGCGACAAGGTCCGCGGCGGCGCCATGTGGGGCCTCTATGAGCACCTGCATCCTTCGTTTTGGGTCAAGGACCAGGTCCAGTCCGACGGCTACCGCCGCTGCTGCAACAGCCGCACCTGGCAGGCCCAGGCCCTCGTCTGCCGCATCATGAAGCTGGAGAAGTACTGGGCCCACGACGCCTTCTTCGACTACATGGACCGCTGGATGTACCAGAGCGAGGACGAGGACAATCGGTTCCAGACGGTCAGCCAGGCCAACGTCCGCGTCGGCTGGCAGCCGTTGAAGGACTGGGCCAAGCAGGGCCAGGTCGAGGACCCCTTCGCTGAGGCGATGTGGAAGAAGTATCGCACGGCCCCCGGCATGCCGCCGACGGACGGCTGGAAGACGCTCAAGCCGAACGCCAACGGCCTGGTGATGCCGGCCGTCAAGATGCCCGAGGAGCCGGGCCAGCAGCCTGCCGGGCTGTCCGGCCGGAACGCGAGATGACATGAAGCCGGGGCCGTCTGGCCACGGCGGCCGGGTTCACTTGTTGTTGGGGTCTTGCGGCTTAAGCAGCCCGTTGAGGGGCTTCAGGAGCATGGCGCCGAGCTTCCCGCCGCCGCCGACCACGCCGCGGAAAAACCCGACCGTGCCCTCCTGGATGTCCTTGGCCGGCTCCTTGGTGATGGTGGGCTTGTCCCACGGGCCGTACACGTGCAATCGCGTGAGCTTGTCGGCCAAGCTCGTCAGCGCGCCGACGATGGGGATGTTGGCCAGCAGGTTGCGCAGCTCCTTCACGGGCGCCCCGATGAAGTATGC
>Ga0307380_10006313_pt1 | contig 15594 bp, 7 predicted proteins | sample UN3MG_FD_202239 | JGI IMG/M metagenome (GOLD analysis project Ga0307380, IMG submission 202239) | Soil microbial communities from Risofladan, Vaasa, Finland - UN-3 | ecosystem: Environmental > Terrestrial > Soil > Coastal area > Acid sulfate soil | place: Finland: Risofladan, Vaasa | collected...
CATCGACCAACAGTCGCCCGACATCGCGCGCGGCGTTAACGACACCGCCGATCGCGAGCAGGGGGCCGGCGATCAGGGGATCATGTTCGGCTACGCCTGCCGCGAGACGAATGACTTCATCCCGGGCGACCAGAGCTACATGCCCCTGCCGATCTTCCTGGCCCATCGGCTGGTGGAGCGCCTGGCGGAAGCGCGGCAAAGCGGCGAAATCCCCTGGCTGCGGCCCGACAGCAAAAGCCAGGTGACCATCGACTATGAGAACGAACGGCCGGTGCGCGTGCACACGGTGGTGCTCGCCACGCAGCATGACGAAACGGTCCTTGACCCGCGGACCGACTGCATCAGTGAGAATGCCCGGCGCGAGCTGATCGAACGGGTAATCCGCCCCGTCCTGCCGGATCGCCTGTTCGACGACGACGTGGTCTACCACATCAACCCCACCGGGCGCTTCGTCCTGGGCGGCCCGCAGGCCGACTGCGGCCTGACCGGACGGAAGATCGTCGTCGATACTTACGGCGGCCGCGGCAGCCACGGCGGCGGCGCCTTCTCCGGAAAAGACCCCAGCAAGGTGGACCGCTCCGCCAGCTACATGGCCCGCTACATCGCCAAGAACATCGTCGCGGCCGGGCTGGCCGACCAGTGCGATGTCCAGCTCGCCTACGCCATCGGCGTCGCCGAGCCGGTCAGCATCCTGGTCAACGCCGAAGGCACCAGCAAAGTCAGCGAAGATCTGCTGATCGAGCTGATCCGCGAGCACTTCCCGCTCACCCCGCGGCGGATCATCGACTATCTGGATCTGCTGCGGCCGATCTACATGGAAACCGCGCGGCACGGCCATTTCGGCCGCACGCTGCCCCAGTTCACCTGGGAGAAGTGCGACAAGGCGAAAGCCCTCAAGGAGGCGGCCGCCGCCGGCGTCTGAGGTGGTTGCCGCAGGCAAAGGCGGGGCGGACGCTCGCGCCGGGGGTGTTTTGTGGCCCTTCTGCCGATATAATACATATGGATGCCGAGCCCCTCGTGGGTTCGGCGGCAAGGAGTTCGAGCATGTCATACGAAGACCCGACCACAGCGCTGCGGGAGTTGACGGAGCGCATCCACGCCATGCGGGACTCTCTTTGACCTGTCGGCCAAGCTGGAACGCATCGGCAAGTTGACCAGGCAGATGGAGCGGCCCGGGTTCTGGGATCGGCAGGAATCCGCCCGCCCGGTCGTGGCCGAGCTCAAAACGCTTCGCGGCCAGGCCGACCCTTTGCAGGAGCTGCTGCGCCGAGCCGAGGACGCTCAGGTCCTGCTAGAGCTGGCCGCCGAGCAGGGTGACGACACCGCCCGGACGGAATTACAGACGGAGCTGAGCACGCTGGCGGAGAAGACCAACCGCGTCGAGCTGCTCACGCTCCTCTCCGGTCCGAACGACGCATGTAACTGCTTCTTGAGCGTGCAGGCGGGTGCCGGCGGCGCCGACGCCTGCGACTTCGCCGAGATGCTGCTGCGCATGTACATCATGTACTTCGAGCGGACCGGCTATGAGGCCCGTGAGGTCGATCGGCGCGCCGCCGAGGAGGCCGGCATCCAATCCGTCACCGCCCGCGTCGAGGGGCCGTATGCCTACGGCTACCTCTCCTGCGAAACCGGCGTGCATCGCCTGGTCCGCATCAGCCCGTTCAACTTCCAGGGCAAGCGCCAGACCTCGTTCGCCGCCGTCGATTGCCTGCCCGAGCTGGAGCAAGCCTCGGTGGAGCTGGTCCCGGCCGAGCTGGACATTGAGTACTTCCGGCGGGCCGCGGGTGCCGGCGGGCAGAACGTCAACAAGGTCGCCACCGCGGTCCGCATCCGCCACAAGCCGACCGGCATCATGGTCGATTGCTCCAACGAGCGCAGCCAGTTCCAGAACAAGCGCATCGCGCTGAGCATCCTCCAGTCGCGGCTCGAGCAGCTTGAGCAGGCCAAACGCGACGCCGAGCTGGCCAAGATCTACGGCGACAAGGGCGAAATCGCCTGGGGCAACCAGATCCGCAGCTACGTGCTGCACGGCGCGACCATTCACGTCAAGGACCACCGTACGAACCTGGCGATCTCCGACGTGCAACGCGTCCTCGCCGGCGACATCCAGCCCTTCATCGACGCCCGCCTGCGACAACGGCTGAAGGGTGGGTAGCGCCGGCGTCTCGCCCGCGACGGGTAGCGCCGGCGTCTCGCCCCCCGATCCGAACCGCGCCCGCCAGGAAGCGGCCATACCGAGGCCGAATGGCAAGCGAGGGAGAGCGTCCGCGGTTCCGATAAAACCGGACACAGGGACACATGAGGTGAAGGTGGTCAAGGTGGTCATGTTTGCGCGCTGCCTAGTTGGCCACCTTGGTTATGGGACCATTGGGCCGCTGGCGGCAGGCATAAGGCGTAAGCCCTGAGCTGTAACCTCACCGTGGGCGCGTACATGTAGGATGCTAGGCGTGCGGTTCTCGGTTTTCAGTGTTCAGTTTTCGGTTGCTCAGAGTTGGGCGGGATTGGCGCGGATTGGCGGGTTTTGAATGCAGAATGAGCACGGAGGGTTCAGGGTTCGGAGCGGAGCGGGGGAGAAGACGGAGAGGGGCACTGGTGGACAAGCCACCAGTGGCACCCGGCGACGGATGACCGTGCGGTTAGCCCGAGTGCGGGAAATGGAGCCGTGTCGCTTGGCAATGCGACCGGCCGCCGGACGTGCTCATCTGCTCAACCTCCCTGGGCTTGCAGGCGCTTGATCTCCACAATCAACGCACGCGTCCTCTCGACATCCTCTGCCGCGCCTTCGCCGTAGGTTTCGTAGTTCCGCAGGGCGGCCTGGGCATAGTCGAGCGCGTCGGCGAAGCGCCCCGCCTGGCCGAGGGCGAGCGCAACGTTGAAGCGGGTCCCGCCTGCGCCGTAGAGATTACGTTGGATTTCTTGATAGCGGATCGCCTCACGATAGTGCGGCAATGCCCGGTCAAGATCGGCGGCGAGGTAAAAAACGCTGCCAAGCGCATTGTGCGCTACAGCGAGATCGCCCGGTGCGTCGGCTGGTGCCATCTGAAGCGCTTGCTGGTAGGACTCCAGCGCGCTGTTGAGGTAGTCGAGCAGCTGCTCTTTCGGCTTGTTGGCTGCTCGCGCTTCGTCGAAGCGTTGCAGCGCGACATTCCCCAGTACGAGATGGCACTTACCCTGGTAGAGCCGGTCGCGCTCGTTGGTGAGTTCCAGAGCGCGCCGGCACCAACGCTCAGCCCGTTCCAGATCGCGGATGACAGGAACGTTCTTGTACGCAAGCCCAAGGTTGAGGGCGGTGACCACCGCACCTTGTCTGTCATCAATGCGGAGCGCTAAGTCATGGCCCTCCTTGTAGGTCGCGACACAATCAGACTGCTGTAATTCGCGCTGGATCTCGGCCCGTGCGTTCAACGAGACCGCTAGCGATTGGATGGCGTTTCGCTGCGCCTCGTCCAATGCTTCGCGCGGCGCCTGAAGAGCGGCTGCGGCCTGTTGGCGGGCCCAGTCCACGAGCACACGCTGAAGTCGCTCGGCCTCCGTCCACCGGCGTGCTTGTCGGGCCAATAGCACGCGATACCCGGTGACCAAGCTCCACTGCCCTTCGCGTCCGGGCAGCGGGCCGTCGGTGGCGGGGTCCACGAAGTCCGGGACGATCTCGGCCACCAGCCGAGCCCACTCCGGCCGACGACCCGTCTGTTGGTGGAGTACGTCCAAGCCACGCATCGTGCTGATCACCCGTCGCCACATGCCATGCGTGCGGGCCAGTTGTCGGGCGTGCAGCAGGTTGGCTTCCTGGGCTTTCAGCGCGTCAATGACATCGCGCTTGCCTCCATCGTATTGGCTGTGATAGTAGTTCCCCAACTCCCCGATCGCTTCGACGAATGCGCGGGCGGCCCGCAGGCGGAGATTGGAGATTTCAGATTGGAGATCGGATCCCGACGCTTGGGGATCGGGTCCTGGCGTATAGTAGGCGTCGAAGAGGCCCTTGAAGAACCACGGGAGCGCCGGGTGGATCGTGTAGTAGCCGTCGCCGTGGGCCGTGAGCAGGCCGATCTCGGCGGCGCGGTCCAGCAGCGAGATCCAGTGTTCACGCTCCAGCCCCCGAATCCCTTCCAGACACCAGTCGGCCTTCGGATGGCCCATGGCTTCCAACGTGTCCACATCGACGAAGCCCTGGAAGAGGTGCAGCAATGCCAGTTGCCTGCGCTCGTCGTCGGTGAACGCTTGATCGAGGCCGTAGCTGAGCGATGCGCCGAGCGATTTGGAGCGGCCTTCGGCGGCCTCGTCCTCGAACCTGGCCTCGCCGGCGCGGAGTTGGTTGACGAACTCGCTGATCTGCTCGCGGGTCTTGCGTCCGTCGCGCAGCGCCTGGCCCACCAGCACGGTGATGGTCAGCGGGTTGCCGCCGGTGAATCTCAGCAGCGGCCGCCAGGTGCCGACATCGATCAACTTTTGTCCGTGTTTCTCCGCCAGTCCGCGGGCGAGCTGGACGCGCTCCTGCATTGGCATCGGCGGCACTGGAATCCGCCGGGGCAGTTCGCCCAGCCAGGTGCGCTCGTCGCGTCGCGACGTGAGCAGGAACCTGGCCTTCGTCTCGCGCGCGTCGCGCAGGAAGTCGGCGAGCTCCGTCTGCTCCTCCGCGCTCCACGGCGAGTCGGACCCGGCCGGGAAGCCGGCGATCGGCTCGACGTTGTCCCAGATCCACAGCACCGGAAGCTGCTTGAGCACTTGCAGGGCGATATCGCGACGCGCGGCGTCGTCCAGCGCCAGCCAGTTGACGCCGGTCTGCTCCAGCACGTGGCCGAAGGCCTGGCCGATCTGATCGAGCACGCGCGCCAGCGGCTGGTACTGCTCGAAGGACGTGAACAGCACCGGCCCCGCGACGCCGCCCGTCAGCGCGTACCAGCGGGCGAACTCGGCGGCGGTGGCGGTCTTGCCACTGCCCGCGAAGGCGTGCAGCAGGACGAGGTGCTGCGTGTCGAACGCGCGATCCAACGCCAGCAGGGTCTCGTCACGCCCGAAGAAACCCACGTCCGGCCGCTTCGGCAGGTCCTCGTCGAGCGCGCCACGCCCGGCCGCGTCGCGATCGGCGTCCAGGGTGATGCTGAGCTTGGTGTCCTGATCCTGCTCGGGGAAGAGCTTGATCGGGGCGGCCTCGTAGACTACCGGCACCGACCAGTCCTGCAGCGCCCGCGGCTCGAAGGCGATCTCACGCTGCGGGCTGGCCGCCAGTTGCTTGCGCCCCAGCGTCACCGCCTCGCCCAGCGAGCGCCCCTGCGTCAGGGCGGCGTACAGGTCGGCCACGAACTGGGCGGCGGTGACCACATAGACGTTGTAGCGCATCGCCACCACGCCCGCGACACCCTGATCCATTACCTCCTGCGCCAGCGAGCCCAGCGCGCGAACCCGCCCGTGCGGGTCACCGGGAGCCTCCGCCGTCACGGACTTCGGAGCCGCCTGCGGCGCGGCGTCTTTCGAATCGGCCTCGTCGGCTGTCGCCGGCTGCTCGGCGTGCGCGGAGCGGCAGGCGTTCAGCACGAGCGTCGTAACGCCGGTCTCGACGAGCAGCTTGCCGAGCGACGTGCCGTCCACGGGCTGCACGTTCTCATCGTGCTTGGGATTCTCGAACAGCAGGTAGCCGTGCGGCCCCTCGCGCGGGCCGGCGAGGAGCAGCGGGATCAGGCTTCGTAGCCACTTTGCCACCGCCGGCGAGTCCACGATTTCGGCGTACATCCCGTGTCCGTCGAAGTGGACCACGTGATACGGTCGTCCGTCCGCCTTGGCCGCGCGCAGTACGCGGCCCAGTTGCTCGAACGTCGGCGGACGCAGCACGTCGAGCTGGAACAGCTTCCGCGCATCTTCGCCGAGCCCCTTGATCAGCCGACTGGCGACCGAGCGGAACGGCACGTCCTCGTCCGCCCCGGGCCGGCAGATAACCAGCAGGATTCGGATCGGCCCCTCGTCGCTGTCCGCCACGGGCGGTAGCTTCGGGCGCTGGGCCGCCTCCGGCTGGGCACGCGTGAATACTCGGGCCCGCAACGCCAGCGGCGTATCCGTCTTCGGATCGCGGAGCAGCTCCCACGGGATCGACGTCGCTTCCTCGACGGTCGTGATGATTTCGACGCGCGTATCGCTCAGGTCGACGCGCAGCGTCGCCCACAGATCGCGCGCGTCATCGCTGCCCTGAAAGACGGCCTTGAACAGCGTGACGCCGCGCTCTTGGATCCACTTCTCGACGCGGCCGGCGATCTTCGGCGCGGGGTCGTGCGGATGCTGGAGGAAGTCCTCCAGGTACCAGCGGAGGTCTTCGTGCTCCTGCGGCGTCATCTCGAACTGGAAATGTGCCGTTGCCGCATGGGGAGCGAGGCCATCGCCCTCGAGTCGAACCTCGGCCCGGTACTGACCCGGGCCTTCCGAGATTTGTGTGACGCGTAGCGTGCGCATGTGTAACCCAGCCCAATATCAACAGGATATGAAGAAGTCCGGATGCTGTCGAGCTAAGCCGTTTGCAGTCTAAACCACCCGCCGCGAATCGAGGAGAATACAAATGGGGCCGTCGTTGACGGATTCGACCTGCATGTAGGCCGCGAAGCGGCCGGTGTCCACCGTCAGGCCGCGCTGGCGGATCGTGTCGGCCAGCCGGTCGATCAAGGGCTCGGCAACCTCGCCGGACGCCGACGCGTCGAACGACGGGCGGCGGCCCTTGCGGGCATCGGCATAGACGGTGAACGCGCTGACCAGCAGCACGCCGCCGCGCGTGTCGGCAAGCGACAGGTTCATCTTCCGTTCGCGGTCGGGAAAGATGCGCAGGTTGGCGACCTTGTCGGCGATGTAGCGGATGTCGTCGTCGCCGTCGTCCGGCGCGGCGGCGGCATACACCAGCAGCCCAGGCCCGATCTGCCCGACGGTCTGCTGCTCGACCACGACCGCCGCCCGACTGACGCGTTGTACGACTGCTCGCAAAGTGTTCTCTCCGCTGGATTATTCGCCGGTGGAGTCTTGGGCCGGCCGTGGGTTTGTTCTCACGTCCTACGGCCGGGACGGAGCCCGGTCGCTACAAAGATTGCGCCGTGCGTGCTGGTGCGTTACCGCCGCTGCGATCAGTCAGAGCCGCGTGTGGGCACCCTCGGTCTGAAGGTGAATGGTCTTGCGGGTCAGGTCGTGCAGCGCGTCGATGTAGCGGATCGTCCGCGAGCGCGCCCGCATCACGATCGAATGCGAGCGCGCGATATGCCCATTCACGCGTACGCCACGCAGCATGGCGTTGTCCGTGATGCCGGTCGCGACAAACACGATCCCGTCGCCCTGGGCCATGTCCCGGGAGGTGTAGACGCGCTTGAGCTTCTCCTCGGTGTAGCCTTGTTCCGCCAGGCTTTTACGCTCCTCCTCATCGCGCGGCCAAATGCGGGCCAGGATTTCGCCGCCCAGGCATTTGATGGCGGCCGCGGCGAGCACGGCTTCCGGCGATCCCCCGACGCCCAGGTAGACGTCCACGCCGCTGTCCGGCATCGAGGGTCCGATCGCTCCGGCGATGTCACCGTCCCCGATCAAGCGGATCGCCGCCCCGGACTGCCGCACCCCGGAGATCAGCTCCTCATGCCGCGGCCGATTGAGCAGGCACACGACCAGGTCACGAACGCGTTTGCCGAGCTTGAGCGCGATCAATTCGAGGTTCTGTTCGACCGGGACGTCGAAGCGGATTGTGCCGGTGCCCTCCTTGACCTTCGGCCCGACCGCGATTTTCTCCATGTAGAAGCTCGGTACCGCCGCCAGGGCGCTGTCCTCGGGGGATTCGGTCTTGGCGGCGGCGATTACGCTTACGGCGCCGGGCAGCCCCTTGGACGTCAGGGTGGTGCCATCGATCGGGTCCAGCGCGATGCTGACCGATATTGAGCCGGCCTTCCAGCTCCCCAGCTTCTCGCCCACGAAAATACCCGGGGCCTCGTCCTTGATCCCTTCGCCGATCGTACACATCCCGCACATGTCCATCAGGTTCAGCATGCCGCGAATGGCGTCGGTGGCGGCGGCGTCGGCCGCCTCCTTGTTGCCTTTGCCGATCCACTTGAACGCAGTCAGCGCCGCGGCCTCGCTGGCCCGTACCAGGTCCAGCCCGATCAGGCGTTCCGGCCCCAGGGCTGCTCGGTACGCCGCTTGCTCATCCGTCATGATTGATTCCCTGAATTGCCGCGCTGCTCACGCAGCCGGCAGGTCCGTTTAAGCTCCGCCGGCACGGACCGTACACTACCACACCACCGCGGCCCCGACAACCGAAGGCGGCGCTCGGCAGGGGGGTACACCTGCCGGCCGGCCGCTAAGATAGCTGTGTAGACGGCCGAGAGTGCTGCCTGCCCATGACTGCGCCAGGACCAAGACCGTGCGTGATTTGGCGAGCCTTCACTGGGACACCATCGGCCCGGCATCGGGCGGCGCGAGCATCGGCGTCGCAGTGATCTTGCGCAAGGCCGTGTCCGATGGCCCCGCGCTCGAGCTGTTCCTGAGGGCCGCGGCCTCCACCGGTGAGCCCGTCCTGTTACTCGTCAACGACGGGCATCGTTCGACACTGACCAACCCGGCGTTGGCGGCCTTGGCGGAGTTCTCGCGGGTGCTGGGTGTTCAGCCGCGCTTTCGAGCCCTGGTCGCGACCGGTACACACCGCTTCTCCGCAGAAGAACGCCGAGCGTTCGAAGCGCTGACCTTTGCCGACTGCGGGCTCCAGATCGAAGCCGTAGCCTGGCACGACGTGACCGATGCGGCGTCGCAGACCGCGGTGAACGGCATGTGCCTGCATCGCTGGCTGGCCGAAAGCCGCTTCCTGCTGCCGATCGGCAGCGTCGAGCCGCACTACTTCGCCGGCGTCACCGGGGCGCATAAGACCGTCACGATCGGCTGCATGGCGTGGCAGGACATCGAACGCAACCACGCTGGCGCGCTCGCACCGGAATCGGACGTTTTGCGGCTGCGCGGCAACCCGGTCTTCGATGGTATCGTCGAGTGCCTGGGAAAGCTGCAATCGGCTGGCAAGACGATCTGCGCGATCAACGAGGTCGTGCGCGGCGACGAGCTCATGGCGGCCGCGGTGGGCGATCCGCTGGAGACGCTCGACCGGTTGCTGCCGACGGTGCGGCAGGTGTTCGTGCGGCCGATCGAACGCCCGGCCGACCTGCTGCGCCTGCGTGTGCCGCTGCCGTTGGGGCGGAACCTATATCAGGCCGACAAGGCCCTGAAGAACAACCAGCTTGCCGTTCGCGACGGCGGCGGGATTGTGCTCGAAGCCGATTGCCCGGAAGGGGTCGGCCCCGACGCGTTCATGAACCTGCTTCGCCGCGCTGCCGATTACGCGACCGCGCAACAAATCGTCGCGCAAGAAGGCTACCGCCTCGGCGACCACAAGGCCGTCAAGCTGCGATACCTGACCGATCGGGCGCAGCGCGGCGTGCACGTCGCACTGGTCTCGCCGCGCGTTTCTGACGCGGACGCGCAATCGGCGGGGATGAAGGTCTTCCCCGAACTCGCCCCGGCGTTGGACTGGCCGGCGCGGGTCGTAACCGGTCCCCTGGAGCGCGGCCTGATAATCGAGGACGCTGGCGTCACCTGCGCCACGCTCGGCCCACACCGTTAGCCAAGAGCACTCATCAAACCGGGTCGCACCGTCATCTTGCCCGTGGTGGGCTGACACGAACGGCTCGCCTGACGTGGGTGAGCGCGGCCTCACCGAAGTGAGCGTCACTTGCGTGGGTAGCGTGTCATTCCGAGAAGCCCTTCGACGTTGCTCAGGGTAAACTCCGCGCCGAGGACTCTGGCCTCGGTCGCGCGATTGAGTCAGATTCCTCCGCGCGTCCACTATCGGCGGACGCGATCGGAATGACATCTGAACGTTACCCACTTTCCTGACGCTCACCCGCCTTACCGGGCGGGCATAATATCGCGTTGACTTCGCCGTCGGCCTGCGTTATGCTGGCCTTTGTAATTCGTTTCAGGTCGGTTCAGTAGCGTCATGTGCGAGGCGTGGCGGAGACAGGAGGAAGGACTCATGTGCGTACGTATCCAGAGTTTGGCGCTTGTTCTGCTGATGGGGCCTATCGTGCTGCTGGCGTCGGTGGCCGGGGTCGCCAACGCCGACACGATCTACGTCTGCTGGGACGGCAGCGGGGATTATTTGACCATCCAGGAAGGCATCGACGCGGCCGAGGACGGCGATGAGGTGATCGTCTGCGACGGCATCTACACCGGCCCGGGCAACAAGAACCTCGACTTCGGCGGGAAGGCGATCACCGTTCGCAGCGAAAACGGCCCGGACACCTGCATCATCGACTGTCAGCAGGCTGGGCTGGGATTCCTATTCACGGGCGGTGAGACTACCGCAACCGTCGTGGACGGGTTCACCATCACCAACGGCGTTGGCTGGCAAGACGGGTACCCGAATGTTTACGGCGGCGCGATCTACTGTTACCAAGCCAGCCCGACCATCACCAACTGCACGATCGCAGGCAACCAGGCCGCGAACGGGTTACGCGGCTACGGCGGCGGGATCTACTGTTTCCAGAGCGCTCTAGTTCTCACGGATTGCTTCATTGCCGACAACGTTGTGATGGGGGTTACGGACAGCCGCGGTGGCGGAATCCATTGCGAGCACAGCAGCCCGTCAATCGTCAATTGCTCGGTCATGGGGAACACTGCGACGGGGAACGTCGTCGGTTGTGGCGGCGGGATCTGCTGCGACTATAGCAGTCCGACGATCGCCAGCTGCACGATCAGCCAGAATCAGGCAGCGAGCTCTGGTGGTGGTGTCTACTGCTACGAAAGCCACTCTACGATTACTGGCTGCGCGATCGCCGATAACAGCGCCCGGTGGGACGGAGGCGGCGTGTGCTGTAACCGAGGCACCATTACCATCGCAGAGTCTCAGATTACTGGCAACACAGTCGTGTACGATGGAGGCGGGTTTTTCTGCGACCATGCGGACGTGGTGATGCAGGAATGTGAGATTCTCAGCAACGGGGCCGAATACGATGGTGGTGGCGTCTATTGCTTCTGGTACACGAGCGTCAGCGTCGACAAGTGTACGATCGCAGGAAACTGGGCCGGGCAGAACGCAGGCGGTATCTCGGGAGGCGATCTGATCATTACCGATTCGATAATCGCCGAGAACGCAGCTTTGTCTGGCGCGGGCGTGATCTGCGGTGGCAACAGCGTCCTGAGCGGCTGCCTTGTTACACGCAACAACGCGGCGTCGACGGGGGGAGGCGTGGGCGCCGGCCACGGGTCGCACATCTCCGGCTGCACGATCAGTTGGAACACTGCGGTACGAGGGGGCGGAGGTATCTACATAGACAACGTTCAATCTAACGGTCCAATGATCACTGCCTGCGAGATTCATGACAATGAGGCTAGGCGCGGCGGCGGAGTTGGGAGTGCCAACAGTGTCGCGACGATCAGCGATTGTGTCATCACGCGGAACAGGGCGTTCCAGGATGGAGGCGGAGTCTGTCAAGATTGGGGGTTATGCATCCGCCGGTGTGCTATTGTGGACAATCTGGCGGAACGTGACGGCGGCGGAATCTATTCGCGCGGCTCCGGCGCTGTCGTGAGTTGCGCGATTGAGGCGAACAGTAGCAACCGGGGTGCAGGTGTGTTCTGCTGGCTAGGAGAACCCAGAATCGTGAACTGCGGGATCACGAGCAACCACGGTGTTGTCGGCGGAGGCCTCTACGTCGATGACACTGAGGCTACGATCACGAATTGTACGGTCGTTGCCAATTGCGCGACTAGTGGACGGGCTGTGGCCTGCGATTCCTACGACCACGACAGGCCGAGTACAGTGAGAGCAATAAACTGTATTGTGCATAACGGCCTTGACGAGGTGTACAACAACGACAACTCGACGATCACGTTTACCTACAGCAACGTTCAGGGTGGCTGGCCTGGGGCAGGCAACCTCGATGCCGATCCGCTGTTCGTTGATCCGGATGGTCCGGATGACGATCCGAATACATGGGAGGATAACGATCACCACCTCGGGGCCGCCTCGCCTTGTATTGACGCGGGATGCAACGGGGCCGTGCCGCGCGATTGGGCCGACCTCGACAATGACGGAGACACGAGCGAGATCACGCCGCTGGATCTGGACGGTGAGGGGCGCTTCTTTGACGATGCGGATACGGCGGATAGCGGCTGCGGGTTTGCGCCGATTGTCGATATTGGGGCGTACGAGTTCGGCGGCACCGGTCCGCAGCCGTGTCCAGGGGATCTGGACGGCGACGGGGACGTAGATCAGTCTGACCTCGGCATCCTGCTGGCAGCGTGGGGTATGTCTGACACGTGCGACCTCGACTGCGACGGTGACATCGATGCAGGGGATCTGGGGATCCTGCTGGCGAATTGGGGAACGGTCTGCTCGTAGGGCGGGTCCTTCCCCATGAACTTCGCAGAAAGCGGTGAGGACTGACTATCGTGCGTGGCAAGTCTCGAAGACTCGACCTGCCCTACGCCTATCGTGGGTGGCAGGTCTCGGAGACTCGACCTGCCCTACACCTATACCTGGACGGCTGGGGCAGAGCGCGGCAGCTACGCGACTACCACTTCGTGCCTTCGGGCGTGTCGCGGAGCTCGACGCCGAGGTCGGCCAGGCGCTCGCGGATGTGGTCGCTGAGGGTGAAGTCCTTTCGCTTGCGCGCTTCGGCCCGCAGATCGACCAGCAGCTTGATCAGGTCGTTTTGTTTGGACTCGTTGCCTTCACCGAGCGGCGACGACCACTTCAGCCCTAACGCGTCGCCGGTAAGCCGCTGCATGAGCGTGTCGGCGGCGAGCAGATCCTCCTTGCCCGCTCCCTCCACGATCCATTGGCCGGTCTGCTTGGCGAAGTCGAACAGCGTGGCCAGCGCGGCTGCGCTGTTGAAGTCCTCGTTCATCGCATCGGTGAAGCGCTTCTCGATCTCGGCCAGCGCGGTGCGGATTTGCTCGGCTTGCGGCTTAGAGGGGGCCTCCAACGCCGCCCGCGACAGTTCGCGTGCCGCGTCGCGCAGCTTGTATGAGCCGCTTTCGGCCCCCTTGAGGGCCTCGTTGGAGAAATCCAGCGGGGCGCGGTAATGGCTGGTCAGGACGAAGTGCTTGACCACGACCGGCTCGAACGTCTTCTCCAGCAGCCGGTGGCCGTCGTAGAACAGCTCCTTGAGCAGCACGAAGTTCCCCAGGCTCTTGCCCATCTTCTGGCCGTTGATCGTGCACATATTGTTGTGCAGCCAATAGCGGCAGAACGGCTTGCCGGTGGTGCACTCGCCCTGGGCGATCTCGCATTCGTGGTGCGGAAACTGGTTATCGAGCCCGCCGCCATGGATGTCGAACGTCTCGCCAAGGTATTTCTGGCTCATGACGGAGCACTCGAGGTGCCAGCCGGGGTAGCCCGCGCTCCAGGGGCTGGGCCAGCGCATGATGTGGCCGGGCTCGGCCCGTTTCCAGAGGGCGAAGTCGGCCGGGTGGCGTTTCTCCGGGTTGACCGCGACCCGCGCGCCGGCCTCCATCTGCTCGACGCTGCGGCCGCTGAGCTGGCCGTAGTCGGGGAATGAGCTCACGTCGAAATAGACCGAGCCGTTGACCTCGTAGGCGTGGCCCTTTTCCAGTAGCGTCTTGGCGCAGGCGATCTGCTCGGTGATGTGCCCGGTGGCGTGCGGCATGATGTCCGGCCGCCGAATGTTCAGCGCGTCCATGTCGTCGAGGTAGCTGCGCGTGTACGTTTCGGCCACGGCCATGGGGTGCAGCCCCCGCCGGCGAGCCTCGGTGACGACCTTGTCCTCGCCTTCGTCGGCGTCGTCGGTCAGGTGGCCGACGTCGGTGATGTTCTGCACGTAGTTGACCGCGAAGCCGCTGAAATCCAGCCAGCGGACGACCGCGTCGAACCCGACGTAGCTCTTGGCGTGCCCGAGGTGGCTGTGCCCGTAGACGGTCGGCCCGCAGACGTAGATCCCCACGCGCGGGGGCTGGAGCGGCACGAACTCCTCTCGGCGACGCGTCAGACTGTTGTGGACCCTCAATGCCATTGTCGCACCTGCCTGTCAGCCTTACGGATGGGGGGTGATTCTACGCGATTTGCGCGGGAGTTTGCCACCGGTCGTGCCGCTTCGGTTGCCCCGCGCTTGAAGAGCCGAAAGCCCCCCACCCCCGGCGGTGCGAGGGTGGGGCTGGGCGTTCACCTGTGGGGCCTCGGCGGAAAGAACCGAGCCGCCATGTCCGTTGGACGCAGGCCGCTCTCCGCGTAAGTCATGTTCCGGCTCTGCTAGGGCGTGCAGCCCCAGTCGCCGAGCAGAATACCCAAGTCCCCGTGGTCGGTATTGCCATCGTCGTTTAGGTCGCCGGCGCAGCCACCGCCGCTGCAGCCCCAGTCGGTGAGCAGGACACCGAGGTCGGCGTGGTCAGTGTCGCCGTCGCCGTCGAGGTCGCCGACACAGCCGGCGGCTTCGGTAACTTCCACTTCGCCCTGATAGGGTAGATAGTTGCGTTCTGTCACGGTGACAAACATCGTCCCGGTCGTGGTGGGAATGATCAGGAAGGTAACCTGTCCCGCGTGGTCGGTTTGGTCGATCTCGTAGATCTCACCGCCTTTCCACAGACACACGGTTGCGTCGTAGAGTGGATCGCCACCCGCGTAGACCTGCACCGGGAACACCGCCGGCTCGCCGGCGGTCAGGCTGTCGTCGTGAGTGACGGCGAGGCTCTCCGGGTCCTCGGTCCAAATCGGCAACTCCGGATCACCGAGCAGCGTGAGTTCCGTGAAGATGTACTGGTATGCCCAGTCCTGCAGATAAACGTCGTTCTTGTGGTCTGAGAAGCACGGGCCGAGCTGGTAGTGACCTTGACTGAACAGCGACCGGAAAAAGTAGCGGTCGAAGCGGAGCGAGTAGTAGTCATCATACGACGGCGAGTACCAGCCGTAGCGGGTGTTGCCGACGAAGGCCACGCCACCGCCGTTCGTATTCTGGACGAAGTGCTCTGCGATACAAGCTGTATAGTCGAACGCGCAGGGCCAGCAACCGATGGAGTAAAGAATCGTCTGGCGGTCGCCGTTGTATAGAGCATCCATGTTGGAGTTGCCGAGGCCCTGGCCGTGGTTCGTGGAACCTGTGCCCATGAAGTATTCGCCGCAATGGTCGATGTGGTTGGCGAGGTTGTTCCCCTGATTGAGGTAGCCGATGACGTCCGACTTGTGGTAGCCGGATTCGCTGTCGTACTCGCGCCGGTACGTCCAACTCGAAGGCACGTAGTTCTTGATGTCCGTCTTGCAGCCCTCGCCTTCGTGGCTGCCGTAGGTGTTGAGGTCGAAGCCGCAGAAGAATGCCGTCTTGGCGTAGTCGGTTAGCGGCGGGTTGGTTTCGTACGTCAGCGCCTTGTCGATGAACGTGAGGATCGCGGACGTGCTTCTGACCGAGGCTCGGCCGAGATGGACCTCGCAAAGCCAATCGTTGTCGTAGTCCGCGTAGTACGTGTCATTGGGGATGGAATAGCCGCTGATGTACCGAGTGTGATACGGGATGGTATTGGAGTCGCCACCCAGCAGGAAGAACGAGGCTCCCCAGGTGTTGCGCGCATCTTGCACAAATGCCCGGATCT
>Ga0307380_10006319_pt1 | contig 15584 bp, 11 predicted proteins | sample UN3MG_FD_202239 | JGI IMG/M metagenome (GOLD analysis project Ga0307380, IMG submission 202239) | Soil microbial communities from Risofladan, Vaasa, Finland - UN-3 | ecosystem: Environmental > Terrestrial > Soil > Coastal area > Acid sulfate soil | place: Finland: Risofladan, Vaasa | collected...
CACCCGGTCGTTGAATTCAACCTCGAGCACTATGGTCACCCTTCTGCCGGTAACCTCGATCTCACGCTCCTGCCCGTATGTTTCGGCTTCCTCGTAGTAGCGGCGCACCTTGCCGATCAACGCAGCATCGGCATTCTCGGCATCCCCTAAACGGAGGTTGGCCTCGCTTAGAAAGCGCACGGTGATCTGATCAGTAATCATTTGCGGCAGAAAAAACTCCGCCGTCTCATTCTCAAAGGTGGGTATGTAGACAGTTTTTATATGGAGCGGCAGTCTTCCGGAAGTGCTGTAATGGCTGCAGCCGGAGCCAAGAATAAAAGCTTGAGCAAGCAAGAACAGAATATATAAGCCTCTCGCGAATCCGCCCATGAAAATCTTCGCTGTCCCTGGCAGAGAAAAAAAATTATCAGCAAATATAAAATATTGTATAAAAATATAAAAATAATTCATTAACTATCAGGCAGCAAGATTTGGAATGCGTTTTTTGCCAGTTTCAGGTTCACTTCCTCTTTTCCCACCAGCACAATTATCTCACGGTCCTCGAAATAATCGCGGTACACAGTTTTGGTGGCTCGCTTGAGACCCCCGATTTCTTTAAAATCACTGCGCAATATTTCTCGCTGTTTCTGGCCTTTATAGTAATGGACAAAATGCACCACCGCCTCAAGCTCGTGATTGTAGGCAAATTCATAGACCATTAGATCATCCGCCAGGCGCAGGCTCTCGATCTCACCCTTTACCGCAGCATAGGCCCTCATCCCGGGCCGGCGGAAACTGTCGATATTGAATATACCAGTGACTCCGCCCAGAAACTCGGCATCGGTAAGCCCCTCGCTGCCAGCGAGCCGGGTCACCGGACCGGGATCGCCGCTGGATGCGCGAACGACTCGGTTTTCCTTGGGTAGCACCATGATTAGTGAGTCGCCTTGTTTGAGCATCTGCATCCAAAGGGTGGTAAAAGGCGGTCCGTAAATCGAGAGCTGAAGGGTATCCGGCGCCCGGTAAAAAAGCGCCCCGTCACCGCTGAACGTGCGTCCCTTCTCCAGCAGTCTCACCCGGAAGATCTGCTTGTTTGTCTGGAGCAGGTCGCTCAGATGATCGAGCCGGCCGATCACGCCCTCCGGGTCCACGGCATCGCCGGGGAGAGTCATGCGCATGCTCACCGAACAGCCCGCGAAAAAGAGCACCGCTATTCCAAAAGCAACAGCGCTCACTTTATATGCTAATTTGTGCTTTGGTTTTCCCACGGTCATTTAAGTTCCTGTTTTTTGTTTTCTGTTAAAAATTCCTGCAGCTTTTTCTTTAGATTCGTATTCCCGCTGTCTATCTCCAGGCTTTTGTTCCATGCCTTGAGGGCCAGCTCGCGCTCGTTCATGGCGCAATAGATATCTCCCAGATGTTCGTAAACCTCGGCATGGTCGCCGAGTTTGGCGAGCGAATCCTTGATATAGCGGAGGGCCGCCTGGAGGTCTCCCATCTTGAACAGGACCCAGCCCAAACTGTCAATGTAGTGCCCGTTTTCAGGCTCCTGCTCCAGGGCCCGGTTAATCATCCTCTGCGCCTCCTGAAGGTTGTTACCGTGCTCGGCGTAAAAATAACCCAGGTAGTTGAGAGCCGGCGCATAATCGGGATCAATCTCGAGGACCTTTTTCAAATAGGACTCAGTATTTTGTTCATCCCCCCTCTCGTAGCATACATTGGCCAGCGAGAACAGCAGCTCTTTCCTGTTTTCGCGGTCTTCAGGGGGAGCCTTTGCCAGTCCCTCCTCCAGCACCCCGGCTGCTTTATCCTGTTCACCCATGGTGAAATAGAGACGTCCAAGAGTGAGATAAATCGGGATAAAATCGGGCCGGGAGCTTTTTACTCTGTTTAAAGCCTCGACCGCTTTGGGAAAACTATCGACTCGCGAGTACAGAAACCCCAGAATATAATATCCGTTATCGCTCAAGGTTTCGGTTTTCCGCAGGGGTTCGAGTACTTCAAACGCGCTCTTGTAATTTTTGCTGTGATAGTAAAGCCTGCCTAGTTGCTCTGCCGCCCAGGAGCTGGTGTCACCCTCGGCGATAACCTCTTGCAGCAGGGCAATCGGTTTTTCCTGGTCCTGGGCCTGGACTGCGACTGAGACCAGCCGGTCTAAAATCTGCTTGAGTGCCGAGGGATTCAATTCGAGGAATTTCATGTAATAGTCGAGCGATTCCTGCCACCGTTCCTCGATTTCACAGAGATGCCCCAATAGCTGGTAAGCCTCGCCCAGGGAATTATCGGCAGCAATCGCTTTTTGCAGATACTCTTTGGCAGTCTCCCGTTCGTCCAATTTCAAATACAAGGCGCCGAGCTGCAAGAGGTCCCGGGCGTAGGTACTCTGCTTGGGGTTAAGAATTTCCTTGTAGATCGGAATCATCTCCAGGTATTGGCCCTGCGCAAACATCAGTCTCAGGAGGCTGCGGCGCGCAATCTCGTCTGTGGGGTCCTTGAGGACGACCTCCCGGTAGGTTTGAGCAGCCTTTTCATTAAGGCCCACAGCCTCATAACCCAGGGCCATCACTCGCAGCAATGTCGGACTCAAACTATCGCCTTGAGCCTTTTTACTCTCCAGCTTTTCGAGAAAGGTGGGCCAGGCGCTTGAATCTTTCTCAGCCGCACCTTGCTTTGCAGAACTCCAGCGGCCCTCCGGGTAGAGCAGCTTCACTGCAACAGCCAAAACCCGGCTGAACACCTGCTCGCTGTTTTCAGGCTGCAGATCGAGAAAGGTCAGATAATTTTCCAGAGCCGCGTTCCATTTGCCCTCCATCTCCTCGATGCTGCCCAGCAGACGGTAAGCATCGGCAAGGGAACTGTCCGCGGCAATCGCTTTCTCCAGATATTCGCGCGCCGGCTCCCTCCCCCCGATACTCATGTACAGTGCCCCCATCTGGAACATATCAAAAGCGTAGCTCTCGCTTGAAGGGTCCAGCAGGGGCTTGTAGATCGGAATAATCTCCTGGTAACGCCCCTGGTTTTTGAGAAGCTCGAGCAGCTGGCGGCGCAGCCATTCGTCCTCCGGTTCCCGTTTGATCACCTGCTTATAATATCTGACCGACTTGTCGATCTGGCCGGTGGCCTGATAGCTCAATGCCAGCAATTTAATAACCTGCGTATCCACCGAATCACCCGACTCGCCGAGCGGCTCCAGAAGCTTAATCACCTCCTTGTAACGGTGGAGGTCATAGAGCACCCCGGAATACAAGGTTTTCAAAAAGGAGCTTTTTTCATCCAATCTCAGCGCCTGCTCCAGATGCTTGGCCGCCTGCTCCTGGTCGTTATTCATCAGGTCCTGGTAGCCGGCGATCATCTCCTGCACCGCCTCGCTGTTAAAAGAGGTCTTCTCTGAACGCAAAGAGCCTGAGACGGCTAAAATTACAAAAGCAGCGGCAAGAAATGATCTCAAAATATTTACCATCCCGGGTTTCAAATGTTCTCCTCTTGCTGACTCATTAAAATCAACCGGTTCCAACTTATGCTAATATACTCTCTTGTGGCTCGTATTGTCAAGTTTTGTAGGGAGTTAGCAACCTCGCCAATGCCTGAGATGTTTGATTCGGATTGGCAGACTGTCAGGGTGAAACATTTTGCTAAAACCCCGTTATTATTATATATTTATAATGTTTTTTCCTTTTTATGTTTCAAAAAAATGCAATTTTCAGCAGGTTCCGGCTTATGCCGCCGATCAGAACAGCGGTTGTGGGGGTTGGCCATCTGGGCAGCCAGCATGCCCGGATCTATAATGAGCTGCCGCAGGCAGAGCTTGCGGGAGTCTATGACATTGACAGGCAGCGTTCTATGGAGACGGCCCGGAAATACAAGGTACCCGTCTTCTCCAGCCTTGAGGAAGTTGCCGGGAGTGCCGAGGCCGTAAGCCTCGCTGTGCCCACAGACCTGCACTATGAAATCGGCAGATACCTCTTGAGCCGGGGGCTGCACCTATTGGTGGAGAAGCCGATTACTGAAAAGCCGGAGCAGGCGGCTGAGCTGGTAGAGCTGGCCGGAGCCAAGGGGCTTGTGCTCCAGGTCGGGCACGTGGAAAGGTTCAATCCGGCCCTGATTGCCGCCTCGAAACATATCAGCAACGCGTTTTTTGTGGAAAGCGAGCGTCTGGCGCCCTTCAACCCGCGCGGCACGGAAGTTCCGGTGGTGCTCGACCTGATGATCCACGATATCGATATAATCCTGAGCATCATGCGCCGCCAGGTCGATAAGGTTTCCGCTTTGGGGATCCCGGTATTCACGCCCAGTGTGGATGTCGCCAATGCCCGTCTGACTTTCGAGGGCGGAGCAGTGGCCAATGTCGCGGCCAGCCGGGTAAGTATGAAAAAGGTGCGAAAGATGCGCTTCTTTTCTCCTGATAGCTACATTTCAGTGGATATGCTGCAGCACTCCGCAGTATGCTACCGCAAGCGGCCGCAGGTCGAGATTCCCCTGCATCAAGCCTCATTTCAAAATAAGATCCCGGAAATGCTTGATCTGGTGCTCCGCGAAAAGCTCAAGCCGGATAAAAGTCGTGAACCATTGATGCTCGAGCTCGATGATTTTATCAGGTGTATAAAAGGGGGAAAACAGCCGGTGGTCTCGGGCACGGACGGGCTCCAGGCGCTCTTTGTAGCCGGCCGGATCATGAAATCCATTGATGAGTCCCTGCAGAATGCCGGCCTCAAAGGACCGAGCGGGCCGGAAAAGGAGTTAAAGCCATGAGCCTCATCTCCCACTGGAAAGCGAGAAAAAAGTTTCTGGGCTACACGGCTGGAAGACCTGTCTGGTGGCTGATTCTCCTTCTGATACTGGTGCTTATTATCATGTACTGGCTCGGCAGGCTTGAGCAAATTTTACCCAAGTAACCCAACTCCAGATGAAAGCTTTGAATATCTTCATCTCGGCTGGCGATCCGAGCGGGGAGAAACATGCCGCAAAGCTTATCGGAGAGCTTCGAAAGCTGGTCGGCGAACTGAATGTCCGCGGCATTGGCGGACCGGCGATGGCCGGGGCGCAAGCCGAGCTTCTATGCACCGTGGACAAGCTCGCGGTCATGGGCGTGGTCGAGGTAATCGAGCATCTGGGATTTTTTTATCGCCTGCTGGCTGAGATAAGAGCCGACTTCGAGCGCCGGAGACCTGACCTTCTGGTGCTGGTCGATTTCCCGGGTTTCAACATGCGCCTGGCCAAGGTTGCCGGAAAGCTGGGAATCCCGGTTCTCTACTATATCAGCCCCCAGATCTGGGCCTGGCGAAAGGGGCGCAAGAGGACTATCGCCCGCCTGGCCGACCGGATGGCAGTGGTCTTTCCTTTCGAGGTCAATTTATACAAGGGGGAGAAGCTTGAGGTCGAGTTTGTCGGCCACCCGCTGACTGAAAACCTATCGCCGCAGCTTTCAAGGGAAGAATTCTGCCGCAATTACAGGCTCGACCCAGGGAAGCACATTGTGGGATTAATGCCGGGATCAAGAGCCCAGGAGCTGGCCCGCCACCTGGAGATTTTTCTCAATGCCGCAGCAAGAATGGCCCAGGCACGCCGGGACCTTCAGTTCGCCCTGGGGCTTCTGCCGCATACTAAAGGCGCTTTGAGTGAAAAAGAATGCCGCTCTCTTGCCGGACTCGAGATCTGTAAGATAGAGGATGACTCCGCAAGCCTGATCGCCCACAGCAGGCTCCTCGTTGCCAAAAGCGGAACCACCACAATGGAAGCGGCACTCCTTGGAACTCCCATGATCATCGCTTACCGGACAAGTCCATTGAGCTACTTTCTTGCCAGACTCCTGGTCCGGGTCGGGCATATCGGCATGCCGAATCTGCTGGTGCAGGATCCGGCGATACCCGAGCTGATCCAGGATGAGGTGACGCCTGAGAATCTCAGCCGTCTGGCGCTCGAGCTGGTCGAGGACTCCTCTCCCTTGAGGCGCCGGATTCTTGCCCAGTGCGCCAGCGTGCGGAAAGCCCTGGCCACGGAAAAAAGCGCCAGCCGAAGGGTGGCCGAGATTGTGGTAGAGATGTGCGAACAAAGGAGGGGCGCTTGAGCGGTGAGCAAAGCCAAAATCTTCTCTCCCGCTTCAAGTGGTACTGTGTGGGTCTGTTGGGCAGCCTGCTTGTCCGTCTTGTCTATCTCACCGTACGCACCCGGGAGAAGGGATTGGAAAATGTCTCGCGGGCGAGAAAACTCGGGCCCGGTCCTGTGGTATATGCAATCTGGCACGGCAGGCTCCTCGGCCACTGTTACAATAACCGGAACCAGGATATCTGCGTGATGATCAGCCGCCACCGGGACGGTGAAATTATTGCGCGGATAGTGGAGAGGCTCGGTTTCCTGACCGCGCGGGGGAGCGCAACCCGGGGGGCTGCTGCAGCGCTTAAGTCCATGCTGAGCGATGTACTCGCAGGTCACGACCTGGGTCTCACGGTTGACGGTCCGCGGGGACCGGCAGGTAAAGTCAAACCCGGGGCTGTTTACGCCGCATCGCGCGCCCGCTGTCCGGTGGTGCCGATGACCGTAGGCTACAGCGCGTGTTTTCGGCTCCCAAGCTGGGACCGCTTCCAGATTCCCCGTCCTTTCTGCCGGATGGTGGTGGACTACGGCGAGCCTCTTCAAATTCCGGCCACTCTCGAAGAAAAAGAGGTGAGCCGCTGGTGCGCCGAGATGGAACAGGCATTGAACTGTCTTGCCACGCTGGCAGACAACCTGGCCCGGCCGGTCAGGCGCCCCGGACTGCTCCGGATGGTGAGCCTTGTCGAGGGCTTCCTTACCCGGGAGCGCGACCGCGCACGCCACCTGCCGCTTCTGGCGCTGCTCGTGCCGCTTGAGTGGTTCTACCGCATCTTATGGCTTGTCAGGGACAGGCTTTACCAGCGCGGGATTCTAAAAACGGTAGCTCCCCAACTGCCGACAGTCTGTGTGGGAAGCCTTGCAGCCGGCGGAACCGGCAAGACTCCCCTGACAATACTCATTGCAGAAAGGCTGGCTGCCAGGGGAATCAGGGTGGCGGTACTCACCCGCGGCTACCGCGGTCTTTTATCCGGAGGCACGAAAGAGCCGCTATTGATAAAGCCCGGAGCAACGCCAACAGAAGATCTTATAAAACTCGCCCGGCTCGCCGGGGATGAAGCCGCACTTCTGGCCCGGCGGCTGCCTGAGGTGGGTATCACGGTCTGCCCGGACCGGGTCTCAGGCGCCCGGGCTGCGGCCGGAAAGCTCGGGGCTCAGGTGCTGGTCATGGATGACGGGTTTGGGCACAGAAGGTTAAGCCGGGATATGGACCTCCTTCTGGTAACCGGACCCCTGCTCAGGATGACCGGCCATGTCCTGCCCGCGGGCTATCTGAGAGAACCCTATGCAGCAGCCGGACGGGCTCGGGCGGTCGTTTACATCGGGACCCAGGACACAACCGGCCCGGAGGCTGAAACTCCCCGCATTCCATGGGCTAAAGACAAAGAGATTATTCGGTTCTACAGGAAGGCCCGCCTGCTGGTGCCTCTTGGCCTTTGGCTTGCGGGTGCCATGCACGGGAAAAGTAAAAATAGCGAGAAAAAATTTCTCAATCCCGAAACAGCGCTTAAAGGGAAAAAAGTGCTGGCCTTTTGCGGTATTGCGCATCCTGAAAGTTTCCGCGACGCTTTAGCAGGCTTTGTTCCCCAATGGCTCGAGCTGACGGCTTTTTCCGACCACTGCGCCTACAGCCGGCGCCTTCAGCTAACCCTCCGCCAGCGGGCGGGAAAAGCGGGCGCGCTCCTTGTCACCACTGAGAAGGATGCGGTAAAGCTCGACCCGGAGCTTATCGGCAGTGACTGCCTGGTGCTCGGCCTCGAGCTCCAGGAGGCAGCCCCGGGCGCGCTCGACAGGCTGCTTGATGAACTGCCCGGTGGGCTCTAGAGAGATATTTTTCTGGCCTCTGGAAAGGGAACATTTACTTATGGTTGCGGTAATATCTAAAAAAATTTATTTTCAAGTCCGGTTTTAATTAAATTGAAAACAGAACGGGTTCTGTAAGAAGAGGAGCGGGTTTTACCTGGCAGTTCCGGATATGCCCGGATGCCATGGCGGTTCTCCAGCCAACTATCGCATTCTACGAAAGGACTTCTTAACTATGGCGTCAAGCAGCCCTGGTACAAAGGGGAGAAAATCTTCAGGCAGAGACAATCCAGGTCCGACCAATGTGTTTCAAACCGATTTTCTGGTTATCGGCAGCGGGATTGCCGGTCTTTCTTTCGCTTTGAAAGCGAGTTCTCACGGCAAGGTGTTCGTTATCACCAAGAAAGAGAACTACGAAAGCAACACCAACTACGCCCAGGGCGGTATCGCCTCTGTGATGGGTGAGGATGACAGTTTCGAGCTGCATATTCAAGACACACTCGAATGCGGAGTCGGTATCTGCGACCGCCGGGCAGTGGAGGTGCTGGTCACCGAGGGACCGCAGCGGGTGAAAGAGTTGCTGGATTGGGGGGTAAGGTTCACCCGTGAAAAAGGGGACCCTGACAGGCTTTCACTGGGCAGGGAAGGCGGGCACTCGCGCCGCAGGATTGTGCGGGCCGATGATTTGACCGGCAGAGAGGTCGAGCGCGCTCTTTTGGCCGAGCTTAGAGCTAGACATAACGTTACGATTTTTGAAAACCACGTCGGTATGGACCTGATCACCAGGACCGCCGAATCCCGTATTAAACGCTGTATCGGGGCATTTGCCCTCGAGCGGGACACCGGTATTGTCAAGGCTTTCCTCTCCAAGATCACTTTTCTGGCCACCGGCGGCTGCGGACAGGTGTACCTTCATACCACAAATCCTTCCATAGCCACCGGAGATGGCATGTCCATGGCCTGGCGTGCAGGCGCCAGAGTTGCAAACATGGAATTTATCCAGTTTCATCCCACAGCGCTCTATCATCCAGACCGCGAGAAAGCCTTTCTCATCTCGGAGGCTGTGCGGGGGGAAGGGGCCCTGCTGCGCAAAATTAACGGAGAGACTTTCATGGAGCGCTACCACACAATGCAGTGCCTGGCCCCGCGCGATGTCGTGGCCCGGGCGATCGACCGCGAGATGAAGCTCTCCGGCGACAAATATGTGCTTCTCGATCTCTCTCCCATCGGGGCCGAGCGAATCCGCGAGCGCTTCCCCAATATAACAGCCGAATGCCTCTCCAGAGGGATCGACATCACCAGCGAGCCGATCCCGGTAGTCCCCTCGGCTCACTATGTCTGCGGCGGCGTGGTTACCGATATCGACGCCCAGACCAGCATCAAAGCCCTGCTTGCTGCAGGAGAGGTGACCTGCACCGGAGTTCACGGCGCTAACAGGCTGGCTTCGAACAGCCTTCTCGAAGCCCTTGTGTTTTCCAACCGCGCCGCAGCCAGATCAGTCAAGCTGCTTAAGGAGCTTTCCCATGAAGAGGTGGATCCCAGGAGTTATCAGTTCGGCAGAGTGAATGTCGCCCGGTATGACGGGGTATTTGTGAGCCACAGCCGGGAGATGCTCCGCATGACCATGTGGGACTATGTCGGCATAGTACGTTCGAACAAGCGCCTGGCTGAAGCCCGCAAATGGCTCAAGGCCCTGGCCAAAGAGATCGAAGAGATTTATAACGATTCCGCTCCGACTGCAGACCTGGTGGAGCTGCGCAACATGGCCACTGTGGCTGATCTGGTTGTCAAGTGCGCACAAATGCGCAAAGAAAGCCGGGGCCTGCACCAGAATACGGACTATCCCAATCGCAACGACAAAAAGTATCTGCACGACACTGTACTGGAGAAAACCGATTGAAGATTCTCTACGCCTGGCTGTCTCTTATCCTGCTGTTTTCAGCAGGCTGCGCCACCGGCGGGCGGCCGGAGGGACATCTGCTGTTTGATGGCTCGAATGCTTTAAGGCAGGTTGAAAAACAGGTAGCATTCGGCCCGCGGGTCCCGGGAAGCGACAGCCACACCGCCTGTGAGGTGTATCTCCTGGAAACCCTGGCCGCGAGCGCGGACACTGTAACGACCGACCGCTGGTCCCATGTTACAGCCAGTGGAGATACCCTGCTACTGGTTAACATCCAGGCCTCTTTTAATCCCGGCGCCCGCGAGCGTGTCCTTCTCTGCGCCCACTGGGATACCCGTCCGATCGCCGAGCACGATCCGGACCCGGGTAAACGCGGAACTCCCATACCGGGCGCCAATGACGGCGGAAGCGGAGTGGCGGTGCTCCTTGAAATGTCCCGCGTCTTTTCCCTGAGCCGGCCGGAAGTGGGCGTGGATATCGTGCTTTTCGACGGGGAGGACTATGGGGATTTCTACGCGGACCAGGATGTGCTTCTCGGCTCGAGGCGCTTCGCCATAGAGCAGCGCAGCTACCGGCCGGTCCTGGGGATACTGCTCGACATGGTGGGAGACCGCAATGCAAGCTTCCCTTATGAGGGCCATTCATGGGCTTCACTCCCCCAGCACTGCAAGCTGGTCTGGGACACGGCTGAAAGCCTGGGCTACAGGGAGATTTTCCAGAGACAGGTCGGCCCGGCGGTCACCGATGACCACATCCCACTCCTGAAGGCCGGCATACGCTGCATAGACATTGTACAAATGGGGCTTCCTTACTGGCACACCCAAGGGGACACCCCGGACAAGTGCAGCCCTGCTGCGCTCGAAGCCGTGGGCCGGACATTGGCCGTTGTGGTATATGGCCGAGCCTGGGGAAGATAATATAAAAAAAATGTAACATTCTGCTGCAAAATGAGTTATATTATAAAATATTGCCACATTTCAATTTGGTCATATCTTTAATTCAAGTTTCACCCACCGGACAACACAAGTGCTTAAGTGAATGTTAATTACAGGAGGGATTAATGCGTAAAAGTAAAGACACTGACTCAGGTTTTACCCGATCCGATGGGTCGATAAACCGCCGGGATTTTCTCAAAACGTCATCCATGGCTGCATTTGCTGCTGCCGCCGGTATCGGCGCTGGTTTCAGCGGCGCATTTGGGGCCGAGGAGCGGATCACTGTTAATGGCCTGGCTGGCACTGTGCTGGGCCGGACAGGGCTCAAGGTAACCAAGGTCTCGTTCGGGGGTATGCTGATCAGCGAACCGCCGGTGCTTTTGAGGGTTATCGAGCAGGGCATCAAGCTCGTGCACACGGCGCCAGGTTATACGAACGGGCGCAGCATGGAGGCTTTCGGCCAGACATTTAAAACGAAAGGGGTCCGCGAAAAGGTCGTTTTCGCCCTCAAGGAACGCCCTGAAAACCTCGATGCCTGCTTGAAAGCGCTCAATACCGATTACGTGGACATTCTCGTGCCGCCCTTGCACAGCCTCGGCGAAATCAATGATCCGAGCATTCCGGGAAACTTCGAGAAGGCGAAAAAAGCCGGCAAATGCGGTTTCATGGGCTTTTCCTGTCATTCAGATATGACTAACGTCTTAAATCGAGCCCGCGAGCTGGGATATTTTGATGTTACCCTGATGAGCTATTCCAATGCCGACAATGCCGAATTCGTGGCTGCGGCCAAGGCGGCCAACAAGGCGGGCATCGGAATCATGACAATGAAAGGATTGCCCAAGAATATCGCCCGCAAGGCGGACGGTTTCGATATCGATACCGCTGCCGCCTTGTGTGGCGCCATGGTGGGACCGAAACATGCGCACACGGTACTCGCTTCCATGAGCAGCTTCCAGATGGTGGACAACTACCGCGAGGTTCTGGAGACAAAACTGGGCTACCGCAGCCGGATGCTCGAAGACCGCTACTGGGCGGCCCAGAAGGGCAATTATTGCTCCATGTGCGGCACCTGCACCGGGGTTTGCCCTGCCGGAGCAAGTATACCTCGTATCCTGCGCTACCGGATGTACTACAAGGATTACGGGCTGACAGACTACGCGCGCGCCAAATACGCCGCGCTCGATCCGGACTCAAAACACTTGTCCCGCCTGGATATCGAACGCTGTGAGAGTATCTGTTCGCGCAGGCTCCCCTTGGGTTCGATGCTCGAGGAGGCGCACAGCCTCCTGGGCTGAAAACAGGCTTCGATATAGAGCAGTCCGGACGGTCAGCATTCAGCCAGGCCGCCCGGGGGTAACAAATTAAGTTTTGCTCAAGATTATTTATAAACTTGAACACTGCAGCGGGCCGGCATCTTTTTTAAAAAAATACCATAAGTTGCTCTATCGCAGAGCGGAGCAAAGCAAAAAAGATGCCGGCCCGCCCCCTTTCGGCACTGATCCATTTATCAAAATAATCATCCCGGTAAATAGGTCTCTTTTTATGGCAGGAATCAAAAGTATGAAAAAAAACGTAGCGTTCCAGGCTTAAATGATTTATTTTATCAAATAATGCTGCACATTATATTGTTCATTTTTTTATCTGTTACACCCCCCAGAGACATCACAAAAACTTAGCAAGTAGTATTTTCAGGAGGAATACATGCGCGCAAGACAGGACATCAGGTTCGGTTCCACTCAACTGGCGGACTCGATCACCCGCCGGGATTTTATCCGGACATCCTCGATGGCCGCAATTGGAGCCGCTGCTGCCCTGGGAGCCGGTTTCAGCTCTGCTGGCGGGGCCGCTGACAGGCTCACAGTCAATGGTCTGCCCGCTACCGTATTCGGCAGGACAGGCCTTAAAGTTACCCGGATCTCTTTCGGCGGAATTCTTCTTAATGACCCTCCTGTCCTGTTACATGCAATTGATCAGGGCATGAACCTTGTGCACACCTCGCCGGGCTATCAGAACGGGCGCAGCATTGAAGCTTTCGGCAGGATTTTTAAGACAAAAGGTATCCGTGATAAATTGGTGCTGGCGCTCAAGGCGCGCCCTGAGAAACTGGATGAAGGCTTGAAACTGCTAAATACCGACTATGTGGATTTTCTTATCCCTCCCATGGACAGCATCCATGAGATCAGCGACCCTCTATTGCGTGAAAATTTCGAAAAGGCCAGAGAGGCCGGTAAATGCGGCCACATGGGTTTTGCCTGCCATACTCATACGGCTGAGATCCTTGACCGGACCCGCGAGCTGGGCTTCTACGATGTAATCTTGATGAGTTATGCCAGCAAGAGCCCGGCTTTCCTGGACGCGCTTCAAAGAGTCAGGGAAGCTGGTATCGGCATCCTGGCCATGAAAGGACTGCCCAAGCGGGCCTCCGAAAATCCCGGAGAGGAGGAAAGATCGCTGGTCAGCTCTCTGTGCACTTCCATGGTCGAGCGATATCATGCCCATACTGTGCTCGCTTCCATGGCCAGCTTCCAGGCCGTGGAGATGTACCGGGAAATCCTGGAAACCAGACTTGGCTACCATAACCGTATGCTTGAAGACCGCTACTGGGCCGGGCAGAAAGGCAATTACTGCGCCATGTGCGGAAATTGTTCGGGATTTTGCCCGCAGGGTGTGGAAATTTCCGACATAGTCCGCTACCGCATGTACTATAAAGACTACGGCCTTACCGGATACGCGCGGGCCGAATACGCCGCTCTGAATAAAGAATGCAGCGCCTTGTCATGTCAGGAATGCGGGCTCTGCGAACAGGTCTGCACCCGGCAGCTTCCGCTGCGTGAGATGCTCAGGGAGGCTCATACCCTATTAGGCTGAAACAGAGCATAATGGAACAAAATAGAGGCAAAGTCCTATATAAAAAAACTACCACCCCGAGCTTTTTACTTTCCATCTCTTCTGAATATTTGGACTGATAGTTTTATATTATTACGAGCAGAATTCCAGGAGGCTTTAATGGGTGATAGCAGGAACTCGCAGAGCATGGGAAAAATATCCGCAGAATTGGTATCCCGCAGGGATTTTCTGAAAACAGCCTCGGCAGCCGCTCTCGGCGCAGGGGCTTTCGGCCTTGGAGCAGGTTTCGGACGCCTTCAGGCTGAAGAGCAGCTTGCAGTGAACAGCCTGCCTGCCTCTGTGCTTGGCAGGACCGGTCTCAAGGTGACCAAAATCTCTTTCGGCGGGGTTCTCATTACAGAGCCGCCGCTCCTTATCAGAGTAATCGATCAGGGGATAAACCTGATCCATACAGCTCCTGCTTACCAGAACGGCCGCAGCATGGAGGCATTCGGCAAGGTTTTTAAAAATAAGGGACTCCGCGACAAGGTCGTTCTCGCACTCAAAGAGCGCCCCGAGAACATCGATTCTTGCCTGAAAGTGCTCAATACCGATTACGTGGACATTCTAGTACCGCCCATGACCAGCCTGGCGGAAATCAGTGACCCCAGCGTGCCGGATAATTTCGAGAAAGCCAGGAAAGCAGGCAAGGCCCGTTTCATGGGCTGGGCCGGCCATAATAATACGACCGAGATCTTTGACCGCGGCCGCGAGCTCGGCTATTACGATGTGACCCTGATGAGCTATGCCAATATCAGGAACGCGTCTTTCCTCGAGGCGGCCAGAAAAGCCAGAGAGGCCGGGATCGGCATTTTCACCATGAAAGGCCAGCCCAAACGCAATGCAGACGGCTCGACCGCGGAGGAGGCCGCCACTTTTACCTCTCTCTGCAGCTCGATGGTAAACCACCAGCATGCCCATTCCGTTCTCGCCTCCATGGGCAGTTTCCAGTCAGTGGATTTCTACCGCGGCATGCTCGAGACAAAGCTGGGCTGCCGCAACCGGACTCTTGAAGACCGCTACTGGGCGCAGCAGGAGGGCAATTATTGCTCCATGTGCGGCAACTGTGAAAAAGTCTGCCCTTTCAGTGAAAACATCCCGCGCATCCTGCGCTACCGCATGTACTATAAAGATTACGGGCTGAAAGACTACGCGCGCGCTAAATACGCCGCGCTCAACTTCAGCTCCAGCCAGTTGACAAGCCAGGACTTGGAGTGCTGCGAGAGTGTCTGTTCCCGCAGGCTCCCTTTGCGCTCCATGCTCGATGAGGCTCATAGGCTCTTGAGCTGAATATCTGGTTAAAACCTCTAATACCAAGTTGCAAATAAAATGATATTTATTAATCAGGTCTTGCCTGTCGAATATTGATTTCATTTTATAGCTGTCAAGGAGTCGGAAGACAGGAGTCAGGAGTCAGAATCCCTCCCCTGCCCGGATTACAGCCCTTGGTCATTCATATACTCAGGGTTTGATGTTTTTGGGCGGGAATGGGGCTTCTGACTTCTGACTTCTTATTTTATTTTTGGTACCGGCTTTGCCGACTCAGGAGCAGAATATAAAGTATTTCTATGAAAGCAACTTGATATAAGATGTACCATGAATAAAAAACCCGGTGGTTCAGGGGTTCAGAGGGGATAAAAAAAGCCGTGCTGTAACGGGGGGATATTATTGAAACTCCATCCAAAGCACGGCTTCTTCAATTGTATAATCATTCCAGGCATTCAGCCAGGTTTGAAAACTTAAAGACATTTTCCGGCGCCGCTGTCTTGAGGGCGCTCTCTATTTCAGGGGGCACCTCGCCGTAGAGTTTCACCTTATCAGCTATCAGGGAGATCACTTCCGGAATATCGGTATGGGTCAGAATGCCCAGGTAGTAAGGCCCTTGGGTGTGTGAAGCAGGCGGCGAGCCTAGCACGACCCGCTTGACTTTTCCATCAAGCAGCGCGGCATACAGACCATTCACCCCCAGCGGACCCTTTCCCACAATTGCGATT
>Ga0307380_10006320_pt1 | contig 15582 bp, 13 predicted proteins | sample UN3MG_FD_202239 | JGI IMG/M metagenome (GOLD analysis project Ga0307380, IMG submission 202239) | Soil microbial communities from Risofladan, Vaasa, Finland - UN-3 | ecosystem: Environmental > Terrestrial > Soil > Coastal area > Acid sulfate soil | place: Finland: Risofladan, Vaasa | collected...
GAAACTGACCACGTCGGCCACGCTGTCGAGTTGCCCGCCGAAGTCGCTGGTGGCCCGGGCAAACCGCGCCAGCCGGCCGTCGAGGGCGTCGAACAGCATCGCCAGAATGACGAAGTACCCCGCCCACTTGACGTCGGTCGGCCCGACCTTGTGAAGGGCGTCGGTGGCCAGCAGGGCGCGGGTGGTCAGCGTGATGGCCGCAAAACCGCACAGGGCGTTGGCCAGCGTGCAGAGCGACGGCAGAATGAGGACCCGAGGAATTCTCATCGGAAGCGCCCCAGAACGGTCTCGCCCGCCCGGACCGTCTGGCCCAGGCCGACGGCCACCTCGAACCCGCTGGCCACGGGCACGTACACCTCGGCCCGCGAGCCGAACTTGATCATGCCGTATCGGCCCCCGCGCTCCAGGCGGTCGCCCACGGCCGCGGCACAGACGATGCGTCGGGCCACGGCACCCGCCACCTGGCGGACGAGAATCTGCGTGCGTCCCTCGACGTCGGCCAGCGTCATCGTGCTGGCCTCGTTCACGGCCGACGCGTCGGGCGTGGCGGCATTGTGGTAACGCCCCGGCCGATGGACGACGCCCTCGACGCGGCCGTCGCACGGCGAGCGGTTCACGTGCACGTCGAGCGGCGACATGAAGATGGCGATCTTGTGCGCGAGGGTCCGGAGGAACTCGGTCTCCTCGACCTGGCCGACCTCGACCACGCGGCCGTCGGCCGGCGCCACCAAAATGCCGGGGGCGTCGGGCGTGCGGCGAGCCGGGTCGCGGAAGAAGTACAGGACGAAGGCGAGGACCACGCCGAAGAGCGGCGCCAGGTACCACAGCCAGACGGCCGAAGCGACGATGCCCACCAGCGCGACGCCGCCGAACAGGAGCACCTCGCGCACCCCGTATTTAGCCAGGGGAATCCGCACGATCGGCTCCCTCCGCGTCGGTGTCGAAGTGGTGGCCACAGGGCACCCGCGTCAACCTGAGGTCGGTCGAGTCGATGGGAAAGTCGCGGCAGGTGCGCGTCCGCCGGTCGTAGATGCTGCACCGGCTGTTGCTCACAAGGAAGGGGCACCGGAACGTCAGGTCGCAACACGACCCGCAGCCGCGGCACGTGCCGCGCCGTTGCTCGCGCATGCTAGCCACGTACCCCGGGCGGACGCGGCTCAGGTACTGCCGGCGGACCTGGCCGGCGAGCCTGAACAGCCACAACCAGAGGCGCCCGGCCGCGTGAGGCGGCGCTTCGGCGTGCTCGAGGTTGACGGTCGCGATACCGCTCAGGTCGTAGGTTGCGTCGGTCATATGGGGCCCGAGTCTAGACGCTAAGGCGCGGCAAGTCAACCACCGGCCGGGCCGACCCTACTCGAGGTTGGCGTGGCGTGAATCGAGTTCCTGGGGTGGCGTGCCCAGCCGCCGCCCAATCTCAACGCTGACCGCGTCGAGCACCACCAGCAGGGCCTGCTCGAAGAGCGATCCGCCGTACTGGGCCGAGGCGCCGCTGTCGGCCTGCGCGTGCTTCGACGGGGCGGGAATGATGATGGTTTCGTCGGCCTGCCGGGCCATGGGCGAGTCGGGCGTGGCCGTGATGGCAAAGACTCGGGCGCCGGCCTCGCGGGCCACGCGCGATACCAGCACCGTCACGTGGGTCTCGCCGCTGGCCGAGCAGGCCAGCAACAGGTCGCCGCTCTGAATGGCCGGGGTGGTCGTCTCGCCCACGACGTAGGTGACCCGGCCCAGGTGCATGAGCCGCATGGCCAGTGCCCGTGCCATGAGGCCGGACCGGCCGCCGCCGGCCACGTACACGCGGTCGGCCTGAAGGATGGCCTCGGTCAGGCGCTCCAGGCCCTCGGCCGAGACGTCGGCCAGGGCGCCTCGCATTTCGGCCACGATGTCGTCGATGGCTTTTCGGATCGGCATGCCGGCGATTCCGCCTGACGGCCCCAAGGCGACACTATAGGGCGACCGGCCACGGGGCACAATCGATTTGCGCCGCGGATCGGCTAGACGCCGAAGATCCGCTTGGGGTTGTCGCGCAGGAGCAGCCGGGCCGTCTCGACGGCCTGCCCCTCGGTCAGAAGGCCGGTCTCGACGAAGTCGCGGGCCAGCACCCCGGCCAGGACGCGGCGGTACATGTTGAACTTCGGCAGGCCGAACTCCACCTTGTACATGTCGCTGTAATATCCGATGAGTTTCACCTTCGGCACCGCCATCAGCCTCGCGCGGAGTTCGTACTCGATGTGGACCGGGACGTTCAGGTACCACCAGTGCCCCGACGGCTTGACGTTCGGGAAAATCCACGCGAAGGTCGCCAGTTCGTGGGCCCACTCCCGCGAGAGGACCGACACGGTGAAATCGACCTGGGGGTATCGCCGGAAGAGGTCGGCGTACTGAATCAGGCTTCCGCGTTTCGACAGGAGGTCGCGGCCGCCCTCGACGCCCCCCGGGTACACGTCGCGCACCACGCCGATCATCAACTGGAACGGCTTGTGGAACTGGCCGCAGGTCTGGGCGACGACGTCGAACGCGAGGGTCGCCAGGGCCCGCGTCTGGTCGGCCGACAGGTCCTTGCCCCGCAGGGCCCGCGCGAGGGCCTTCGCGGCGGCGGGCTCGTCCGGGGCGGTCGGCTCAAGATCCGGCGGCAGGCTGATGGCCGCCGACCCGGCCCCGTACTGGCAGAAGTACCGCATCAGCCAGCGGACGGCGTCGCGCAGGTCGTCGGTCGAGGTCACGTCGACGCCGGTCTTGGCGGCCAGGCGGCGGCGCAGGTCGGCGTCGGCCAGGCGGAACACCAGGTCGTCGGTCCGCAGACACGGCACGAACACGCCGCGGTCCACCCCCGAGAGGTCCTCGTCGAAGCGGTTGGTCAGAAAGACCTTCTCGATGTTGGCCTTGGCCAGGACGGCGCGGTACCGGCCCTCCTGCCGGGCCGATTCGGCGACGACCTGCCCCAGTTCGGCCCAGTTGGCGGCCGTCAGCCGCTCGGCCCGGAAGGCGAAGAGTTCCCGCGCCGCCTCCATGAGCCAACTGTACTGGACGGTGTTGTCGAAGGTCTCGAGGCGCGAGACCATCTCGGTAATGCGGTCGACGTCGCCCAGGCGGGGGTCGACGGCCTCGGCCGGCATGCCGGCCGAATGGGCCAATTCCGTGTAATAGTGGTACCCCAGCAGGTCGGCCAGCGTCCGGGCGTGGGGCGAATCGGCCGCCACGTGGCTGTGGCAGTCGATAGCGGCGATGCCGCGAATCGCCTCCAGCAGCCTGGCTTCGAGGTCGCTCATCGGCCGGCCCTTTCCGTGCACGCCCCCGCCGGGTGCGCCAGAACTTTCTGGCATGGGTGGCATGCCCAAGCCGCCGTTGCCTGGGCATGCTCCCCGGCCTACGAGCACATGCCCACGCAAACAGCGGCGTGGGCATGCCACCCCAGAGTGGGATGCATGCCAGAAAATCTTGGCGCACCCGCCCCGCCTGGGCGACCATTATACGCCGTCAGGACGGCAACACAACGCCGCCGCGATTTTTGTCGATCTCGACGCTCGCATTTTGCGCCAAATTGGGTATAATAACCTAGAAGGTACGAGGAGTATCCGCCATGCCCTGGGTCGAGCACGCAGCCGTCAACTGGGGGCACTGGGACCTGACGTCGTGGCTCGCGCGGCCACTTCCCGAGCAGGTCCTGGCGCGATTTCGCGACAGCCAGGAAGCCTACGACATCCGCCTCCTCGAAGACCTCCTGGCCCACGTCGGCGAAAGCCCCGACATCCTGACCCACCTGGGGTACCTGTACACCCAGGTTCGCCGGCACCGCGACGCCCTATTGATTGACCAGCGGCTGGTGGCCCTGCGGCCGCGCGACCCTGTCGCGTTCTACAACCTCGCCTGCTCGCACGCGTTGCTGGGGCAGGTCAAGCGCGGCTTCGACACCCTCCGGCGTGCCATCGCCCTGGGATACCGCGAGTTCGACCACATGCAGGGCGACGAGGACCTCGCCAACCTCCGCCGCGACCCCCAGTGGGCCGAACTGCTGGGCACCATCAAGACCTGACCACGCCGCACGCCTGCCGTCACAGGATGTACTTGGCCAGGTCTTCGTCCTCAATCACGTCGCGCAGCTTCTCGCGGACGTAGTCCCTGTCGATGCGGACGTGGCGGCGGTCGGGCGGCAGGTCGGGCGCGTCGAAACTCGTGTCCTCCAGCACCTTCTCCATGACGGTGTACAGCCGCCGCGCGCCGATATTCTGCATCCCCTGGTTGACGCGGTAGGCGATCTCGGCGATCTCGTGGACCCCGTCGTCGGCGAAGTCGATCTCGACGCCCTCGGTCCGGAGCATGGCTTGGTGCTGTTTGACGAGGGCGTTCTCAGGCTCCGTCAGAATGCGGACAAACTCGGCCGCCGTCAGGTCCTTCAGTTCCACCCGTATCGGGAACCGCCCCTGGAACTCGGGCATGAGGTCCGACGGCTTCGCCTGCGAGAACGCCCCCGCCCCGATGAAAAGGATGTGGTCGGTCCGGACCAGCCCATACCGCGTGCCCACCGTGCACCCCTCGACGATGGGCAGCAGGTCGCGCTGCACGCCCTGGCGGCTGACGTCGGGGCCGAACTTCGAGTCGGACCCCGTGACCTTGTCCAACTCGTCGACGAAGACGACGCCCAGGTTCTGCACGCGGTCGAGCGCCTCGGCCGTCACCTGGGCCTGGTCGACCAGGCGGTCGGCCTCCTGGGCGATGAGGATGTCGCGGGCCTCCCGCACCGTCACGCGACGGGCCTTGGTGCGCGGCGGCATGAACCGCTCGAACATCGTCTGGAGGCCGATCATCTCCTCCTGCTGCGGACCGCCGATGCGGCCCAGGTCGACCTTCTCCTCGACCTCGACCTCCACCTCGCGGTCCTCGAAGAGGCCGGCCGCGAGTTTCTTGCGGAGTTTCTCGCGGCTGGCCTGGCGTTGCCGCTCGCGGTCCTCGGCGTCGGCCTCCGGCAGTTCCTTGGCCGCGGTGGCCCACCGGCTCGACGGCAACAGGACGTCGAGCAGGCGTTCCTCGGCCGCCTTCTCGGCCTGCGGCCGGACCGCCTCGGCCGCCTCCTTCCGGACCATGCCCAGGGCCAGTTCCGTGAGGTCGCGGATAATCGACTCGACGTCGCGGCCGACGTACCCGACCTCGGTGTACTTGGTGGCCTCGACCTTGATGAACGGCGCCCCCACCAGGGCTGCCATGCGGCGAGCGATCTCGGTCTTGCCGACGCCCGTCGGCCCGATCATGATGATGTTCTTCGGGGCGACCTCTTCGCGCAGGTCGGCCGGCAGTTCGCGGCGGCGCCACCGGCCGCGCATGGCAATGGCGATGGCCCGCTTCGCCTCGGCCTGGCCGATGATGTACCGGTCGAGTTGCTGGACGATCTCGCGCGGTGTCAGGGCCTTCATGGCTCGAGTACCTCCACGGCGACACGGTCGTTCGTGTAGATGCAGATGCCCGCCGCAATGGTCAGGGCCTCGCGCACGATCTCCTCGGCAGCCAGGTCGGTGTGTTTCAGCAAGGCCGCGGCCGCGCTGCGGGCGTACGGCCCGCCCGAGCCGATGCCGACGAGACCGTCGGCCGGCTCGATAACGTCGCCGGACCCCGAGATGATGAGGCTGGCCTCGGCGTCGACGACCACCAGCAGGCTCTCCAGGCGCCGCAGCACCCTGTCAGTCCGCCAGGCCTTGGCCAGTTCGACGGCGGCCCGGCGGATGTTGCCGGTGCAGTCCTTGAGTTTCGCCTCGAACCGCTCCATCAGGGCGAAGGCGTCGGCCGCGCCACCCGCGAACCCGCAGATGACCTGCCCCTGCTCGCCCAGACGGCGAATCTTCTTCGCGTCGGCCTTGACGATCGTCTCGCCCATCGTCACCTGCCCGTCGCCGCCCAAGGCGACGCGCCCGCCTCGGCGCACCGACAGGATGGTCGTCGACCTCATCTCCATGGAATCCTCCTTGCCGGCCGGCTCGTGCCGCTTGTCCGGTTGCCGGACCGCCTACCGCTTCTTTGTCACCACCGTGCGCGGCGGCCTTCCCAGGCCACCGCGCGGGCTCCCAAAGGGTCCACGCCAAGTTGACAAGATAGCACTACTTGCTGCCGTACTTCTCGCGCCAGAGGATCTCGTCGAGCGGCTTCTTGTCGGCCTGCGGCGTGTCCTGCGGCGCCTTGCCCAGGGGCAGCAGGATGATGAGCCGCTTCGACGACGGCACGCCCAGCAGGTCCCGGGCAAACGCCTCTTCCTTGATGAGGGTGCCCTCGACCCACACCGAGGCGTACCCGAGCGCCGCGATGGCCAGCAGCATGTTCTCGGCCGCGGCCGAGGCATCCTCCAGCCACCAGCGCGATACCTGCGGGTCGGCCACGATGCCGATGGCCGCCGACGCCGTGGCAAAGGCCGCCTGCACGCGTTCCAGCGCCTTGAGGGTCGCCGGTTCGCGGATGATGATGAACTGGAGGGGCTGGCGGTTTCCGCCCGACGGCGCCCGGCGGCCCGCATCGGCGATCTTCAGCAGGTCTGCTTCCGGCACATCCACCGGTTCATAGGCTCGGACACTGGCACGCGTGGCAATCGCTTTAAACACGTCCATGGCGGCTCCTTTCCGATAGTGCGGGATTTGACCTTCCTGGATTCTAAACTAATCGGCCGCCACCGGAAAGCAATTAAGGAGAGTCTTGTGCGCCAGCCCCGAGACGTTACAATCATTCCCTTTGGCCGCGAGGGGCGCGGACCATAACGGACACGTAAAGAAACGCTGGCTCAGAAAGGGAAGGCACATGCTGCAAATGCGGAAGACGCCGGGCGACACGAAATGGTTCGTGCACGATCGCTTCGGGATGTTCATTCACTGGGGCCTGTACGCCCTGCCCGCCCGCCACGAGTGGGTCAAGCACAACGAACGCATCCCCAACGAAGAGTATGATGCCAGGTACTTCAAGCGTTTCGACCCCGACCTGTACGACCCGAAGGTCTGGGCTCGGGCGGCCGCCGGCGCCGGCATGAAGTATTTCGTCGTCACCACGAAGCACCACGAAGGGTTCTGCCTGTGGGACAGTAAACTCACGGACTACAAAGCCCCCAACACGCCCTGCAGCAAAGACCTCCTGAAGCCGATGGTCAAGGCCTTCCGCGACGAGGGCCTGCACGCCGGCTTCTACCATTCGCTGATCGACTGGCACCATCCGCAGTATGTCCTCGACCCGCACATCGGACCGTACCGCGACCACCCGGACCGCGAGAAGATGAACAAGGGCCGCGACCAGGCCAAGTACGCCCAGTACCTGCACGGCCAGGTCCGCGAACTCCTGACGCAGTTCGGCAAGATCGACATTCTGTGGTTCGATTTCAGTTACCCCAAGCCCGACGGCTCCGGCAAGGGCGCCAAGGACTGGCAGAGCGAAAAACTTTACAAGTTGGTCCGCAAACTGGCCCCGCACATCATCCTGGACGACCGTCTGGACCTCCCGAAAGGCTGGGACATCAAGACCCCCGAGCAGTTCCAGCCGCGCGAGTGGGTCACCGTGATGGGCCAGCGCGTCGTGTGGGAAGCCTGCCAGACGTTCAGCGGCTCGTGGGGCTACCACCGCGATGAACAGTCGTGGCGGAGCACCGATGAACTCATCCGGACGTTGATCGACTGCGTCTCGAAGGGCGGGAACCTGCTGCTGAACGTCGGGCCGACCGCGCGCGGCGAATTCGATTACCGCGCGATGGACCGACTCCAGGGCATCGGCGAGTGGATGAAACGCCACAGCCGCTCCATTTACGGCTGCACCGAGGCGCCACAAGAGTTTCCGGCGCCGCAGGATTGCCGCCTGACCTACAACCCCGACACCAAGCGGATGTACGTCCACGTCCTGGCCTGGCCGTATCAACATCTGCACCTGGACGGTTTCGCCGACCGGGTGAAATACGCCCAACTGCTGAACGACGCCTCCGAGGTCCACATGAAAGGCCCAGAAGAATGGCAGATCGCCCGGGCCGGCGGCAAGAAGCCGACAAACACGTTGACGCTGAACCTGCCGGCGCAGAAACCCAACGTCGCGGTGCCGGTGATTGAACTGTTCATGAAATAGCCTGAGTCGGGAAAGTCGCAAGTCTTTTCCAGGGGCGCGGCATGCCGCGCCCCTGCTGCTTTGCGTCTTGCAAATCCTTGCACCTGCCCCGACGGCATCCTACGATATGGTCATGGCGCGGCGGCCCGTCATCCTCGCAACCTACTTGGTTTTCGGCGCCTACGCCGTCTGCGCCCAAGCCACGCTCCTGCGCGAGGTCCAGGTCCTGGTGTTCGGGTCGGAACTCTCGTGGGGCCTGGTCCTGGCGTTCTGGCTGGCGGGCGTGGCGGCGGGCGCGGCAGTCGGGGGCAGGCTGACGAAGCGCCCGCGTGGGGCCCAAGGCGTCCTTGCCGCAGCGGCCTTCGCTATGCCGGCGATGCTCGTCGCGGCAATCGCCTTCCTGCGGCTGGCCCGCGGGGTGCTGGGCGTCGGTCCCGGCGAGTACGTCGGCCCCGCCGAGACGATCCTGGTATCGCTCGTCAGCACCGTTCCGGTCAGCCTGTGGGTGGGTGCGGCCTTCCCCGCAGTGAGCGCCCTGCTGGCAGGCGACGACCGCACAGCAACCGACAAGGCCCGGGCAGTCGGGTGGGCGTACCTGACCGAGTCGGCCGGCGCCCTGGCAGGCGGCGTGGCGTTCTCGTTCATCGTGGTCGGCCGGGTCGGGGCCGTGCCGCTGGCCCTGGGGGGCGGCGCCCTGCTGGCGGCGGCGATGGGGCTGGTTCTGCATTACGCCGACCTTCGCGGGTGGGCCGTCTGGGCAGCGCTGGGGCTGGCGGTGGTGTTGGCGGTCCAGGTGACGGAGGGCATTGCCGGTCGCCTCGACGACGCCACCGTCCGCTGGCGATGGGAAACATTTGCCAGCGGCCTCGAACTCGTCGAGTCCCGCGACACCCGGTACCAGAACGTGGCCTTGGGCCGGCTGGGCGAGCAGTTCAGCCTCTACTCGAACGGCATCCGCGACGCCACGTGGCCCGACCACGCCGACCTGGCCGTCGAGGCCCACTTGGCGGCGTGCGAGCATCCCGCGCCGAGGCGCATGCTGGTCCTGGGAGGCGGCGCCGAGGGGCTGCTCAAGGAACTCGCGCGGCACCGGCCGGAGCGGCTCGAGTACGTAACCCTCGACGAGCAACTGCTGGCCGTGGCCCGCGCGCACTTCGACGCCGAGGACCGGCGCGTCCTGGACTGGCTCCAGCGCGAGGGGCACGTCCATTTTGCCGACGCCAGGCGATTCGTGAAACAGGCTGCCGCCAGGGGCGAGCAGTACGACCTCGTGGTGCTGGCGGCGCCGGAGCCGGCCTCGGCGCTCGAAGCCCGGCTGTACACGGCGGAGTTCTTCGCGGAACTCGCCGGCGCCATGGCCGACGACGGCGTCCTGGTGTTCACGCTGAGTACGCCGGTCGGGTACTGGAGCGAGGAACCGGCGGCCTACGCCGGCAGCATCATCGGACCGCTGCGGGGGGCGTTTTCCGAGGTCATTCTGACCTTCGGATCGCCCATGTTCTGTCTGGCCGGCGGGCCGAAACGCTTCGGCGAAGGCCGGCCACCGGCCGCGCAGGCAGACCGAGCGCCGCAGACCGTGCTTGCAGACACCGGCGCCGAGTTGGCCAGGCGGTACCGCGAACGTCAAGTCGCGTCGCCCTACTTCGACCCGCGGTGGTTCGACAACGCCTCCGACCTGCTGGACCCGGAGAAACGCACCGGCACCCGGCGTGCCATCGAGGCCCATCCGCCGGCGTTTGTCAACACCGACGAGCGTCCGGCGGCGGCCCTGTATCACATGCGGTACTGGCTCCAGCAGAGCGCCGCCAAGCACGCCTCGCGCGACGCCCCGGCCGAGCACCGGGCCGACGTCCTGGGCGCCCTGATGCGATTGCGGTTCGAGTGGGCCATGCTGGGCGTCGTTGTCGCGACGGCCTTGGCGGCGGCGTGGGGAATCGCGCGCGGCCGGGCGGCGCTGCGGCGCACAGCCCTCGCCTGGTCGGTCGGCACGACCGGGTTTGCATCGATGGCCCTGGAGATGGCGCTCCTGTACACGTTCCAGACGCTCTACGGGTACGTGTACAGCATGGTGGGCCTGGTGATTGGGGTGTTCATGTTCGGCCTGGTCGTCGGGAGCCTGCTGATGAACCGCCGCCTTGGCCGCGCGGCCGCCGACCCGTCGCGGCAGCCGGGCCTCGGGGCCCTCGTGGCGCTGGACCTGGCGCTGGCCGTCTTTGCGGCGGGGCTGGTGCTGGGGCTGGGGCTGCTCAGGCAATCGTTGGCCGACTGGCCCATCCAGGTGGCGACATTCGTCCTGGTGGGCGTCTCGGGCGTGCTAGGGGGCCTGGTGTTTCCGCTGGCGGCGGCCGTGTCGCTGAGAGAGCCCGGGACGACCACCGGCCGGGCCGCCGGCGCCATCGACGCAGCCGACCACGCGGGGGCGTGCCTGGGGGCACTGGCTATGGGGACGCTCCTGGTGCCCATCCTGGGTGTCAGCGGGGCGTGCCTGGTGGTGGTGGCCGTGAAGGCCCTGAGCGCCCTGGTGGTGGGAGCCGCGGCTACGATGCGGGGGCCGTAACGTAGGTGAAAGCCGGGGCACGCCCCGGCCTACGCAAGCGCGTGGGCGGTCCATGTAGGCCGGGACAACGTCCCGGCGATCCAACTTGACCTGAAACGCCCGAGGCGATAGCGTGGTGGTATGGGCCGCATCCGCAAAGCCCGACCCAGGCCCAAACCGAAGAGATAAGGTGTGTCACCGGAACTCCAATGGCCATGATCAAACTCACTGACCTTATCAGACTCTTGGGCGTGGAACTTCACAATTTCAAGATCCACTGTGCCACGGGATCGAATCCTACGCCGCTCGAAGCGTTCTTCGATGGGGCGTTTCAGGAATGGCAGGAAGACCAGAACCAAGAGAACTTTAAGTGTCAGCAGATCATCTCCCTGATCCACCTCCATGGTCACCGTTGGCTCTTTGCCGGCGTCTACGAGGTCCTTGGTGTGAAGCCCGGCCAGTGGAAGGAAAGGTGCTTCAAGTACGAGACGCGGCCTTTGCCAGGGCTCGAGGACCTCACCGGCCGCGCGATCATCTGGTTCGAGAAAACCTTCCGGGCCTCCTACTTACGCGGGCCCAAGTACGCGGACAGGCTTCACCTCCTGGCCATTCTTGACCGCAGGATGACCATTGGAGACTTTCCAGGTTTCAATCAAATCTGTCTTTCGTACCCTCTCCTGAAAACTGTGGTCAACCAAGCCAACCCATCATGGAAGACGGCCCTCTCCAATGTCTCCGGCGTGTACCTGGTCACCGACACGACAACGGGCAAGCATTACGTCGGTAGCGCTTATGGCGGTGAAGGGATCTGGCAGCGCTGGCTGTCCTATGTGAAGTCCGGCCACGGGGGCAACAAGGAATTGCGGGAACTGCTTCAGAGGAAGGGCGAGGACCACGTCATGCACCTGCAATTCTCGCTGCTTGAAGTCTGCGACCTGGGTTCCGCAAAGGACTATGTGATCGACAGGGAAACCCACTGGAAGGAGGTACTCATGTCGCGGAAGTTCGGCCTGAACAGGAACTGACCCCCGCTGGTACTGTTGCCCGACCGCCGCCCGGTCCTGAGGACGATCCTGGCGCTGTTCGCGGCGGGGCGGGTAGGTCGAAGCCGGGGCACGCCCCGGCCTACATAACTGTTGCCCGACCGCCGCCCGGTCCTGGGGACGATCCTGGCGGAGTTCCAGTGACACACACCTTAACTCAAACTGACCGATTGTGGTGATGCCGTTGGTGCATCGCGCAAAAAAAGGTGGAAGCCGGGGCACGCCCCGGCCTACATAACGGAGCCCTTCGGAGCGGCCATCTCCTTCGGCTTGAACGCCAGGGCCTGCTGCTGCGTCCAGACGCCGGGTATCTTGTGGCCGCACGAGGCGCACCCGCCGTCTTTGAGTCCTGCCGGGTCCACGTTGTAGCCGACCCGCTTGATGACGGTCTTGCCGCACGACGGGCAATACGTGTTGCCGCCCTCGGTGAAGGGCACGTTGCCGACGTACACGTACCGCAGGCCGGCGTCCATGGCGACCTTGCGGGCGCGGTCGAGGGTGGCGACGGGCGTGGGCGGCAGGTTCTGGACGCGGTACGTGGGGTGGAACCGCGAGAAGTGCAGCGGCACGTCGCGGCCCATATGGTCGACCAGCCACTTGGCCATCTGCCGGATTTCGTCGGCCGAGTCGTTGAGCGTCGGTATCAGCAGCACCACCACCTCGGTGTGGATGCCGGTGTCGGCCAGGACCTCCAGCGTCTTCAGGACCGGTTCCAGGTGGGCCGCGCACTGGTCGGCGTAGAACTTCTCCGTGAAGGCCTTCAGGTCGATCTTGACGGCCGTCAGGACGCGGCACAGTTGTCGCAGGGCCGGCTCGCGGATGTACCCGTTCGAGATCATGACGCTGCCGACCCCCTGCCGGCGGCCCAGGGCGGCGGCGTCGTGCATGTACTCGTAGAAGACGACCGGTTCGCTGTACGTGAAGGCCAGCGTGGGCGTCCGCCGGACGGTGGCGATGCGGACGAGGTTCTCGGGCAGGATGAGGAGGCTCTCGACCTGCTCGGGCCGGTACTGGCTGATGCGCCAGTTCTGGCAGAATTTGCATTCCATATTGCAGCCGGCGGTGGCCACACTCAGGGCAGTCGTCGTCGGCAGGTAGTGGTACAGGGGTTTCTTCTCGATGGGGTCGATGTTGGTGCTGCACAGGTTGCCGTAGACGAGGGTCTTGTAGTCACCGCCCTGGTTCTCGCGGACGCCGCAGTAGCCTCGCTCGACCTCGGCCACGACGCACTCGCGCGGACACAGCAGGCACCGGACGGCCTTGTCGGGCAGCCGCTCGAACCACATGGCGTCGTGGACGGCCACCTGGGTCCGGGCGCCGCTGGTGCTCTCGCCGGAGATGTCCCGGCCCAAGGCCCGCGCGGCACACAGGGCGCAGGTGCCGGCCCCGAGGGCCGTCAGGAACTGGCGGCGCGTTGTTCGCCCGTTTGGCATCATGCCACGTCCAACCAGGGCCTGCCTATACTAACGACTTCGATGCGTTCGAGTTTCGCGACGCCTAGGCCGCGCGCCTCACCGCTGGCCAGATGCCGCACGGGCCGGCCCACGGCATCGAACGGTTTCATGCCGACGGCGGCGCGTTTGCGCAGGAGGATCTCGCATCCCACGCGGTCGGCCGCCACGGGGTCGGTGCTCAGGATGAGACCGCCGTACGGCCACTGCCATTGGCGTCGCGCGGGTGGGCCACGCTCGTACTGCGGCCAGGTGGCGTCGCAGATCACCAGCCGCAGCCGGTCGCGGATGGGCTTCTGGGCGCAGGCGTCGGCGATGAACGGGTCGCACCCGTTCTCGTGGTACTTGTTCGGGTTGTGGATGGCGCCGAAGAAGTTCTTCATGACGCCGGTGATGCCAGCCAGGTTGTGGTCTTTCAGGACGGCGGCGCTGACGAGAGCCGTGGCCTCGTCGGTGATGATGCGGCTGACGAGGCTGCCGGTAGCACCGCTCGTGTAGACGTCGGCCGAGTAGCCCCCGTTGCCACGCGCCTCCAGGGCGTCGGTGCCAAAGCACCGGACGCCGCCCCTGGCCCGGAGGGTGTAACCGGCCGCCTTGAGGTCGCGGTTGGTCCGGTCCCAGAGGATCGTCTGTTCGGGCGCGAGGCCGATGCCGCCCACGGCCTCCACGAGGCCCAGCGCCACGGCCGGCCGGGTCGGCAGGCCCAGGCAGTTGACCTTAACGGCGAGGCGGTCCTGCGGTTTCAGCCACCGGGCCCAGGCGTCGGCGGCCTTGGCGTCGCCAGTCAGGGCGCGGGCGGCCTCGTCGAGAATCTCGCGGACGCGCCCCGGCGTGGGGCCCTGCCCTTCGGCCGCCAGGGCGTCGTGACGGATGACGACCACGCGCGACTTGGCCGGTCCCGGCGTCTCCGCCGCGCCGCACCAAACGCGCGGCAGCGTGGCGGCCGCGCCGGCCACGGCAGCCGACGCGGCGGCGCGACGCAGAAAGCGGCGACGCGTCAGCCTTCCGGGACCGCTCATTCCGGGGCCTTCTCCTCGTGAAACACCTGGGCGCTGAACTGATAGAGTTCGGTCGCGGGGTCTTTCCACGCGTCGGGCGGCAGGCCCGCCTTGCCGCACAGGTGCGTCAGGTACTGGGTACGGTCCCACTTCTGTTCGACCGGGACCTGCGGCAGGAAGACGCCGCGATTGCGGCCGCGCGCCATGATAAGGCCGTCGCGGCCGATGACGATCTTCTCCAGGTCGTGGAGGCGCCGCGTGGGCGTCAGGACCGAAATCTCGATCTCCAGGGCCGGCACCTCGGCCGCCGTAATCGGGTTGTCGACGAAACGGAAGTCCTTGCACGCCTGGCAGGCATTCTCGACGATGGACTGGTACAGGGGCCCGACGGCCACGATGTGGCCGATGCACCCCCGCAACCGGCCCGCGTTCTTCAGCGTGACGAAGGCGGCGCCGTCGGCCTTCAGGGCCGCCGTCAGGTCGTACGTCTTGGGGTCGGCCTCGGGCCGGTTGCCCGTCTTGAGGAACTCTTTGACGGTGTCGCGGGCCAGCGCGAGGAGCGTCCGCTGTTCGGCCGCCGTCAGGCCCTGGCCGCCGCGCCACATGGCGATGGAGGTGTACGTGACGGAGTTCTGCCAGTCGCCGGTCTGGCGTCCGCTGGTGTCGAACGCGACGCGGGCGGCCCGGATGTCTTCCCACGGCTCGACGATCCCGAGGAGCAGCCCGATGGGGTGGCGCCCGCAAATCGTGTCGCGGGTCTCGGCCAAGTGCTTCTCCCATCCCGGCAAATCGATCTGGACGATGCGGTAGACGGCCATGCTGTTGAGTATCTGGAGGTTCTTAGGCACGTTGTCGCGGAACGGGACGTACCCGTAGTTGGGCCCATAGTGCGTGAAGTCGCTACTGGCGACCAGGAGCGTGCCCTCGGTCACGAGCGGCCGGATGGCGTCGGCCAGGTCGGCACGCTGGGCCGCCGTCAGGTCGCCGACGAGGACCTCGACCATCTTGAAATCCTTGACGACGCGCTGGAGCAGCGGCAACTGGTTCTCGACCGAGTGCTCGGTCCGGTGGGCGGCGGGTTGTTCGGTGACGACCGAGCACTTCAGGATGGCGTCGCGGGCCTCGATATCGACCGGAATGCTGCCCAGCGGCGTCTCGTAGGCGTCGACGCGCAGGACCGTCGCCCCGCGGATCGGCATCTGGTGGCTGAGCCCGATCAGGATGACCCGCCGGTACGCGTGGCCCTTGAGCGCCGCAAACGCCTTCCCGGCCACGGAGCCCGAGTACGGGTACCCCGCGTGCGGGACGATGAGCGCCGCCGGTGGCGCGCCCAGCGAGGGCGGCTCGACGCCAACGTACGCATCGACGAGGCGGGCCAGCCGCTCCGGATCGTCGGGGAACCACCGCCCTGCCCCGGCACACGGGTGGGTCTTGCCGGTGGCGCCGGCGGCGTCGGCAGGCGAGGGATCGGCGTTCATGGCGGGCTCCTTGGCGGCCACGGCAGC
>Ga0307380_10006325_pt1 | contig 15577 bp, 31 predicted proteins | sample UN3MG_FD_202239 | JGI IMG/M metagenome (GOLD analysis project Ga0307380, IMG submission 202239) | Soil microbial communities from Risofladan, Vaasa, Finland - UN-3 | ecosystem: Environmental > Terrestrial > Soil > Coastal area > Acid sulfate soil | place: Finland: Risofladan, Vaasa | collected...
CCCACGAGCCTTCTGGACTTCTTTCAGGGCTGCAATGCCCAGCCTCATACACTTTGCCCTTTTCTTGTACCCGCACATTCCCTCGTGCATAGCCCTCACTGTGAGTTCTGCGACGGCCTCGTCTATTGTTACCATGCCTTCACCTCTGTACCTTCTTTTTTGTAGCAGACCCGGTGGAAGCGGGCGTCCCCTCCGGCCGCTCGATTGAAGTAATCATTGAGGATATCGGGGCGGCCGGCATCGTGGCACTCAGGGCAGCAGCAGGTCCCCTCAGAATACGTCAGCGGGGGATTCTCCATGCCGCAGGCCTTATCTATCCTCTGCAGCCTCTCGTTGGCTTGCCGGAGGGTGCGGTCAATAGCCTCCTGGTTCATATAATTAGCGCATGACATACGTTTACCTCCACAGATCGTACTACTGTTCTCTCCTGATATAGCCCTGTGGCTGGCGCCACTTGACACACCCGCCCTTGTTACAGATCAATATATCGGATCTGGTATTCCACCGGAAGCGGGTCAGCTCTTGGCCACACCCATCACAGTGGGTCTTGACCGGTGCCACAGATACTTTGGCTGTACCCTCTGCCGCTACCTTGATGCTATCAGCTAACTCTGGCGGTATCAACGGTTTTTTACCCTTCTTTACCCTCTCCGTTTTAACCTCCTTACTGTTCATGGTTTGGTATATACGCCTTCAGGCGGATTAGTAAGCCATTCCCGAATTCTCTTGGCAAAAATATTCATTCCTGAGTTGAAACTCGCAGGGTAATCGGACCAGAGTCCCTCCGTAATTACACGCCCTAGTTCATAGGCAAAGGCACCAGACAATACTTCTGTTGGTGGTATAGTACGATTAAGAAGATGCCTCTCTATCGGTAATAAAGGTCTTTTTCTCATATTGCGCTTCATATCTCCCTCCTTCTTTCTAAGGCGAACCTCCTGCTCGTCAGGTAGCTTGTAATCAGCCAAAAGTGTGGGGATCAGTCCCTCCTCTGCATCAAAGGTCACCGGCAGAATTACACCAATATAGTCTTCTAGCTCTGGGGGTTTTTCGCCCGAGCAAGGTTGTCCAAGTACATCGCAAAGGGCAAAAAACACTACGGGTTCAGAAAATTCCTTATCCGTTCCAGGATCGTACACTACCTCAAATTTAGCTGAGTTGTCTGCAATTAGCTGTTTTACCACGATTACGTTGTAAGGCATGGCCCATCCTCCTTTGCTATAGTTTTTCCCTCCAATACGCAGTCTTTACACGCCCGGTCGGGGAACTTCAGGCTCCCCAGCCCCATCCCGTAGTAGATGCAGTAATGCTTGGCGCCGCGGGGGATGGTCTGGCCACACACCACGCAGAGATAGTCCTTCCTGGCCACCCGGAGAACTGCCTTGACGAGCCTCTGCCCGTTGTTAGTTGTAATTATTACCTGCGTGGTCTCTATGATATACCTCTACATTCCGGCCATCCGGTTCTTGGCCGGCGGCTTAAACCGGTGGTAATCCGGGCTGTATTTCATCATCAGCTGTATGACCCGCTGCACCTCGCTCTCGGTGGGGGAGGTCATTAGCTGCCAGACGCCCCTGGCCTTGCGGACATCACCCAACCCGTAGCCATAGATGAGCTCCCCGATGGTGGCGGCCAGTTCAGGGGGGCACCCCTCGGCTCTGGACAGGAAGCCCCGGCACACGTCGACGAACTCCTGGCGCGTGTAGGGGGGGAAGCGGACGTGGAGGGCGAAGCGGGAAAGGAACTCCCTGGGCATCTTCGCCGAGCTGTTGCAGGCGGCTATAATCATAGTGTTGAGCTTTATCCCCCGGGTCTTCCTGCTCTTGGTCTCTAGAATCTCGCCGCTCTCCATGAGCCCCAGCAGTACCGAGTAGACCTCGTTATCCATCTTGTCCGCCTCGTCCAGCAGCAGGACCGAGGGCTGGTGCTCGAAGAGGGCTTCGGATAGGCCGGCGGCGGAAGTGCGGGACCCGAAGGCGATATAGGCGTCGGGGACGACCGAGCGCACCCCCTCCAGCATGATGCTCTTGGCACAGGCCGGCGGCCCCTCCAGCAGGAAGTTGATGCGGCGGCGGACCTCTACCGCCAGGCCGATTGCCTTTTTGATGTCGTCGAAGCCCACCACCAGCTCCATGGCCTCCATCACCGAGTCGGCAGGTATCTTGTCAAACTCGCGCTCCATCGAGAAGGCAAATACCAGGTCGCTCCCCTTAGAGGTCAGCTTGTATTTAGTTATTGCCGAGGTCTTTATGGCGACGGTGATTAGCCCCTCGTCCAGTAGGCGCTTGATATCGTTGCGGGAAGCCCCCAGGGTGTAGTACTCCCAGGAGCGGTACTGCGGCGGCCGGCGGTCCCGGGAGTCGTGCTCCCTGTCGTAGGCTCCCTTAAGGATCTCCATGTCATTCATGCGGGTACCAGCTCCCTCTCGTCGTCGGGCTCAAAGTTATCGCAGTTGCAGTCGGGAAGAAGGCACTCCCGGGCGCCCTCGGGGGCTTCCATGAGGTGTTCCTCCTCGGTGTGGCCACAGGTTCTGCATTTTCTAAATAGCGCCATCTTATTACTCCTCTTTCACCTCGGGGTAGAGTTCTTCTATGGCGTTTATCAAGTCAATCCTCGCCTGGTTAAGTTTCATCGTGGCCTCGACATCCCTCCCAGGGCGCCTTATCAGTTCCCAGAAGACTATCGCCTCATAGGTGTGTTTCATGTGAGTCTTCATTAGCTCTGTGGTAACAGGCATACCACCCCTAAAGTCACATCCGCAATTTAAAGCCATGACTAACCTCCCTTCTTTTCCAATATCTCGCAGACTTGCTCGTATAGAGTTTTCCGCTGGGTGGTGGAATGCGTCCCCAATGATTCAAGCAGCGCCTTAATCTCTTTGGCCATCGGAACCTCGGCGTCGGTGAAGCCGTCTGAGTAGGCCGCCAGCGCGGCCGCCAGGTCTGCTTTTAAGAAAGGCTCGGATTCGCCCAGCAGCTTGATGGCGTAGGCCCGGAGCACCTTGGCTTCCGCCAAGTAGACACCGGCCAGCTCGCGGACGATTTCATCCACGGCGGTGACCGTGCATTCGCCGTCTACCTCGCGCCCCTCCTCGATACATTTCGGGCACAAAAAATAATAGCTGCTGTCGGACCGGTGCCGCTTCTCCCACCCTGGGGGGAGCTGGTCGACGGGGGCTTGCCCAATGGCGCTACACCCGCCGCAGCCGTAGCCGAAGGGCTTTTCCGATTTGAAGCAGAGGCCGACCTCAAAGACGGCCAGCCCCAGGCCGATCCTGAACTCCCTGGTGTCTGCCGAGGCGGTCGGCCCCAGCAGCCAGGTGTCCGTATAGCGGGTAAAAAAAGTTTGACATTTCATAGCAGCACTTTCCTTTCTGATTGATACGACGGTCAGGCCAAGGGGTTTATTTCGTCCTCTTCCTCTACGGTGAAGCGCAGCCCGCAGGAGCCGAGTCTGGTCTTGGTGGGCGGGATGTACCAGACATCCAGCCCACCCGTGCCGTTTTCCACGCATCCCCCACCCAGGCTGTCGATGAGACCGTAAAGGGTTTTCCTGATTTCATCGGGCTGCGGGATGTGGGGATTGGGATCGCCCCACTCCCAGGCCAGGGCGAAGTAAAGCGGCGCAACCCTGCTGGCGAAGGCGGGCACCAGAAACCGCAGCTTTACCCTGACCGCACTCATTGTCTTTTTGTCGTCTTCTAAGCTCATAGCGAACCTCCTACGTTCAAAATCCTTTAAAGTAATATATTTGCTGGTATATTATTATCTAGGTTGTGACGGAGTCTGGTAAAGGCGGGCGGCGTCGACCACCAGCTCTTTGACCACCTCGAAATAAAGCTCCACGGCGCTATCAAATGAGGTTTCCGAGGATACTAATTTAACGACCCCGGTGGGATGCCTCCGGTGGATCTCGTAGTGCTCCGTTTCCGAGATTATGTCCTTACACAAATCGGCGCTGAATCCAGAAGACAGCTTGGCTGTAATGATCGCTTCTAACATTGCTCGCCCCCTACTTTATTAGCCTTCCGTAAATATCAAGCCAGGCCAGCTTAATCTCGGGTGTCCACTCATCCGACCATTCGGGCAGCTGGGGGAGTTTTTCGCCTTTCGGCTTATCCGCTCGGCTTGGTTCGCCAGCTTTGGCAGCCTTCGGCTCGGCCGGCGGCGCCGGCGGGGCTTTCTTTGCCAGCTTCTCGTAGTACTTATCGGATTTAAGGTGGCTGACCGTCTGGCGGCTGACCCCCCATTTCTTAAGAAATGCTTCGTACTCCATGGCCAGAAGATCTCTGATCATCTCCTTCTTGTGATCGTGGTACCACAGAAGCCTGGCCTCGGGATCGTCTTCCCCCGGCCTCGGCGGTATATTGGGAGCCTGCGCTTTTGTTGCCATGGGGTGTTTGGAGCTGGCCGGCCCCATATTGGCCACTCTAAGGTCTGCCAGATCCTTGCCGCTCAGCTGGGTGTTGAACCCGGCCGTGGGTACAACTATCTTGCCGTCTTTACGGCCGAGCTTGGTAATGAGCGGCTGCGCTTTGGGGTTGACTCTGTCATAAATGACGGTCCGGCCGCATTTTCGGCAGACGCCGACCTCGGTGTGGTTCTCCCCTGTTGTCATGTCCTCAAAATGGACGCACTCAATGATTTCCACGGCGACTCCTTTCAGTTTATTTTGGAACTTAAGCTAACTTACGTATTAAAAAAGTTGAAGTCCTGCGCTTTTTGGATACAGTCGGGCTTATCGTTGCAATATCGGATATTCTGCTCACCAGCGGTTTTACCGTTGATTACCAACGGTTTAGTAACGACCGAGATCTTATCGTCCGGCCTAACCTCTTTGCAGATATGGCAGCTCCATTTTTCCATATAACCTCCAAGTGTAAATTGTCACTTCACCCTTTCAGCCTAAAATCTCAGTTTCGCCACTTCCAGCCCTATCAGGAAGCAGACGAAGAGGAATGTTACGATCTCCAGTCCCAGCATTAGCCTTTCTCCTTTTCGTGCTCTTGTCGCTTTCCCCGCATACGCTCGCGCTCCATCATACTCAGGCAGTTCCCGCAGGTGACCTGGCTGGGGTTCTCCGTGAGCTGGAGGTTTGGGTTGACGCAACATAGCGGCGCCTGGAATACGTGCGGGTCCCTCAGGTGCATCTTCTGTTTTACCGTCATCTTTCAGAGCCTCCCCTCCAATACTGCCAAGCATTCTTTAGTGGGGAGTGAGAAGTATTTCTGCTTGAGCTGCCAGGTCATCTTGTAGAGGGCCTTCGCTATCCGTCTGCCCTCCGGGCAGGAGGACGCTACGGCAAGGGCGTCAATTTTGGCTTCGTTGGTTTCAGAGGAAACCCTCCCGCCGGGTTGCATCGGGAAGACCATGCAGGACAACGGCCGCTCGGGGTAAATAGAGCACCGGTTATGAAGCAGGAACCGGCACGGCATGCTGATGGCGCCAGCTGGGGGGGTCGTGGTAAAGCCCTGGTCACCGTACTTCACGGCCAGGGCTTTATGTTCGCCGGGGGCCAGTGCAACCACATTGCCCGGCATGCCTCTCTTGCAGCAAAGAGCTTCGCAGTTCGAGCAGTCAACCTGGCTTAACATCATGAGCAGCGTTTCTAGCGACGGAGACACCGGGAGGGGGATCACCTTGCCGCCTTCTCTCGCCGCCTTGATAAACTTCTTTATCTGGCGCCCGAAGGCCTCTTTATCCACCTGCCAGTCAAGCTTGGCTTCCAGTTGGTCTTTCATTCCTGCCCCGGTCTACTGGCCTCGGCCAGTGTCTTAAAGATGGCGAGGATACTGACCACGGCGCGCTGCACTTTATGCGTCTCATGGGAAAGCACCGCGGAAACATAGGGGTCGAGCTGGCCGTTTTTATGCTCCCCGGTCTGGGGAGACAGGAGACCGGCAAGGACATACAAGGTCGTTTCCTCGAAGCCCAGGGGGTGGGCGAGCTTACGCAGGACCTGGCCCGAGGGGAAGCGCTCCCCCCTCTCCACTCGAGCGAGGAAGGAGGGGGATACCTTTGACTCTTGGGATAGCGCAAGCAGGGTTAAACCTTTGGCCACCCGGGCCTGCTTCAGGGTTTGCCCTAAGTTGTTGTTAGCGTTCATGGACACCTCCTTTCTTGACATGGAGGCGAGACCGTGCTAGTCTACAGGCAGTGAGAGTAGGTAGCCTCCCGTCTCCTGCCTCGCCCCCATAACTAGGCCGCCGGTAACAACCCGGCGGCTTCTTTTTCTTGTTCCTTTTTTACTATTTGCGCGGCTCGCTGCCTCGTGATGTTAAAGGCGTTCCCGATCTCCTGCCAGCTACAATCTCGGTGGTCTTTCCAGTACTGGTACAGCTGCCGGTTCCGTTCAGTCTTTCTTACGATATCGAATCTTGCCATGGCAAAAGTAAGAGTAGCACTCCGCAAGCCCCTTGTCAATAGCTTAGAGCCGTTTTGGGGGGTGACTTTTTTAAGAAAGTTTTGGCAAAATCCCGGCCAAAACCGGCCGTAGGCGTGGGGATTCCCAGGGCGGCCCCGTTCCCTTCCTTTCAGAGGCCACAGGATGGATTTCTAGCCCCCTTCCCAGACCGGGCAATGGTTCTACCCCCCGCCTTCCTCTGGGCCATCAAGGGGAAACATTGTGGGCTGTAACAGCTTGTCCCTGGCGGCTTCCTCCGCCTTCTTTTCGCGCCTCTCCCCCCGGCCGCGCTCTTCCCTATTTTTTACCCTTCTTTCATAGATCCACCTCTTAAGGTGGTGTAGGTCGTCCTCCTGGTTGCGGGTGAGCGACTCCACCCGGATATCCTCGGGCATGGTGACGCCGGTATCCGGGGCCCGGTGCCGGTTAATGACCTTACCGGCCACGTAGAGGTATATCTGCGCCCAGTCGTGGCTCGGAGGCGCCTCCAGGCTGGCGGTATAGAGGTAGGCGCAGGCCTCGGCGTCGGTGCCGGTCATCTCCCCACCATGGAGCGCCTTCATGTTATCAATCAGCCTCTCCAGGGTGATGGCTTCTTTCAGCCAGTCGGGCAGGGTATCTCCCCAGCCCCCGGGCATGACCATGATCGGGTCACATATGGCGCCGACGATTTCCGAGATGCCTTTGTCGACTTCTCTTTTGTCTCTGGCTGTCACTTTATTCATCTTCTTGGAGAAGGCCGGCCCGGCACTCTATTTTGAGGCCCTTGCAGGTGTCTTCGACCAGCTTTAGATACTTCTGGGACAGCTCGATAACCTCGTGGTCCCTGCCGGAGCTTACCCCCCAAACGTCCCCGCAGTAGCGGAGCAGGTCGACCAGCTGCCCATCGACTGAGTAAGAGGCAACTGCGTACACATGCTGTATGGAGGCGTGCATCTTTGACCCTTCCCAGCGGATGGTACTCCTGACGATGTTCCGGTCGATTTTATCCTTGTCCTTGGTGATCTCGGCGCAGAACTCGCCTGGGCTAGTAAAATGGACTTTCATGGCTTACCTCCTTTCTTTAATCTGGCCATTTCGATATCACGGAAGAAACCGAGAGCTCAACCCCCTTTTCTTCCAGCAGCCGGCAGCGCCTGGCCACCTCGGCCGCCTGGGCCTTCGCCTCCCGCGAGTATGCCCAGTACATGTCAAAGTGCTCCACGCACTGCCCCTTCCAGTAAACATAGCCGATGTGGTCTATGGTGAGATGCTCGATGCCGTGAAACCAAGGCTTTTTATACCCGCTTCTGACCTGGTCCCGCAGCTCGCGGAAAGCCTTATAGCCATCATCGGTGAGGAAACCATTGACAGCGTCCTGGATAAGAGAAAGGTGTTCCGGGGCCAGCTCGTTGCCGTCGTTGGTGTCGTGTAGAATCTCACACGCTATGTCGCATCTTTCCTGTGATTCCATGTTGGTCACCTACCTTTTTTTGTCCAGGGTAAGGGATGATACCCTTCTGACATGAAGCCCGAAGGAAACACCGAGGTAGCCAATCACATAGTTGGCGATGTCCTCACGGATTCGGTTGTCTTCTTCGGCGTTGAATTCCCCCAGGCACTCCTCGAGCGTCGCGGCGACCTTTTTTATCGCCTCGCTTTGCTTGTAATCGTAGTCAGCTTGAACCACTTCCGGTTGTCTTTCTCCCATGGGCACCTCCCTTCTTATTCCAGATTAACCACCTTTTAACAGCGAGCCGGCAGGCCTCATTAAACTCAAAAGTCGCGTCCGGAGGGAAATCGCCTGTCTTTATCTCGGGGTAGCTCCTGGCGACCTCTGCCCAAAAAGCTAACTGCGCATTTTCGGCGACTTCGTCTGCTTTAGGCATGAAACCGCCTCCTTTCTCACCTGGCGGAAGGGGGGGAGTGGGGCAGGCCCCCGTTCCCCCCCTTTGCCTGCCTTATTTCGTTACCTTATTCCCGTTTTGCCTCTTAGCCTTGGAGGTAGCAGCCTTCGGAGCTGCCGGGGCGGGTGCCTCCGGGGGTTCTTGAGCTGCTTCGGCGGGCGCCTCTGTGGGTTCTGCAGCTGCTTCTGGTTCTGCCTGGTCGGGCGGCGGTTGGTCTTCCCACGCTGCCATCATCGGCATAATGAGGACCTTCGGGCTTCTTGAGTGATTGAAGGCAGCCGGCGCACTCTCCCCTGTCGACGTCATCGTAACTATGCCTTCCTTACCTTTCAGGTACTCAAGGAGATAGCCGACTTGTAGGGCAACCCGGAAAGGCTCGCCTTCCAAGTCGAGGATCGAGACTTGGGCGGCGACCTCTCGGCCTTCAGCCTTGGCTGAAACCCTGCAGGCGCCGTCCTGGAATTGAAGGCGAGCGATGTCCTTGTTTTGGCTTGCCACATCAGCGATACGCCGGACGGCCGTTTCTAGCTCCCTGGCGAAGAACTGGGCCTTAAGCACAGGCTTACCTTTGGGGAAGAGCTTAAGCCAGGCCGGGGGGCTCCCTTCGATCAACTTGATGATAACCTTAACGCTCGGGCTGAAGCCCACTATTAGGGCATTCTTGCCGTCGAGGGCGACGTGGAGCTGCCTCTTGGCCATAATGATGTCCACAAGAACCTCGCCTTGAGGGGGAGTCCTGGGGGTTTTCGCCATCACGTGAAGTAGAGTTGCGATGGCTCCCGCGGGGATGATGGTGGTATGTTCCGCGGGAAACTCCAAGGGCAGGACGATGTGAGCCATGCGGAAACCGTCCCCGGCGCTGATTTCGATAGGGCCGCCGAACTGCACCGTAATCCCGGTCAGCACGGGGCGTGCTTCATCTTTGGCGACATAGGGCAAGGCGGATGCCAGTGCCGGGATGAAGGTGTCGCCGTCGATATCCGCTTCGTCCTTTACCTTCAAGACCGGAATATCGGGGAAGTCTTTTACTTTTTCCGCTGGATAGGACCCGTCGCCATTGGACCAGGTTAGCGTCAGCTTTCCCTTCTCGGGGTGTATATGCAGCTTCTCATATCCCGGGACGTACTTGAGCATTTTAAACACTTCTGCATAGGGGAGAAGGAACGGCTCATCTAATTCGGGCATACTGATGATGACCATTGATTCCAGGTCGGTCGCCATCATCTGCCCGTCTTTTACCAGGACATTCTTCAGGATAGGGAGCGTAGGGTGGCGAGGAACCGCCGGCTTGAGTATCTCCAGGGCATTTCTTAGCTGGTCTACTCTGATTTCCATACGTTTAACCTCCTTTCTGGCCACTTTTCCCCCCTATGGCGGCCAACTCATAGGGAGGGGGTTGTTCTAGAACATGCTCGGTTGTACTCTGTCCGCTGCGGGCGCTGCTCTTCGCGTCGACTGGGTGCGAGCTGGGGCGGGGGGAGCCGGCGGCGGCTCGGGCATTTTCGCCTTCGGGTTCAGGGGGTTGGCATCCCACTGGGCGTTGGCGCTAACTACGAGCGACGGGACCTGGGCCAGCGCAGCGGTTAAACCCCCCTCGATGGTGGTGAATTTCGGGTCGCAATCGGGAGACTGGATGCCTACTATAGCCCGGTCGCCCTTTAGGGCTATAACGACCTTCAGCTCATCGCTTGGTTTCCGGGGTTCACTCTTTTCAGCTTCAGTCTTAACTTCAGCCTGAGCTTCAACCTGTGTTTCAGCCTGAGCTTCAACCTTAACTACAGCCTTAGTTTTTTTCTCTTTCGCTTTTTCCTCTGCCATTTCTGCTTACCTCCTTCCTGGCATATAGTATCTATGACCTATGGAGCACTTGAGCTCGGAGAATAGTGTGTCGACCTTCACACTAAACATGCGGGCGATGGTTACAGGCTCAGCTGGTATCGCCTGCATCATCCCTGTTTCCAGATCGATATATGCCCCCATCCAGGTCAACTTACCTGCCAGGAGCTTGTACGCGAACTCTAATACCAGCGTGGCCATCGCCTGGTTGATTACAGGGCTTTGGGTATTTTCTTCCACCGCCTCGGCGCAATCCTGCCGGCTTGCCACCGGTGAGGTGGGCGCCAGTAAAAGCGAGGGGAGCTGTAGAGAGGGCAGCGGTAGCTTATGAACGGTATGGCCGATTTCATCGAACGCTTGTGCTAAACCTTCCACATCTCTGGTATTCCCGATAAGGACCTGCCCCGATTGATACCCGTTGCCGGCATCCAACCACCAGTCGCCCCAGTCGATAGATTCGTGGATTAGCCTCCTGGAATGCGGCGTATCGACGCAGCCGATGATTATACCTCGCACCATCCTTCTCCCTAACGCTCCCGCGGACTCATTGAGCAAGTCGCGCTCATAAGGATAGACGCTGTAGCCTATCTTCCGGCCGTAAAGACGTGCCAGGCGCTCTGCCAAGACTTGAGACTTGAACTTGCCAACATCCCCCTGGAAGAAATTCTGTCTTAGCAGGTTATGCGTCTCCACCCGGTCATGGTCAATAAGGAGCAGGTCCAGATCGCTGTTGTCCAGGAGACGGCAGAGCCCCTCGGCCACGAAGCCACCCGTACCCCCGCATCCCACCACCACGATCTTCGGGCTGCCACCATCCCCCGGCATCGTCACAGTGTAGCTCATCCTCGCCTATCACCTCCTTTTCTTCATACTCGGCGGCGCCAACCAGGGCACCGTCGAAGACTTCTTTCCAGGACAAGGGGAGAAAGTATCCGTAGACACCGAGCCTCAGCTTTACCACCGGCGTTTTATCCAGGCTGCCGACGACTCCGGAAACCCTCAACCCCGTGTCGTCTTCGTTGTCTTTTTTGCTGAACCAGGCGCCCATGGTACCGTGCGAATGTAAATCGAGCGCCACATGGGCGCCGCATTCATAGACGACCTTATCCCCTTCTTTTTCCTGAGGCGGTACATAAAAATCGTAGCCGTTGCGCCCGGTTACGGCGACATAATGCTCCTGCGTGGTATCGGTAAGGAACATATCTAATGCCAGGTCGAAGAACCGCTGCGGGATACTCCCGAAGGTCAGGGCGAACTTCGGCTTGAGCGGCGCCAGGCCCCGGATTTCGCAATCGGCGATGGGTATTCGGGCCTCTACCAGTTTGTTTTCCGCCTCGATGAAAAGCCCGTTGGAAGCAGCGATATAGTCGTAAAAAAGCCCCCGCTCTCCCTCCAGGCCCTCTTTGCGGTTGAACATATATCCGACAGGTTTCATGTCAGACCTCCATCTCCATGAGGTCGCGCACGGTGCATTGCTCGACCAGGTCAGCCTTCGGGAACCGCTTTTTCTTGTCCAGATACACCCACAGGTCAATCACGTTTCGGGGGAACTTGACAGACCGATAGCTGAGGTCCGCCGTCGCGCTGAAGAACGAGACAAAGAAGGACTGCACGATCTCATTCACCCTTGTGGGGAATCTATGGCTACCTGGGCATGCCCGACCTGTGTGGAATATGTTGGCCAGCGGTGCCTTATAGACGATATTCGTTTCCTTTGTCGGCTTCTTCTTAACAGCAAAGACCCACGGCGACATCCCTGGCCGGCAGAGGAAAATCAGACCTGGCAACGGTACCTTGAACCGGCGCGGGGGTTTTTCGACAGACTCCTGCAGCGTCAGCTGTCTAACTTGTGGCTCAACGTAGAGAGCAATCACGGGCCCGCTCCTCGTATTCCGCCACCAGAGCGCCCCGTCTGGTAATAGCCCGGAGCCGAAAGACAGCTCGCTCGCCAGGGCGTGAGCTATATCCAAGGCCGAGACGACTTTGCTGGTTGCGGTTTCTCCCTTAAAGAAGGTCATCACCACAGCCTGGTGGTGAAAGTCCACCCTCAACCTCAGCGGGTCGGGCGGGATCCCCAGCTCGGGGGGCACCGCCCATGCGAAACTTTCCGGCTTTTTCTTAGCCATCGTCGTCTTCATCCTCCTCTCCATTTACAAATTCCAAAGGGCAGAAACACTCGGTTGGGTCGTAGACACTCTCCCTAAGCACTGTATCCGCGGGCTTGCGTTCTGACGCCGGAAGCGACAACATAAATTCCATAAGCTCCTTGAATCGGCCGTAGGGATCTGCTTCCAGCCACTCAACAACGCGGGCTATTTTCCCGCGGATCTTTAGAGCGTTCAGGTGTTGTTCAGTCAACCTATCGACGTTATACCGCGACCACCTGAAAATTGGCTCGCCGTAGCCCTCGATGTACTCACAGTTCTCATAACTATAATCCAGCACGGCACACCCGGTTTCGGAGCACGCCCAGTCGGCGAAGTGCCCCACCCCTTCGTATGGTGTTCCATCGGTCATCTTGTGCAAGGTCTCCGGCCCCCATCCCTCCCGCGGTATTTGCTTGACCAGGTCTTCACCGACAATCCTCTGGACCATGTCGAGGACCGGTACCCGGGCGCCGCTTAGTTTCTCCTGGGATGTTCTGCCAGTTCTGGAGAACTCCGCCGCTATTCCTGCCCTCTTCGCGACCAATAGTGTGCGGCGTATGGTTTCTTTTACTTCGGGGGTGTCTTTCGCCTCTTTCAATAGGATTTTGTTTTTAGCCACCTTGACCACGAGAAAACCCATTGGCGCAATCCATTGGCCGCCAACGGCCAGGTTTGCCACCAAATCTTCCACCCAGGCGATATCACTGGCAGAAGGCCTATATTTTTCCGTTGGTAAAGTCGCCGGATCAAATGGCACCAGGTCATCATCTTCGTCTCTCCAATCCCCCTCGTAGGGGTAGACGACAAGCCCCAGTAGCAAGAGGTATCCCGGCCGCATATCGAGGTCGTGGTACTCTGAATAGGACATCCCGAAAAGTTCTACCGGCAGGCCGGCCACGAAATTACCCAGCTCGTTCTCCTGGGAAAACACGGGTAGCGGGTAGTACTTTTTGCCAAAGAGGTAGCAAAACGTATAAAGCCGGCCGTTCCTGGGCTCTGACAATATGTCGGCTTCATGCTCCGGGAGGAATTCCCTGATAAGGTGTACGAACTTCTGTATTTCCTCGGTGTTAGTGAAGCACTTCAGCAGTTCGTCCAGCAGCGGGGGGCCGACCCTCATTTTCTTTGCGAGCGTGGATAAAGACCAAGCCTCCGGCAGCGGTGCCCGAGCTGCCGCTACTTCCGGGGCATTCATCATAGCTTCCAGGGCAATCTTATTATTTTGTTGAATGATAGTGTCTAAGTCCCACATTTATAACCCTCAGGAGACCGGTTTAGAGGTCGTCCTCTTGTCCCTGCAATCTGACTAAGGCTTCGACCGCCATGATGGTGTGGTTCCCATAAGCCACGGCCTCGGCGGTGGCCAGGTTGATTTCCGGTATCTTATCGGTTAGCACATCTATGTCCAGGTCCCCGCCCTTAAGGGGGATACTGTTGGCCATCTCGATAATCATAAGGTGTTTTTCCGGCACCTTTTCGAGAGCTGTAATAACCCTATCTATGGCTTCATTTTCTTGCATGGCCGCTCTATCCTTTTGTACCAACCCGCCTCTGGAACTCAAAAACGGCGTCTTTCTCCCCGGGCGCTGTCTCGGAGTCGCGCTCGCTCTCCTTTATTTCTGCGTTGGACAGCTCGGGGAAGAAGCTTGACATCGATTGCCTCACTTCGTCAGCGGTAAGGCTTGGATCCGTGTCAGGAAACTCCCGTCCGTCGTAAACAAAAACCCTGCTCATAGGTCACCTCCTTTCTTTTCTTTCGTAGCGAAGTAGATCGCGTGTACCTCTGTGTAGCTGATAACGGCGCAGATCCCGCCCTGGCGCCTGGCCCACTCTTTCTTCTGGAGTGCCTTGATTTCTTTACGGCCAGTCCCGCGGTGCGCAACCGGTATAAGGTTCCCGTCGCCCATCTTGTAGAAGAGCATAGACGCCCCTCCTTTCTGGCTTTTATACCTCTTGGAATTGGAGCGTTATCTCAAACTCTCCTGGGCAACTAATTATGGGGCAGGGAGCATAGCCTTCTTTTATCCACTTCCTCACCATCTCTATACTTCCCTTGTCCGTGTAGGTATTTCCGCATTTATTGCAGACGGCGATCTCCTTAATACTTACACCTACAATCTCCAATTTGGCCCCCCTTTCGCTTTAATAATCTTCCGGATACAGCACGGTGGTCACAGACCGGTCTGCTTCGGTGATAATCCAGATTTTCGGATGGCCGCTGTGTTCGTATGCTGAGAACAGCCGCAGCGGCTTACCCAGGGCGTACTCGTTTGCTGCTACGTCCTCGGCGCTCAAGTCGCCCCAGTCGCCAGCCGTGTGGCGTTGGAGGCTCTTCCGCACGAAATGAGCAAAAGACTCATTCGCTGCGCCCAGCTCGGCGACAGCTGCGGTCATAACGAGGGTGCCTGTCACGAACTTCTCGCTCATAACTTTGCCCTCCTTTCTCCTGCAGGCGCAGGGGGGAGATATTCGGGACAATAAAAGAACCGCCCTTATCGGGCGGTTGAAGGCAAAAAGACACCCCAGTAACGGGGTGTCTTTCCCTATTTTTACTTAGTGACTTAGATAGTGTGTTACAGCTACTCTAATGACTTGCTCAACTCTCCTCTTATATTCGGGGGGTAGTGTCTTCCCGTATCTGATAGCCTTTCGTTTTTTGTTTTTACTTACACCCTTGAGGCTATCGCCTAGCTCAATATATAGGTTAGCAAAGGAACTGGCTATCCTAACTTTTGCAAAGGGTGAAAGTGTTACACCGCTAACGGCAAGGCCGACTAGGTAATATAGAGGCTGGTTGCCGAAAAATATGTCCTTGCTTATACTTGACCATCGGCCTCTCAAGGGGTATCGCCTCTCACCTAAGTTGTGAAGCTGTAACCTTTCGGCTTCCCATTCGGCTGTATCTTGCTCACGGTCATAGGCTTTCCAGTCGGCAATTAGCCCCTCAATGAAGTTTAGATAGTGATGGTCGGGATTTTTGCATAGCTTATGGCCAAAAACGCAGAAGCCCCCACTTTCCGAAAATAAGGCTATTAGGTGAGCTTGTCTAGCTTCGGTTGTCCATTTTGGCATAGCCATTTTTACCTCACTTTCGGCTTGAGTGTAGCTAAGTGTGCCTCACGTTAGAATAGTTAGGCTGTGGCTGGTTGCAATTCCTTGACGGGGGGGGCTTCGGCTTCGGCTTCGGCTTCGGCTTTGGCTTCGGCGACTGACTTCTCCATAGCTTCGGCGATAGCGTGAGCCATATTTTCCTTGTCCTTCGTGATTATCGGCTTACCTGCTTCCCTTGCCCGCTTCTGAAGTGCC
>Ga0307380_10006326_pt1 | contig 15574 bp, 10 predicted proteins | sample UN3MG_FD_202239 | JGI IMG/M metagenome (GOLD analysis project Ga0307380, IMG submission 202239) | Soil microbial communities from Risofladan, Vaasa, Finland - UN-3 | ecosystem: Environmental > Terrestrial > Soil > Coastal area > Acid sulfate soil | place: Finland: Risofladan, Vaasa | collected...
GCCACCCTGGTCGCGCTGATGTTGCGCAACGAGTTCATGGCCATCGAAAACATGGCCCGGGTGAAAGAGATCAACGACCGGCTGATCGAGATCCAAAACGAGGAGGACTTTCCCGAAGGCCTCGAGCTGGGCATCACCGGTTCGGCCGCCGTGGGCGTCGACTATCTCTATGCCGCCGCCGAAAGCATCCAAAACACCGAATTGACCACCATCGTATTGGTCGTCTTCATTCTGCTGTTGGTCTATCGGGCACCGGGTCTGGTGATCGTGCCGCTGGTGACCATCGCGGCTTCCGTTGGGGTGGCCAAAGGTCTGGTGGCCATGCTGGTGGATTACAGCAACGGGGTCGACTGGCTCGATTTCAAGGTCTTCTCGACCACCGAGATCTTCATCATCGTCATCCTCTTCGGCGCCGGCACCGACTACTGCCTGTTCCTGATCTCCCGCTACCGCGAGGAACTCCGCCGGGGACACGAACCGAAGCCGGCGATCGCCACGGCCCTGGGACAGGTGGGCAACGCCTTGGCCGCCAGTGCGCTGACGACCATTTTCGGCCTGGGAATGATGTTCTTCGCCGACTTCGGCAAGTTCAGCAACAGCGGCCCGGCCATCGCGCTGTGTCTGGCGGTGGCGTTGGCGGCCTGTCTCACCTTGGCGCCCGCGCTGCTTCGCGCCGGCGGCCGCATCGTCTTCTGGCCGTTCGGCACGGCGGCGGCCAACGGGACGACCGAGGGCGACGACTCGTCGTTGTTCGGCGGATTTTGGGAGCGGCTCAGTCGCGTGGTCATCACTCGGCCCGGGCTGATCTTGCTGGCCGCCGTGCTGTTGTTGGCGCCGCTGGTCTACGCCGGACTCGAAGTGCCGCTGACGTACGACCTGCTCGGCGAGTTGAAGTCGGACCGGGCCAGCGTAAGAGGCACGAAGCTGCTGTGCCAATACTTCGACCCCGGTCAGACCGGCCCCGTGACCATCCTCGCCCGACTCGACCAAGGTCAGTTCGACACGCAAGAGGGCGAAAACAAGATCTCCCGCCTGACCGGCTTCCTGTATTATCTACAGTACAAGACAGACGACGGCGGCAAGACGACCACCATCGACCCGATCCTCAGTGTGCGCAGCCGAACCGAGCCGTTGGGCGATCGGCCGGGCAGTTACGGCAAGTTGGCCGTACTGCACCAGCCGGAGACCGAACTCATCTTCCTCGCGCACGCCCCGCAGTACCACGGCAAGGTCACCCGACTCGACTTGATCCTGCCGTACGATCCCTTCTCGCACAAGAGCATCGAGCTGCTCGGCTTCATCGAGAACCGCTTGCAGGGGCTGGCCGACGGTTCGTGCTCCCAGTGGTCCGACGACCAGTGGCCCGAGCAACTTGCGCCCGACTATCGCCAACAGCTTTGTGCCGACTGGAAGGGCGCCGACTTCCACTTCACCGGCACCACGGCCGTGATCCGCGACCTGGCCGCGGTGACCGCCGCCGACCAGATCCGCATCCAGATCCTGGTGGTGATCGCCGTGCTGGCCGTCCTGATCCTGATCCTCCGCCGGCCGGGCATTTGCGTCTATCTGATCTTCTCGGTCCTGTTGGGGTTCTTCGTCACCATCGGGATCACGGAGCTGTTCTTCTCGTGGCTTTACGGCGACACGTTCCACGGGCTGGACTGGAAAGTGCCCTTGTTCCTGTTCGTGATTCTCATCGCGGTGGGCGAGGACTACAACATCTACCTCGCCACCCGGGTGTTCGAGGAGCAGCGCCGCCGGGGGCCGACCGAGGGTCTGCGCGTGGCGGTGGTGCTCACCGGCGGGATCATCACCAGTTGCGGCGTGATCATGGCCGGCACCTTCGCCTCGATGGCCACCGGCACGCTCCGGGCGATGATCGAACTGGGTTTCGCCCTGGCGCTGGGCGTGTTGCTCGACACGTTCATCATCCGCACGATCCTGGTCCCGGCGTTCCTGGCCATCCTCGCCCGCCGGCAGGAGAGTCGCCATCTCGCTCCGCGAGATGAGGCTTCGTCTCGCGGAGCGAGACGGCTACTCTGACTCCGCGAGATGCAGCCACGTCTCGCGGAGCGAGACGGCTACTCTGACTGTGCAGACAGTTGCCATTCCCGCCTGCAAACCCCCTTCTGTGTGTAGTGTCCATCCAGTCCGCGGGGTCCGCCCGTTGCTCGGAAATCCCGGGGACCGAAACGAACCCAAACCAATCCTGACTGTCTTTCGTAATAGAGAATGTGGGGCAGATCGGCAGCCGGAATCATTCGCGAAAGACTATTCGTTTTTGTGCCGAACGTCGCTTGGGTTTCACGGGCATGTCTTGGTTTGTTTCATTCAGGTCGGAAACCGCCGTGGAGGACCTCCCGATGAAGAGCCAAAAGCAGGATTTCGCCCGTAATGTGCTCATTTCTCGCCGCCACTGGGACATACCGTTGCGGGTCGGATTGCGCCCGTACTTCCGGTTCACCTGCTGGCTGGACGAGGAGTTGCGAGGCCTGGTCGCCCGTTGGGCACACACGGCCGCGCCGAATGCGACGCGGCTGAAGCGGAGGAGAATGTAGAAGACAGGTAGGCCGGAACAAGCGCAGCGCAGTTCCGGCATTCGTTGCGCAAATCCCTGTGCCGGAACTGCGCTGCGCTTGTTCCGGCCTACATCCTTGTTCCGGCCTACATCCTTGTTCCGGCCTACATCCTTGTTCCGGCCTACATCTACATCCTCACCGCAGCAGCCACTCGACGGCGGCCGCCTCTTTCTCTTCTTCCTTCCCGGCGAAGATCGTCAGGTTCTCTCGCTTCTCGGCGGCCTGATACGCGGCCTCGACCACGGCCGGCGGCTTGGACCCTTCGCCGGCCAGCCACAGCTCGCGGGGGGCCGACAGCGCGAGAATGCCCGGCAGGTCGCCGTACTTGGCCCCGCCGGGCAGGAAGTCGGGATCGTCGATGGCGGTCAAGTCGGCGAAGCGGAACCCGGCCGTGTCGATCACGGCACTATCGACCGCCAGGCTCACCCGCTTCCTGTAGGGTGGCGGCCCCGGGAAGCCAGCCGTATCGATTACCGCACCATCGACCGCCTTGCTGGCCTGCGCACACGCCGCCGCGACCCAATGCCCGGCACCGCCCAGCCCGACCAGATGCACCTTTTTTGCCGGTATGTATGCATTCTTCATCCAAGAGGCCAGCGTGAGAATATCGTGTACACGCTGTGAGAACATCGGGTGATTGTACCCGAACGTGTAACCGGCATAGTCCTTGTTCGCCAGTCGCGCCTTGGAGACCGATTTGCCGTCGGTGGTAGACTCGCCCTGGCCGAATAGATCGACCCCAACGACCGCCATGCGGGCGTCAAGAAGTTGGGCGATGGGTGGTCTGGGATTTCCTTTGTCATCAAAAAGCGACCGCTTGCCCTGTGTGTCAATCCAGATCACAACCTCTATTTCAAAAGCGTGCGTCGGTTTCAGGATGACGACCGGTAGTTCCTCACCTCTGGCTGGACATTGCACGATCCCCAGTTCCAAGTCATACCTGCCAACATGCTCCTCTCGAGCACGTGAGGATTCCAGCGCGTCCCGATCGGGCAGCCCGCGGCCGATCATCACGTCGACCGCGCCGCCGACGATCTCGCGATACTTCGCCAGCGACGCCTTGTCCGTCGGCGTCAGTGCGGCCATTTGCTCTTGCGAGTCCTCGGTAATCCACTTCAACAACGCCCGTTCGTGCTCATCCCCGCCGGGCGGTTGGGGGTGCTCTTCGTCCCAGACGCTCATCTCCTCGATCGACAGCGGCTTGTAGTCCTGCTCGACGATCGGTTCCTTCAGGCCGAGTTTCAGGTGCCGGTTGACCCAGCCGTACATGGCCGCGCGGCTGACGTAGTTGTAGTTGTGCTTGAACTGCGTGAGCGGCTCGAGCATCACCCGGTCTTCCGCGCCGAGCATCTTGTAGTGCTGCTGCAACTCGGGAAAACCCTTGGCGGCCATCTCCTTGGTCCAATCGTCGGCCGCCGTCATGCCCAGCGGCTTGGGCGAGAAGAGGGCCGCGATCTCGACGTTGCCCGTGCCGACCCGCAGGTAACACGCGTTCTCGCACGTGCAGCCGCCCTGCATGGCCGTCGAGACCATCACCGCCGGAAAGGCCACCGCCGGCCGCGGATCGATCGCCGAGAGCATGAACGTCTGGGTGCCGCCCCCGCTGGCTCCGGTCACGGCGATCCGCTCGGGGTCCACGTCGGGCAGTTCGCTCAGGAAGTCCAGCGCCCGGATCGAGTTGTACGTTTGCAGCCCCATCATGTTCTGCAGCCGGGCTTCAGCCTGGGGACTGAAATAGCCCCAGTTCTCCGGCGTGTTCATCGCCTCCCGCACACCCGGCCGATGGGGCAACTGCCTGCTGTCGGCGTAACCGACCATGTCGTAATGGAAGACGACGCATCCCATTCGGGCAAGCTGCACGCATCGCGCCTGGAGCGGATGCCGCCCGCCGATCTCGAACTTCTCGGCACCCTGTTCGATCTGCTCTCGGACGCTCTTTTCCCCCGCGTCGTAGAAGCGGCCGTTGGCCCAATGGCCGTGCGGGCAGAGCACGGCCGGCAGCCGGCCGCTGCGCTGCTTGGGGCGATACAGACTGCCGGTGACGAAGTGGCCCGGAAAACTCTCGAAATAAACCTTCTCCACCGTGTACTCGTCCCGATCCACCTTGCCGTGTACGACCGCGTGGGAGGGCGTCTGCGTGGGCATCGGCCACAGGCCGGTCGCCAGGAGCAACTGCCGGCGTACCCGCTCGCTGCGCTTCTCCCACGCCTCGGGCGACTCGCACGGGTGGAAAGGAAAGTAGCCGTTGAGGTCCTTCAGCGGTTCCAACCGCTTGTCATGGGGCAGTTTTCCGGGCGGAAGCACTCGCACCGGCTCGGCCCGGGCCGGCATGACAGAAACGACGGCCACGATCACGACGCACGCAGCGAACGAGGGCAGACGGTGCAGCAAGCGGTTTTTCATGGGTTTTTGCTCCGGCGAAGGTGCCATCGAAACCGGGTCCCAGTAGCCGGATTCGCAAGAATTCGGGCCATTTCGCGTGAAACCGGCCAACGCCCGAATTCTTGCGAATCCGGCTACCATTTGGCTGAAGCGTTACGGAGATAGTTATACTGTCGCCGCCGGGCCGTGACAATCATCCGGAAAATACAGGGCGATCTCGGGTTGTCGCGATCGTGCGTGGTCCGGTACGATTACGGTGAGCGGGTTGCTTTCGCCTCGCCCGGAACCGGAACCTGAAGGAAAAACGCTTATGTCCGAGCAACGGATGGTCATCTACACCGCGGGTTCCTCGCAACAGGCCCATTTTCTGAAGAACCTGCTGGCCCAGTCCGGGATCCGGGCCGTGGTGGAAAACGACTTGCTCGAACGCGGCTCGGGCGTGGACTTCGTGGGTTGGGCGACCTCGGCGCGGGTGGTCGTGGCCGAACGGGACGTCCCGCGGGCACTGCAGATCGCCATGGAGTTCGACCGGAGAACGGCCGCCGCGGCGACGGGCCCCGCCGTCGAAGAGCCCACGCCGGAGCCGACGCCCGCGGCCCCGTGGCCGACATGTCCCCAGTGCCACCGGCGGCGTTCGACGCGATGCAAGATCTGCGGCACCGCCGGCACCGATTTCGACCCGGTCGACATGGGGTTTGTCTGGACTGCCGAAATGAACGACATGGCCGCAGCCGGTTCGTGCAGTTGCGGTCCCGGGGGATGCGGTGCTCAGGGAAGCACTGCCGAGGGAGGCACTGCCGAGGGAATCGCTGTTGGGGGAGCGTCTGCCGAACCCGACGCCGCCGACGGGCCGCACTCGACCGAGGGGATGCTGATGTGTCCCACGTGCGACGAGCCCTTCGTGCCCGAGTATCCCCGCCAGTGCGAATGGTGCGGCCACGAATTCGACGACGGCTACGAGGTCCCCCAGCCCACCGGCACGCCCGAAGAAGCGAGCGGATCGAAGGTCTATCTGGTGGTTGTCGGGCTGTTGGCGTTGCTGATCGCGTCGGTGGCGTATTTTTTGATCATTCTGTGAATCCTCGACTCGAGAAGAAGGTCCAAGACCCTTTTCTGCGGATCGAACGACTCGAAGGCGGCGGCGTCGGCGTCGAGTTGATCCCCGAGGATGATCACGAGTTGACGTAGCCGTCCGGGCATGGTTCCGCTCGCGCTCTATGCAAGGCCGCCGGGGCTCCAGTGCCGGACTTCCTGAAGTCGACAGACGTGGAAATAGCTGGCGATGTCGACGCGGAAAAGGCCATGTGAAGGCGAGCGGACGGCAGCGGCCAAGTAGGGATGCCGTTGGACGAGCAAATCGGCCCAACGCTCGAAGTCCTCGGTTCCGTCGATCAACACGGCCCGGCCCGTCGCCGTGGCGGCTTCGATCTTCATCAACTCGTCGGGGAACTGCGAGCGGTTGTCGATCAACAGGGCAACGTGTTCACACTCCAGAAGATTCCGAAATTTCCTGGTATCGCGCGGCGTGGTGAACACGGCGGTCGCGAGATCGTCGCTGATCGCGTAAGCCACCAAGGAACCGTAAGGCCAACCCTGGCCTTGCGTACACAACACGCAAAAGGGCTCGCCGTCGACCAGCCGCTTGATGATCGCCGCAACATCCTCTTCCCCAGGACGGTCCTCCGCCGGGCCGTCGCTGCCTTCCGCCGAAAGAGACGGATCGTCGGTAGGATTCATGTCTTTTGGGACCTTTGCCGAGTCGAATCGCCACGTCTAATGAATTAAATGAATTAAATGGGGACAGTCACCTATTTTTGGTCTTCAAAATAGGTGACTGTCCCCATTTTCCCCCAACACCCGCGCGATCGGCACGCCGAGCCGGTTGCCGCCATCCCCACACGGCTGGGCCACGGCGGCGGTTTTCTGAGTGAGCCTTCTGGCCTTTTGAGAGAGTTGGTGGGCAGTGCCCACCCTACGCGCGCTCCGCCACCCCCGCAACGCGGCGGCGTTTCTCCCACACGTCACTCATCACTCACCCCCCGCAACGCAGTGCGGGGGCGTTTTCTCGACTTACCACTCTCCACTCTCCACTCTCCACTCTCCACTGCGAAGCCGCAAGCGGCACTACCCACTGCCCACTACTCCTCCTTCTCCGGCACCTTTTCCAACAACTCCAAGAGCACCTGGTCCGGGCGGATGTCTTCGGCCTGGGCTTCGAAGTTGAGGATGATGCGGTGGCGCGTCGCGGGAAGATAGACGCGGCGGACGTCTTCGAAGCTGACGTTGTAGCGGCCGTCGAGCAAGGCCCGGACTTTGGCGGCCAGGGCCAGCGCTTGGGCGGCGCGGGGACTGGCGCCCCAGCGGATGTACATGTTCGCGGCCGGCATGGCCAACTCGCCTTTCGGGTGCGTGGACAACACCAACCGCACGATGTAGTCCTGCACGTGCGGCGCCAGGATCACTTCGCGCACCAGCTTCTGCCAGCGCAAAATCTCCTCGCCGTCCATCACCTTGGCCGGCTCGATCGTCTCGCCGCGCGTGGTCCGGTCGATGATCGTCGAAAGCTCCTTGCGGTTCGAGTAGTCGACCAGCAGCTTGAAGAAGAAGCGGTCGAGCTGGGCCTCGGGCAAGGGATACGTGCCTTCCTGCTCGATGGGGTTCTGCGTGGCCATCACCAGGAACGGTTGTTTCAACGCGTATCGCGTGCCGGCGGCGGTAACGGTGCCTTCCTGCATCGTCTCGAGCATCGCCGATTGGGTCTTGGGCGTCGCGCGGTTGATCTCGTCGGCCAGACAGACTTGGGTGAAGATCGGGCCGCGCTGGAACTCGAAGGTCCGCCGCCCCTCGGACGTTTCCATGACCATATTGGTGCCCAGGATGTCGGCCGGCATCAGGTCGGGCGTGAACTGGATGCGGGAGAAGTCCAGGTCGAGCGTCTTGGCCAGCGTGCGGACCAGGAGCGTTTTGCCCAGGCCCGGCACGCCCTCCAGCAGGCAGTGCCCTCCGACGAACAGGCAGGTCAGCACCCCGTGGACGATTTCGTCGTGTCCGACGATCACCCGGCCGATTTGTTCCCGCAGGGCCGTGTAACGATCCACGAACTCCCGGGCCCGTTTTTCCATAGTTTCCGCAAGGCTCATGCGTTGGTCCTGTGTTGATTCGTTGTTGGGCCGCTCGCGGCTTCGCAGCAGAAAACAAAACGCTGCGAATTGCGAATCCGCAAGCGGCTGATTTATTTGTCGCCCCAGAGTTTCTTCTTCGCACGCAACAAGCGTTCCGTATAGCTTTCTTCTTTCTCTTCTTCTATTTCCTTTTTCTCTTCGGTCAACGTCGGCGGCTTCCGCTTCGGCCCCACGGCCGACTCATCGAGGATCTCGACGCCGCCGGCCGTCTCCTCGGGCGGCTCGAAGCGGGCGTCGCTGCGGAGTTGTTCGATGCGGCCGGCCACTTCGGCCTTGCGGCTTCGCAGCCGCTCGAGGGTGGCGTCCTTGACCGGCTGCAACTCGCGGCGGAGGATCCGATCGCGCAACCGCCCGGCCAACGGCGGCACCCACGCGAAACTCACCTGCACCCGGCGGAAGAACACGTCGAAGAAGAGCAGGCAGCCGGCCAGGAAGACCAGGTAGAACCAGACGTCCTGACTGCTGATCGCCTTGGGCAAGCCGGCGTGGCGGAAGGTGTCGATCGCCAACAGCGGCTCGATGGACGGAGAATCCTCCTCCGCTCGAATGACCTCGCCGGCCTCGCCTTCCTCTTCGTCCAGCTTGGGGACCATCTCGGCGAGCCTCCCCAGCAGGACGTCGTCGGCCTGCCGATCGCGGAACTCGTCGGAATAGGGCACGGTGACGCCGGTTCGGATCGTGTCGGACTGGCCGTCGGGGCTTTTCGTGTGGATCGTCACGAAGTAGCTGCCCGAGTCGCGTGCGGGAAAGGTGCCCTCGTAGCGGCCCGGGCCGGTCTGCTGGACTTCCACGGGCACGGACATCAAATCGGGATCGACGGCCGCGCCCGACATGGCGACCAGATTGAGGAACTCGTCGTTCTCGTCCAAGGCGGTGACCACGACGCGAACCCGGCCGTCTTCGACCTCGCTGGCGACGGTATATTTCCCCGATCCGCCGCTGGGCCGCATCGACCAGCGGACGATCTGGCCGAAGAGCTTGTCGTAGATCGGCTTGTCTTCCCAGTTGCCGGTCCATCGGTCGCCGGCGTCGCTGGTGAAGGCGACCACCTTGCCCAGCCCGTAGGTCCAGCTCGCCAGGATCGTGCTGTTTTCGCGTCCGGCGGCCTCGGGCGCGACGAGGTGGACGTCGACCAGCGGGTTGGTCTTGACGGTCGTCAGCACGAAGCCCTTGATCGGCGGCACGGGTCCCAGATCGTCGACCAGCTCGTGACCCGACTCGATCTGCGGCTGCACCTCGTGCTTCTCCCAGATCAGCGGCCGGGTCACCCGCCGGGCCTCGCGCTGGAAGATCCGCGGCAGGGCCTGGGGGCCGAGGGGACGGTGGAACTTCCCGCCGGTGTCCGTGGCCAGGTCTTGGAGCTTCTGCCGGTGGGGCGCACTGTGGTCGCCGATCGATACGGTCGAGACCGTGATTTGCTCTTTGACCAACGCCGCGACCAGGCTCGAACTGGGCCCTTCCGGATCGCCGTCGCTGATGACGATCATGTGCTTGGTCTTCGCGTCGGCAACTCGCTCGTCGGCAAACCCCTGCAGAGCCATCTTCAGGGCCGGGTCGAAATCGGGCATGTCGCCGGGATCGATCCGGTCGACCTGGGCCAACAGGCGGTCGCGGTTGCCTTGCACCGGCACCAATCCCCGGCCGAGGATCCACTGGTTGTCTCCGTTCCAGTGGATCAGCCCGCAGTAGTCCTGCGGCCCGAGCATCTTGATCGCTTCGCGGGCGACGACTTTCTGCCAGTAGTTTCCCTCGGGTATTTCGCAAGCGTGCATCATCATGACCAGGGCACCCTTGGGGACGACCTTGACGTTTTGGATGTGGAAGTCGACCGGCATGGCCTGTTCCAGTTCGGTCCCGCCCCAGCCGCCGGCACCGAAGCCTTGGGGCCCGCCGAGCATCACCAGCCCGCCGCCCATCTGCTGCGTGTTGCGCAAGAGCATCTTGATCTGGGCGTCGGTGAAATGGATCACCTCGTCGCCTTCGCCGCTGACGCGGGGCACGTTGGCCAGCACGACCGTGTCGAACAGTTGCAGATCGGCCAGCGAGTTGAACAGTTCGTCGGTGTGCTGCTCGACGACTTCGAGGTCCTGCTTGCCGAGCCGGTCGATCAATACGTCGAACTCGCCGCGGTTCTCACGGTCGGTGATCAAGAGCACGCGACCCTTGCCCCGCACGTGCGTGAAGGCGGTGGTCAGGTTGTTCTGAGAGATGACGTCGACGACTTCGCCTGCGGGGGGTTCGTCGGGCGTGAAGCGGACCTCGTACGTGTAGAAGGCCGGCTCGTAGAGCCACTCTTGCCACGTGAACACGCTGACGCCCGGGGGGAGCACGACCAGTTGGTCCTCGGGCCGGGTGTTCAGGTCGACCCGCTTGCCCCCGTGCAACCTCGAGAAGACGAGTTTCCCCCGGACTTCGCCCGAGCGGCCGTTGGCCGGTTCGCCCGAGCGGCCGCCGGCCGGTTCGGCCGAGTTGCTCAACACGGCCTTGAGATAGAAGGGCTGTCCGGGCCGGATGTTGCCGGGCAGCACCAGGCGTTCGACGGCCACTTCGCCGGGCACCTGGTAACGGATCGGCACCACGTCGATCCCGATACCGGCATCGGCTGCCGCCCGGGCCTGTTCGACCACGTTGCCGAGGTTCTCGTTCCCGTCGCTGACCACCACGATCCGTTTGGCGGAATCTTCCGGAAAGGCGGCCTGGGCCAGCTTGACGGCGGCGGCGAGATTGGTGTGCCGGCCGTCCACCTGGGTTTCCACTTTGGGGATCTGCACGTCGTCGTCGAACGGCGGGACCTCGATATCGGCCTCGCGTCCGAAGACGATCACGCCCACCCGGTCGTCTCCCTGGCGGTGCTGGCGGATGGCCCGGTTCACGTAGCGGAGCATCGCCTGGCGTTGTCCTTCGGGGATGCTCCAGGACTGGTCCAAGAGGTAGATCACGGTGAGCCGGTCGCTAGTCCGCATGACCTGCACGTCGGCCAGTGCCAGGATCAGCAGCCCCAGCAGGAGGCTCCGTAGCGTGATGACGACCGCCCGGCGTATCCGGCCCAACAACGCGAGCTGGCGGAAGCTGAACCACCACAAGCAGGGCACCAGAGCCAACAACGCCAGATATCCGGGAGATCCGATGGAGAGGTCGTAATTGAACATATCCTTCCCCGACGTGCCGATTCTACAGCGGATGGGTCGTGGCGGCTAGCACCAAACGGTTCTTGCCATCGTTGCGGTAAACTCTGGGGTGGCACGCCCTGAGGAACGAAGGGCGTGTTTTGCCGACGTTTCACGCCCTTCGTTCCTCAGGGCGTGCCACCCACCGTAACATCCCAGACTTATTGCCAAACCGCCGAAGAACTGTTTGGTGCTAGCAGGATGGAATCCGGCTTATTGCGAACGGTGCTGACACAATTGACTATCTTTGCAAAGATAGTTACAATTCCATTCAGGATGAACCCTTGGAGGCGGGTGGCGATTCTGTCGGGCACGACCGAAGAATGCGTTTCCGACGAGTTCCGGCCGCCCACCATTTCACGCGAGGATTGCGATGACCGACTCCGGCCATACTCACGGCGACATTACGCAGTGCATCGGGAATACGCCGCTGGTCCAGCTCCACCGGATGACGCGCGACTGCGTGGCCACCGTTTTGGCCAAAATGGAGAGCTTCAATCCACTCTGGAGCGTCAAGGACCGGATCGGCCGGGCGATGATCGACGCGGCCGAACGCGACGGGCTGATCAAGAAAGACACGATCATCGTCGAGCCGACCAGCGGCAATACGGGCATCGGTTTGGCGTTCGTGTGTGCCGCCCGAGGTTATCGGCTGATGGTCACCATGCCGGAGAGCATGAGTCTGGAACGGCGGCGGATGCTCAAGGCGTTGGGGGCCGAACTGATTCTCACGCCGGCGGCGGAGGGCATGCCCGGGGCCGTGCGAAAGGCCGAACAACTGGTCGCCCAAAACCCCAATTACTACATGCCGCAGCAGTTCAAGAATCCGGCCAATCCCGAGATCCACCGCAAGACCACCGCCGAGGAAATCTGGCGAGACACGGACGGGGCCGTGGACGTCGTGGTCAGCGGCGTGGGCACCGGCGGGACGATCACGGGCGTGGGCGAAGTGCTCAAGTCGCGCAAGCCGGAGGTGTGGATGGTCGCCGTCGAGCCGGCCAACAGCCCGGTGATCACCCAGTGCCGTGCCGGCGACCCCTTAAGACCGGGCAAACACACGATCCAAGGGATCGGCGCCGGCTTCATCCCCGACGTGCTCAACGTGGACGTGATCGACGAGGTCGTCCAAGTCAAGGACGACGACGCGTTCAATACGGCCCGCGTGCTGGCCAAAGAGGAAGGGCTGATGTGCGGGATCAGCTCCGGGGCGGCGGCCTGGGCGGCGTTGGAAGTTGCCCGCCGAGAGGAGAATCGCGGCAAGCTGATCGTCGTGATCCTGCCCGACCTGGGTGAACGCTACCTGTCGACGCGGCTCTATCCGGAGTGAAGTCGGTCGTTGGAAACCGTCACAAGACAACAATAAAGCGGTCCATCCGGCGATCGGATGGACCGCTTGCTTGTTTTGCAAGAGGGTGTGCTCAAACCCGGATCCTGTCTCGGTCCGGGGCTCTTGGAATCATGTTCTAGGTGCAAGCCGGTTCGCAAGCGGGCTCGCAGGCCGGTTCGCAGCAGCCCTTGCCGAAAATCCGGCGTGCCTTCAACCCACCGAACAGACCGCAACGCGGCTTGCCGCACGGATCGCAGGCGGGTTCGCAAGCCGGTTCGCAAGCGGGCTCGCAGGCCGGTTCGCAGCAGCCCTTGCCGAAAACCTGGCGTCCCTTCAGCCGCCCGAACAGCCCGCAACGGGGCTTGGCGCACGGATCGCAGGCCGGTTCACAGGCGGGCTCGCAAGCGGGCTCGCAAGCCGCCGGCTCGCAGCACTCGACCTTGCACGCCCGGCGGACCTTCAGCTTCGCAAACAGCCCGCAACGCGGCTTGGCGCAGGGATCGCAGGCCGGCTCGCAGGCCGGTTCGCACGCGGGTTCGCATGCCGGTTCGCAGCCGGCCTTCGCACGGCATGCGAACAGACCCGCGAACAATCCACCGCGGGGCTTGCCGCACGGATCGCAGGCCGGCTCGCAAGCCGGTTCACAGGCGGGTTCGCAGGCCGCCGGTTCGCAACAGGCCGGCTCGCAACAGGCCGGCCCGCCGAACCGGGAGAACAAACCGGCTTGGGCACTGGAGACGCTCACCGCCAACAGCACAGCGGCCGTGATCCCCAGCAACAGGAAACGACGTTTCATGGGAGGTACTCCTTGTTAGGAAAAACCGTGTCGGATACTTGCGCAATATAGCGCAGGTAAGGATTCTAGGTCGAATCTAACCGTTGCTATCGACGGGAAACCAAACTGTTCTTAACCAGACGGCCTAGTTTCGCCATAACTCGCACATTCCAAGGCCGGCTGTAATACTCGGTCGGGTTGTATCGAATCTGCCAGGCCGAGAGAGGCAAGGACTCCGAACGGCAGTTACGACGGTCCATCGAGGCGATTCCCGTAACCTACGGTTGAACAGTCACCTAAGCCGGAATTCTCCATGAGTCAATCGAACAGCCTAACCGAACTGGTCTATTCCAGCTTGGGCGCCGATCCGGATCTGGCCAAAATCGTCGAGATGTTCGTTGAAGAAATGCCCGATCGGATCGCCAGGTTGCTCGATCTGTACGAGTCGGCCGATTGGGAAGAATTGCGGCGCACGGCCCACCAACTCAAGGGTGCGGCGGGCAGCTACGGGTTCGACCCGATCTCTCCGTGTGCGGCCCGGCTGGAAAAGGCCGTTCGGGGAGAGGCTCCAGAAGATCAGATCCGCCATGCGGTCGATGAACTCGTGGACCTCTGCCGCCGGGCAACCAGCGGCGCGCCGACGTAAGCTGTAGGCCGGAACAAGCGCAGCGCAGTTCCGGCACGTGGCTCCGGCACGTGGCTTCGGCACGTGGCTTCGGCACGTGGCTTCATGCGCCACTTTCCGCATCAGATGCCGGAACTGCGCTGCGCTTGTTCCGGCCTACACATCTTGTTCCGGCCTACTTATCTCACGCACTTCAGCGATTCTGCTGAATGGAAAACGCCTCCAGCCCGTTGTCCGAGGCGATAATCAGCATCGGCCGGCCGGCCGATTCGGCCGTGGCCAGTCCGGTCAACGCCGTGCCGTAATGGAACCGGTCGATCAGCTTCCCGTCAGCCGCAAGGACGTGGATCGATCCGTCGGACCCCGGCAGAAGCCATTGGCTTTGAGCACCGACAAAAAGTCGGCCGGGCACGATCCGCTCGATCGGTTTCTCGTGGACGTCCGGCGGAAGGTCATGACTCCAAAGTTCGTTTCCTTGCAGGTCCAGCCCGATCACCCGGTTATCGCCCGGCTTACCGAGTCCCAAGGCACACAGCTCGGGCTGGCCGTCTCCGGTGAGATCGGCGGCCGTGACCCAGCGGAGGAACTGTCCGGCAACGGCGACTTGTCGTTGCAGTTTCAGCGTATCCTCGGCGTCGATGGCATCGATCACGGCCAGCGCCCCGGTGTTGTTGGTACACAGCAATTGGCGGCGTCCCTGGGCGTCCGGTCCGCCGACGGCGATTTGCGAAACGTCGGCCACGGAACGGTTATACGCCAGGCGTTTTCCCTCCAGCGAGACCTCCTGCACGCCGACCACGCCCCAGTAGCCGACGTACGCCCGGATCTGGCCCGTGCCTCGCAAGTCGGCCAGTCTGACGTCGGCGATTCCCTGGTGCTTGTTCTCGAGAGCATCTGGGGGATAACTGACGAGCAACTCGAAGTTCTCGTCCATCAGGTGGCACCGTTGTTGGGCGGAGAGCAAGGCGAAGGCGGCATAGTATCTCTTGCCGTCGCTTCCGGCCGCCGTCCGCAACGCGCTGATGATTTCCGACGGGTCGATCTCCGGCTCGTGACGCGCGATCAACTTCCCGTCAAGCCCCACTTCGGCGATCGATTTCCAGGCGTCGACGACCAGAATCCGCGGGGAACCGTCGCTGGGCCCGACGACCAGGACGTTGCCCGGGGACTTTACGTCGGGCGATTTCCACAGCGGGACGAGTTCGAACGTCGCCGGCTCGCTGCGCGGTGCGATCTCCACCTTGGGAAGCTCGAATTCCTCGGTCGCGGTCCGATCGCCGCCTTCTTCGGCGGCCTTGGCCAGATAGATGTCTTCGCCGCCGAGCAGCCGGTCGAGTTTCTTCGTCAAGGACTGCGGCATTTGCGGGTCGAGTCCGAGGACGAAGTCCTGAACTACCCCTTTGCCGTCGATGATGAAGGTGGCGGGAATGCCGGCGACTTCGAACACGTTGAGCATGTTCTCGTCGAGGTCGCGGACGATCGGCAGTTCCACGCCCCACTCGTCGAGTTTCTCTTGCAGGACCTTGTTCTCCATCTC
>Ga0307380_10006327_pt1 | contig 15574 bp, 18 predicted proteins | sample UN3MG_FD_202239 | JGI IMG/M metagenome (GOLD analysis project Ga0307380, IMG submission 202239) | Soil microbial communities from Risofladan, Vaasa, Finland - UN-3 | ecosystem: Environmental > Terrestrial > Soil > Coastal area > Acid sulfate soil | place: Finland: Risofladan, Vaasa | collected...
TCTGGTGCTAGCTACTCTGCCAAGGATGGAGCCAAGGACGATATCGTTATGTCTTGCGTCCTGATGGCCATGCTTATTGACGAAGTTCGGTACCATGAGCCCGACTTGGATGACCTAATTCGCCCCGACATGAGTGACTATGACGAGGATGATTTCGATAATCCAGAAAATATGGCAATGCTTCCCATGCTCTAACTTGACTTTCGTATTTTTCGGTATCATCTTATTTGGACACTGTTAAATGTAGAGAGAAAATCATGGCGTCAGACCGTAAATTTGAGAAGCCTTTCACTGAAGAAGACATGCTAAACCAGATCGCTGCCGATTTCGGTGGTGGTAAAGCAGCAGTGGACAATGCCCTTCCTACTCCCGAGCGAGTAGACCAAGGTGCACACGTCCCCCGCATGCGTCTCAAGGTAAAAAAGCTACCTCATTTCGAGGGATTACCCGAACTTTCTATGGCTACAATTGGCAGTGTGGGTATTGACCTTTTCTGTGCACTTAGTGACCGTGTTTGCCTAAATAACATGGGTGCGAGGGAAATAATTCCTACGGGAATTTCCATCGAACTGCCGATAGGTTTTGAAGCTCAAATCCGACCACGGTCGGGATTGGCGGCTAATTACGGGATCACCGTTCTCAACACACCGGGAACAATTGATTCTGATTATAGGGGCGAGATAGGTGTCATTTTGGTGAACCTATCCACGAAGAAGTTTTTTGTGGAACGCGGAATGCGTATTGCTCAAATGGTCGTCAAGCCCATTGTCATACCAGTCGTCGATTATGTCGATGAATTGGATAAGACAGGTCGTGGAGAGGGTGGCTTCGGCTCAACCGGCCAATAAAACTGTATAGAACTGTAATACCATAAAACTGATAGAACTTTTACAACTCGTAGATTCGTATAGAACTACTACAACTAAAGAGGAATAGACTCATGTCTACAATGTTACAGCGCATGAAAGAGCGCGTCCAAGCACGTACCCCCCAATTCGAGCGGGATTATTCAATTCACGCATTTTGGAATCTGAAATTCGGTAGCTCAAGCACCTTCCGACTTTTGCCATTCAACGACCCGTTCTCGCAAGGTTTCTGGACAGAAAAGGTCATGTTGCCGATGCAATTCACTGACCCGAATGATCCCACAAAGATCATCAAGTTCTTGGCACCGTGCCGCGAAATGTATGATCGCAGCAACAAGTGTCCGGTTCTGGTTCCTGTCCGTGAACTCTACGCCGAGGCAAAAGAGTTGAAGAACACTGGCAACACCAAGGAAGCCAAGAAGCTCGAAGGCATCGCCGGATTCCATTGGAAGAAGCCAACGTTTTACTATCAGGGATTTGTCATCAAGTCTGGAATGGCCGAAGACGAAACTCCTGAAAATCCGATTCGGGTATTCCCATTCAACAAGCAAATTCATGGGAAGATTTATTCCTCGGTCTTCGAAAACGAAGAAGACCCGTATGAAACCCTTCCGTGTGGTGAGTTCACCATGGACGACGTTACAGCCCTACTGGGTGACGACGAAGTCGATATGAGCATCTTCGATGGCTACAACTTCATCGTGAAGAAAAACCAACAGGGCGAATATGCCGAGTGGGTTTCTGGTTCTCAGTGGACCAAATCACAGACTCCTCTGACCGATGAGCAACTGGCTGCACTCGCACAGTATGGTCTACATGACCTGACACTGCGCCTGCCAGCCCGTCCGTCAGATGACCAGTACGAAGTGCTGGCCGAGATGATGAATATCTCCGTCCAACGCCAGTTGACTGGTGCCGAAGGTGTATGGAACCCAGAGTGGGAAGAGCTTGGCTTCAAGCCATTGCGTCAGCGTGGCGACAAAGGCAACGCTGCACCCGCATCTACTCCTGCAAAGTCGGAAGGAAGCACTACCAAGATCGCCGATGAAGGTGAAGGTACCGGTGATGCTCTTAGCCGCCTGAAGGCCAAGCGTGGTAAAGCCGCGCCAGCACCCGAGGAAACGGTTGAGGAAACGGTTGACGAAGCGGTTACCGAAGTAGCTGATGAAGCCGAATCTCCGGCAGAAGTTGCCGCCGCCGCCGCCGACGAAACGGTTCCTGAAAAAGCAGGTGCTACTGGAGTCTCCGATCTTGCAGCTAAGATCAAGAGCCGCGTCAGTAAAGGTAAGCAAACAGCGTAAAGCTGATACCCCAACCCCACCGTCCGTCATGGCCCATGTAGGGTGTCGGTGGGGCTTGGGACTTTTACCTAACACTGAGGAACCATAATGGCTAGTAAATTCACAAAGACGCGCCAGAAGGCGTTCGCTACACTAAAATCTCCTACAATCAAAGCAGGATTTTCCAACATCGACTTATGGGTTGATATGGGCAACTTCGCAATGAATCGTATCATGTCCGGCAAGTTCGACGCAGGACTATTATTTGGACGACAGTATGTGTACTACGGCGAGTCTGGTTCAGGCAAATCCCTACAGACAGCTTACGCATGCGCCAACGCACAGAAAGCCCACGATGCATTCGTCCTATGGGTGGACGTAGAAAAAGCAACCGATGACGTTGCCGGTCAGGAATGGCTAGAGCGTACCGGTGTCGATCTCGACGAAGAAAACTTCCAGTACATGACTGCCGCTACTTTGGCCGACTGCAAGAAAACAGTCTCCGAGATGTGCAAGATGTACCGTGAAGCATACCAAGACGAAACGGATGACTTTCATCGACCAATGGTCATTGTCATCGACTCGTGGTCTGCCGCTATGACCGACAAGCAATGGAAGGAAGCAGAAACCGGCGAGATCGTCGGCGACATGGGTCAGAAGGCCAAACAAACCGGTGACGTGGTACAAGCCATCACTCACCTGTGCAGCCATTTGCCAGTATTGGTAATGGGTGTTGGTCACATCATGGACAGCCAAGAGAAGTACGGTCCGAAGCACAAGACTACAGGTGGACACAAAATGTTCTACATGGCGTCTGGTTGCCTAATGCTTACCAAGGTCGCATTGAAAACTGATGACGACAACCGCAAAATCGAAGACGCCGAAGTCAAGCAGTATTGGGCGGACATGAAGAAAGGTATGTCCTCGAAGCACAAGGACCGGAAGCAGATCATCGGTCATGTATGTGTCATCGATAACCTCAAGTCGCGTGCATCGAAACCCGGTCAGCGAATCGAAATTCAGGTTCCGTTCAACACCGGTATGGACCCGTATTCTGGCCTATTCGATTTGCTCATGTACGAGGGTGCCATTACGACTGGGAAATCTGGTTGGTACGAGTTCGGAGAAGGTGATAGTTTGCAGAAATTCCAACGATCTAACTTCCGCAACTTTGCCGATGCCGCTATGGTATGGGCGGACCAATTGAATCCGAATGGAATCTCTCGACCGCTCACCGATGAAGAAGTAAAGGCAGAACTTGCCGCCGCTGACGCCGAGGCAGATGATGTCGAATGATCTCAAAGCAATGCGGTGGTTCGACACCGTTCGTGACGCATGCGATGACCTTGATGACATAGACGAGCGTGGCGCATTAATCGATGCGGTCATCGCTGCATCCGAATATTACTCCAAGGCTAAGGAAGATGCCGCCGAGAAGATGGTGATGCGGAACACGTTGGAGAACCTGCTGGTTGAAAATACTGGCTTTGCGTTTTTCTACAACGGCATCCACACCGACGCGCTACAAGTTCGCAAGTACTTGGAATTCATGCTGGATCACTACGAATCCAAGAAGTATGTTTGGTTTCAAACATCAGCCGATGGCCGAGCCATGCTCGGTACCAAGCCTACTGCGACAGATTTACGCAATCACATTAAAGCGGACGACATTGTCGTTACGCTGAACGATTGCATCCGACTCATCGCAGATCGTCAACACGAGATGGAAGTTGTGCGCGATGGGTTCAACGTTCGTGGGTATAACCTGAAGACAATCACAGATATCCGCGTCGCCAAACTAGAAGAGGTATGGATCGATGGGACACGCGAAACTAAAAACACCTGATGACGGAAAGTATTTCGCCCAGAAGGTAATGAAGGGGATGTACATACCGCATGAACATGGAGCCCTAGAAGCATACCGTGCAGATCATATGGAACTTGGTGAGATCGTCAGCCTGAAAGACGAGAAATTCATCAACAATGGTACTGCTCTGCAACCACTTCGCGGTCGCGACTTGGCGCACTCGTTACAAACTGTTGGTGGTAAATTTATTTGGCCACTGGACCCGTATGCCGACGAGGTAGATTATCTCTCGGTTGCACATGGTCTGTCTACGGAATGCCGATTCGGTAATCAGTCTCCTTTTCCGATGTCAGTAGCGTGGCACTGTGTTGCATTGAGCCATGTAGTGCCCCCAGAGTTCGCTCAGGCGGCGTTAGTTCATGATGCAGCCGAAGCCTACCTCAAAGACATCCCGCGTCCTATACGGCGTCAGGAGCCGTTTAAGAGTGGGTACACACCGATTGAAGAGAATCTGCTTGAGGTATGCTGTGAACACTTTGGCGTGGACTACGGTCTTATTGACAACGAAGAGTTCCTATCCTATGACATAAAGTTCAGTGTGTGCGAAATGAAGATGTTGGCTGAGCACATGCCAGTATTCCGTGCAAAGTTGAATGTATTACTCAAATCCAACCCATCCCTCATTGAAGACTCGCTTGATGAGAACTACATTAAGTGGGTGGAGATGTACCCGCGTCACAATGAGTGGCAAACCGCCAAGCAGGCGTGGATTGATCGGTACAATGAATTGTTCTAATGCCAACAGCAAAACTAGTCATACATGATGAAGTTAACGTCGAGCTACGTGGAGTAGACCCCGATACACTCTATGAGTGTATGGAGGAATTGACCTACTACGTACCCGGCTATATGCACATGGCCAAAGTAAAGCTAGGCTGGTGGGACGGACGAATCCGTCTCATGAAGGCGTCTGGTTTTACGCAATTCAATCTGATTGAGTACATTGACCCCACTTTAATCCACGCGGGCTACAACGTCGAGATAGACGACCGCCGTGAGTGGGTGGACACCGTCTCGGACAAGCTGGAATACATCGACGAAAACTATCTCAATGGCTTTCTGGATCGCGAAGGGAATCCAATCACATTATGGGCTCACCAAGTAAAAGGCGTCAATACTGCGATTGAATGTGGGCAGGGTGTTCTGGAACTAGCCACGGGTGCGGGCAAGACTATCATCTGCGGCATCATGTCAAAATTATGGGCAGAGCATGGGCGTGTTGTTATCATTGTCCCCACCATCGATTTAGCACTACAGACCCATATTGAATTCGAGCGCCGTGTTGGTGTCGATGCTGGTATTTGGTATGGCGAACGGAAGGAGCGGAAACAAATTACTATTGCGACATGGCAGAGCTTGGATCACTTCCCTGAACTATTCAACGAAGTCATCTGCGTAATAGTGGACGAAGTACATCAGGCCAAGGCGCAAGTGCTAGGCGAAATGTTAGTGGGCCCGGCATCCCATGTTCCGTTCCGGTTTGGTTGCACAGGAACACTTCCCAAAGAAGATTTATTCCGTAAGCAAATCGAGGGCTCGATTGGTAAACACATTTACGTTGTGCGCTCGAAGTATTTGCAAGACCTTGGTGTACTTGCCAAAGCGGAAATATTCCAAATTCGGTTGGCGGATAGTAACAATCCACGTTGGATAAAAGCCGCACCATATCACGAGATGTGGAAGGACGAATTGGATTGGATGTTTTCCGATGAAGAACGACTCGCATACATGGCTATAACATTCGAAGAGATTGCTGAGGAGTATGGTAATACATTAATTTTATTACAGTACCGTGATCATGCCAAGAAACTTGCGGCACTATTACCCGAGGCGGTCTCTCTCGATGGAAGAGATAAAAATAGACTAGATGATTATGAAAAGTTTAACAAGGGTAACAATGGCCTGATGATATGTACATATGGTATCGCATCCACCGGTATTGATATTCCAAGAATTTTCAACCTTGGTATTGTTGAACCCGGTAAGAAGTTTGAAAAAGTTATGCAAACACTCGGTCGTAGTTTTCGAATCGCGGCGGACAAAAAACACGTTAACATCTTCGATATATTCGGCGATTCTGGTTTGAGTAAAAAGCATGCCGCATCGAGAAGAACGTTTTATAAAGAAGCCCAACAACCAATACAGATAATAGATGTGGAGTATTACGATGCTAATTCTGACGGCTGAGAACGAAGTCCTCAACACGGACACCATGCACGTGGGCGATGAAGTCCATCACAGTATCTTGAGTTTTCAAGACCCCTCGAATATTGATTTCTATTTCAATGTGATAGAATTTCTTGAGGAATTTTCATCCGCATCGGTGACGCTGCAAGTCGGCGAGTTCGAAATAGTGATGCCGTTGCATTGGTCTATCATTTGTACGGATATGGAATATCTTCATTCCATTCCGCTGTACGATATTGGCGGGAAGAACTTCCCCGCATTCTGTCTGAATCCGATAGACGGGTTCCGACCAGAATTTTTGAAAGTCCGTCAGGGAACTATCTTCCCCACGGCGAACTGGACTGCCCCGCAGACAAACGATAAGGACTTGTTGGTGATACCACTGGGAGATTCCGCGAGACCATATCAGCATGAAGGGGTGAAACGTGGTCCGATCTGTGCTATATTTTCATCTAGTAAGGTCGAGATTTATAAGCCGATTGGCGATATTTGGTAAGGAGTTGGAAATGAAAGACAAACTGATTGAAGCAGTACGCGCCCGCAAGGTAGTCGAAATCTTGTACGAATCGAAAGACAAGGGTGAAGAGACAAGGGTATTTTATCCCTTCACCGTTGGTAAAGCGTCCAATGACAAGGATGCGGTATTCGGCCAGCAGGTTATCGGTGGCGGTGGCTCACATCCTGCGCGATACAACATGGAAAACATCAAAGACGTAACGGTATTGAATACCGATATTCCAACCGATGAACCGGCCAACTACGACGTGGTTACTGATCGTTGGTCCGTCATCGAGGCTACGATAGCTCCACAGCGATAACCCGTGGCCGCTAAACTCGACATCTTTTCCGTTCTCGCATACCTAGATGCAAATAGTCTAGGTGTGTACGAATCACTCCGTGAAGAGCCGGAGATGCTAAAGGAACTGGAACGTAACGTTTCGTGGATGCTTCCTCAGTGGATGACCGGAGCCACCAATGATGCCGACCACGCGGACCTTATTGACAGCTTCAATGTTATCTGCAATGATGGGTGGTTCGATTTATATGGACATCCAGAGTTGCAAACCAAGTTATTGGCGTGTTGTGGAACTGGGCAGAGGGTTCGCCACAAGTACTACAAACCATCAAAATCTTTGCATCTTGGTAAGATGATGAAACTGCTGGAAGGTAAGTACGAGGATATTCGGGAGGAAGAAGTTGAAATGTGGGTCCGCCGTTCGACGAAGGAAGGCATGATCCAGTTTGCGGAATCCCTCGGGTATCAAAAAACAGAGGTCAAAGAATTGACCAAAACGTTTGACGCATTGAGGAAAGGCTAATGGCACTAAAAGAACGCAAATTCATGTGTACTTTTTGCCGCCGCGATTTCGTAAGAAAGACGTGGTATGAGAAGCACATGTGTGACAAGAAGCAACGCTTCATGGATCGTAATAATATTACGGTCATTAAAGCACATCGCCTATTCAATCATTGGCAACAGCGAGCGAAACTGATGCGTCGTGGGCGCGAGAAAACTATCGAAGAGTATTGTAAGTCACCGATGTTTGGTGCCTTCAAGAGACTCGCCGAGTTCACGACTAGCGAATATGTGGTATCAGGTTTCAAATACATTGATTGGTTGGTGGACAATAAAATTCCCGAGGCGAAGTGGTGCAATCCCAGAGACCTCGACGATTACCGTGCCTACCTACGAACCACTGAGGAACCCCAGAAGCAGGCGGAAACGTCCTGTAAGAATATCCGTGTATGGTGTACGGACAACGGCATTGCCATGCCTGAATTCTTCAAGACTATCACACCGGGTCAGGCTCTAAACATGGTTCGCGAGAACAAGTTGAGCCCATGGGTGCTCCTCGGATATCAACCGTGTGTCGATGCGCTGACTTCCCGCTTCAAACCAGAAATGTTGTTCACCCTGAACGAACACATCAACGTACCGTATTGGTTGGATAAGACTGAAGCGGATACCGATGGGCTGGCCAAAGTGAACGAGGTTCTGACTGAGCGTCTGAATGCTGTCTAAGATCGAAATCCCTGATGTTGACTTAGACGTGAGTGACCGTGATAAGGCACTCGCGTCTTTACGGCATTATATCAAAGCATCGCAAGTCAACAACGAGAAGGTTTTGGTTCCGCATAACACTGGGATATATTTCCAGAATATTCCGCAAGACCCAATCACCGAGTTGGCGTCATTCCCATACAAGGAAGCCGAGGAATCTGGGTACTTCAAAGTTGATCTCATCCCAAATCATGTGTATGACTTGGTGAAATCCAATGATGAGTTGAACGCGTTACTGGAAGCTCCGGTAAACTGGGAGTGGTTTCAGGACAAACGTTTCTTCGAAGCAGAAGACACTCGATACCAGTTGACTCATCTGGCAAACTATCACCACCTGTGTGAAATGTATCCACCGAAGTCTGTGGAGGATATCTCGTGCATACTCGCACTCATCCGCCCACGAAAGAAATACCTAGTGGCCAGACCATGGGAAGAAATTCAAAATAAAGTGTGGGAAAAATTAGACACCGAGGACGACACTCACTATTTCTTTAAGAAAAGCCATGCCGTCGCGTTCGGTGTCCTTGTGATTCTTCATGCGCAATTAATTGCGAAGCATCTCGGGGAAGCCGAGGAGTACTTCATTTAGAGAATAACTGCTTCCACTTCGCCCAAGCTGATGCCACTATGAGATGATAACGCCTTGGCAAAAACTGCATGTGGGTTAACACTTGCCTTCTCAGCAGCGGTCAGAGCCCGCGCATGTCCCATCTTAGCACTCGTTACCAAAAGGTCACCCTTCCGTACCTGACCAGTGACTTTGACCGGCACACGTCCACGTAGGGCGATGTATGGGGCAGTCTGGTCATCACCAGCATCTTTGTTCATCATGTATGCGGGATTGGTAGAAACGACACCGAGTACACGGTCGTCCGCGTCACTGTGTGAAACGCAAATATCGTGGGCCTCATGTTCACAGATAACAACGACTTCACCCGCTGTTAGGTCATCACCTGTCGTATAACGTTCCGCCAAGTCACCATACAGTGCGGCGGTCGCGGTGCCATCAAAAGTAGTGGCATAAACTGTAGCGACTCGTAATGCAGATGCTCCGATGTCATAGGTGTTATTGACTGCGGGCTCGATATCACCATTGGCCTGAACAGCCCAACGATTAACACCAGCAACACTGATGCCAATAACATCAGCACTAACACTGTAGAATCCAGTATTGGTATCACTCTGGAAAGACAACGCAGGAAGAGCAGCAGAACCGGCTCCACCCTGCCATATCAATGTACCATTGGCAGTTGTAGCACCCAGACGAATAGTCTCAGTACCGGCAGAGGAGATTGCGATTTCACCAGCCGTTGAGTCGTGGAAAATACCAGTATTCAGATCACCATTGAAAGCGATGGATGGAGCACCAACTGCGCCAGTATCACCAATGACTTGTGTACCACTGCGCATCTGCAAACCGACAGCATTGAAACTGGCAACCCGTACACCAGTAGACGAGATACCAATGGAATTGGCCGCGTCAAGATAAAAACCGTTATCGGGATCGAGAGCGAATGCAACACTCGGGTCAGAAGCAGAACCACTAGCGATGAGTACTTGAGTGGCGGGATCGAATGACAGATCACCAGTCATCGTGTCACCGGATGCATTGATGAAATTATCTTCAACATACTTCCGGTTCGGAATATCATTGTCAGCAAGAACGAGAGTTTCATATCCTGCAATCGTCGAAGCAATTGTTCCGTTAGCTTCTATGACGAGTGCTTGAATTCCACCAGTCGCAAATGCGAGTTCGTTGGCACCGTCTTGGTACATGCCAGTATCGATGTCGCCATCGAATGCAAAGGCAGGGGCAGAAGCATCAGCAGCGGGGTCGCCCAATAATTGAGCACCGGATACCATGATGATGTCACCGGCAAAAGAGCCGCCGCCAGCACCGGATGCGATTTGTGTCCACACCACCGTATCATATATCCACAACGCCGAACCGCCAGAGGTACCGCGAATATAGACATCACCGTCATGGAAACCGTCGTCCATCGGTGTTGGGGGTGTTACTGTAGGGTCAGCCGAGCCGGTATAAAACGTAGGACCAGTTAGTCCGTGCCGGAAGGTTGGAAGGGTGGTTCCGATGGCATCTGTGCCACCGCCTATAGTACGCGCTGTGTATAAAGACATTTACCGTTCTCTCATGCGGTTGCAGTTTCACATCTATTTACGATTTCTATCTTCTTTTTCTTAACGCGTTTGAGGTATTGTTCTTGGAGGGAGAGGGAGGGGCCGTGCATTTCTTCTATTGACTTTTTGGGGTAGCCTGTCAGGGCGCAGCCAAATAGATCGAAATCTTCCCCAATATACGAGTCCACAGGTAGCGCTTGATTGCTTCCCCACCACCATGTATCCCCTAATTGGAGGAATAATTTTTGATGATTTTTGTCCCGTATTTTTTCATAGTCATAAAATTGGACCATTTTTGGAGACTCGTTTTGGACAATCCCTACTTTCACTTCACCAGAGGTGAGTACTAAAAACGTAAGAAACTCGTGTTCAGCCCGAGTTTCCTCGATCTGGGTTCTGGTATCGCTGTCAAGCATTATAGTTCAATTCCTAAGACGTAAACGGTTGCGGTAAGTGCGGAAAATGTTCCACCACCTGCTGTATCTACTTGAAACGAGATGGTATTCGCTGCGTTTGGTGAATCAGCACCATTCTTCGGAGCGAGGTAAACCACCTGATCGCCAGCACCAGCGGTGCCTCCCCAGTTCAATGTGGTATCCACAACAATCTGCTCGAAGCCACCCGATAGTCCAACCGAACCGATTGGGTTTGTTGGAGCGCCACCCGGTGTGTAAGAAGTAGCACGAACGATTACCTGAGTAATAACGTGCATCTTGCCAGCGGGAATTGTGTATACTGGAGTGACACCAGTAGTCAGCAAGTCAACGGAGGCAACCGAACCTAGCAATTTCACATGAGATTGCGCATCCATGAAACCTTTGGTTACCGCGTGATTATTGGCCGTCGGGTCAGCGACGCCAACAACCTGCCGTCCGTGTACGTCAACTTCATTCGTACCGCCTGATGGAGAAATAGTTAGCGCACTACCACCACCGATGGAGAAACGAAGACTCGTGCCATCCCACCAGAAACCACTATCGAGGTCGCCTGTGAAGGTATACGCGGGAGCACCACTGGTACCAGTATCAGCACTGTGTTGTGAACCGGAAGACATGATGAGGTCACCAGTCATTGTGTCACCGGTTGTGAGCAAGAACGGACCAATAGCACCAACTTCGGTGTCAACGTAATTCTTCGTGGCGGCATCTTGTGCGCCAATGGGGTCAACCACATTGTTGATGAGGTTGGTACCCATATCGATGGCACCGGTCATAGTACCACCAGCCAGTTCTAGGAACGGACCAAGGCCAGAAATTTCGGTATCGACATAATTCTTAGTGGCAGCGTCCTGTGCCGCCGATGGGTCAAGTACGCCAGTGATTGCGTTGGCACCCATGGCGATTGCGCCAGACATAGTACCACCAGCCAATAGTAGTGCCAGCCCGTCTTGCGTATCGACGTAGTTCTTTGTAGCGGCGTCTTGTGCCAGAACTGGGTCAAGTACATTACCGATGGCGAAGCCACCAGCGTTGATAGCGCCAGTCATGGTGCCACCAGCTAATGCAAGGTAAGTCGTGCCGAGGCTCAGTCCAGTAATCTCGGTATCAACGTAATTCTTGGTAGCAGCGTCTTGTGCGGCTGTCGGATCAAGTACGCCAGTAATGGCATTGGCACCCATGGCGATTGCGCCAGACATAGTGCCACCAGCCAGAGTGAGGTATGTAGTACCGAGGTTCAGTCCGGTGATCTCCGTATCGACGTAGTTCTTCGTAGCGGCATCTTGTGCCAGAACTGGGTCAAGAACACTACCGATTGCGAAGCCACCAGCATTGATGGCACCGGTCATAGTACCACCGGCTAGTGCGAGGTATGTCGTACCGAGGCTCAGTCCGGTGATCTCAGTATCGACGTAGTTCTTTGTAGCGGCGTCTTGTGCGCCAACTGGGTCAACAACATTTTGAATTCGCTGAGTAAAGACATCGACGATGGAACCGTCTATGGTCATGGCATTACTGCCACCAACCAAGATAAGCACAACATCATCAATTGGGGAATTGATAAATGTATCGCCATCCGCGTCGAGATAAATGATATTGTCATCCATAAAGATGGCACCGGTCATCGTTCCGCCAGCCAGTTCTAGGAACGGACCACCGACTACGGTAGTGATAGCGTCATCAACGTATTTCTTGTTCGGAATGTCATCGTCAGCGATGACTAATGTTTCGTAGGTCGCGATCTGCGACTGAAGGAGACCACTAGGTAGAACGTGGAACGAGTCCAGTCCACCAACTGAGATACCAAGGGTATCGGCTGCTGGCCAGAAAAGACCAGTGTTCAGATCACCGACAGTGGCAATACCCGGCGCAGTGCTCATACCCGCATCGGGTGTTAATTGGATTCCGACACCGAATGCCAGATTGCCGGTCATTGTATCGCCAGCGAGGTCTACCTTGCCGTCGATCTGTGTTTGAATGGCTGAGGTTACGCCAGCGAGATAATTAAGTTCTGCGCCAGTAATAGTGACCGCAGTCGGTATTGGTCCTATAGCTCCGATATCATCACTGAGTTTCAAATCCAAAGCGGCTTGAAGTCCGGTAATGTCACCGATGCCTAGTCCACCACCACCGGGAATATTAGGAGCCTGAATGCTGGTTACGATGTCGAGTGGTCCGGCGTAAATTGGGATACCGGAAATAATTGAAACTGTCATTGCTATTACCTCATTGTCTGACAGCTAATCAGTCTGCCACTGGTGTAGTTTCCGGTTTTGCAAACCAAGCGAACTTGCGAAATCTCAACATGCGTCTCGACAAATATATTTCCAACTGGACCGATGCCGTCAAAGGTTAGCTGAACAAGGTCAACCCATAGCCGCTCATTCTCGGGGGTGGATGCCAAAGGGGCGTCGTTTGACCCTTGGAGATGAATGGTTGCCACGAGTGGATCAGTAACATCATCTTCAAACACGAATGTTTGAACTCGGTCTTGGTCCAAACCGCGTGATGAATAGGCTTGCTGTGGGTTGTTTGCAACTCCGGCGATTCCACCAAGGTCTGGGTATGCGCGTGCGACCATTTGTCGTTTCCTCTATCGAGTATTGTTTTTGTTATTTACTATTATGCCGACTTAACCATCTCGGCTGTCGGGATACCAGAACCGAAGTCCATCCTTACTGTCCCCTCGCGTGTTCCGTTGCGATTCACTTCTGCCGGAAAAACATTGCCTGCCTCGTTTATCATAAACGCAGACCAGCGAACCAAACTGGTTTGTTCCCTAGCGATGGCCGTCGTATCGTCTGCCGTCAGCAATCCAAATACCCGACCGGTATATGGCTCTGAAACATTCAACTCGGTGGCGAATACAATCTTGGTCTGTCCCGGTACCATCTCATCAATATCCATATCTTGCTTGACCCAGAAAAGTAACTTCACTTTGAATGGGATAAGATTGATTGGAACGCCATCTTGATTACCAAATATGAACTCAAATGCTTCGTCCATACCGGGTGTGATGCGCAGAATGCCATCCCCAGAACGGTTTTGCCGACCCGGTAGGGATAAGTTCACACGGGGAATGTCGTATTCGACGTTGTAGATGACTCTCGAACTCATCGTTTGTTCTCGTATTTGGGAGCATTGCTCCTATTTAAATTCTTCCAACTCCGCCCATGCCGAATATTATGAACATAGGATAAGGGAACCGAATACTTTCTGGCTACTTCTGCGTGCCCTAACGGACTCTCAATGATAGATATGGCCGTGGTTTCATCAGAAATCCTGACATACTTTTGGTACTCGGGGGCACTACTTCTGTCCAGATGTGACCAACTTGTTCCATCACGGATTCCCTGAACAGTATTACTACTTACCCCATAGATACCCGATACCACCGAGTGGGGGCGACTATCAGAAATAATATTTAAGGCTTCACCCTCTGTTAGCTTATTGCGAGAATGTAATTCACCACAACGTCCCGTAGTACTGGCTCCTCCTTTGGTAGCATTATATCCCCCAAAACCAAAGGTATTTTCCCGTGATATACATCGCTGTTCCAAGTCTTCTGCTTCGGATAAGGATTGTATTCCCTCATGTAATACCACAAGGGAGAACATTTCCATCCCATATTTCCGCAACGCCCTATGAAATGGTTGATCACTACCACCACGTGATGCGGACATATGACCAGAATGCCTCCGCCTCAGCAGCGTTCCGGTCATACCAATATAACTTTTGCTGTTTAACTTATTGGTATATTTGTATATGCTGAAGCTCATAGTAGAATCCTTGACAGATGTGGGTATTTATGATAATCTTACTGGATGAGCGAGTTATACCTAGATGATGACACTACAGACTTCGACGAAATGTTCGGAGACTTAAATATGACGATGCTTCACTCCGGTGAAATGCATCACGTATTTGTGTATGGGACGCTGATGACGGACATGCGCAACCACGCACGGTTGGATGAGAAGGATACCGAACTCGTTGCACATAATGCGATTATTGATGGTGATTTTCATATGTTTCCTATGAAAACAGGAACCGGGTATACCGCCCCAATCGTACTGTATGGCGACTCGGGCGAATCACGCGGAATTGTTCATGGTGAACTTTACAAAATAAGTAATACAATGTTGATGAAACTCGACATGTTTGAGGGACATCCAGAGGTTTACCGTCGGATGAAATTACCAATCGCTCACGATGGCAGGACCGCGTCGCGAGTTATGAATGCATGGGCATACATCTATGCTAACGAGCGTCCACGCGAGCAAGCACTGGAACCATCGGATTACGAGACCGTATTCAAAACTGACGGCCCCATTAATATGACCCATTATCGGTGGGTAGGAGAGAAGGGATGAGAACACTCGGATTAACAGTATTTTTTATTGTCGGACTCCTACGGATGAAGCCGTGGGCGGTCCTTCTATTGATTGGTATGACCGCGTTCTTTATTTCGCCAGCCAACGCACAACAGCGCATGGATTACAACTGCGAAGATCACCTGCACGATGACCTAGCCGCAATGGCATGCAACATCTATTGGGAAGGACGCAATCAAAATACTGAAGGGATGATGGCAATCGCGTCTGTCACTCTATGGCGTGTTCGTCATCCCGCTTACCCCGACACCGTCGCTGATGTGGTATGGGAAAAGAATTGGTCCAAACGCCACCAACGAATGATCGCTATGTTCTCGTGGACATTGGACGGCAAGAAGGATC
>Ga0307380_10006328_pt1 | contig 15573 bp, 12 predicted proteins | sample UN3MG_FD_202239 | JGI IMG/M metagenome (GOLD analysis project Ga0307380, IMG submission 202239) | Soil microbial communities from Risofladan, Vaasa, Finland - UN-3 | ecosystem: Environmental > Terrestrial > Soil > Coastal area > Acid sulfate soil | place: Finland: Risofladan, Vaasa | collected...
ATAATGGCATAGTGATTAATCAGGATGACATCAAAATTATTGTTGAGGCCCAGCAACATGTTGGGAACAATTGGGTGCGAGGTGTTGCATTAAACGCTACCGAGGGATTGCAGAGAGGTGCTGAGGCTGAAGATATGGGAACCCCGATAACTGTGCCTGTAGGGAAGACAACTTTAGGAAGGCTCTTCAATGTCTTTGGTGAGCCCTTAGATAATCTTGGTGAGGTAAAGGCTGATCTACACTATCCTATTCATCGCCAACCACCTACACTGGAGGAACAGGAGACGACTCCCCAGATATTAGAGACAGGCCTTAAAATAATGGATCTGGTAACGCCTTTTACAAGAGGAGGGAAAATTGGGGCATATGGTGGAGCGGGTGTAGGAAAGACAGTTGTCATCACGGAGCTTATCCGTAATATTGCCACAGAGCATGGTGGGTACTCGGTCTTTACCGGTGTGGGCGAGAGATCACGCGAGGGGAATGACCTGTGGTTGGAAATGAGGGAGTCCGGGGTTTTAGAAAAAACTGTGCTTGTTTTTGGCCAGATGAATGAGAGCCCTGGTGTGCGCTCTCGGATAGGCCTAACCGGAGTGACCATGGCGGAGTATTTTCGTGATGTTGAGGAGCAAGATGTTCTTCTGTTTATAGATAATATATACAGGTATGTTCTGGCTAACATGGAACTCTCCGCCCTATTAGGGCGTATGCCTTCGGCAGTAGGATATCAACCAACGCTGGGTACTGATGTTGGGGAGCTGGAGGAAAGAATCACCACAACTAAGAAGGGATCAATTACATCATTCCAAGCTATCTATGTGCCTGCTGACGATTATACTGACCCTGGCATAGTAGCTACCTATGGCCACCTCGATGCTGTTGTTGCTTTGGAGCGGTCCATTGCTGAGTTAGGCATTTATCCTGCTGTTGACCCCTTGACCTCGACATCCCGAATACTTGATCCTGCTATTGTTGGTGAAGAGCACTATCAGGTGGCGAGAGGTGTGCAGAGGACATTACAGAGATACAGGGAATTGCAAGATATAATAGCTATCCTGGGTATGGAGGAATTAAGCGACGAGGATAAACTTACTGTGAATAGGGCACGACGCATTCAGAGGTTTTGCTCCCAGCCGTTTCACGTAGCTGAGCAATTCACCGGTATCCCAGGTAAATATGTACCTGTTAGAGAAACAGTGCGTGGTTTTAAGGAAATCTTGGAAGGAAAACACGATGAACTTCCTGAAGCTGCCTTCTATATGGTGGGCACTATTGACGAGGCGGTGGAAAAAGCTAAAGAGATGAGAGAGTTATAGTGGCTACATTTAGGCTTGAGCTTGTTACCGCAGAAAGAATGGTTTACTCCGGCGATGTTAATATGGTGATCGCATGGGGACTGGAGGGGCAGATGAGTATTCTTCCTCATCATGCTCCTTTGATGACCATGCTTCAGCCCGGAGAGTTAATTGTAAAAAAGGATAATGAGGAATTCTATCATGCAGTGAGCGGTGGTTTTCTTGAAGTACGTCCTGATAAGGTGATTGTCTTAGCTGATGCCTGTGAACGTGCCGAGGAAATAGATAAAACTCGAGCTGAAGAGGCTAAACGTCAGGCAGAAGAGATCATGAAGGCTCCATCGCCTGAGAAAGAAACCGCTACAGCTGAGGCCGCGCTTCGGCGATCATTGGTCCGGCTTAAGGTGGCCGAAAAAACGCGCCGCAAACGAGGACAGAAGCTGAGAAGCCTGTAGGAGTAATATTATGAAAGCATTTGCAGACAAGCTGATTGAGATTACCGAAAGACATGCAGAGGAAATTTCCAAACAATGGTGCAAAGATATAAGGACAAATAATAGAACACCATCATATCATGTAATTCCAGAGGAAGACTGCCTTCTTAAGGCTGTAAGCTTTTATAAGAATCTGAGCAGGGTATATTTTAGCCAAAGACCCAGTAGAGATTTGTATGAGTACTTCACGCAATATGCTGAAGATACATATAATAAAGGCATTTCCTGCCCTGAAGCGATATATGCCCTTTTTATGATGAAAAAACATATGTGGTTGTACGCCGATTCACAGACGCTTTTTATCACACCTATGGATCATCTACAGGCAATAGAAGCTCTCAATAAAACAATACGTATCTTTGATCTTGGCACATTTTTTATCGCGCAAAAATATGATGCACTGAAAAAACGGGATGGATTTATTTATTAACAATAAATAAAATGAAAATACTTGTTGTAGATGACGAAGATATTGTGCTTGAGAGTTGCCAAGCAGTATTTGAGCTCGAGGGCTTTGAGGTCATGCTTGTCCCAAGTGCGGATAAGGCTATTGAGGCAATGAAAAATGACAATTTTGCTCTTTTGCTCATAGATGTAAAGATGCCCAAGCACGATGGTATGTATCTTATGGAAAAGATTAAGGAACAGTGGCCGAATATACCCATTATTGTCATGAGCGGTTATTATACAACAGAGACTATCAAGGAAGCCTTTAAAATGGGAGCCGCCAACTTTATTGCCAAACCGTTTGAACCTGACGAACTTGTTAAAACAGTTCGCAAAAACATTGAAAAGGAGGAACGCCATGGAAAAAAAGAAGGCAATTGTAATTGATGACGAACAGATTGTCTTAGATAGTGTTAGCCAGATACTCATCGATGAGAATTACGAGGTAGATGTCTCACTGAGTGGACGTGAGGGGCTTGACTGGGCCATTGAAAGACCCTACGACATTGTCCTTACCGACATACGCATGCCAGACATTGGCGGCATGAGGGTCTTAAGGGATATTAAGAGGATCAAATCATCCCTTCCTGTTCTTATCATCACCGGTTACGCAACAGCCAAGTCAGCGGTACAGGCCATGAAACTAGGGGCAGCAGATTATATAGAAAAGCCATTTGAGCCTGAACAACTTCTTGAGGCAGTGTCCCGAGCGCTTGGTATCGCAGCTGAAGATGAGGAACAGGGATTGATTCACAAGGAGGAGATGGCCAAGGTTTTAGAGAGGGCTGAATCAGATGATGAATTTTTCGCTAACCTTCTCGAAAATGGGGCAGATGCCTTAGATGAATATGATTTAACCAAGGCAGAGAAACTTGCGATCGTGACCGGTGATGTTTCATGGATAGAGGGTCAGGTTGGGCGCCTCACACGACCCCAGAGACGTATGCTTGTTTTTCTGAAAGTTCAAAGCGCCTCTTAGGCTGCTTTTTAGCTTACTTCAGCCACTCAAAGTTAGGGATTGGGATTTATGTGTTGCTTTTGTCTTAATTTTAGGCACTTTAGCCCTGGCCCAGACCTGGTAATAGCTGACTCAGCAAAGATAAACCAGAATTGGTGATACATCAAAAGCAAGCGTATATTCAAATGACGTCGCACTAGGGCGGGCTCACTTTAGACACTTACATAGGTATTGTAAATGTTTTATTCAACACGATCCAAGCTTATAGTAAGTTTTTTAGTTGTTTCCTTTCTGGTTGGGGTTGTTTCTCTCTTTATTGGTGGACAACTTCTTTACAAGTCTGTGCTCAGCGAGGCAACAAACCGCGTTAGCTTAGACCTAAATTCCGCACGTGAGATATACCTTACCCATATCAATAGGGTGAAAAATTCCCTCAGCATCAAAAGCTTAGGATTGGGGTTCCGCTCAGATCTTGAGACGCATGATGCCTCGGAGCTTGTTAATAGGATCAGGCGTCTAGCTCAGTATGCAGAGCTGGATTTCGCTGGTATAGTCACTAAAGAAGGCCAAACCCTGTGCAGAATTGGGCCGAATCCCATACCTGATGATACTCCTCAGCCTGCCAATCCTATAACGAGCTTGGCGATCAAACGCGGGGTCGCGGTGTCGGGGACCGTTATTCTAAGCAAGGAGTTTCTCTCTGCTGAGGCCCACGAACTCGCCGATCAAGCCAGAATCCAGTTGCTTCCCACAGCGAGGGCAGCACCAAGGGCCGAGAAGGAAGAAACATCTGGAATGGGACTTGCTGCTGCCATTCCAGTTTTCAAGGGTGATAACCTGCTTGGTGTCTTTTATGGGGGGATTCTTCTAAACCGAAGCCAAAAGATAGTTGACACAGTGAGGGACACAGTATTTCAGCATGAGATATATAAAGGCCGCAATATAGGAACAGCTACCATCTTTTTTAATGACCTTCGTATCTCAACAAACGTCTTCACTCCAGACGGAAAGCGAGCCATTGGAACACGGGTCTCAAAAGAGGTTAAAGAGCATGTCCTCACAAAGGGTAAGAGATGGACAGACCGGGCCTTTGTGGTAAATGATTGGTACATAACAGCATATGAACCAATCGAAGACATTTTTGGTGAAAGGGTGGGAATGCTCTATGTCGGGGTATTGGAGGCAAAGTATGCTGACATCCGTAACAAGGCCCTTTCTGTATTTATACTTATAACGGTGGCGGGAATGGTATTGGCAATAGGGCTGGGATACATCCTGGCAAACAAGATCATGAACCCGGTGCATCAATTGATAAAGGCAAGCCAACAGGTTTCCGAGGGCAGCCTCACGCCGGAGATTGGGCCTATCTCGAAGGACGAAATAGGTGTGTTACAGATTACATTTCGAGATATGATTGAATCTCTCAAAGAACGCGATAGACACAGGAGGGCAGAGGCTGAAAATCGGCTCCTTCAGTCTGAAAAGCAGGCCAGCGTTGGAAGGCTGGCTGCAGGCGTTGCTCATGAAATAAATAACCCGTTAACCGGCATATTAACATTTACCCGTATTCTCCAGCGGAGTAAAGATATAGGAGATAAGAGTCAGTCTCATCTTAAAAAAATAGCCGAGTCAACCGTACGCGTCAGGAAAATTGTCAAGGGTTTGCTGGATTTTTCCAGACAAACCGAGCTCGATCAAGAGCCAACTGATGTAAACAGGCTTATCCGATCCGTAATTTCACCAATGGAAAACCAGGCACTGGTAAAGGGTGTAAGTATAACATTCAATCCAGGGGAAAATTTACCCATGCTCACCCTGGACCGCAGCCAATTCCAAAGTGTGTTAATAAATTTAATTATAAACGCCTTTGATGCTATGGAAAAGGGTGGCACTATTATTATATCTACCGGTATCAGCTTATCCGCAAGCGATACTGATCAAAAGGGTGTTGAGATTACCATTGCTGATACTGGGTGTGGCATACAACATGAGGATTTTGACAAATTATTTGACCCCTTTTTTACTACAAAGGAGGTGGGCAAAGGTACCGGGCTTGGTCTTTCAGTTTCATACGGGATTGTACAGAGACATGGGGGAACAATCAGGGTTCAAAGTGAGATTGATCGTGGGAGCACTTTTACTATCTGGATACCAGTAGACGAGCAGGGTAACTTCGGACCAGTCCCCTAACCCAGGGCGGGCCGAATAACGAATAATCTTTTGACGAATGACCAATGACAAAAAAGGAGCGAACCAAATGGCTCGAAAGATGCTTGTAATAGACGATGATACAACGGTTTTATCATCATGCCTGCGAATATTTGAGGCAGAGGATTTTTATGTTGTTACAACCACAAGTCCAGAAGAGGGACTAAGCCTTGTCCTGGATACATACTTTGATGTGGTTCTATGCGACTGGATGATGCCGGGCCTTGACGGAATGGATGTAATAACAAGGCTTGAAGAGACCTCTCCTGGCTCTGCTGTTGTTATGATAACTGGGTATCCAAGTATTGAAAGGGCGACCGAGGCTATGAAGCGAGGGGCAATGGATTATGTTGCCAAACCATTTACACCTGATGAGATAATCAAGGCAGTTAATGAGGCGATACAGCGGAAAGAGGCTGAAGAGAGTAAGATAATAGAGAGATTTGGAGCCCTTACAAAGACTGGACAGATATCCCTTCCAAGCATTGATGAAAAGATACTACAGGCCCTTTCTGTTGCAATAGATGAGCGCCGGCAAATAGAGGCCGTGCCCTCACTGGAAGCTCTTTCAGAGCCTGAACGTTTACAGGAAATGACCTGTGCTGTAATTGATAAATACAACAGGGATACAAATAACCTAATCGCTATCCTGCAGGCTGTTCATTCGTATGCTGGATACCTTTCATATGAGGCAATCGGCCTGATTGCCAGAGAATTAAATATAAGTGAACATGAAATCTTTGGCACAGCGTCGTTCTATGCCCAATTCAAGTTTGAAAAGCCAGGAAGGCATCTTATAAGAGGATGTACCGGGACTGCATGTTTTGTTGGAGGTGGTGGGGTGATTCTCGAGGCAATAAAATCAAAATTGAATATCGCTCCAGGGCAAACCACTAAAGATGGGATGTTCAGCCTTGAGAGGGTGGCATGTCTTGGATGCTGTGCCTTAGCCCCAGTTGTGACCATTGATGGTGAGGTTTATGGCCAGATGAGTCCAGCAAAGTTATCAAGGACTATAGATAAAGTTTATAGAACCGAATCAAAGGGATAGCCCTTCAGGTTTGTCGGGTTTTTTGAGTTCATTGAGTTTGTTGAGTTCAACACAATAAACACAATATAGGCGAGGAACTATGATGGAATTAGCTGAAAAGAAAGATATAGCCATGGAAACAATGACAATGAATGGAAAAAATGTATTCTTTTCTCCTGGCGAGACAATACTCGATGTTGCCAGGAGATCAGGCATCTATATCCCTACCCTGTGCGCAAGGGCAGATTTGCCGTCTACAGGATCATGCCGTCTATGTATTGTAAAGGTCGAAGGGGTTCGAGGGTATGTAACATCCTGCACAACACCTGCTACACCTAATATGGTTGCTACCACCAATTCAGATGAGATTGAAAAATTAAGAAGGGGAATATTGGAATTAATTCTATCTGAACATCCTTCTGCTTGTTTGGTGTGCCCTATCAGGGAAACATGTGAGCAGTTTAATGCACCCTCTTCAAAGACTGGAAGGGTTACGGGCTGCAATATGTGCCCTAATCGGAATATCTGTGAATTAAGGCAATTAGTTGAATATCTGGGATTAAAAGAGATCAGATATCCATTTTTTTATAAGGATTTTCCCATCGAGAGAGATGATCCATTTATGGACAGAGACTATAATTTATGCATCCTGTGCGGCAGGTGTATTAGGATCTGTGAAGAAAATCTCGGCATAAGTGCCATCTCATTTATCCGAAGAGGTCATTATACAAAGGTTGGGACCTCCTTTGAAAAACTCCATGTGGATGGCAATTGTATGTTTTGTATGCATTGTGTTGATGTCTGTCCAACAGGTGCCCTAACGGTTAGGGGATCCAAGTGGTATGGTTATCCTGACAGCGAAACCCCCACAACATGCATCCTTTGTGAGCAAGGCTGTGAACTTGTCATTGATACCAAGTGGAACAAGGTCATGGGTGCACATCCTGTCAGGGATATGAGTATTGGCAAAAGAGAATACTGTGTTAAGGGCAGGTGTTGTTTGCCTGCACTCTTTAACAACCCTGATCGATTGAAATATCCTGCCATCCGCCGGGACGACGGTAAGATAATCTATACTGATTGGGATAATGCAATAAATCATGTATCTGATATAATATCTCGTTATAGTCCCACCGAAATTGCAGTACTTTCCTCAAGGCATCTTACAGATGAATCCATTTATGCACTGAACGAATTTGCAAGGATATATGCAGAATCAAATATATTTTATTTAGTAGATGATGAGGTTATCTTTCCTAATATAGAAAAATCAGATGAGATATTTAAGGATATCAAGATATTATACGTGGCAGAGGCAAACAGTTTAACAAATGAAACCATAGAGAAATTTGGCGCTCTAGAAAATATTATCATCCAGGACATTTATCTTCCCCCCCTTAGCGCATCAAATAAGGTATGTGCCATTCTTCCTGCCACGGTTTTCACCGAAATGAATGGCACAAAAAGTTGTGCTGAGAACCATAGAAAGCCTGTAACAAAGGCAGCAGAACTACCCGGAAATGCTATTCCGGATTGGCAGATTACCGTTAAAATAGGGAATGCATTACACAATGCAGATTTCAAAATCAAGGATTTCAGGAGCATACAGAACCATATCCAGATGCATCCATGGACTATTGCTGCTGTTCCTATGGTTCCAAAAGACTCTTTAACTTATAGGGGTTTCCCTATTTCTGATTTTGTGCCTGATTTTAAGGTATTTATCGAAGGTCGTTTAAAATCAAAAGGAGAGATCCATTTTTAGCAACTAAGTTGTGAGATTTGTACAGAAAATGGAAAATAAATCCTCTATCTTAAATAGTTTGAATTCAACAGGCAACAGGCTAAAGGTTAAGGGTTTCCCCCTTTCTCCCCGCCTTTAGCCTCATGCCTATTTTTTAGCCCCAGCTTATAAGGGTTAGGAGGTAACCATGTATGAGCTAATAGAAAAATCCGAAATATTTAATGTGCACAAGGTGGTAATTAAGGCGCCTGAGATTGCACATTCCATTAAGCCAGGACAATTTGTTATTGTTATGGGCAATGAGTATAGCGAGAGAATACCAATTACAGTATCTGACTGGAATACTGATACCGGAACAATAACCCTATACGTTGTAGAGCTTGGTATCTCCACCTTAGAGCTGGCCAGGATGAAGACCGGAGATTCTTTATATGCTGTCACTGGTCCGCTGGGTATACCATCTGAAATAAAAAATTATGGTACTGTTGTTTTAGGGGGTGGATGCTACGGAATTGGCGGAATCTATCCAATAGCAAAGGCATGCAGGGAGGCTGGTAATAAGGTTATATCTATAATTGAAGCACGTTATAGTTCTATGTTCTATCATGAAAAGGAGCTTCATGCAGTTAGTGATCAGGTTTTATACGCAACAAGTGACGGCTCTAAAGGTAAAAAAGGCAAGGTTGAAGATGTTATCAGAGAGATGCTTGAAGAGGCGGTCAAAATTGATCAGGCCTTTTTCATGGGATGCACCCAGATGCTTGAAAGATGCTCTGAGGCCACCCGCCCCTATGCTATTCCAACCAAGGTTGCCCTAAATTCCATTATGCTCGATGGTACAGGGATGTGTGGTGCATGCCGGGTTAGTGTTGGGGGAGGGACAAAATTTGCATGTGTTGATGGGCCAGAATTTGATGGACATACGGTTGATTGGAAGGGATTGAATCAGCGCAAGAGTGCATACACAGAACAAGAGACAGTTGTTTATCAGTCTTATTCACATGAATGCATGGCTGAAAGGACTTAATTTCATTTGTTTTATTTGATAACAACCGGACGATCGAACAAATTTAACCAATATAACTGTTAAAGGAAAGCTATGGAAATGGAATTAACAGCCAAAGAACGAATGGCTATTGAGCGGCACGGGATGGCTGAACAGCCACCTGACTTGAGAAATCGTAATTTCGAGGAGGTTCCATACGGCTATACACCAGAGGAGGCAGTAGCTGAGGCACAGCGCTGTTTGAGTTGCAAAAAAATGCCCTGCATCTCCGGCTGCCCGGTTGAGGTCCCTATTCCTGAGTTCATTGCCCTGGTGGCTGAGGAAAAATTTGCCGAGGCAGCTCGGCTAATCAAAACTACAAACGTTCTCCCTGCTGTATGTGGGCGCGTTTGCCCGCAGGAGACTCAATGTGAAGGGGTATGTATAAGGGGAAAGAAAGATAAAACCCAGGCAGTTGCCATAGGGAACCTTGAAAGATTCGTTGCTGATTATGAACGAGAAAACAATCTTATGGAGGTGGCTGAAATAAAGGATAAAAACGGCTTTAAGGTAGCTATCATAGGCTCTGGACCCTCTGGTTTGACTGTTGCTGGAGATTTGATAAAGCTTGGTTATGAGGTCACCATATATGAGGCATTTCACAGAGGGGGAGGTGTATTGGTTTATGGTATTCCAGAATTCAGGATGCCAAAAAGGATTGTCGAAGCGGAAATCAGGGCCTTGGAAGATTTAGGAGTCAAAATCTATTATAACAGCGTGATCGGCAGGCTCTACAAAATTAATAATCTCTTCAATATCATGGGGTTCAATGCAGTATATATTGGGGTAGGAGCTGGGCTTCCAATTTTTTTAGACATACCTGGCAAGAACCTGAATGGGGTATTTTCAGCAAATGAATATCTAACACGCAGCAATCTGATGAAATCCTATCTATTTCCAAAATACAAAACCCCCATGATAATAGGGAAAAAGGTTGCCGTTCTTGGAGGTGGTAATGTGGCCATGGATTCTGCAAGAACCGCTATCCGATTAGGAGCAGAAAAGGTTACTATTGTTTATAGGCGTGCAAAAGAACAGATGCCAGCAAGGGCCGCAGAGGTTCATCATGCAGAGGAGGAAAAGATAGAGTTAAAACTCCTTTCAAGCCCTGTTGAGATCTATGGTAATGAGGAGGGATGGGCTACTGGAATGAAGTGCCAGAGATATGAGCTCGGGGAGCCTGATGAATCAGGCAGACAAAGGCCTGTTCCTATAGATGGTTCCTTCTTTGAATTTGATTGCGACCAGGTTCTTGTAAGCATTGGTGGCCAGGCCAATCCGTTGATTACCTCAACAACCCCTGATATGAAGACAAACAAGTGGGGATACATTGAAGTCGATGATTGGGGCAGGACAAACAGGGAATTTGTCTATGCAGGGGGGGATATTGTTACTGGTGCTGCAACGGTTATCTCTGCTATGGGGGCCGGTCGAAGGGCAGCAAAGGCAATACATGAGGATTTGATGAAAGAAAGTGATGAAACATTACGACCACCTGGCCGTGAAACAGAAGAGGGCAATGAGGAATGAAACAAACGGGAGATAACAGAAAATGACCGAAAAACGAACATTACTTGTCTGTCAGGGAACAGGTTGCGTTTCCGCAGGCGCAACCCGGATACACAGAGAATTTGAACGACAGATTTTAGAACATAAATTAACTGATGTGGAAGTAAAACTAACAGGGTGTCGTGGCTTCTGTCAGATAGGGCCAAGCACTATAGTGGACCCAGGTGATATTCTCTACTGTAGATTGAAACCTGATGATGTAAAAGAGATTGTTGACTCCCATATAATAAATGGTATCCCTGTAAGCAGACTCCATTATCATGATCCCACCACAGGCGAACCCATCCCAAAATGGATAGATATTCCTTTTTACAAAAGACAGCAGAAAATGATTACCGCTCAATGGGGATTCATAAACCCTGAAGATATAGAAGAATATATTGCTATTGGGGGATATAGGGCTGCTCGACAGGCAATTTTGGCCATGACACCTGAAGAAATAATTGAGGAGGTCAAATCCTCTCAATTGCGTGGACGTGGTGGTGCAGGCTTCCTCACTGGTGTCAAATGGAATTTTGCACGGCGCAGTGATGGTGGAGGCGGTGCTATTCAGAAATATGTAATCTGTAATGCAGACGAAGGTGATCCCGGTGCATTCATGGATAGGAGTCTCCTTGAGGCAAATCCGCACAGTATGATAGAAGGGATGATTATTGGGGCATTTGCGATCGGGGCATCCAAGGGATTTATCTATGCCAGAGCGGAATACCCCCTTGCTATTCACAGACTCGAAGTTGCTATTACACAGGCAAGGGAAAAGGGGTTCCTTGGATCTCACATATTTGGTTCCAATTTTGATTTTGATCTCCAGATCAATCAAGGTGCGGGTGCATTTGTCTCCGGAGAGGAAACAGCATTAATGGCATCTATCATGGGAAAACGGGCAAATCCACGCCCGCGTCCCCCTTATCCTGCCTCAGAGGGACTTTGGGGAAAGCCTACAAATATCAACAATGTCAAAACCTGGGCCTATATCCCACTTATAATTAAAAATGGGGGGAAGTGGTTTGCTGACATGGGCTCTGGGCCATCCAAGGGTACAGTTGTTTTTTCTCTTACAGGAAAGATAAATAATTCGGGACTGGTTGAAGTGCCAATGGGTATAAAGCTCGGGGAAATAGTATATGATATCGGTGGTGGAATACCGAATGGAAAGAAATTTAAAGCCGTTCAAACTGGAGGTCCATCAGGAGGATGTCTCCCGGAAAGTTACCTTGATAAAGATGTGACGTATGAGACATTGGATGCTGCTGGATCGATCCTGGGATCAGGAGGCATGATTGTCCTTGATGAAGATGTATGTATGGTGGATATAGCTAAATACTTTATTGACTTTACCCGGGAAGAAAGCTGCGGGAAGTGCTCACCATGCCGCATAGGAACAGAAAAGTTGTTTAACATATTAGAAAAGATTACTAATGGTCAAGGTGAAGAAGAGGATTTAGGGTTACTTGGAGAACTCGGGGAGTTAGTGAAAAATGGTTCTCTTTGTGGATTGGGCCAGACTGCCCCAAATCCTGTTCTTACTACTATTAGATACTTTAGAGACGAATATTTAGCCCATATTGTTGATAAAAAGTGCCCCGCAAAGGTTTGTAAGGCACTTATTGAATACTCCATAGATGAAGCTGAATGTACAGGTTGTTTACTCTGTTTAAGAAGTTGTCCAACAAATGCTGTTACTGAGAGGAAACGTGCCAAAAAGGATATAGAGGTCGAACAATCAGATAAAGAACCAACAAAGGAGGAAGGGGAAAAGAAACGGAAAAAGAAAAAAGCAGATACTATATGTATTATTAACCCTGATACATGTGTAAGATGTGGTATCTGTTTTGCGAATTGCCCTACTGGTGCTGTATTTAAAAGAGATAGACACTTAATCGCTAAACAGTATGCAGTAGGCGGTATGCAGTAGGCAGCAAAGAGGTTTTTGTCCTTACTTCATATTCAATACTACCTACTTTGTAACTTTAGACACTTACATAGGTATTTTAAATGTTTTCCTCAACACGATCCAAGCTTATAGTAAGTTTTTTAGTTGTTTCCTTTCTGGTTGGTGTTGTTTCTCTTTTTATTGGGGGCCAGCTCCTTTACAAATCTGTGCTCAGCGAGGCAACAAACCGCGTTAGCTTAGACCTAAATTCCGCACGTGAGATATACCTTACCCATATCAATAGGGTGAAAAATTCCCTCAGCATCAAAAGCTTAGGATTGGGGTTCCGCTCAGATCTTGAGACGCATGATGCCTCGGAGCTTGTTAATAGGATCAGGCGTCTAGCTCAGTATGCAGAGCTGGATTTCGCTGGTATAGTCACTAAAGAAGGCCAAACCCTGTGCAGAATTGGGCCGAATCCCATACCTGATGATACTCCTCAGCCTGCCAATCCTATAACGAGCTTGGCGATCAAACGCGGGGTCGCGGTGTCGGGGACCGTTATTCTAAGCAAGGAGTTTCTCTCTGCTGAGGCCCACGAACTCGCCGATCAAGCCAGAATCCAGTTGCTTCCCACAGCGAGGGCAGCACCAAGGGCCGAGAAGGAAGAAACATCTGGAATGGGACTTGCTGCTGCCATTCCAGTTTTCAAGGGTGATAACCTGCTTGGTGTCTTTTATGGGGGGATTCTTCTAAACCGAAGCCAAAAGATAGTTGACACAGTGAGGGACACAGTATTTCAGCATGAGATATATAAAGGCCGCAATATAGGAACAGCTACCATCTTTTTTAATGACCTTCGTATCTCAACAAACGTCTTCACTCCAGACGGAAAGCGAGCCATTGGAACACGGGTCTCAAAAGAGGTTAAAGAGCATGTCCTCACAAAGGGTAAGAGATGGACAGACCGGGCCTTTGTGGTAAATGATTGGTACATAACAGCATATGAACCAATCGAAGACATTTTTGGTGAAAGGGTGGGAATGCTCTATGTCGGGGTATTGGAGGCAAAGTATGCTGACATCCGTAACAAGGCCCTTTCTGTATTTATACTTATAACGGTGGCGGGAATGGTATTGGCAATAGGGCTGGGATACATCCTGGCAAACAAGATCATGAACCCGGTGCATCAATTGATAAAGGCAAGCCAACAGGTTTCCGAGGGCAGCCTCACGCCGGAGATTGGGCCTATATCAAAAGACGAAGAAATGCGTATTTTGCAGAATACCTTTAAGGATATGGTTGCATCAATGGGACGCAGGAGGGTAGAGGCAGAAAACCGGCTCCTTCAGTCTGAAAAACAGTCAAGTGTTGGAAGGCTTGCTGCAGGAGTTGCTCATGAAATAAATAACCCGTTAACCGGCGTATTAACATATACTCATATGCTATTGCGACGTAAAGACATAGGGAATGATATTCGCTCAGATCTTCAAACAATAGCCGAGTCCACGGAACGGGTCAGAAAGATTGTGAAGGGTTTGCTTGAATTCTCTCGACAGACAAAGCTTGATCAAGAGCCAACTGACGTAAACATGCTTATCCGATCCGTAATTTCACCAATGGAAAACCAGGCACTGGTAAAAGGTGTAAGTATAAAATTTGATCCAGGGGAGAATTTACCCACGGTTACCCTGGACCGCAGCCAGTTCCAAAGTGTGTTAATAAATTTAATTATAAACGCCCTTGATGCTACTGAACCAGGTGGCAATATCAATATATATACAACTACTGGCTTATCCGCAAGTGATACTGGTCACAAGGGTGTTGAGATTACCATTGCTGATACTGGTTCTGGTATACCACCGGATAATCTTGATAAATTGTTTGACCCTTTTTTTACTACAAAGGAGGTAGGCCAGGGTACCGGACTTGGTCTGTCAGTTTCATACGGAATTGTTCAGAGACACAGGGGAACAATTAGGGTGCAAAGCGAACTCGGCAAAGGTAGTACCTTTTTTATATGGATACCAATAGAGGAGGATTCCTAATACCATGAAAATATTGGTTATAGATGACGAGCCAGTCGTTCTCAATAGCTGTCGGAAGGTGCTTGAGGAAGATGGTTTTGACGTCTATCTTGTCCCAAGTGCAGATGAGGCTTTGAAGGCAATGAAAAAGAAGGTTTTTGATCTTCTGCTCGTAGATGTAAAGATGCCTAAGCACAATGGTATATATCTTATGCAAAAGGTTAAGGAAAAATGGCCTGATGTACCTATTATAGTCATGAGCGGCTATCCTACTTCTGATACTATCACCGATGGCGCTAAAATGGGAGCAGATGCCTTTATTGCCAAACCATTTACGCCTGACGAACTTCTCGAAACAATTCGCCAGGTAATTCAGAAGGAGGAATACCATGGAAAAAAATAAGGCCCTTGTCATTGATGACGAACAGATTGTCTTAGATAGTGTCAGCAAGGTACTGAAAGATGAGAACTACGAGGTCGATGTCTCACTCAGTGGACGTGAGGGATTGAATCAGGCCATACAGAAAGAATACGATATTGTACTCACTGATATCCGTATGCCGGATATTGGAGGCATGAGGGTCCTCAGGGATGTGAAGAGGGCAAAGCCATCCCTTCCTGTTGTTATCATTACCGGCTATGCCTCAGTGAAATCAGCAGTGCAGGCCATGAAACTTGGTGCAGCAGATTATATAGAAAAGCCATTTACCCCTGATCAGCTTCTTAAAGCAGTAGACGCAGCACTTGATATGGCTACTACCAAGCCCCCGGAGGAACAGGCTCTGATTCACAAGGAGGAGATGATTACAATCCTCGAGAGGGCAGCATCTGATAGTGAGTTCATCGCTAAATTGCTCTATGAGGGGGCAGACGCTCTCGAAGA
>Ga0307380_10006330_pt1 | contig 15571 bp, 18 predicted proteins | sample UN3MG_FD_202239 | JGI IMG/M metagenome (GOLD analysis project Ga0307380, IMG submission 202239) | Soil microbial communities from Risofladan, Vaasa, Finland - UN-3 | ecosystem: Environmental > Terrestrial > Soil > Coastal area > Acid sulfate soil | place: Finland: Risofladan, Vaasa | collected...
TTTCCTTGAAAAACGGTTTGGGTTTGGGGGTTAAAATTTAACTCTCAAAAAAAGGGGATTTGAGGGATGGCGCAAACATTATTGTTTGCCTTTTAGCTTCCCAGTTTTACTGCGCATAATCCTTCGTTTCTTTCCGCTTCACGAAATAGTGGTAGCCAACAAGCACCGAAACGGACGATAGCAACACCATGACTCCAAAAGTTAAGCCTTCTGGGATTGCGTCCATGCTGTAGTTTTCGATTCCCCAAGTATTTGGGACGTCTGGGTCGGTGGGCGGCCAAGCTAGAACTCCCGCTTCGGAATTGCTTGCGTCGTAAACGGCTAATCTAAAGTTCCACGTAATACCCATTTGGACGGTCCCTGAATCCTTCGGAATCTGGAATTCCAAAATCCAGTGCGGCGTGCTATTAGTCGGTGAAGCGCTCAACGACTCAGCCCATTCTATCTCAGATTCCCCTAAGCCTATCGGTCCCATCCACTCTCCTACTCCTCCTGTATACCATTTCAGATTGGTGTGTCCTGTAATCTCGAATTTGTAATCACTGGGCTGAGGAGAAGAGCCTCCGCTCTGGTCACCGTCAATACAAAATTGCCAATAGTCGCCAGGATCGTCGGTGGTGTCACTGAAAAATTCTACAATCCATCGTGTGTAAACATAATCACCCATATCCCATGTACTTCTGAAAGCAACATCTGTACCTATCATAGTAATGTCACCGTCGGTCCATTCATCTTCAGAGGTCCACGCCCCATCAATAGTAGGAGTTACTTGAGTAGGGTAAGATATTCTTTCATAGCCTGGTTCAGCTGCCATGGTGGTTCCACCGCTTATCAGCACCAGTAGACTGCAAAGCATTAGTGTGCAGAAAGTTGTTGCGATGATTTTTTTCATTATTAATACCCCCCTGTTTTAATAGTGGTTAGTGGTTTGTTCAGTTTAGCTTAAAAAATTATCCATGTAATAACGTGGGCGAGTTTTTGTGTGATATGAAAGCCTTCACTAATTCGGGTTTGTCTATGTCTGTATTTCTGTTTAGGTGGTTTAGTCGCTTTGCGTAGCCTTTGATTGTTTCTTCTGCGTATCCGTCTTTCTTTAGTTGCCATAGCACGTTAAAAATCTTATTTTGTGACGGGGTTCGGTTGTGGTGGACGGGGCGGGATTTGAACCCGCGGCTTCAGCGATGCCAACGCTGCGATCATTCCAGGCTGATCTACCCGCCCATTGACATTTTAAACCTGACAAGAAAGCTATTAAGCGTTATGGGAAAAAGACAAGCCCACATTTCTGCACATTAACCTTACGTTTAGGGTTATGGAAATAACTGAAACTTAAATAAGAGAAAAACATCCTAAAATGGCTGTAGGGCCGGTCGTCTAGCCTGGTTAGGACATCTGCTTGACGTGCAGAAGGTCGCCGGTTCGAATCCGGTCCGGCCCACCATTCATTCTTATGGAAAATCATTTTACTCTAATACTGAGAAATGTATGTTTGTGGTCTGGCGATGTCTGGTGTCGAAACTTCGAAGGAGCCGAAGGAGAATCAGTTGCATGTGTGCGCATCATGCATGAGCACGGTTGTGCAATCGTTTAGTCATTTTCAGGAGCAGATTGCGCAGCTGAAACGTGAGAAGGATAGTCTTCAGAAGGAGCTGGAGAAGTTTAGAGAAGAGCAGGAAGAGCAGAAACGGGTTTTGGTGGAAGAAATTAGGGCTCTGGAAGAAAAGTTGGCTGCGCTAAATAAAGAGTCGTGATGTTTAGGCAATAATGGGTGACTGTTCCTCTTTTTGATGGACTGGTTAGGTGATGCAAACTCATATCTAGTTGCAGCAGCATACTGTTATGGGGGGAAGTTGAATTGTTGTTTGAATGCCCTGATTGTAATGGAAAAATATCCAGATACTACGCCGAATTGAGGGTTTGTCAGGATTGCAAGAAAATCGTTAACATTGGCGACTTACTTAGGCTTCTCAGAAACTTGGGAGTGACTGAGCAAAACGTTAGACGAATTCAGGATAACTTGGCTTATCCCCGACTGTTTGCAGCCTAACCGCCATCAACTGCAGCCATCACGCTACAATCACTAGACTGCTTTAATGGTAAATATAACAGAGAAGTCTAGTCTCGCACGCACTTCTGTCGGTTTTTGGGCATTACCGTCTGAATCAGAGACCATCAGATATCCGCTATCAATTCCCTGAGAGAATCTGCCTCTTCCTTGAGACCGCCAATCTCTTTTTCCAGCTTCAACGCTTTTCCGTCTGCCTCTAGTTTCAACTTCTTTATTTCGTCATTAAGCTGAATTCTTTCGGTTTCAAGTTTTTCGATCTTTTTCTTCAGTTCGTCAACTGGCAACATCTTTATCAGTTTTATACGGCATCTTTTGACTCAATATATTCTTTATTACGAAACTTGATACATCAAACAGGCGAACAGAAAACAGCAGCAGTCAACACGAGAAACATTGCTAAACCCAAACTATTCCAATGCACGTAACAACCAATAATATCTGGAACACACAACACCACACGTTCAGCATGAAACCAATCAAGTGTCCCTACGAATCCTGCAACAAAGAATTCGAAAATCTAGTCATAGTCACCAACTTTTCATTCATACCCAAAAAAGAAACCTACTACGCTTGCCCCTACTGCTTAACAAAAATTGGAAACACAATAAAAGAATGCGACTGCACACCAGTCAATGCTGAAGAGACAGCATGTAATGAAAACGAGAAACCAGAAGAAAAAAGCATGCAGCCTGAAAACTCTACGATGTCACGAAGAGTCTCATACAGATCCAATGTGCCTCAGGCAGTTACGACGGAAAAACTTGAGACCTTAGAGAAAGAGAGGGCAGATTTGCTTGCGGAACTGGATGAACTGCGGAAGGGCGCAACCCAGAAGATCAGTATCCTAGAGGAGGAAGTGGCTGCCCTCAGGGAAGAAGCAGAAATACTGAAACAATTGACTGAAAGATAATCTGTGAATCTGAGAAGGTTTGCATCCTAACCGCTAACAATGCATTAGCTGTTGAGACACAATCACCCACGTGTTCTTTTAGTTGTTAATAGAACTGTTAGTAATTAACGGAATCTAAATTCGCTGACTGGCGTGTTATCTTTTGGGCACACTGCTTTACAGATTCTTCTGTCCCAAGAAACCTCAGTTCCACTACATTCTGGACAACAATAATTCTTCAACCTTAAGCCCCCCACCAAATACATAAACGCTTAACACTGATAGATTTTACGCAAAAAATCTCCACAAGCCTACAAACTTTACCTCACAGTGCATTGTCACATTCGGCAAGCGGAAACAAAGATTCCAGAATGCACAAGCATACAACTAACATTTGATTGTTTATAGGCAAAAGTCATATTTTCGGTTTCATCAAATATACCTTCGATCAGCTTTGTCGGATATTGACGGCTCGCTCAAATCTCTCAACGAAAAACTGGACTGGATAATCAACCGTCTCAACTATCTAGAAAACATCCTTACGGAGAGCCAGCAGTATCCCGAAGTGGTCAACTTTCTTCAAAGCCTAAAACTGGGAACAGCCCTATACGGAGAACCACTGAAAACCCTCAACCGCTTAGTATCCGCACGCCACCTCATAGAATCCACATCCCAAAAAGACGAAATAAACAAAATATTACTCAACTACATCGCCTTGAAAGGACCCAAAAATATAAGCGAACTCACCCGAGAAATCGGACGCCAACGAGGAAAAGCGTCACGCACAACAATCAGAAACAGACTAAAACAGCTTGTCCAAACAAAAGCACTAGTGAAAGAAGGAACCCGCTACCACCTGTCTTGACCACCTGACTGGATAGAATTATCCAATAAACCTAAACACACTATCCAAACTATACATTATTTGAGGTGAAGAAACATGAGTGAACGTAAACATGATATGCCGAAACCAGAAGAAATCTCTGGTATCCTAGCAGCCGTATCCAAGGAACTTCCAGGACTCGTAAAGGGAATCTTGGATGCCTTCTTCAGTCCCCAAGCCGCAGCAGACATGGGCACAGCCGTTGCAACATTCTACAAGAGCCTCAAAGAAGGAGGCATTCCAGAAGAGCAGGCTCTATTGATGACCAAAGACTATCTTGGCACCCTAACAAGGTGGAGCGAAACCCTGAAAGGAATGAACATAGTCAAGCATGAGGGCTAAGCCATGGGTGCAAAAGCCCTCTTCTTCGACATTCTATATTTTTCCAGACTGGCAGTGCAATCTATGGGCTTGGTTACGCAGACCATCGTGAAGAGGCGAAGAGCAAAATCAACCTTCAAAAAAACCCTGATTCTTCAAGGAATTCCTCCAAAAGTCGCACAAGAAATCGCTCAAGGATACCCTAATCCAGTAAACGCAATTTTCAATCTTGTAAAAAACAGTATAGTTTCCATAAACAAACTTTATCTCTAAACTCCCGATAACAGATGTGACCCAAAATGAGCAAAGAACCGGTAATACAAGTTGATTCACTTGTGAAAAAATATAAAGACGTAACAGCCGTTGATGGCATCTCCTTCACAGTCAACAGAGGCGAAGTCTTCTCTTTCGTAGGACCAAACGGAGCAGGCAAAACCACAACCGTCGAAATACTTGTCTGTTTACGAGATTTAACAGCAGGCAAAGCAACAGTTTTGGGCTTCGACGTTTCCACCAGAAAGGGGCAGCAGCAAATCAGAAAACGGGTCGGTGTTTTGCCTCAGGATTTTAACACCTTTGACCTATTAACGGTTAAAGAAAACCTCAATTATTACAAGAAAATGTATGATAGCGGAAGGGATGTTGACGAGCTTATCAGGCTTGTCGATTTAGAGGATAAAACCAAAACTTTGTACAAGAACCTGTCTGGCGGCTTGAAGAAGAGGTTGGCTATTGCAATAACTTTGGTCAATGACCCTGAAGTTATCTTTCTTGATGAGCCAACAACTGGGTTAGATCCAAAAGCGAGAAGAGACGTTTGGGATCTTATCGAAGGGCTGCGGGATCAAGGAAAAACCATCTTCTTGACAACCCACTACATGGATGAAGCAGAGGTGCTCTCTGACAGGGTGGACATAATCAGTTATGGAAAAATAATCGCTGACGGCACCCCAAGCGAGCTTATCCTAAAGCACGGCGGAAAAACCACCTTAATCGTCGAAGATGGTGGAAAAGAGGCTCATAGTGTTCTCAAAAAAAGGTTTCCAAAAGCAAGACTGGACAACGGCGACGTTTTGCTGCCAATAAACGACAAGTCCGACCTGCCCGAAGCAGTAATGACGTTGAATGGCAACAAAACCAACTTTGCAGAGTTGGTTGTGCGAAGACCAAACTTGGAGGACGTTTTCCTTAATCTCACAGGCAAGAAGATTGTGGATGGTGAACTGAATTGAAGAGAATCGCAGCAATCATGGGCGGCGCCCTTAGGACATGGTTCAGGAGCAAATCCACACTATTCTGGACCCTTGCATTCCCCCTTCTTCTCATGCTTCTCTTCGGAGCAATTTTTAGCGTCAGCAGCGACCCAAGATTCGATTTTTATGTACAGAATCAGGACATCATCGATGGCCAGCCCTCTCCCTTGTCTGAGACGTTTGTTGCTATGCTGAATGAAACGGGCGTTCTGAACATCAAAATGGTTGACCCCGCAGAGAACATAGCAAAATATGTGGACGAGAAGGGCGTTGAAATGTTGCTTCTGATTCCAGAGGGTTTCCAGCAGTCGTGCCTTACCCAGAACGCAAGCGTTATTCTGAAGACAGTCCCGCCGGAGGTTGACACTTCAGCGGCAACAGTAAGAGGAGTAGTTGGACAGATAGTAGAAGTATTCAATACTGTTACAACGGGACAGAACCCGCCACAGGTGGTTACAGTTCAGCAGGAAAGCTTGGTCTCCGAAAATTACAGGTTCATCGATTTCTTTGTTCCAGGATTAATCGGAATGACCCTGATGACCACCGGCATATTCGGGGCGGTTGGATGGAACACCCGAAACAGGGAGCTTGGAATACTCAAGAAATTAGCCACAACTCCCCTCTCAAAGTTAGAGTGGATAATCGGAGTTATCCTCTTTGAACTGGTCATGTGCTCAATCTCAACAGTAGTTATTCTAACCGTTGGAGTTTTGGTTTTCGATTTGAGGGTTCTGCCGAACATCTACTCGATAATCTTGATTGTTGCAGGCGCAATAACCTTCCCGGGAATGGGCATGGTAATCGCAAGATTCGTGAAAGAAACTGATTCCGCTGATGCCGCCGCAAACGCTGTAACGTTTCCGATGATGTTTCTGTCAGGCAGCTTCTTCCCGTTAGAGATGATGCCCAATTTCCTCAGAGAAATCGCAAAGGTTCTGCCTCTAACATATCTGAATAATGGACTAAGAGACTCCATGGTCTACGGGAACGCATCAAGCGCACTATACAACACAGCAATAGTCTTGGTGGTCGGCATAGTCTTCATAATCATAGGCTCCCTCATAACAAACTGGAGAGACGAATAAAACAGCATCATTTCCGCAATTTTTTCCTTCATATTAGGAGCCTAATAATACTTCATTGTTGAAAACAGTACTTTTTCCGGAAAACTGCTGCTACTAGTATCCAAAAATATATCCTTCGTATGATGCTATTCTTTACAGCCTAACGTTTAGAGGAGCCAGCCGAAGAACAGCCGGTATAACCTGTGCTCCAGAACTGTCAGGGGTTTTGCTCTTCCGAAGATGCGGAAATAGTTTTTTCCCATCGCCTCAATCATGTCTCCTATATCGTATCTGGGAAACAGACAGGACGAGATTATGAGCCGCCCCCATTCGCCCCGTTTGAGTTCGTGGAGCATTTTGGTGCCTTTGCCTGTCTCAACCTCAAAATAGTAAGTGTCATAATTCGGAGAAACATACGGCAGGTCATCGAGCTGCTGCGCAAACGCTCCCTCTGTGGCGCTGTACATCTCAACTATCGGAACCTCACCGAAATTTTTCCTGAGAACAGGACCATACTTGAACTGAATCTTTCTCACGCTGGTGCAGACGAGCACCTTAAAGTTCCACAAGTCTTTAGGCGCCTTTCCGTGTCTCCGCTTAACATATCTGGCAAAAGAAAGAATCACAGGCGTTACGCCAATAGCCGCTACCACAGGCTGATTCAGTGCAGACTGGTAAACCAGCTCGAACCGTTTCTCCCAATCAAGTCTGCTGATGCCGGAACCCAGAGCATCTATTTCCTCCTGTCGGGGCAGAAGGCTAACCTGATTAAGCATGGGATTAAGTTTCGCGTAGGTTCCGGAGCTGTATCCGTAAGTGATTTTTTGTCCACCAGAGTCTGTGGTGGTTACTGTTGACGGAAAGTTGAGGTTCAGTATCTTCCCCGCCAGAACATCCATGCTGTTCATTCTGAGAGCATAGTTTGTTATGGCTCGTGCTCCGCACATGAAAATTTGTTCAATATGGGTCTGGGTAACTGGAAGAACTTTGGACTTGCCTGTGGAGCCTCTGGTCATCACCCAACATAATGGGGGCTCAGACAGGATTGCGGAGTGGTTTCCTGCTTTAACTTCTTCAAGGTATGGACGAAGACCAGCGTAGTTTATCTTTGGAAAGTTTGCCCGAAACGTAGAACCATCTTCGACTTCAAGAACTGAGTACTTTTTCCCGTAAAGTGTTTTTGCGTATCCTTCAAGCAGTCTCTTTAGAACCTGTTGCTGAGCCTCGGCGGGATTCTGTAAAGATTCATGCCAAGGATTAACGATCTGCTTCAGGATGTCAACGCCAATCATCGCTAACCCATCGACCAAAACGAGGCAACGGAGCAGTTTCTCTTGTGGAATGATCGCATTGGCATCTAGGGTCTTGGATTCTTTCCCCTAGCCATAACTGCACCTATTGCTACGCCCAGTATCACGATTGCGCCAATTATGATTAAGAAGAATGGAAAGATGGATCGCAGAGTAATAATTCCAGACACTGCAAGATACGAAATAAAGCCGACCAGTATTAGGATGACCCCGCCGATTAACGGGCCTAAAACGCTGAACTCTTGTTTCTCATATTTCTCCTGTTGTTCTCCTTTCTCCATCTTCTCTTCTTTTTCGTTTTTCTCCTGTTTCTCGTGTTTTTCCTGTTTCTCAGCCTTCTCGCTTATGTAACGTTCAGGCGGCCTAGGCGGTCTAGGTCCTCCAGTCGTTAAAGTTTCGCCGCATCGGGGACAAAAAGTCATATCATCCTTGACTTCTGAGCCACACTTATGACAAAATGGCATAAACTTCACCTTTACACAAATTCTAGTATTCTATTATTTTAATGATGAGTATTTAAAACATGCACCTCGATTTTTCATAGAGAAATATTATAAGCTCTTAGCGCAAAAAAGCAATGAGTGAGGTGAATTGTTTGAACGAAAGCAAGGAGACGCCCCGCCATTATCAAGAGGGACTCTTCACCGCAATTTCTGTCGGATTTTTCCTCCTTCTTGTGGGAACTATCTTTGTTATCACCCCTAACGTGTTTGACAGGATTCTGGACTTCTTTAAAGACTTTAAATTGGTTGATGTCCCATTCACGAACGTGGTATTCCCTGCACCAGCGTTTCCGAGAAGCCATTTAGTAGTCTATCAAGCTGCCGAGCAATTTAGCATGACTGTGAGTTTATTCCAAATCCTCATCTTGGCGTTACGATTCGTTATTCCTTCGTCATGGAAAAAAAGATCAGAAACAGTGGGTAACCTTGTTTACTGGGTGGGAGCAACATATCTTATTCAGTCATTCCTCATCGACAGCACACTATGGTTCGTCTTCTGGTCCGCATTATTAATGATCATCGGCGTTTCGCTGATCGCAAGAGCAGTCGTTATGGCTCTTTCGCGAATCTAACTATGTTGCCTAAATGTATGTCTTACAGACAACCTAGGTTTTGACAGAATCTGGGATTTAGACAACTGTAGTATTTGCGATTCGGTCGCTGTATTTTTGGTGAAGGTCTGTTGAAGTTATTAAGCCGCCGACCAAATCCAAGAGCAATAGGACCCCATGGATTTTGCTTATGTTTCGTATGAATGCTTTTTCGAAGCTGGGTCTCCCATCTGTTTTTGTAACAACTTTGAGACCGAGCAATCTCTTCCCGAGGGTGGCACCATACATTGTCTCCGCAATAGTGAAGTAAAGAACGTAGATTAAACCCATGGCGAAGGGAAAACTGAATATGTTAAAGAATGCAGCGGGATTTACAATAAGGATCGGAAATAGTGTGACTAGAAGCAAAATTGCAGTTGCAGCGCCCACTATTATGGAATCTATGATGTAGGCAACAGCTCGCTTTATCCAGTGTTCCTGCAGATTTGGATCCTTTTCAAACTTTGCAATAACCGAACTCGCCGATGTAGCCTCCAGCTTTACAGGAGTCCCACATTTCACACAAAACTGTGAGTCATCAGGCAGTTTTTCTCCGCACTTCGAGCAGTAAATCTTGAACACCACCTTTACGGTAAAAGACTCATTTTGGTTTATTAACCGTTTGCAGTGATTCTCTATTAGCTGCTTATGCCATTGCTGTTTAGGAACAGATAGAAGGTTAAAACGCTAGATTGGGCGAACATCGGGGGCAGCCGCCTGAATACTCAGAGTCTGCACTCACATGCATCTCGGTAGCCAATTCCTTGGTTAACAGCGGACCCACGTACAGAACCTGCTCCTTCTTGCTTCCGTAACGATAAACCGTTATTCCTTTGCACTTCAACTTGTAAGCCAGCAGATACACCTGTCTAACGTCCTCCACTGTAGCATCTGGCGGAAGATTCACCGTCTTAGACACAGCATTATCAACGTACTTCTGGAAAGCCGCCTGTATCCTCACATGCCAATCAGGATTGATATCCAAAGATGTCACGAAAAATCTCCGCACATCCTCAGGAACCTCTTCCATGCTCTGTATGGAACCTGTTTTCGCGACCTCCAGCATCAAGTCCCTGCTGTAAAAACCTCTCTCCTTTGCTATCAACTCGAATGTGGGCTGTATCTCCAGCAACCTTGTGCCCTCCATGACGTTTCGAACAAAAGCCACTGCAAAGATTGGCTCTATTCCCCCGGAGCAACCGGCAATTATGCTTATGGTTCCCGTGGGCGCAACTGTGGTGACTGTAGCGTTACGAATTGTCTTGTAGCCTTTCTTTTCCCAGAGGCTACCCCTAAAGTTGGGGAATGCTCCTCTCTTCTCGCCAGTCTCAACAGATTTCTTCGTAGCCTCGTCGCTGATGAATTTCATTACCTTTTCTGCTAGGGCTAAGGCTTCCTCCGAATCGTAGGGAACACCCAAGAGGATCAGCATGTCTGCGAAGCCCATGACTCCCAAGCCAATTTTTCTGTTAGTCCGAGTGAGTTCGCCGATTTCCGGCACAGGATACTTGTTAACGTCGATCACGTTATCCAAAAAATGAACCGCAATTCTAACGACATGCCTCAGTTTCTCCCAGTCCACTTCTCTGTCCTTGACCAACTTAGCCAAGTTGATGGAGCCCAGATTACATGATTCGAAGGGCAAAAGCGGCTGTTCTCCACACGGGTTTGTGCTCCGAATCTCTCCCACCTGCGGAGTTGGATTATGCCGATTTATCTCATCAATAAAAATTAGACCCGGGTCTCCTGTTCTCCAAGCGTTGGCAACCATCAAATCAAAAACGTGGCGAGCCCGCAGCCTTGTTTCAGCCTTTCCGTTTCGCGGATTCACCAGCTCATACTCAGCATCTTTCTCTACTGCATCCATAAACTCGTCCGTAACCGCGACTGAAATGTTGAAGTTCGTCAAAATTCCCTCTCGGGACTTTGCTTCAATGAACCGTAAGATGTCAGGATGGGTTACATCCAGTATTGCCATGTTGGCTCCTCGTCTTCGTCCTCCCTGCTTGATCACGTTAGTGGCAGCGTCATAGATGGTCATAAAAGAGACTGGACCAGAGGCTACGCCCTTCGTGGAGCCCACTAGGTCGCCTGCAGGCCTCAACTTCGAGAAAGAGAAGCCTGTTCCCCCGCCGGACTGATGAATCATCGCCATATGCTTCAGGGTGGTGAATATTCCATCTATCGAGTCTTCCACGGGCAAGACGAAACAGGCGGAGAGCTGCCCCAGTCTGGTGCCCGCGTTCATGAGAGTCGGAGAGTTAGGCAGAAACAGCCGGTCTGCCATAACTTGGTAAAACGTTTCCTCAGTCCGTTCCACATCAGCTTTCTTATCATAAATAAGGTCTGCTTTGGCTACTGCTTCGGCGACTCTGCGGAACATTTGGCGGGGAGTCTCGATAACTTTGCCTTCCTCGTCTTTCATGAGGTACCTGTTTTTCAGCACCGTTATGGCGTTGACTCCCAGCTTCAAATCGTCTACAACGCCGAAGAATTGTTTGTATTCTCGGATTTCTGTGCGCTTTTGGCGATACAGAATGTATGCTTTGGCTACATCGGCGTAACCGTTTCTGATGAGAACCTCCTCAACTATGTCCTGAATGTTCTCGACGCTGGGAATCATACCTTCAAAACGTTCGTTAAGGAGTCGCACAACATCAATTGTAAGTTCTTTTGCTAGGTCTTCATCATCCCTCTCCACAGCCTTGAATGCCTTAAAAATGGCGTCAGCTATCTTGGTCTCATCAAAGCTAACTAGCCGTCCGTCCCTTTTTTTGATCTTAGAAACTTTAACCAACATTGCCCCCTAGAATTACTGGTGTTCACCTTTACTTTAAGGTATAGAAAAAGCTAACATTAAAGCATGAAACAGCTGTTCTGCTACAGCTAAACCGCTTAGATAGCATCAAAAAATTGGCGGGGTACCCGCTGCAAGTTTAAAGAACAAAAAAAGAAGAAAGGGAGAGGTTTTGGGTTTGTTTCACTTTTATGCGATGTTACCGAGTTCGTCGTTGAGCCACGGATAGAGCTGCCTGAGCTTCTTCATTGCTTCGTCGACTTTCGCTTGTGGGTACTCGTATGGAAGCATCTTGCCGTGGTTGTAGTCATCGTAAGCTTGCATGTCAAAGTGACCGTGACCACACAACAGGAACAGAATGGTCTTCTCTTCGCCTGTTTCTTTGCACTTGACTGCTTCGTCAATTACAGCCTTTATCGCGTGTGCTGGTTCAGGGGCTGGAATTATTCCTTCAGTTTGGGTGAACAGTTTTGCGGCGTCAAATGCTTCAAGCTGATTGTATGCCCGAGATTGAACGATTCCTTCGTCTTTCAGCAGACTGAGAGTCGGAGCCATTCCGTGATACCTTAATCCTCCGGCGTGGATTGGTGCAGGTATGAAAGTGTGACCCACTGTATGCATTTTGACCAACGGTATGATTTTTGCTGTGTCTCCATGATCGTAGGTGTAGTATCCTCTCGTAACTTTAGGACATGCTGAAGACTCAACCGCTATGAACTCTGCTTCCTTCGGGGCTTTGCCTTTAACTTTGTCGTGGTAGAATGGCCAGAAAAGTCCTGAGAAACTGCTTCCTCCACCTATACAGCCGATGATCTGATCGGGATATTCGTCCACCATCGCCAACTGTTTCTGGGTTTCAAGGCCGATAACCGTTTGATGAAGCAGAACATGGTTAACGACGCTTCCTATAGTATATTTCACGTTATCGGTAGTGAGGGCTTCTTCAACTGCTTCGCTGATAGCTATTCCAAGACTGCCCGTGCTGTCTGGGTCAGACTCCAAAACTGCTCTGCCGCTCTTCGTTCTGTTCGTTGGGCTTGGAAAGACTTCGGCTCCCCAAGTTTCCATCATAACTCTTCGGTATGGTTTTTGGTGATAGCTTGCGCTTACCATGTAAACCGTAGCATCAATTCCAAACAACTGAGTGCTGTAGGATAAAGCGGAGCCCCACTGTCCTGCCCCAGTTTCGGTTGTTACTCTTTCTAGTCCCTCTTTTGCAGCGTAATAGGCTTGGGCGACAGCAGTGTTTGTTTTATGGCTTCCTGCAGGGCTAACTCCCTCGTACTTGTAGTAGATTTTTGCTGGAGTCTTCAACGCCTTTTCTAGACCAGTTGCCCTGAAGAGGGGGCTAGGTCTCCAGATTCGGTACGCATCGCGTACTTCTTCGGGTATGTTTATCCACCGTTCCATGCTGTACTCCTGTTTCAGGCACTCAAGTGAAAACAGCGGAGGCGGAAGCTTCACAGGTTCCTTTGTTCCTGGATGTATCATTGGCGGCAATGGCTTTGGTAGGTCTGGCTGAATGTTGTACCACTGTTTAGGTATTTCCTCTTCGTCTAACAATATTTTTCTAGACACCATAAATGATCACTCTCTTTTCGAATTTGAGAATTAACTTTTTTTACCCTGAAGCATTTATATAAGCTTTGCCGAACAACAGTTTACCTTGAGGAAAGCTATACATGTGGAGTCAAATCAAAGAATTCTTCAAAGAGTTACCCGCACAACAACGTGTTGCACAACTCCTGTTTGAACGAGGCTTCCAAGTTAGGGAAGACGGAAAAGTCGTCAGCGGCGGAATAGAAATACCCCACACACAGATTGGAAAAGAAGCGGGTGTTGAACGCCGAGCCGTCGACAGCACTGTTCAAACGATACTCTCAAAGAACGAGCTGAAGAGGGTCTACATGAATCTCACGCAGGTATGCTCGCTGCAGGAGGTCGCTCGCGAGTTCAACCTGAGCGTAATTGTTTTTGTTCCTAAAGACGCTAGCCAGACAGGCATCATAGCCGACGTCACGAAGATAGTGTCAGAGAATGGACTCAGTATAAGGCAGGCTCTGGCAGAGGACCCGAGCATAAGTGCACACCCCAAATTAACCCTGATTCTCGAGGGCGATATTCCCTCAGAACTAATCAGCAAGATAAGAAAACTAAAAGGAACCAGAAGCATCACAGTGTACTAACCGATTCAGTGCCAACGTAGATTCTGATGGCAGAGTACATGATCCACAAAACAACAAGTTTTGACACCGTTTCCGGAACAGCAATGCCAATGTTGAATATGTTCAAAACGTAAAGCATCCACGAGAGCATAACAATCAGAAATGTGGCGAGGACAAAAGCTGACCTTTTCTCTACAGTATACACGATAGAGGTAACGCTCAGCATCACAAAATGGGGCACAGCCACCGCATAATGGAGAGAACCGTACACTTCATTGAATGCAGCCAGCAACTGAACCAAAAAAGCTGAAACCAACAAACAGACGCTACTATATTTGGCGTGCTTTTTGAAAACAGTTGCCGCGTAGATCATCAGAAGAAAACCTGCCAGCAACAACCCAAGGTTGAATATGGAGGCGGCGCTGCTGTTAACTGCGTTTCCAAGATCGCTTAAGGCGTTGGTTTCCCAACTGAACCATGGCGAAAGAGCAAGTGACGCTGCGATGGACAAGTAAACCAGTAAGGGTCCAAAAACGCCGAACAACGCATAGACCCTCTCTTCCATGCTCAGTCACTCCGATGAGAAGTAACTTTCTAGGCGCTTATAACAAAATTGCCATTAGGTGTAGCTGCGGAACTTTACTTCCTCTGCAGAGCCATCTTCGATTATTTGCCGCTCCAGTTCTTCCAGCTTGCATTTGCATCTTGAAACGTCGGCGACAACAACCCATTCAGCCGATTTTCCTCTCCGTAGAGTCCTAGATTCACTAGACAACAGATCAACGCCCTGAGTTGCTAGGATGCTTGCCGCTTTTGCGAGGGCACCCGGGGTATCCGAGAAGGCGATGCTTAATTCAACCAGTTTTGCTTCCGGGTCAGCGAAGGGAGCTATCCGAAGCTCTTTTTTGTCTAAATCAGCTATCAGCATGACGTACATTCCTTCTGAGAGCTTCACGGCTTCGCGAATGGATGAGGGCATTGTGATTCTTCCTCGCGAGTCTACTCGAACTATCTCTGTCATTCGCATCTTCTTTGGTCTCCACTATTTCTTCCGGAAACCTTTATATAAGATGTGCGGAATATGGGTTTCAACCCACAAATTACCCACGGAGGACAAAAACGATGAACAGGAGGAATAACCTTCACACGACTACACACCCCAAAAGGAACACGAGACGTTCTGCCTAACGAAATCAAACAATACCGCTACATCGAAGACCAACTAAGAAAAAATTTTGAATTATGGAACTACAGCGAGGTTCGCTCCCCCACAATCGAATTCGTCGAAACCCTATCCACAGGCGTAGGATCAGAACTGGTCGACGCCATGTTCAAGTTCCAAGACTTCGACGGAAAGCTTTTGGCACTACGAGCAGAAATGACGGCGCCTGTCGCCAGAATCGTGACGACCAGAATGCAATCCGCGCCAGAACCGATTCGCCTATTTTACATCAACAACGTTTTCAGGTACAGCCAATCTTACCTCAAGAGAGAAAGAGAGTTCTGCCAAGCCGGAGTTGAACTTGTAGGCTGCAACACATCTGAAGCTGACGGAGAAATACTGGCTCTGCTCATATCTTCTCTCAAAAAAGTTGGCTTGAATGAAGTAAGAATTGATTTGGGTCACGCCAGCCTCCTCAAGGACCTATTGGACGCAGCAGGATTAGATGAGCAACAAAGGCTCTCTGTTCAGGGTCTCCTAGCGTGCCGAGACTCCGTGGGACTAAA
>Ga0307380_10006331_pt1 | contig 15570 bp, 7 predicted proteins | sample UN3MG_FD_202239 | JGI IMG/M metagenome (GOLD analysis project Ga0307380, IMG submission 202239) | Soil microbial communities from Risofladan, Vaasa, Finland - UN-3 | ecosystem: Environmental > Terrestrial > Soil > Coastal area > Acid sulfate soil | place: Finland: Risofladan, Vaasa | collected...
CCGACCTGGAAGTACACGAAGATTCCGACCGGCCGCCGCTGGTCCCGCGATGCATCCTCTTCTGGCGTTCCAGCACGCACTTCCTCGGCGGCCTGGGGATCATCGTGTTGTTCGTGGCGATCCTGGGACAGGGTTCGGCCGGCAAGGCGTTGATGCGGGCGGAGATGCCCGGCCCCGGACAAGCGTCGCCTCAAACCCGCATGCAACATACGGCCTGGGTCTTGTTCCTGCTCTACGCGGGACTGAACGCAGCTTTGACGCTGCTGCTGTTGATCGAGGGCCTCAGCCCCTTCGACGCGCTGTGCCACGCCTTCGGCACGATGGCCACCGGGGGTTTCAGCACCTACAACGACAGCGTCGGCCACTTCGGCCCGACCGTGCAGATGACGATCGTCCTGTTCATGCTCCTGGCCGGCACGAACTTCATGCTGATGTATTGGGTGGCGATCCTGCGGCCGAAACGCATGCTGGCCGACGTCGAATGGCGGGCTTACATCGGCGTGATCCTGGTGGTCACCGTGTTGGTGGTCGCCATCGGGCTGTACTGCGGCGACTTCGGGTCCTTCAGCGGCATGTCGGCCACGGCAGCACAGAAGGAAGCGGCTCTCGAAGAAGCGGACGACAAGAACGAGGGCGGCGGGCCGCCCGTGGCGACGGCCGTCCGCCACGGCCTGTTCCAGGTCGTCTCGATCATGACGACCACCGGTTTCTGCACCGACAACTTCGACCTCTGGAACAGCTTCGGCCGGGGCGTGCTGCTGATCTTGATGTTCGTGGGTGGATGCGCCGGCAGCACGGGCGGAGGGCTGAAGGTGATTCGCCATATCCTCTTCTTCAAGATCCTCCGGCTGGAGGTCGAACACGCCTTCCGCCCCAGCGTGGTCCGCCCCTTGCGCCTGGCCGGCAAACCGGTCGAAGACCAGGAACTCCGCCGCAACATCCTGGTCTACTTCGGGCTGATCCTGGCCATCTTCGTGCTCAGTTGGCTGTTCACGATCACCTTCGAGCCCGACGACACGTGGACCCGCGAAGGGCACCAGGTCGAACACAAGCTGATCGACGCCGCCGGTTGCGTGGCCGCCACCTTGAACAACATCGGCCCGGGCTTGGGCGTGATCGGCGCCACGAAGAGCTATACGCACTTTCGCTGGTACACCAAGATCCTCTTCATCTGGCTGATGATGATCGGCCGGCTGGAGATCTTCGTGATCCTGGTGATCTTCATCCCCAGGTTCTGGCGGACGCAATAGGGGCGACTACGGCCGGGCGAACACCCACGCGATCACCTCTTCCGCGCGCATGGCCCGATCCCAGGCGTTGTGGCCGCCCTGCTTGAACTGCGTGTAGCGGATCTTGCCGTCGGCCGACATGGAAACGGTCTTCTCGTCGTCGTCGTGAACCGTCGGTGATTCGCCCCGGACCTTCATCAGCGCCTGGAACATCTCCTGCGATCCGCGCACCGGCACGGTGTTGTCGTCGGCACTGTGGAAGATCCAGATCTTCATGTCCTTGATCCGCGCGGCCTTGTCGGGATCGCCGCCGCCGCAGATCGGAATGGCCGACGCGAACTTCTCCGGATAGCGAGCGATCACGTCCCACGTGCCGTACCCGCCCATCGACGCGCCCAGGACGTGCAGGCTGCCGGCGTCGATCGGGTGTTGCCGAAGAACCACGTCCAGCAGTTCCATGAGCACGGCGACCGACGGGGCCGGCGTTTCGGGCTGGACGTGCGAGCCGGTGCCGGCCCCGCGCGGCGAGACCCAGTTCTCGCCCTGGATAGCCACCGGCCGCAGCACGAAACAGGGGTGCTGCCGTTGATGGGCCTCTTGATAGAACGCGTCGGTCGGCATGTTGGGCCCGCCCACCCCGTTCGCTTTCAGCCCGCCGTGCAGCCAGAGGACCAGCGGATATTTCCGGCCGGGCTCGACCTCGGCCGGGCTGAACAGGTAGAAGTGGATCGTATCGCCCGTGCTGCCGACGAACGGTTGCCGGTCCGTCCACCCGGCGTGGGATGTGGACGACGTGCCCAGGGCGAGAGCGAAGCAGGCGATCAGCAACAGAAGGGTAAAGAGCGTGTGTTTGGTCGAACGCATGGGAAACTCCTTTCGGTCGGCTTGTACGGATGATACCATGGTTTGTACGGATGATACCATGGTGCATGACGAACGTCGGTTTTTCAAGACGTTTAGCGGGCGGGCTTGCCCGCCGTTGTGGGGATGGCGTTTCTCTACCGAAGCAACGGCGGGCAAGCCCGCCCGCTAAACGCCCCAACTTGCAAAGGAGATGCCATGACCAGACTGAGCTTGATCGGTTTACTCGCGGCCGTGATCGGCGACGTTGCCGTGGCTGAGGATGAAGCGGCTTCGACGGTCTGCCCGTTGCCGCACGGGAAATGGGAGGTGATCGCCGAACTGAGCGACGAGTTCCGGGCCGATCGTTTGGACGACGAAAAATGGCATCCGAACAATCCGACCTGGAAGGGACGACAGCCCGGCTTCTTCTCGAAGGACAACGTGACGGTCGGCGACGGCCAACTGCACTTGAGGGCCAAGGCCGAGAATCTCCCCGATCTGCCCGAGGGATACCACACGTTCACCACGGCGGCGGTGAAGAGCAAGGCCAAGGTGCTTTACGGCTACTTCGAGATCAAGTGCCGGCCGATGGACTCGCGGGCGTCCAGCGCGTTCTGGTTCTACGCCCAGGAGCCGGACCGGTGGACGGAGATCGACGTGTTCGAGATCGGCGGCGGGGCACCGAAGCACGAGAGGGCGGTGCATATGAACGCCCACGTGTTTCGGACTCCCGAGGACGGCAACAACCACTGGAACAAAGGCAGCACGTGGGAAGCCCCGTTTCGGCTGGCCGACGGCTTTCACACGTACGGCCTGGAGTGGAACAAGGACGAGTTGAAGTACTACGTCGACGGCAAGGTCGTTCGCAGCATGCAGAACACGCATTGGCATCAGCCGCTGCACATGAACTTCGACAGCGAAACGATGCCCGACTGGTTCGGCCTGCCCGAGGTGGAGAACCTGCCGTCGACGTTCAGCATCGAGTACGTGCGTTCCTGGCGCTCCCCATAAAGCCGCGACCGCTGGTCGCGCCCTAAAAAGCCGCGACCGCGGGTCGCGCCCATGCCGTCCGGGTCGCGCCCATGCGGTCCGGCGGTAATTTGGCCGTGCGGCCCCTTGAAAAACATTGCCCGACAACGACTTGCGGCATAACGGCGTAATGCCGATTCTCCGGGCCACGGCGTGACAACCGGGGGGAGCTGTCCGAAAACCCCTTGTCTGGCCGGGAGCATGCGGTATAATTTCCGGAGTTCGTCTGGCGTGCTGCGCCGGTTTGGGAGTTACTCTTGGCCCCTTTTTCGCGAAAAGGAGATCCTATGAGCTACGTCGACAACTACCGGAACCCGATGGGTGTGTTTGCGGCCCAGGCCGCCGCGGGCGAGCGAACCGACTTCATCACCAAGACCTACCTGCACCTGGCCGGCGCGATCGGTCTGTTCGTCATCCTCGAAGCCGTGTTGCTGAGCCTGCCCGGGATCGAGATTCTGGTGGGCACAATGTTAGGCGGACGGTTTAGCTGGCTGATTGTGATAGGGTTGTTCATGGTCGTCAGCTACGTTGCCGAAAGCTGGGCCCGATCTGCCGTCAGCCCGGGTATGCAGTATGCGGGCCTCGGACTGTACGTGGCTGCCGAGGCGATCATTTTTGTGCCGCTGCTCTACATCGCCAAAACGGTTTATCCCGGTGCTATCACCTCGGCCGCGGTTGCGACCCTTGCCCTGTTCGGGGCCCTGACGGCCGCCGTCTTCATAACCCGAAAGGATTTCTCTTTCCTGCGAGGCATACTGTTCTTCGGCATGCTCGCGGCGATGGGGCTGATCCTGGTTTCGGTTCTTTTCAACTTCGCGTTGGGAGCCATCTTCATTTACGCGGTGATCGCGTTGGCCTGCGGCTACATCCTCTATCATACGTCGAACGTGCTGCACCATTACCGAATCGGCCAGCACGTCGCTGCGTCGCTGGCCCTGTTCGCTTCGGTGGCCCTGTTGTTCTGGTATATCCTACTGTTGTTCATGTCGCGGGATTGACGGCGGGGTCGCCTCCTGTTCCATTTCTGACTGGTTCCATTTCAGACTGGGCGTGACCGCGCTTCGCTAAGTGCTTGCGCTAGAATAACTTGTCCGCTTTTTTGGCGAGGGTGGCACGCCCTGAGGAACGAAGGGCGTGGTTTGGCAGGTTTTCCACGCCCTTCGTTCCTCAGGGCGTGCCACCCCATTGAACAAGTTGTTCTTGCGCGGCCGCTAACTCCCCAGCGGCGGCTCGGCGGCGGCAAGAGTTGCGTAGCATGTAGCCGCCACACGCGTGTCGTCGTCACGCGACAAGAACAGCCCTCGCACTCGGGCACGAAGGAGCACGCCCTTCTCTATAGATTCCGTGAACAGGCGGTGACGCACGTGGACCGTCCCGCCGTCCTCTCCGCTGCCGGTGAGTTCGGCGCGGCGGAAATCGGCCGGGTGGACCATCTCGGCGTAACTCAGATCGGTGCCCACGAGGCGGAACAGCAGACAGGGGGAACCGTCGGCCGGCTCAACGGTCGAGACCCGGCCGGGCGAAAGGGGCAACGTCTGGTACTCGCCCGACGTCACGTCCCGCAGATGCAGCGTCTCTTCCGCCGCCAGCCGGCTTCGCGCGGACAACTCGGGACACCCATCCAAGAGGTGCGTCTGCACCGAGACGACCAGTTCCACGCCGATAAGAAACTCTTCGGTCGGATTGGCCCTGAGCACTCGCCATGACGCATCGACCCGCAGCGGCCGATTCGGCGCCTCCTCGTACGCGGCAACCAACTGCGAACCGCGAACGTGGGCTTCCGGCAAGAGCACTTCTTCGGCGGCCGTAAGCCGATCGGTGGCGATTCCCAAGAGCCGGGTCTCGGCCAGCGTGTCCGAGCCGAGGTGAATCTCACTCAGCCCTTCCTGCGGCCGACCCAGATCGACCATCGCCGAAAGGCGGCCGAACTGCAGCCAGGCCGTACACCGTTTCCGCTTGGTGTCGTTTTCCAACCGCCAGACCGATCCGTCCATCAGTGGTCTCGCTTCGGTTTGCCCGTCAATAGAAAAACCCCGCCGCTCGCAATGCAAGCGAAACGGCGGGGCCGGAACAGAGAAGAGGCCGAACCGAGTATGAATGCTCCGTTATGATAACCGAAGAATCGCAAAAGCCAAGTCACGCAGGAAGGTAATGGGCATATTCCGCATCAATACCGGAACACTTCCTTCCCTCTACCCTTTGATGATACCAACTTCTCCCGACATGTCCAGTGTCGAACCGGCAAAAACATGGGTTCATCGAGGATTTTTCTGCGGTTAACACTCAAGAGGGGTTTTGACGAGTTGCAGCCAACCCGCGAGCCCTTATAATGGGGAGCGTATCTCCTGAAGATCCGACTACAAGGAACGTAATGTCTGAATACACAAAGATTTGCGAACAGGCGGTCCGTGCCGGGGGGGCCGAGGTGCTGGATTGGATCGAGCGATTCGACGTTCGAGAAAAGGGCCCGGCCGACCTGGTGACCCAGGCCGATCTGGCTTCCCAGGAGACGATTCGCCGAACCGTTCTCGAGGCATTTCCTCAACACAGCCTGTTGGGAGAGGAAGACGAGGGGACGAAACGTCCCGCCGATCGCACCGAATATCGATGGATCGCCGATCCCCTGGACGGCACCACGAACTACGTGCACCGGGTGCCGCATTTCTGCGTTTCGCTGGCGTTGGAGCGCAGCGGCGAGTTGCTCACCGGCGCGGTCTTCGACCCGATGCGCGACGAATGTTTCACGGCGACCGCCGGCGAAGGGGCCTTCCTGAACGGCCGGCCGATCCACGCGAGCAACGTGATCGATCTGGGCAACACCTTGGCGGCCGTGGGTTTTCCGCCGCGCTGCCGCCGGGATTCGCTCGATCTGCTGGTTTTCCTCGAAGCGATGACCGTCTGCCAGGCGATCCGCCGCACCGGCTCCAGCGCGCTGAATCTCTGCTATTTGGCCGCCGGACGGTTCGACGTGTACTGGTCGTTCTCCACCAAGATCTGGGACATGGCCGCCGGCGCGTTGATCGTTCGCGAGGCGGGCGGGATCGTCACCGGGACCGACGGCGGCTCGTTGGTGCTCGACACGGGCCATTTCCTGGCGGCCGCCAACGAGCCGTTGCACGCTCAACTTCGGGCGATGGTGGCTCGGGCCCGAAAGAGTTCGCCCGAAGGGTCGAGTTGATACTCGTCCCCCCCGCACAATCGGGAATATGGACAAACGGTTGCGTGAAAGTCGTGAGTCCTGAACCCTGTGCATTTCGGATTTCGGTCGCTGTCGCAGGCCAGCCGGAAGTGTCATTCGACTCCTCCTCCCTGGGGGTGACACGGTCGAGATTATCGGGTTTTATGCTTTATTCTGCCTCGTCGTCCAGCTAAACTGGAAATATTGCTTTTCTGGCTCTTTCCCTTCTGAGCCGTACGAGCGTTAAAATGGGTGCGCCTGCTAAGGTCTACCGGCGGGTCGGCTGGAGATAAGGCTTTGTCCAGGAACATGCTGCTGTCAGCGGCGGGGGCTATTCTCCCCTTGCTCTTGTGGTCCTGTCTGGCTTGCGGCCAGAACGGTGGCGCCCCCGGTTCGTCCCCAAGTGGAACCGCGTCTGCGCCCGACCCTTCGGAGTCCGGTACGCCGCGGATCGAAGAATCCCCGCTGGTGATCAAGTACGTCCGAGACAAGGCCGGCAAGCTCGTGCCCTTCTTCAATCTGACGTACGAGGAAATCGAGGAGCTGCTGGACATCAAGCACGGGATCGCCCAGCGGAGCCAGCCACCGAGCTACAACGTCCAGCGGGTATCGGCAACAGGTAAGGCCGAGGCGAAGCACGTGGAGCTGACGGTCGTGGTCGAGGTACTCCTGCGGCGCAACGACTGGGTTCGCGTGCCTTTGCGCTTCGACGGGGCCATTCTGCGAGAACCGGCCGAATACGGGGGAACCGACGAAGGTTTCGTGGAATTGGGAGAGGACGGCGAGGGATACGTGGGGTGGATTCGCGGCGAGATGGAGAAAGCCCACTCGTTGACGCTGAAGCTGCTGATGCCGCTGGCCGGCACCGCCGAGCAACCGCGGCTGCGACTGCTGATGCCCAAGGCCGCCGTTTCGGAACTGACCGTGGAAGTGCCGATGGACGACGCCGTGGGCCAGGTCTTGGAACCTGCCGTGCTGGAACCGCCCTCGAGAGGCAATGGAAAGACGACGTTCACGGTCCACGGACGCGGCGGTGATCTGGAATTGAACTGGCACAAGCCCGACGATATGCCCGCCGAAACGCCTTCGGTGCTGGAAGCCGAGGCGACGGTTCTGGTCCGCATCGACAACCGCAGCGTCGATACCGAGGCGACCCTTTCGGTCCGCGGCTTTGGCGCTCCGTTCGATTGGTTCCCGGTCCGTCTGCCGCCGGGCGCCCGACTGGTCGAGGGAAACTACACCGGGTACAGCGTCACGCCGCCGGCAAGGGAGAAGGATCAGGTCGAGGTCCGGTTGGAGGAGAAGACGAACGGTCCGATCGCCATCCGCCTCTTGACGACGCGGCCCTGCAATCCGGCCGACCCGGGCGAGTGGTTCGAGTTGGCCGGTTTCGAGGTAGTCGACGCGGTGCGGCAATCCGGACAGGTTGCCATTGCGGCGGTCGGCCAGTGGGAGGTCCAGTGGCGCGGCACGCAAGGGATGCGGCAGATCGAGATCGATCAACTCGTCGACACGCTGCGCCACGAAGACGTGGTTGCGGGGTTCGAGTTCTTTGCGCCCGGGGCCTCGCTGTCGGCCCAACGGGTGCCTCGCGTGTCGCGTATCAGCGTCGAACCGGTGTACGTGCTGATGATCGGTCCGGAAGAAATCCAGCTCGAGGCGACGCTGCCGTACACGGTCTGGGGCGCGAAGGCCTCCGAGTTGGAGTGTCTCTTGCCGGACTGGGAGTTGGATGCGGTGGGGCCGCCGAACCTGGTGAACGACGATCGGGTGAAGCTGATCGATAAGGGGTTGTATTCGATCCCGCTGCTGGAGCCCTCGACGGGTCAGATAGAATTGCGAGTGGTCGCGCATCTTCCGATCCCCCCCGGCACCAAATCGCTGGCCGTCGGGCTGCCCGAACCGCGGGTCGATTCGCCGGGTCCGGCGACCGTGGCGGTGGTGCCCGAGGACAACGTGGAAGTGATTCCCAACCCGAATATGTCGGGGCTGACGCGTCAGCAGATTCCCCCGCGAGTCACACTGCCGAACCGGCAACAGGATGCGTTGTTCTATCGCGCCGGCGAGGCCGGAGCGAAGTTCGAAGCCGGTTTCCGCGTTTTGCCGCAGAGCATTTCGGCCCGGGTGGAGAGCCAGTTGGACCTGGAAGCGCGGAGCGTGGAGCAGAGGCTGATCTACACGGTCCAGCACGTACGGACCGACCATTTCATCGTCGAGGTGCCGCGGAGCCTTGCCGAGCCGGACGCGTTGCAGTTTTTCTACGAAGAGAAGACGCTTCCGGTCGTTCCGGTGCCCGGCGAGGAAGACCCTAAGGACCTTTCCCTGCCGGTACGGCGGTTGATTTCGCTGCCGGGAGCCCTGATCGGTCCGTGCAAGCTGACCGTCCGTTATCCGATGCCGCCGGCCGCCTCGTTATCCGACCGAATCTCCGTTCCCCTGGTCATGCCCGTGGCAGAACAGTTTGCCGCCAGCGAACTCTACGTGAAGGCTCCTGCGGAGATCCGGGTCGAGCCGCCGGGAAGTCCCTGGAGGGTGTCACAGACCGGTTCGCCGGCGGACAAATCGCCGAACGGGCTGCAACTGACCGCCGAGGAGCGTACCGAGGTCGTCGAACTGGCGACCCAACCGGCGGAACAGGAAAGCGAAGGGACGGAGACGACGGTCGTCGAGCGGGCTTGGGTGCGAACCTGGCTGACTCACGACGCCCGGCAAGACCGGGCCGTGTTCTCCTTCACCAGCGACCGGACGGAACTGGCGGTCATCCTGCCGGCCGGTGCGGCGGTGGACCAGACCCAGGTGTTGTTGGACGACAAGGTCGTCTTGGAGAAGAAGATCGACGACGGCCGACTCCTCATCCCGTTGTTTCAGGACGGCGAGCATCATCGATACCGCCTGGAATTGCGGACGCATTTCCTTCGCACACGGCAGCCTGCCGGGCGATTGTCGCTCGATATCCCGCGGCTGGATAACGGCGTTTGGGTTCGCCACATGTATTGGCAACTCGTCCTGCCGAAAGACGAGCACGTGGTCACCGTTCCCGAAGGCTTTACGCACGAGTTCGCCTGGTGTTGGACCGACTATTGTTGGAGCCGCAAGCCGCTTCTGGAACACGCGGACCTGGAAGACTGGGTCGGCGCCCCGCACGAGCAGAACGTCCCCAACCAGGTCAACAGCTACCTGTTCAGTTCGACGGGCAGAGTCGAGGTGTGCCGGTTGCGCACGGCCACGCGGACGTGGATCGTGCTGCTGGTGGCCAGCGCCGTGTTGGGGATCGGTCTGTTGCTGATTTACTATCCCAGAAGCCGCCATCCGGCCACCCTGTTGGGCGCGGGCGTCGTGTTGCTCGGCGTGGGCGTAGTCTACCCGGAACCGACGCTTCTGCTTTCGCAAGCGGCCAGTCTGGGATTGGCCTTGGCGTTGGTGGCGGGCTTGTTGCAGCGCAGCGTGGCCCGGCGGCGGCGCGGCACGGTGCTGGCCGAGCCGCCCAGTTCGGTGCTGGAGCGCGGTTCGACGCAGGCCCGCTATGTACTGCCGGCCGTCGGCGATCAGGCGTCGACGGTCAACGCGCCGGCCCTCGAGCCGCCGGCCCTCGAGCCGCCGGCCCATCCGGATACGAACTCATGAACCGTCGCCTGCTGGTCGCCGTGTGGATTGCCTGGATGTTGCCGGGCGCTTGGCCGCACACGGGCCGATGCGCCGAGGGGGGCGGATCGGCGGCGGAGGCGGAACCGGCCGGCGTGGTTCGGTTTCGTCGGGTTTATGCCCCCGCCGACCAACTCCAGGATTGGCCCTTGGGCAACGTCCAGTACATGCCGGTGGAACCGGCCGACTTCGAGCGTCTGGTGCAGACTTCCCAGACCACGGCCGCCCGCACTTCCGTGGCCGCCCGTGCGGTGACGGCCCAATACCGGGGACGCATGGACGGGGCGGAGTTGATTACCGGGCAGGCGACCGTGGACGTCGAACTCTCGGACGGTGCTGCGACACTATTGCCGTTGGGGCCCTGTGGCCTGGCCATCAGCAACGCGCGGTGGAGCGGCGGCGAGAGCACTCCGGGCGGACCGGATGAAGGCCGACAGAGCCCTGCCTCGCTCGGCGCCGGATACGACGGAGAGTTGGCCGTACTGGTCGAGAAGTCGGGCCGCTTGGAGTTCGACTGGTCGCTGGCGGGCCGGCGCGACGCGGCCGGCGCGGTCACCTTCCGGTTCGAAGCGCCTTCCTGTCCGGCCAGCCGGCTGATTCTGGACTTGCCGGAGGAGATGACGCTTTCGGCCGATAACGGAGTGGTGGCTGAAGCAGGTTCGGCCGGCGAGGGTTTCCGCCGCTGGCAAGTCGAGTTGGGAGGGCGCCCATGCTGCCGGCTGCGAACAAGCCCGGCCGAGGCAAAGGTTCCGGGCCCGCGCGCGGCCACGGTGTGGGAGTCGGCGGCGTATCGTTTTTCGCTTCGCGGCTTGGACGTATCGACCGATCTGAACTTCGTGGCCCACGATCAACCGCTGCACCAGGTCACCTTGGCGTTGGATCCCGGATTGCGGCTGGTGGGGGCCGAGTACGGCGATACGCCGGTTCGCTGGACGGCCACGCCGGCCGATGGAGATCCACAAGCGCGGGTGACGATCGCGTTGCCCGACGCAATCGAGGGCACCGGACGGGTGCTGCGGCTGAGGGCGTTGGCACCGCTGGTGCTCGATCGGCTTGCGAAGCTTCCGCGAATTCACCCGCAAGGGCTCTTCTGGCAAGAAGGCCGCGCGACGTTGCTGGTGCCGGCTCCTCTGTTGATTCGGCAACTCGTACCGGTCGGCTGCCGGCAAAGGGGAATCCCGCTGCTGGCGGGGGAATCGGCCGAGTTTCAATACTTTCGCCAAGACGCCTCGATCGAGATCCTGATTTCCCGGCATCGCGCTTCGGTGCAGTTGGCCAGCGGCACGTCCATCGACATGCGGGCCGGACAAATCACGGCGGAAGTTCAAGCCGTTTACACCGTGCAGGACGGCGACGAGTTCGTGCTGGAGGCGGAAGTCGGCCGCCGCTGGCTGATCGATTCGGTCGAGACGCTTCCCCCACCGAGCCTGATCGACCAATGGACCCTGGAAAAGACCCAGGGAGGAAAACAGAAGCTGGTGGTCCGTTTGGCCAAAGCCCTTTCGCCCACGCAGTCGGTACGGCTGGTGATTGCCGCCCGACGGCTCCAATCCTCATTGGACGGCGATATCGTGCCGCTTCGATTCCTTGCTCCGGCGGACTGCGAAGACATGGAGGTGAAACACCTGGTGGCGGTCCGTGCCATGGGTTCCTACCGACTGAAACTCGTCGGCGACGAGCATTTGCGACGGATCAACCCCCGCAGCCTGGACGCCGCCGAAATGAAACTCTTCACCGAACCGCCGCGAGATCTGCTGTTCGAGGGCAACGACGAACCGACCGCTTTGCAGATCGAACTGGAGCGTCAGGAACCGCTCTACTCGGGTGAACTGCGGGTCGAGGCCACCGTGGGCGACCAACGGCTGGCGGAACGCTACGTCGTCGATTGCCGTCCGCAATCGGCTCGGGTGGACCGCGTGGTGGTGCGGTTCTCGCACTCCCGCGATACGGAGTTGCGCTGGGCGTTGGGGGCTGAAGACGACCGCCAGTTGGATGCCAGGCGCCTGTCGCTCGACGAACTGACCGACGCCGCCTTGGACCCCGACCGCGAAACGTGGGAGTTGACGCTTCGCCGTCCCCGAAGCGAGCCCTTCAAGATCATCGCCACGCGAGAAGTCGGGCTCGGGGAGGACGAACCGATCAGCCTGGCCTCGTTACCCGACGCGGTCGCCCAGCGGGGGAAGCTGGTGATTCTTTCCCGCGGATCGCAGTCGGTGCGCATTGCGAACCGAGGGCTGACATCGATCCCGGCCGAAACGGTGGTGCCGGGCCGATACCGGACCGTCTGCGCCACGTACCGATACGATCCCGACGCGAGAGCAACCACCGAGGGCGAGCCGGCGGTGAGCGTCTCGGTTTCAGGCAAAACGGCCACGCCGCCGGCCTGGATCTGGGATGCCCGCCTCGATTCGCGCTACGAGGCCGACGGGACGGGTCGCCATCTGGCGACCTATCGGCTGGAATGCTGCCGGCCCGGTGCGCTGCAACTGAGCTTGCCGCCCCCGACCAGGCCTGAAGACGTGCGGGGCGTGTGGGTGGACGGAGACCGTGCGGCTTGGCGAAAGACCGGCGGCGACGGGCTTCCGGCCCTGGCCGTCGATCTTCCGGACGAAGAGAGGTTCCCTACCGTTTCGATCGACTTCACGACGCCGGCCGTGGGGCTGGGAGTGGTCGGCTCGCTGCAGCCACCGCTGCCGGAAACCAATCTGCCGATCCTCAGACAATGGTGGACCGTATGGCTTCCCGCGGGTTACGAGGCGTGCTACCCGGACGCGCAATGGCAGATCTGCCCGGCACCGCCGTCGAGTTGGCGGCAGCGGTTGTTCGGTCCCTTGGGGCGGACTTCCGAGACGGCCTTCGATCCGCTGGCCCCGGACGATTGGACCCATATGCTCCCGGAAGGCGTCTTCCGTAACGATGTCCGTCAAGACCCGGCCCGAGCCGACGCCGAACAGTTCTTGCAGGCGCTCGGACGCGAGGCCACCGACAAGGCAGCCACACAGAGCGGCGGCTTGAACTGGGGGGACTTGCTCGCCGCCGAGTCGCTCAACTCGCCGCCATCGACGCTGCTGATCGACCGACATGCCACCTCGCGGGCGGCGCTGACGCCGCAGACCCCGGTCCGGCCGGGTGATGACGAGAATCCTGCGGCGCTCGGGGCTCGTCTGCTGCAGGGGGCCGGTCTCTCGTTGCTGATCCACACCAACGCCGTCTTGCTCACCAGCCACACCGACGCGGCGCTGTTGCACGCCTGCTTGGAACCGTTGGGACACCGCGTCTTGTGGCGCGTCTTGCCGGGGCCGTTGGCCGACCGATTGACCCAAGCCGCCGCCGGGTCCGCCGACGATGATCCCACGAGCGTGCTCGTTCCGGTCGGCGTCTGGAAAAGCCTGCCGGCCGAGCCGAACACGTTTTGGATCCGGGGAAACCCCGCCGGCCGACAACCGTCCGACGCTCACGGGTGGAAGGCCTACCGGCTGGCTATCGCCGACGTCGACGCGGCGCCCCCATTGAGAATCGTTCACCGCCCGACCGTCCGTTTGCTGGGCTCGGTGACTTTCCTGCTGGTGGTCGGTCTGGGCTGGTGGAAGGCCCGGAATCGTCCCGTGTTGTTGACGTCGCTGGCCGGTGGGTTCGGCCTGGCCGCGTTGTTGCTTCCCGAGGCCTGCGTTCCCATCGTCGGCGGTGCGGTGCTGGGATGCGTCTTCTGTCTGGCGTATCGGCTGGTCCGTCTTCGCAACCGGCCCCGGACACCCGCTACGGCAAAGAACGGCAGGCGCAACCCCGCGACGACCGTCTCGGCGGCAAGACCCTTGAGCATGATCGTCGCGGTGTTGGCGAGCATGGGCGCGCTGAGCGCGGTTGCCCGGGGGCAGCCGACCGAAGCGAAGTCGCCCCAAACCGTTCCCCCGGTGTACCGCGTTTTCATTCCCGTGGACGAGCAGGAACAGCCGTCCGGAGGCAAGTATCAGGTTCCGCTGGAGTTCTACAATCTGCTGCGACGTCGGGCGGCTGCGGCGGCCGAGCAACCGCAAGCGTGGTTGATCGTCGCCGCCACGTATCGCGGCGTGCTTTCCAAGCCCACGGCCTCCGAACCGTTGACCGTCGATGAGCTGAAGGCGATCTTCGACCTGCAGGTGTTCGGCCCGGCGGCGCGTGTCCGCCTTCCGATGCAGACCAACCTGTTACCCGATGGGGCGTTGCTCGACGGTCAGGTGATTCGACCGGAATTCGAGGCGGACGGCAAGACCCTGGTCTTCGACGTGCCGCAAGGGGGACAATATCGTCTGGAGCTGTCGTTGCAGCCGACGATGCGTGCTGCAGACGCGCCGACGGGGTTCGATCTGGACATCCCGCGTGCGGCCACGTCGCGTTTGGAGTTGACCTTGCCGTCTGCCGCACCGTCCATCGAGGTACCTACCGCAGTCGGCGCGATCCGTCATCAAGACGATCCCCGCCGGTTGGTCGCCGAGTTGGGCCCGACCGATCGACTTTCGGTCAACTGGTCCCGCGGCACGGGGGCCGCAGGCTCCGGTCCGGCCGTGGACGTCGAAGAGCTGCTTTGGCTGAAGGTGCAACCGGCTTCGGTCGTGGTCGAGGCCAGGTTGAAGCTGAAGATCATCGAGGGGCCGATTCGCCAACTGCGACTGGCCACGGATTCCCGATTGCGGCTTCTGCCGATCGGCGGCGACGCCCCGCCGACCGTCGAGACCCGCACCGTGCCGGGACAACCCCAGACGATCACGCTGAAATGGCCCGAGCCCGTTTCCGACCAGGCGGTCGTCGACGCAACGTTTCTGCTGCGGCAGACCTCGGGCGTGGGCAATCTGCAACTGCCGCGGCTGGAGGTGCTGGACGCGAGGTCGACCCGCCGGTGGCTGGCCGTCTCGGTCGGTCCGGAGCTTCAGTACCGGGAGCCGCCGGCCGGCCGGTTCGAGGCGGTGGCCGTACCCGACTTCCAAAGCGCCTGGGGAGCGGCCGAATCGGAGCCCCGGTTCGCGCTGCGGCTCGATTCCAACGATACCGACTGGAGCATATCGACCTATCCCTGCGAGACCGTGACCACGGCCGATCAGGAGTTGACGCTGAGTTTCGACCGCGACGGGGCCGACGTGTATTTCGACGCGGAGTTGGAAACCACCGGCGGATACAACTTCCGGTATCGGCTTTCGTGGCAAGGTCCGATCCCTTTGCAGGTGAAGCAGGCCTCGCTGACGGCCGACAACGTGCAACACGTTGCGCGCTGGACGCAAGACGACCAGGGGGTCACCCTCTTTCTCGCGGGTCCGGTCGACGGCCGGCAGAAACTGTCGTTGCGGGGCCGCTTGCCGATTCGCGGGAAGAGAAAAACGACGCTGCCCGTCATGCGGATCGAAGGTAGCCAACTCCAATCCTCGGCGGTCCGGCTGTTCCGCCGCCCGTCGGTTCTGGTCGCCGTCGATGGAGTCAATGGATCGTTCGAGACGGAAGACGCCGCAACCGGTGGAAATGATCCGCAGTGGGGACGCCCGGTCGCGCAATTCCCCGACACCGAGAAACAGCCCGCGAAGGCCACGCTGACGCTCGAGCCGAACCGTCCGGTAGTCGAGGCGGTCGAGGTGCTCCGACTCCATCACGACGGCCGATCTTGGGTCGCCGAGTTGCAGGGAC
>Ga0307380_10006334_pt1 | contig 15566 bp, 12 predicted proteins | sample UN3MG_FD_202239 | JGI IMG/M metagenome (GOLD analysis project Ga0307380, IMG submission 202239) | Soil microbial communities from Risofladan, Vaasa, Finland - UN-3 | ecosystem: Environmental > Terrestrial > Soil > Coastal area > Acid sulfate soil | place: Finland: Risofladan, Vaasa | collected...
GGGCTGGTCCGCCCACGAACTCGCGACCCTGCCCTACGCGCGGTTCTTCAACCCCGACATGGCCGACATCTCCGCCGACGCGCACCGAGCTGTGGCCAACAGCCCGATGGCCGAAGCGTTGTTCCCGCCGATGGCCGACGCCATCGGCAACATTCCCGACGCCGAGGTGCAGAACGGTTTCACCATCACCTCCGACGGCGCCATGCACGTGAACATCCTCACCGAGATGCCCGGCGTGACACCGGCGATGATCGACTGGTGGTTCGGCTGGCACAGCGACAGCCCAGAGCGCTACAAACTCTGGCATCCGAAGGCACACGTTCACGCTCAGTGGGCGGCGCTGCCGCCCAAAGGCACATCCGGCCGAGCGCGCTACGTCGGCTACACCTCCGAAGTCGACGAATACCTAGGCAGCGCGATGATCCGCGGCGCCATCCAGTTCCGCCGGCCTGAGGAGCTGGGTCTGGTGGACGCCGCCGTGGCCGCCGGCGTCGACGCCACCGCTGTGTGTGCCCGTCTCGGTCTGGTCGACCTCCCCGTCGATCTCGGCTATCTCGCGCACCATATCGCGGCCGTGCCCGGCGGCAGCGTGATGCGGTCACGCTTCTGGATGGGTGGACCCAACCTGGCGGCGCGCACGACCTCGTTGCGCGCGGCGGTACCCATCGCCAAACGCGTTGTCGGACTGAGCGAACTCGATGCCCGCGCGTTGCTGGTGCACTGCTCACAGGAGATGACTCACCTGGCCACCTTCCTGCCCGCGCTCTACGAACAGGAGTCTTGACATGGCGATCGACCCACGCGGTGCCGACCTGAAGCGATTGCTCGTCGAAGACGACGGCGGCCCCTTCGTGATGCTGAATCTGTTGCGGTTCGCCGAGGGCAAACGCGAGCAGTATGACGAGTACGTTCGGCGGGCTGGTGAGTTCGTCACCCGCTATGGCGGCGAATCCGTCTACTACGGCGAGGGATCCACGGCGTTGGTCGCCGAGGCGGGTCAGGAATGGGACGCGGTCGTGCTGGTGCGCTATCCCAGCCGCGCGGCATTCAGCCGGATGGTGGCCGACCCCGAGTATCACCTCATCTCCCACCTCCGCACCGGGGCACTCACCGAAGCCGTGCTGCAGGCGACCACCCCTCGGGAGCCCTAGGCGACCTACGGGACGGCAGAGAAGAACAAAAACGTCGCCATCAGCACCAGATGGACCAGGCCCTGTAGCGCCAGCGCGCGGCCCTGGGCCAGGGTCAGCACCGAGACGACCACCGAGACTGCCAGGAGCACGATCTGCATCGGCTCCAACCCGAGCGTGAGCGGCCCAGGTAACCAGATCATCGCAACGGCGATCGTCGGAATCGTCAGACCGATCGACGCCATGGCCGATCCGTACGCCAGATTGAGGCTGGTTTGCACATGATCGCGGTTGGCGTTCCTGACCGCCGAGATGCTTTCGGGGGCCAGCACCACCAGGGCGATCACCACACCCACCACGGCGTAGGGCAGTCCCAGTGCCCTGACAGCACCCTCGACGCTCGGCGATAACAGTTTCGCCAACCCAACGACGGACACCAGTGCCACCACCAGCAGGACGAGACTGAAGGTGGCCTCGCGCGTCGATGGCGGATCGGCATGGCCGTCGCCGTCCAGATCCAGCACACCGGTGACGTGACCGTGCCGATCAGAGGAGACCGGCACGAAGAAGTCCCGGTGCCGGACAGTCTGGGTGAACACGAACCCGCAGTACAGGACCAGTGACGCCACCGCCGTGAACGCAAGTTGCGATGTCGAGTACTCCAGACCGACGGCGGTCACCGTGAACCCGGGCAGCACCAGGCACACCCCGGCCAACGTGATCACGGTCGCCAGTGCCGACCCGGAACCGGAGGCGTTGAACGAGACCAGACGGTGGCGCAACGCGCCGACCAACAGGCTCAGTCCGACGATGCCGTTGAGGGTGATCATCACGGCGGCAAAGACGGTATCGCGAGCGTAGGTAGCGGCACCCGGCCCGCCACCGACCATCAGCATCACGATCAGGCCGACCTCAATCACCGTCACCGCAACGGCCAACACCAACGACCCGCCCGGTTCCCCGACCCGGTGGGCGACCACCTCCGCGTGGTGCACCGCCGCGAGTACCGCGCCAACGAGCAACACCCCGATAAGGGCCAGCATCAGCGGGCCCTCGTGTCGGGACCAGGTTGCCACCAGCACCACCAGTGCCGCCACCGGAACGACGACCGTCCACTGCAAAGGCCCGCGCCGCGCCGTCTGGTCCATGGCTCAGATCCGCTTAGCTCAGGTGTCGCACAGGGGGCTACGAACCCGGGGCGGCCGGAGTGGATGGCGTCGCCGCCGCAGAATTCGCCTCCGCCGGTGTCAGGTACTCGTATCCCGGAGGCGGAGGGCCATCCAGAGGGTAGTAGCCCGGAGGGAGGGCCGGGCCGCTCACCGGCGGCCCGGCGTCGGCGGGCGCATCCGGGGATTCCGAACCCGGCAGGTTGATCGAGACATATCCGGGTGGCAGTGGCGGCACCGGCGCCGAGATGGGTCGCTGCGCGCCGCCGGGCCGCGCCGTCTCGTCCGGGGCGAGGGTGGGGTTCTGGACCTGCTGCCAGAGGTCTTTGAGGGTGCCGAAGATGCCCCCGCCGGAAGCGCCAGCACCGTAGGACTGATCCTGAATCTCCGGCACGTAGGGCACGAAGGGATCGCGCGGCGGCAGGGCGGCCGCCTCCCCGGGCACCGGATCCACGAGCGCCGGGTCCACGAGCGCCGGGTCCACGAGCGCCGGGTCCACGAGCGCCGGGTCCACGAGCGCCGGGTCCACCGGTGCCGAACTTGATGGCACCGACGCCGGATAAGTCGGGACCGGTGCCGAGGGGTCTGCCGGCTCGGCCGAGACGAGTCCGGCCCCGGCCAATGCCGCGCTTGCGGCGGCCAGTCCGACGAGGGCCGGTAGGACTGCGCGCAGACGGTGGGTCACCGGCTGATCGTCGCACACCGTCGCAACCTGCGCCTATTACTCAGTCAGGGCCGTAGCGCACCTGCCAGCGATCCGATAGTGTTTCTCTCAGATAAAATTCAGCAAATTTTCAGCAGAGCGGGGGCACCGTGGGCACCAGCAATCTCGTCGGTCGGGTCGGTGGTTTGGCGGTTGCCCTCGGCGTGGGTGCTGCCGCCTTCAGCGCGTCCGCGGTCGCCTGGGCCGATACTCCCGCGGCAGGTCCGGACACCACCTCAGCAGGGGCTGATGCGGATTCGGGTACTCCAGCCGCCGCACCACGGCGAAGTGCCACCCCGGCCAGAGTCGTCGGCGGCACTACGGCCCGATCGGCCGCCCAACAAAACGGCACTACGCCCCGGTCGGCCGCCCAACAAAACGGCACTACGCCGCCGTCATCGACCGCCGCAACCCCGTCAGGCCCGCGGGCGGCATTGACCAGCCTGTCGCGCACCGCGGCCCGGGCGTCGGTTGCCTCGCCGGCGGCGCTCCCCGCCGATCGAACGGATTCAGCACCGGCTGCGCGGGCCGCACCGGTAACGGAGATGGTGAGCGCATCGGCCGCTATCCCCGGCGATCCGCCCGCAGAAGGATCGCCGGCGGTTCCGGTCGGTTCACCGTTGGAATGGACCGGGTTGGCGGTCGGCCGCCGCGGTGCCGCAGCGGCGATACCGGCAGCCGCGGTCCCGTCCGCGGCGGCCACCCTGCCACTGGTCCTGGGCCCCAGCGGTGTGCCGATTCCGACGCAGCGCTACGTCGACACCGTCATGGACTGGTACGTGCTACCCAACAGCCCGGGGGGCGTCACCACACCGCAGGTCGTCTTCACTCCGGAGGGGCTCTATCCGATCACGGGTGTGAAGAGCCTCCCGTTGAACACCTCGGTGGATCAGGGCATGAAGATCCTGTCGGACATCCTGGATCCGCTGCCCGGTGGCACACCGACAACGGTTTTCGGTTATTCCCAAAGCGCGATTATCGGCTCGCTCCTGCAGATGGGATACATCTCGCCGACCTCGCCGTACACAGACCCCTCACCCGCTATCCCCGAGCAGCTGACCGACTCGATCAGTTTCGTGTTCGTGGGTAACGAGATGAACCCCAACGGCGGATTCCTCTCGCGGTTCCCGGACCTTTTGCTCCCGAGCCTGGGCATCCCTTTCTATGGGGCAACTCCCGAGGATGCCTACCCCACAACGAATTACGCCCGCGAGTATGACGGCTTCGCCGACTTCCCTCGGTATCCGCTGAACATCCTGTCGGTTCTGAATGCGGGGCTGGGGATCGTCTACGTCCACACCAAGTACGCCCCCGCGTCGAACTGCCAAACCTTCTGCCTGACCCAGCAGGAAGTGATGGACGCAGTGGAGTTGCCGAGTACCTCGGCTTCTCAAAAGTACTACTTCATACCCACCGAGAATCTGCCTCTGCTCGAGCCGCTGCGGGTGATCCCGCTGATCGGCAATCCGATCGCCGATCTGATTCAACCGGTGCTGAAGGTGCTGGTGAATCTCGGCTACGGCGATCCGGCGCACGGGTTCACCACGGCGCACCAACCCGATGCCAACGTGCAGGTGTCGTTCGGGCTTTTCCCCGAAGTCAGCCCTCTTGAGGTGCTCACCCAGTTGGTGGCCGGGGTGCAGCAGGGCATCACCGACTTCTTCGCCGCTCTCGGTCCCGACGGCTCGCTCGCCCGTGAGATCTCCGCGATCTCGCTTCCGGCACTGTCGTTCTCCCCACCGACGGCCGAAGCCCTCATCCCGGCGATCCAGCACGCGGTGTCCGCGATCACTAACCGGATCTCCTTCTCCGTCGCCGGTCTCTATGCGGCACTGTTGCCGACTGCGGACATCATCAACGCCATCGTGATCTCGCTGCCGGGCTACAGCGTCAACCTGGCTCTCGACGGCGTGCAGCAGATCCTGCGCGGCGATCTGATCGGAGGCCTGGTCAACGCGATTGGCCTTCCGATCGCGGCCAACGTGGGACTGGTCACCACGGCCAGCTTGATCGGGGTATTGGTATGGCTACAGGCGGCGGTAGCGGTTCTGTTGCCGAACTACGTGATCGGCACCTGACGGCTTTACCGCCGGTGGAAGGCTCCGTGCGTCCGGATGACAGGGGTGCGCGACCGTCCGGATTGGCTGGTTTCGGTCCGGGACTAATAGCATCGATACCGCGATGACCTATCACGACCTGCAAGTAAGCTCGGCCGCGCCAGGGCCCGCGGCAAAGCGCCTGGCGGCCGAAGCTCTCCGCCGAAGGACATTCGCGGTAATCAGTCACCCCGACGCCGGTAAGTCGACACTTACCGAGGCGCTGGCACTGCATGCTCGCGTGATCACCGAGGCGGGGGCCATTCACGGCAAGGCCGGCCGGCGCGCGACGGTTTCGGACTGGATGGAGATGGAACAGGCACGGGGCATCTCGATCACCTCCACGGCGTTGCAATTCCCCTACCTTTCCCCCGACGGGCAGGACTGCGTCATCAACCTGCTCGATACCCCGGGGCACGCCGACTTCTCCGAAGACACCTACCGGGTACTGAGTGCCGTCGATTGCGCGGTCATGCTGATCGACGCGGCCAAAGGCCTCGAACCCCAAACCCTCAAGCTGTTTCAGGTATGCCGCCACCGCGGCATTCCGATCCTGACCGTGATCAACAAATGGGATCGCCCGGGCCGCGAGGCCCTGGAACTCCTCGATGAGATCCAGAAACGCATCGGACTTAGACCCACGCCATTGACCTGGCCGGTCGGGATCGCCGGCGACTTCAAGGGGGTACTGGATCGTCGCACCGGCAACTTCATCCGGTTCACCCGCACCGCGGGCGGTGCCACCGCGGCGCCCGAGGAGCACATTGCGCCCGAGCGCGCCGAGGATGCCGCCGGTACCGATTGGACCAACGCGGTCGAAGAATGCGAGCTGTTGTCCGCCGACGGCAGCGACCACGATCCCGCGGCCTTCCTGCGGGGCGAGACGACACCGGTGCTGTTCACCTCGGCGGCGCTGAACTTCGGGGTCAACCAGTTGCTGGATACGCTGGTCCGACTCGCTCCCCCGCCGAGTGGACAACTCGACGTCGACGGCAATCTGCGAGCGGTCGATGCGGCGTTCAGCGCGTTCGTCTTCAAGGTCCAGGCCGGTATGGACTCAGCCCACCGTGATCGCATCGCCTACGCGCGGGTCTGCTCAGGCACCTTTGAACGGGGCGAGGTCCTTACCCACGGAGCAACCGGCAAGCCCTTCGTCACCAAGTACGCGCAGTCGGTGTTCGGCCAGCAGCGCACAACGCTGGACAGCGCATGGCCCGGAGACGTGATCGGCCTGGCCAATGCCGCGGCGCTTCGACCGGGAGACACACTATTTCGCGATGTTCCGGTCCGATTTCCACCCATTCCCAGCTTCTCCCCCGAGCATTTCGCTGTCGCCCGGGGAACCGACCCGAGTAAGCACAAGCAGTTCCGGCGCGGCATCACACAACTCGAGCAGGAAGGAGTGGTGCAGGTGTTGCGATCAGACCGGCGCGGCGACCAGGCGCCGGTGTTCGCCGCAGTGGGCCCGATGCAGTTCGAGGTCGCGAGCCACCGGATGGCGACGGAGTTCAACTCGCCGATCACGCTGGAGTCCCTTCCCTTCACCGTCGCCCGGGCCGTCGATCCCGAGGATGCCCCGTTCGTCGCCACACAGGTCTCGGTGGAGGTGTTCACCCGAACAGACGGCGTCATGCTCGCACTGTTCAGCACGAAGTGGCGACTGCAGGGATTCCAGACCGACAATCCCGACGTACGGCTGCACTCACTGGTGGCCGCGGGCGACTGACGCCACCACCGCCGACGCTAACGTTCCTTCACCCGGCCGTGGTCGACCACCCAGTACCGATCCAGTCGGACGTTCTGCAACATTCGGCGATCGTGGGTAACCAGCAGCAGAGCGCCGTCGTACGTCTCGAGTGCCTGCTCGAGTTGCTCGATGGCGGCGAGATCGAGGTGGTTCGTCGGCTCATCGAGAACGAGCACATTCGTGCCGCCCGCCTGTAACAGGGCAAGGCCGGCGCGGGTTCGCTCACCGGGCGATAACTCGTCGACCGCGCGTTCCACATGGTCTGCGCGCAACCCGAACTTCGCCAGAAGGGTACGCACATCGGCGGTCGACCATGACGGCACCCGTTGCTCAAAACGGTCGACGAGTCTGCCCGGACCGGAGAACTCGGCGCGAACCTGATCGATCTCGCCGATGGCGACGTTGGCACCCTGGCTCGCCCGACCCTCATCGGGCTGTTGACGGCCGAGAAGCAGTCGCAGCAGTGTCGACTTACCCGCGCCATTAGGACCGGTGATACCGATCCGCTCGCCGGCATCAACCTGAATCGACACCGGTCCGAGGACAAAATCCCCTTGCCGCACAACGGCATTAGCCAGAGTCGCGACCACCGAACTTGATCGGGGCGCAGATCCGATGGTGAACTCCAGTGTCCATTCCTTACGGGGTTCGTCAACTTCTTGGAGGCGGGCGATACGGCTCTCCATCTGGCGAACCTTCTGGGCCTGCTTCTCGCTGGACTCGGTGGCCGCGCGGCGCCGGATCTTGTCGTTGTCCGGAGACTTGCGCATCGCATTGCGGACACCCTGACTGGACCACTCCCGCTGGGTGCGTGCGCGGGCCACCAGATCGGATTTCTTGTCGGCGAACTCGTCGTACTGTTCTCGGCGGTGACGGCGGGCGACCTCACGCTCCTCCAAAAAGCTGTCGTATCCGCCGCCGAAGACGGTGGTGGTGTTTTGGGCCAGATCCAGTTCCAGAACCCGCGTCACACTGCGGGCGAGGAACTCGCGGTCATGACTCACCAGCACGACGCCACCGCGAAGATCGCGGACGAAGTCCTCCAGTCGTTGCAGTCCGTCGAGGTCGAGATCGTTGGTCGGCTCATCAAGGAGAACGATGTCGAAGCGCGACAGCATCAGTGCCGCCAATCCGACCCGCGCCGCCTGTCCGCCCGACAATGCGGTCGTTGTCGTCGATGTCGGGCTCACCGCGCCGCTGTGCAGACCCAGATCCGCCAGCACCGCGGGAATTCGGTCGTCGAGGTCAGCTGCGCCGGTGGCGAGCCAATGCTCCAATGCCACGGCGTAGGCGTCGGCCGGATCCGCGTCTGTTGGACCCTGGGCTGGGTCCGCTAACGCCGAGGCCGCGGCATCCATGGCACGAGTCGCCGCGGTGCACCCGGTGCGCCGCGCGATGTAGCCGGCGACGGTCTCCCCGGGCACCCGTTGATGCTCCTGCGGCAGCCACCCGACGAAGGCGTCGGCGGGTGCCGCGCTGACCGTGCCCTCCAGTGGCTCGACGTCACCGGCCAGGATCCGTAGCAGGGTGCTCTTACCGGCGCCGTTGGCGCCGACGACCCCGATGACATCACCCGGCGCCACCGTCAGGTCCACACCCTCAAACAGGGTGCGGTGGGCGAATCCGCCGGCCACGCCTTTGGCGACGAGCGTTGCGGTCATCGATCCATCGTCGCACCCGCGCCGCTGCCGCCGGGCTTCCTTACAGTACAAACCATGGCCTTCACCCATGTAGTGACTTTTAAGTGGCTCGATGACGACTTCGCCGACGGTGAGATCGCTGATGCTCTGCGCGGACTTGTCTCCGGTTTCGACGGCGTCCACAACTACCTGTGCGGATCCGATGTCGGATTCACCCCGTCGGCCTACGACTTCGCGGTGGTGGGTACGTTCGACGATCGCGAGTCCTTCCTCGCCTACCGCGATCACCCCGAACATCAGCGGATCCTCGCCGAGATGATCGCTCCGAATCTTCAATCCCGCCACGTCGTTCAACTGGAACACTGACGCGGTTAGGGTGGCGGGGTCCGGCTTCAGCGAATGAGCCGACGGAACAGTTGGGCGAATGCATGACCGCAGCATCAGAGGCACCGGATCTCGAATCCCGGGTCGGCCACCACTATCAGATGGACGGCACCTATCTGGTCGGCCGCGAGAAGATCCGTGAGTATGCCCGCGCCGTGCAGGACTACCACCCGGCGCACTGGGATGTCGACGCAGCCAGGAAGCTCGGTTACCCGGAGTTGGTCGCACCACTGACCTTCACCTCTACCCCGGGCATGTCCTGCAATCGACGGATGTTCGAGTCGGTGGTCGTCGGTTATGACACCTACGTACAAACTGAAGAAGTCTTCGAGCAGCACCGGCCCATCGTGGCCGGCGACGAATTGCATATCGACGTCGAGTTGACGGCGGTGCGCCGGATTGCCGGTCGGGATCTGATCACGGTGACCAACACGTTCACCGACGCTGCCGGGGAACGGGTGCACACCCTGCACACGACCGTGGTCGGCGTCACCTCCGAGGACATTAATCCGGCGGTCAAGGCGGCCGTGCAGAAAATGATGATGCACGACATGGACATCATGGCCGTTGGCGAGGGCGCCTACACCAAGACGGTCCGCGCCGGCAGCCAGGGCAGGATCGCCGACGATGCGTCCCGGAGCCCCGGGACGGCGAACTTCGAGGACGTCACCGTCGGCGATGAGTTGGGGGTCCATCACACCCGGCTGTCCCGGGGCGATCTGGTGAACTACGCCGGTGTGGCCGGCGACGCCAACCCGATCCACTGGGATGAGGACATCGCCAAACTGGCCGGCCTGCCCGACGTCATCGCCCACGGGATGCTCACCATGGGCCTGGGTGCGGGCTTCGTCTCCGCCTGGACCGGCGATCCCGGTGCGGTCACCCGCTACGCCGTTCGACTGTCCGCTCCCGCGGTCGTGTCGTCCAACGACGGCGCGGACATCGAGTTCAGCGGCCGGGTCAAGGCATTGGACCCGGCAACCCGAACCGGTGTCGTCCTCGTCGCGGCGAAATCCGACGGGCGCAAGATCTTCGGCCTGGCGACGTTGGACGTTCGCTTCCGCTGACTAACCGGTTCGGGAGCCGCCGCAGACCCGGTGCAGCGCCCACGCCGCCGGGATCGTGATCAGCATGGTCAACCCGTAAAGGCCCGACAATGAGCCGGTAAAGAGCGGCCAGCGCAGCACCACGCCCATCACCAACGCCATGACCAGCACGTGCAGCAGGAAAATCTCGTAGGAGATTTCGCCGAGCCACACCATCGGCCGGCTCCCCAAGAGGCGGCTAAGCCGGCCACCGCCTCCCAGTACCACCGACGCAACGACCAGCGTCGCGATAACGGTGTAGAGCAGGCTCTTGGTGAGTGGTTCCCACCAGCGAACCGGCCCCAGGCTCACCGTGCCCGCGATGGGCGACGAGACGGCGAGATAGGCGAGCAGTGCCAGCGCAAGCGCCACGTCCGCCCGGCAACGCACTCCGAGGGTATCGAGGACCGCCAGCGCCATCCCGCCGGCGAACAGCGCCAGGTGGGCGGGCAACCACATGCCGGCGGAATTGGGCAGCAAGTCGTTGGTCTGGATCACGATCAGCCACAACGGTGTGATTCCGGCCAGCACGGCGAGGCCGACCAGCAGCCGTACCGGCTGCCAGCGCCCACGGCAGAACATCGTCAGCAATACGTAGGCCAGTAGCGGCAGAACGGCATAGAAGGCCACCTCGACCGCCAGACTCCAGGTCTGCGACAGGGCGGGGTGCAGATAGGTCAGCAGGTAATTGTTGGTGTAGATCTGTGTGAGGGTGAGGTGGCGCATCAAGCCGACCCAGTTCTGGGCAGGATTCGGTCCCGCGGAATAGAACGAATACACCCCGTAGGCCAGCATCACGGTGATCACGTAGGCGGGTATCACCCGGCGCACCCGGCGCCGCGCGTAGTCGCCGATCCGCGGGGGCGCACAGTCGGTGGCGGCCGAGTGAACCCAGGGTCGGAACAGCAGAAAACCGGACAACACGAAAAAGATCGGCACCCCGATTTCGAGGCGCGCCAGCATCATCCCCGCGTAGCCGTGCGCCAGCGCACCGGTTGCGAACGCCGCATGGGTACCCACCACGAGGAATACCGCCACCGCCCGCAGGCCTGTCCAGGACGCGACGCGGGCAGACCCCGGGAGCCGGCGTCGGGGACGCACCGCGCCGGACGCACTGACGGACACCGCAAAAGTCTACGGACCAAGCGCCCCGACCGCCGAAGCGCGCGAAGCCGTAGAATCGTCACGTGGTCAGCACCGACGCGGCCAGCAGTCGATGGCCGCACTTCTTGCGGCTGGCACTGTTCGTCGCCGTCCTGCTCACGATGTTCTATCTGGTCGCTGTTCAACGAGTCATCGACGTCGAGGTGGTTCGCGAGGCCGTGGCCCGGGCCGGCCCCGCCGCGCCACTGCTCTACATTCCGGTCGCCGCCCTAATGGCGGCGATTTTCGTTCCCGGCCCGCTTCTCGCGGCCGGCAGCGGATTTCTGTTCGGGCCGGCGCTCGGGACCGTCGTCACCCTGAGTTCGACCGTCTTGACGGCGACGATCGCCGCACTCCTGGGCAGGCGCGCGGGCCGGGACAGTGCGCGGGCGCTGATCGGGCCGCAGTGGGCCGATCGGATCGACACTCAGATCCAGCGGCGTGGACTGTGGGCCGTGGTCGGCCAACGTTTCATCCCCGGTATCTCCGACGCCCTGGCCTCCTATGCATTCGGCGCCTTCGGGATGCCGCTGTGGCAGATGGCGGTCGGGGCCCTCATCGGATCGGCACCGCGGGCATTCGTCTACACCGCGTTGGGAGCGTCGATCTCGAACCTGAACTCCCCGCTCGCCTATGCGGCGATCGCCGTCTGGTGTCTCACCGCGATCATCGGCGCATTCGCCGCGCACCGCGGTTATCGCAGTTGGCGGGCGCGCGTCCGCAATTCATAACGCCGGTATCGGCGGCGACGCGGAGACATGCGATCAGCCTTTCGGGGATTTCGTCGTGGTGGCCGCGGCCAGGACGGCGTCATTGATCGCGGTGGGCGTCAATCCCACGACGGTTTTTTGAACGCGACTGGCGACGTCGAGGAGATATCGGCTTTTGGGGCGCCGGGCGCTGAGTGCGTGATCCACGGCCTTGACGACCTTCGCCGGATCGGCGGCGAGTTTCTGCATCCGGGCCAGTAGTTTCCGGGTACCGGCGAGGTGAGCTGCGTAGAGCGCCCGATGCTCATCGGTGAGCGCTGCCGCCATCCGGTCGTGTTCAACGAGCACCTCACTCCACATGTCGGTGCGGATCGGGCCCGGCTCAATCAGGGAGACGTGAATGTCCCACGGCCGCAGTTCGATACGAAGTGCGTCGGCCAGGGCTTCGAGCGCGAATTTCGACGCGTTGTAGGCGCCGGTGCCTGGTGTGGCGATCAGCCCGCTCACGGAGGAGATGAAGACAATCCGGCCCTTGGCTGCCCGGATCTTCGGTAGCACCGCTTGGGTTACACCGATCTGCGCGGTGACATTGACATCGAGTTGCCGGGAAAGATCCGCCAGGGCGAGCCCTTCCACCGGGCCGTTCACGATGATGCCGGCGTTGTTGACGACGGCGTCGAGTTGGGCCGGCAGTTGAGCAGCCAGGGCGGCCAGGGACGCGCGGTCACTGATGTCCAACCGGGTCGGGTGGACGCCGGGCAGGCGGGCGAGGTCGACCAGAGCACTCGCCGAGCGTGCCGTGGCGTAGACGTCCCATCCCCGGGCGCTCAGGTGCCGGGTTATCGCCAGTCCGATTCCTCTACCCGCGCCGGTCACCAATACTGAGGGCATGCGTTCCCTACTTTCGATCGTAGTTAGTGGAATGTTCGCACGCACCGGGTTACGGCGATCCGCTTGCAGGATCTAGCTAAGCCACCTGCGCAGCCGCGAGGAGGCATCCCAGTGAAAATCCCGGGTTCTCCGCGACAAAACGATTCCGGCCCTCCGCTACCGTCGAACAGGTGAAGGTCTCTCGGTCATGCGCCGCCGGATCCGGCCTGCTCATCCTTGCCGTGCTGGTGTCGTGCGCACCGGCGCCGCGCCCACCGATTGAGGCGAGTACGACGACAACCCCGACGTCGCCAGCTGCGGCAGCCGCGCCCGCGCCGATCGTGACACCCCGGGGGGACTTCTCGGCCGTCGCAAAATTGGTGAACGACGACATCGCGGCTCGTCGGCTGCCCGGTGCGGTGGTCCAGGTCGGGCACGATGGCTCGATCGTCTTCCGCCAGGCCTACGGCGAACGCAAACTCGCCGGCGAACCAGGGCTGAACGGGGCACCCTCGCCCGCTGAGCCGATGACCGAGGAGACCATCTTCGATCTGGCGTCGCTGTCCAAACCCCTCGCGACCACCCCGGCGGTTCTGCAACTCTATGAGCAGGGCAAGGTTGCGCTCGACGAACCCGTGCAGACGTACCTGCCCGCTTTCAACCCGGCGAACGACCCACGGCGCGCCCGGGTGACGCTGCGGATGTTGCTGACGCACACCTCGGGTATCGGCGGCGACCTGAGTCGCCAGGGGCCGTGGGGGCTGGTGGCGGCCGATCGATCCGATGGCCTTCAGCGCGCGTTGACCGCGCCGTTAGAGTTCGATCCGGGTACGGTCTTCCACTACTCCGACATCGGCTTCATCATCCTCGGTGCACTCGTCGAGAAGATCTCCGGTGAACCGTTGGATGTCTATGTGCAGGACAACGTCTTCGCGCCCCTGGACATGGTCGACACCCGCTACCTTCCGGCGTCCAAAGCGTGCGGGCCGCACCAAATCCTCGGTAACGCCCTCACCTACGGCGCGGAGGCGGCCGGCGCTGCGGACTGCCCGCAGGGATCATGGAACGTCGATCTGTTGACCCGTGTTGCGCCGACGGCCCGCGACGAGGACACCCCGGGCATCAACCCCGACTATGGCCGACTGCTGCGCAGCACCGTCCACGACCCGACGGCACGCCGCATGGGTGGAGTAACCGGCAGTGCGGGGGTGTTCTCGACGGTGTACGACGTCGGCAGGTACGCGCAGGCCCTCCTCGATCGCCTCGCCGGGCGGCCGAGTCCGTTCCCGCTGAGGCAGGCCACCGCGGAATTGATGACAACGCCGCAGCAGCCCGACGGGGTGGGAGACTTGCGTGGCTTCGGCTGGGATATCGACACCTACCAGTCCAGTCCGCGCGGGCTGATCTTTCCCGTCGGCAGCTTCGGCCACACCGGTTTCACCGGGGTGACCCTGTGGATGGACTCGGGCTCCGACAGCTATGTGGTTGTCCTCGGGAATGTCATCCATCAGCGTGGCGGTCCGCCCGTCGCTCCGCTGAGCGGCGAGATCGCCACCGCCGCCGCACGCGCGCTGAACCTCTACGGCAGCTGACTCGTCGAGTACGCATCCAGTATTCGCCTCAGCTTCGTGACTTCACCCGCGTCGATTCCCACGGCCGTGAGTTCCTCGGCCATGTCGGGGTTGGTGTAGCGCATTCGTGACGGTTGTGGTGATCGGGCCGAGCTGTGAAATGCCAGGGCACCGGTGAACTTCGCCAACTCCAATACGTTACCGGACCGCACGCCGGAGCCCGGCATGATCGTGATCCTGTCCCCCGCGGCATCGACAAGGGACCGCAGCATGTCCTTCCCGAGGTCGACATTGGGATGCAGGCCACTGGTGAGAACGCGTGTACACCCCAGGTCGATGATCTGTTCCAGTGCTGTCAGTGGATCCCGAACACGATCGAATGCACGGTGGAAGGTGACATGCATCCCGGCGGCGTGCTGGACCAGTTCCCCGCATCGATCGATGTCGACCTGGCCGTCCTCAGCGAGCATTCCAATCACCACACCATCGCAACCCAAGTGCCGACACTGTTGAATATCGGCGATCATGGAGTTGAATTCCATTGCCGTATAGAGAAAGTCGCCACCGCGCGGACGGATGATCGGGAACAGCTGAATCGACGTATGTTCTCGTGCCAGGGCAATCATCCCGTAGGACGGCGTTGTCCCACCTTCGTGGGGATTCGCACACAATTCGATGCGATCGGCGCCCTGAGTCTCCGCTGTCACACATGACGCGAGGTCAAAGCCGATGACTTCCAATTCCATGCCGCCATTATGGCTGGTTCCCAAAACCGGCCGACTAGCATCGTTGGGTGCAGCAGCCGTCAGTCACCGGGTTCGCGGCCGTCATGACGACGGTGGCGATGGGCCTGGGCAGTGCGGTCGCGGTGGGCGATCTGCGAATCCTCGCGGCCAACATCTCCATCGTCAGCGATGGCATGGATTTCTCGAAGAATACGAACATCTTCGTGTCGTCGCTGGCGACCCTGACCCTGGCCGCGTCGGTGCTCGGCGCAGGCGTGCTGGGCGACAGGTACGGCATGAAACGGATGTTCGTCACCGGCGCCTGGGGCGCCGTCGCCTTCGGACTACTCGGCGCACTCGCCCCCAACACGGTCGTGATGATCATCGCCAGGGCCGGCATCGGGGTGGCGTTCGCATTCCTCAGCGGTCTGTCGCTGGCCATCATGAATGCGGTTTTTCCTCCCGAACACCGCGCGCGTGCGATCGCCCAGTATCTTGCCGTGGTCTACTTCTTCGGTGTGTTTCCGCCTACGTTGGGCAGCCTCCTGGCTGATCAGATCGGTTGGCGCACCGGGCTTCTTGTCACACCCGTCCTT
>Ga0307380_10006335_pt1 | contig 15565 bp, 17 predicted proteins | sample UN3MG_FD_202239 | JGI IMG/M metagenome (GOLD analysis project Ga0307380, IMG submission 202239) | Soil microbial communities from Risofladan, Vaasa, Finland - UN-3 | ecosystem: Environmental > Terrestrial > Soil > Coastal area > Acid sulfate soil | place: Finland: Risofladan, Vaasa | collected...
CTCTCCGAACCGGCGGCCTCGATGACCACGTCGTAGTGGCCCGAGATCTCCGACGCGCCGAGGCGCTCCCCCGCGGCACGCTGATGGTCGTGCCGTGCTGCCAGTCCGACCTCGCACCCGAGGGCGCGTCCAACCGCCACGGCGCAGAGTCCGATCGCTCCCCCGCCGATCACCGCGACCCGTTGATCGGGCCGGACCGCCGCGCGGCGGAAGGAGTGGACGACGACTGCGAGTGGCTCGACGAGTGATGCATCGCGGATGTCGACGCCGGCCGGCAGCGGCACGAGCGCCCTCGCGGGCACCCACATCTCGTCGGCCATTCCACCGTCGCGCCCGATCCCGAACAGCATTGCCCCGCTGGTCCGACACAGGTTGTAGTCACCATCCACGCACGGCCCACAGGTGCCGCACGGCGTCAGCGGTTCGATCGCCACGGGTGTTCCGTCGTCGGTGAGCCCGGCGACCTCGTGGCCGAGCGTCACCTGGGCGGCCTCGACAACGCCGGCCTCGATCAGGTGGAGATCCGACCCACAGATTCCTGCGGAGCGCACCCGGACACGAACGCCGGGTCCATCGGCCGCCGGGACGTCGTCGATCGCGACGTGTCCATCGTGTACTCGAACTGCGCGCACGCCTCAGTCGGAGGCGAACCAGTTGGCATGAAAGCCCACCGGCACGCGAGCTGCCATCTGGATCCGGGCGACCGGACCGGCCGATACGTCACGGGCGTCGATGATCGCCAGCTCGGACTTCTCGGTCTCACCATCCGTGACGAACGTCATCAGCCAGCCGTCGTTCTCGGCTGTCCCGTCCGGATCGGCCGCGAAGATGTGCTCACCGCTGACCTGGGTCGGGCCGTAGGTGTAGTGCGCCGAGCTCCCGCGCTCGTAGTCGTATTGCATCACGCCGTTGAAGTCGAAGTTGGTGTCCCAATCGCGAGCGGTGCTGTCGTAGCCGAAGCGGTTGCGCCGGCCGATCATCGCGTCGTTGATGCGAGGGAATTCGCCCGGCATGTCGTCGGTCTGTTCGTCGGTGACCGATCCCGTGCCGAGATCGAGTTCCCAACGCCATGGCATCGGCAGGCGAGCGCCACCTGTGTCGGCTCCGAACGCGTCGGGCATGTCCTCCATCCTCGGCGCCCGGATCTCGATCGTGTCGCCGTCGTCCCATGCATTGGAGAAGTGGACGACGAAGCAGTTGGGGATCTCGAACCAGCGAATGTCGGACGACGTGCCGCGGCGCGGCATGATCCCGATGCGGGTGCCGTTCTCCGGACGCCAGCTCACCATCGGTTCGCCAGTCGACAACGCGTCGAGGTTGAACGCGGCGGGAGCGTCGAAGAACACGGCGTACCGCTCGGTGATCGCGAAGTCGTGCATCATCACGCCGGCGGGCAGGTCGATGTCGGCGCTGTGGACGAGTTGGCCCGACGCATCGACCTCGTGGTAGCGCAGGTACGGCGCCATCGGGCTGTAGCCGAAGAAGATCATCTCGCCGCTGATCGGGTCGACCTTGGGATGCGCCGTGAACGGTCCGTCGAGGCGCCCGCCGAAATCGCACTCGCCGAGCGTGCGCAGTTCCGGGTCGAACTCGGTCGGGAGCGAGCCTTCCATCAAGCTGAAATAGCGTCCGGCGTGACGGACCGTCGCAGTGTTGGCGGTGTTCTTCATCATGCCGCCCTCCTGCATCACGTCGTCGTCGGGGAAGGAGAAGTTGGTCATGCCGCCGTAGCAGGCGCGCCCGCGGGCGCGCTCGGCGAGCAGGCCCTTCGACTCGATCCAGCGGTTCCGGTAGCGGGCCGCGCCGTCTTCGATGTAGACGGCGTGCAACATGCCGTCGCCATCGAACGGGTGGTACGCGCCCATCGGGGCGAACTGCTGGTTCGGTCCCGTGCGCACGAACATCCCGTTGAGCGCGGCGGGGATCTCCCCCACGACCTTCAGCGCGCCGTCGTCTCGCTCCTCGCTCACCGGAGCGAACACCCCCTGCAGGTAGGGCGTATTCCACGTGTTGGGCTCGGTGATGGTCATGGTGTCTCCTTCGGGGTTGCAGCGCTGGCGTCGAGGTCGGTCAACCGGCCACCGACGAGTCGATCCAGTTGCCGTGGAATCCGCCCGGGATCCGCGGCAGATCGATCGAGGCGACGGGCGTCGGGTCCATCGTTGCCGCGTCGAGCACGATGAAGCTGCTCGAGTCGGTGTCGGCCTCGTAGACGAAGGTCATCAGGTACCCATCGTCCTCGGAGGTCCCACCGTCGGCAGGCACGAACACCGGCTCGCCGGGTAGGCGACCTTGACCGAGGACGTGCTCGATACGCTCGCCGGTGTCGCGGTCGTACTTGATGATTGCGCCGGTCTGGCTCGCCGGGTTGGTGTAGTCGGGGTTGTCGGGAATGGCCATCATGTAACCGAAACGGTGCTTCAGACCGACGACCGAGTCGGCGACGCGCGGGAACTCGGCGGGGCGGTCGTCGATCTGCTCCTCACGCACCTTGCCGGTGGTGGTGTCGATCGTCCAACGCCACAGCTCGGGCGGCGGGAAGTCCATCATCGAATCGCGCCAGATGTGGCTGAGGCGAGCGACGTCGAGCACGATCGTGTCGCCGTCCTCGTAGGAGTTCATCGGGTGGAAGACGTAGCCCGGTTCGACGTCGTACCAACGCACGTCGGCGTCGGTCCCGGTGCGGGGCATCACGCCGAGACGGGACGGGTAGTCGTCGTCCCAGTGGATCGGCATCTCGCCGCGCATTGCCATCTCGAGGTCGAACACCGCTGGAAGGTCCATGAAGACCACGTTGTTGCGGGTGACGTTGAAGTCGTGCATCATCGTCGGGCCGCCGACGGTGATGTCCTCGGTCTGAACGAGCTGGCCGTCGGCCGACACACGCAGATAGCGCAGGTAGGGCTCGAACGCCGAGTAGCCGAATGCGAGCAACTCGCCGGTCACGGGGCAGACCTTGGGGTGCGCGGTGAACGACCCGGTGAGAGCGCCACCGAAATCGAGCGGTCCGACCGTATCGAGGTCGCCGTCGAGGACGTACGGGAAGTGGCCTTCTTCGAGGGCGAGGATTCGCCCGGCATGACCGAACACGTGCGTGTTGGCCTTCGAGGCCGTCATGTCCATCATCACCGAAGGGTCGAGGATGTCGGTGTCCGGGTTCGTGATGAACGGGGTCTGCACGTACCGGTTGCGGTACCACTCGGCGGAGCCGTCGCGCAGGCGCACGCCGTGGACCATGCCGTCACCGAAGAACGGATGGTCGCTCATCCCGGTGAACGGGTTGGCGCCATTGCGAACGTAGCGGCCGTCGAGCTCCGGTGGAATTGTGCCGGTGACTCGCAGGTCGGTGAGCGTCAGCTCCTCGGTCACCGGCCGGCCGTTGCCTTGCAGGTGCAGCGGCGTGGTGTCGTCGATCGTGGTCATCTCGGGTCCCCTCGTCGGATGGTGTGGTTGACCGAACAGTAGTCGACCGACGGCCCGAAATCTACTCACGGTAAATATTGGGCCCTCCGTCTCCGAACCGACCAGGTGGTGGGCGCTAGCGTCGAGACATGACTCAAACGGGACGATGCCTCTGCGGCCAGATCAGCTACGAACTCACGGGCGACGTGATCGCCACGGCGGTGTGCCATTGCGATCACTGCCAGCGCCAGAGCGGCGGAGCCTTCTCGGTGAACCTCATCGCTATGGAGAGTCAGATCGCCGTGTCGGGCGAACTCACCACGTTCGAGGACCGCGGCGAGAACGACGATGCCGTGTACGTGTACCGCCGCTTCTGCGGCTCGTGTGGCTCGCCGATCTATTCCGCGATGATCGAGCCCGCCGGGCTGATCGCCGTGAAGGCCGGCACGCTCGACGAGAAGTCCGGCGTCGCGCCGAATGTCGAGGCGTGGTGCGAGCACAAGCAGCCCTGGGTCGACCTCCCGGGCATTGCCGTGTCGATGGACCGCGAATGATGCACTGATGCCCGATCGCCGAAGGAACCCTCATCCGGTTCCTGCTGCGTGAAGGTCACACAGCCGACGAGGCGATCTCCGTCCTCGAGGTGTTCCGTGCGCAACCATGGCATCGGTTCTGGCCCGACGCACTTGCGTACGAGCGAGCCCAACTCGGCGGCGTGCTCGGGCAACGGCAGGTGACCGACGCGTATCTCGTGGCGCTCGCCGCGAAACATGCAGAGCGGCTGGTCACCTTCGATCGCGGGCTGTCGGCTCTCCACGGCGACCACGTCCACCTGCTGGAGGCCGCCCGCTGAGTCGGCGCGGGGTCTACTTCGTGAGGCCGCGCAGCTGGAAGGCTGATACGCAGAGGAACAGCCCGAACACGATCAGGTAGAGCCCGGAGATCCAGGCGATGACGGTCACGGTCGGCGCCGGCCATGCGACGACGACGATGCCGGCGACGACGGAGAGCAGCCCGCCGAACACGCCGAGCCAGCGATGGTCGGCGCTGCCATCAGCGATCGATCCGATGAACTCGATGATGCCGCCGATGATCCAGACGACGCCGAGCAGCACGGCGAGAACAGCGACGGTCTCGAACGGATGGCGCAACACGACGATGCCGACGATGATGCCGAACACGCCGACGAAACCGGTCCAACCGGGCGACACCGTGTCGTGGGAGAACGCCGTGACGAGGCGGTAGATCCCGTACACGAGGATCTGCAGACCGATCAGCACCGAGATCACGGTGAGGGTTTCCTGCGGCCAGGAGATCACCACGACGCCGAGCGCCAGCGTGATCAGACCCATCACGAACACCGCCGGCCATTCTCGCGCCAGTCGCAGACCTTCCAGCCCGGAACCTGATTCCATCGTGCTGTTCATGTTCATGACCCCCTCGTCGTCGTTGGCCAGAAGCTAGCGGTCCGGTCCGCGGGATCGCGGGATGATGCGGCCTCAGCCGCCCAGGAGGCCTTCTACGGTTTCGGGCGGTGTGAAGTCGGGCAGGCAGGCGAGGATCGTAATGAGCACGGCCACTTGGAGTGATTGTTGCCGCCCGACGCTTCGACATGCCACGCCCACGAATGTTGCTCGCGCGAGCATCGTGTCCGCAGTAGTTTCACGCAATGCACACGAGGCGCTTCGATGGCTGACCAGAGCACCGACAAGCCGGGCCTGCGAATCCCGATACTCCAGGGGCTCCTGCCACTGGACCGCACGGGCATCCCGACCGACATCATCGCCGGCGTCACGTTGGCAGCCTTGGCGATCCCCGAAGTGATGGGCTACACGTCCATCGCCGGGATGCCGGTGATCACCGGGCTGTACACGATCCTCATTCCGCTGCTGTTGTTCGCCCTCCTCGGGTCGTCGCGACATCTGGTCGTGGGCGCTGACTCGGCGACGGCAGCGGTGCTGGCAGCCGGCTTGGCCGGGCTCGCCACAGCGCAGTCCTCCGACTACGTCGCGCTCGCCGGGATGGTGGCGCTGATGGCCGCCGTCTTGTTGATCATCGCCCGGCTCGTCGGACTCGGGTTCCTCGCCGACTTCATGTCGCGCACCGTGCTCGTCGGCTTCCTCACCGGTGTCGGCATCCAGGTCGCGTTCGGCCAGATCGGCGGGATGCTCGGCATTCCGTCCGGCAGCGGCGTCACCATCGACGGGCGAACCTTCGACAACACGATCGGCAAGCTGTGGAGCACGCTCGAGAACATCGGCGACGTGAGCTGGTCGACGGTGGCCGTCTCCGCCGGTGTGATCATCGTCATCCTCGGCGGCAAGGCCATCTCACCGAAGATCCCCGGAGCGCTCATCGCGGTGCTCGGCGCGATGTTCATCAGCTGGCAGATGGATCTGGCCGACGACGGCGTGGCCACGCTGGGCAAGGTGCCGAGCGGACTTCCCAGCCTCGATTTCCCATCGGTGCCGTGGAGTGATGTACCGGCACTGGCGGGAACCGCAGCGTCGATCTTCGTGCTGATCCTCGCGCAGAGCGCAGCAACGTCGAGGGCGTACGCGGCCAAGTACAGCGACAAGTTCGACGAGAACGTCGACCTCGTCGGCCTCGGCGCCGCGAACCTCGGCGCGGCCTTCACCGGAACGTTCGTGGTCAACGGCAGCCCGACGAAGACCCAGATGGTCGACGGCGCAGGTGGAAAGTCGCAGTTCGCCTCGGTGGTCACCGTCGCCATCGTGGCGATCGTGCTGCTGTGGCTCACCGCACCACTGCAGTACATGCCCGAAGCCGTCCTGTCGACGGTGGTGTTCCTCATCGGCATCGAGCTCGTCGATCTCCTCGGCATGAAGCGGATCTGGAGGCTGCGCCGCGACGAGTTCGTCGTCGCGGCCATCACGGCCGGCACCGTCGTTCTCGTCGGCGTGTTGCAGGGCATCATCGTGGCGATCGTCCTGTCGATCATCGACCACCTGCGACGTTCGTACCGCCCGCCGACGGCCGTGCTCACGTCGCTGACGGGTGAAGGCGCCGGCGACTGGGCAGCCGCCGATGTCACACCGGACGCCCGAACCGAGCCCGGTCTCGTCGTCTACCGGTTCTCCGCCCCGCTCTACTACGCCAACGCCGAGCACCTCAGCGAAGAACTCCTCGCGTTCGGAACTTCCGACGATCGACCCGAGTGGGTCTGCCTCTACGCCGCCGCCGTGCCCGACATCGATCTGTCGGGCGCCGACTCACTGCGTTCGGTGTACACGAATCTGCAGGAACAGGGTGTCAGGCTCGTCCTGATCGAAGTGATGCCAGAGGTCCGGGAGGAACTCGACCGCTACGGCCTCACCGAGGAGATCGGAGCGGAGTACATCTTCCCGACGATCGCCGCCGCCGAGCACGCGTTCCGGGCCCGCGCTCAAGCTCAAGCCTGACCGGCCGACGTCACAAGCCGCGTCGGACCTCGATGCGCCCGTCCGCCTCGGCGGCGAGGAGCGCGTTGTAGTCGCGCTCGTTCTGATCTGCGTACAGATCGGCGAACTCTGCGACCGCCTTGTCGAATGCCTGCCCCGACCCCAGATACGACGCGATGGCAACCCGATCGCCGGATCGAGCATGCGCACGAGCGAGCGCCTTCCCGCACACACCGGCGTAGACGGCCAGGCCGTCGGCGTTCATCTCCTCGACGACGGCGGAACCCTTCCAGTCGCGCAGTTGGCGGAAGTAGTAGTCGCGCTTGACGTCGTCAGTGCCCACAACCGACGTGTAGCCGAGGAAGATGTCACTGGTCGCCTGCATGAGGTGCTGCCCCTCGACGACCCGCTTGCCATTGGCGACGCGACGTTTGGGGCCGACAAACGCCGTCAGCACCGAGGCCTGGGCCTCTTTGGCCTGCAGGAAGAGCGGGTCGTCGCCGTCGCGTCCCAGCAACAGCACGATCCACGCCCTGCTCCCGACACTGCCGACACCGACGACTTTGCGGGCCACGTCGACGATGCGGAATTCCTCGAGCAGGCGGCGCCGATCGCTCTGCAGGCTCTCGCGGTACCGAACGAACATCTCGTGGATCGATTTCTGCACCGCCTGCTGCTCCTCGGGAGCGAACAGGTCCGACACCGGCTCGATCAACGGAGGATCGCTGATGATGACCGGTTCACCGTCGACGAGTCGCGTCAGCTTGTTGTACGCCTGATGGCTGTCCTTCGTTCGCGCCTTCGCCACGGTCGCTTCTGCCCGCTTGATCGCTTTCGACCCGAGGTCGGAGCCGAGCTGGTCCAACCACGCGTCGACGTCGAGGGCGGTGTACCACACCTCGAGGTTGGTCATCTCGGCGAACTCGGCCATCGACGTGCGGTAGCTCTCGACCGCGGCGAGCACCACCTTGGATCTCTCCTTGCCGCTGAAGCCGTTGTCGCGGGCAGCGATCTCGACGCTCGCCGCCAGACGCTTGACGTCCCACTCGAACGGACCGGGAGCGGTCTCGTCGAAGTCGTTGATGTCGAACACCATTCGGCGCTCCGGTGAACCGAACGCGCCGAAGTTCATCAGGTGCGCATCGCCGCACAGCTGCACGTTCAGACCCGAGCGCGGGGTACCCGCGAGATCAGACGCCATCACCAGGGCGGCTCCCCGGAAGAACGTGAACGGCGACACCAGCATGCGCCCGTACCGAATCGGGATCAGGTCGGCGACCCGCGACGCCGACTGGCTCTCGAGGAGCGCGACGGGGTCGACCCGCGCGGGACCGCTCGAGAGCACCGAGTGCGACGATCGCGGCACCTCTCGCCGAGCGGCTTTTCCGCGCGCCACGCGCTCGGCCACGGTGAGGTGCGGGACAACCGCACGAGTTCTCGCGGACGGCTTTGCTGCCGTCGCCGGGACGCCGGCCGAAGCGGACGCTGACGTATTCATCGTGTGATCACACAGCGCAGTGTAGAACCGCGCTCGGCACGCTCTGGCGTCGAGAGGGTGCACGATCCCTGCCGCCGAATTCCACCGACGCTGCGTTCAGCAACGTCGCCGCCAGGCAGGCCCGATGCTCGGGTGGGGAACCCAACCTTCGCCACCCGACGGCGACGCACGGATCAGCGGTGTTCCTTGCGCCAGACGACCTTGAGCCCGGACCAGGTGTCGGAGATCGCACAGATCTTGACATCCACGAGCTGAGTCGCCAGCACGCTGGCGCGGACGACATCGCCGGTGAGGTCGGTGGCGACATTTGCGGTCTTCTTCGGCCACGCAACCCAGATCATTCGATTGGGGAAGACGGCGTCTGCCAGTGCGCGCAGATCGGCCTCGAGTTCGGCGCGTTCGGTGTAGAACGCCACCACGACATCGGGCCGATCCGTGAGGTCGGCGTCGAGGTCGACGTCGCCGGGCAGGTCGACCAGCAAGGGTCGGAACTCGTCTGGCCGGTTGACTGTCGCGACCTTGTTGCCCGGCTTGATTCCAAGCTTCCTGGCCAACGGCGTACCCGAATATCCGGCAGGCATCAGTTCGTCGCTCGTGGCTTGTCACGTGCGACGACTGAGCTCGATTCGTCGTCGACTCGCCGGCTCGCCCGGTTCACTCGGAGGGGCTGAGCATCTCGATGACCCCGGGCTTGATGTGGATCAACTCGAGCTGCACGTTGTCCGGGTCCCGCAACACCAAGACGTCCCAGTTCGGCTGTTCGGTGAGACCCGAATGCGGGATGTCCAACTCGTCGAGACGCGCCAACCAGTTGTCGAGGTCGGGCACGCTGAGGTCGACGTGGGAGACCCCGGTGATTTGTGGTGACGGCATGGTGAACCTCCCTGTCAGGCCTCGGCTCTGCGGTTCCGTCATGCGAGGCTCCCCGAGCGCAGCGTAGTCGTCGCCGAATTCAGCCCTGACCGACCCCCGGTCGTCGCGACCCTCTCCTACCCGTGCGCTGTGATCGGAACTACCTTCGTCTGGATGATCCGGCACTGCGTTCTCCTCAGATTCGGAGTGGACGTCAGCGAGAGCGACAAGGACGCGATCTTTCGGCGGATCGCATCCCTGCAGAGCGTGGTGCCGGGTTTCGAAGGGATCGTATGCGGCGCCAACTCGAGCGTCGAGCGCCTTGCGCAAGGGTTCGACGACGGCTTCGTGATCGAGTTCGTCGACGCAGCGGCGCGAGACACCTATCTTGCGCACCCCGACCACCAGCTCGCGGGAGCGGCGTTGGTCGCGATGCTCGACGGCGGACCCTCAGGAATCGTCGTGTTCGACCTCGACGACGATGTCCGCCAGGTACCGCCCCCGCCGATCGAGTAGTCGACGATGGTCAGGTCGTCGTCGTCCCGGCGACGAAGCTCGAGACGGTCGATCGACCGAGGCCCCGACCGACGTGGCGACGTGGCGACCCGGTCCTCGCGGCCTTCTTCAACTCGCCGCGCCCTCGGCGACAACCGCAGTCATAGTCGCGATGGTGCCGTCTCCATCGGATCGTTGGATCACCGAGCGGTCCATCCGGGCAATGACGGCTCGACGCTCTGAATTCGACAATTCGGCGTACGTCGATGCCCACGGTGTCGCGGAGATCAGCTCTGGAAAGAACCGATCCATCGGCGGCAATTCGATCTCGAGACGATGCTTCCGGAGTTCGACGTCGACCAGACCGGCATCTTGCAGAAGCCTCTCGACCCCCGCTTCGCCGCCAAGTGCGTCGATGTTCGTTGCACGGAACCCCGCAACTGCTTCGGCCGACAGGTGTTCCTCCAAAGCGTCGATCTGGCCGGCGATGAACTGGTTCTCCACGAACGGCGCCCACACCGAGAACAACGCTCGCCCACCGACACGAAGGCATCGATGGGCCTCGCCCACCGCAGCGGCCGGCGCCGGGAAGTACTGAAGCCCCTGCTGACACAGCACGACATCAACCGAACCATCATCGAGTCCGGTGTCATCAGCGGACCGCTCGCGCATCTCGATTCCGGTCACTGCCTCGGCGACAGCGAGCATCATCGGGTTCACGTCGAGGCCGACCACGCGGTCGACCCCGACGATGTCAGCTGCCACTCTCGCAACGAACCCCGTGCCACATGCAACGTCGAGCACATGTTCATCTCCGGCGAGGCGAACCTGCTCGACGAGGTGTCGCGCCCACGGCATCATGAACGCTGACGCGACCCGTTCAAAGTTCTCCGCCGCGTTGCCAGACACCTGATATCCAGAGGCTTCCATCGTCCGCACCCCCATGCGTTCCGATCGGACCGCGACGTTAGTCCACGCCGGACTCGTCCCCGGAAGCCGAGCGGCAGAGGTAGGAGCGTACGTCGACTGGCTCAGGAGGCGGAGGGACGAAACATCGGCGGTGCGGGAAGTGCGGGCACCTCGACCGGTTCCTCGCTGCTCATCCAACGCCCGACACCGATCAGGCCGAGGCCGTAGACAATGAATCCCGCGGCCATCGTCGCGATGATCAGACCGCTCTCCAAGAAGGCGAAGTCCTCCCCGGTGTTCGTGACGAAGATCTCCGCTCCCAGCACCGCGGCACCGCCGACAGCCAGCCCCGCGGTGAGAGCGATCGAACTCGCAAGTGGAGCCACTCGGCGAGCGATCACCGGGATGCCGAACAGGAGCGAGGCCAAGCCGAGCAACATCGACCACGCTGGGACCGGCCACACGAACAGCACGAACGGCACCGCCAACGCTGCTGGAATGCACGACAGCATTGCCAGCGGGCCGAGACCACCGTGACGCCGCCACAGACTCAACATGGCGACGACCGACATCGCAATCGCCAGATGGAAGGTCTGTGCCATCCCCATCAAGGCGAGCGTGTTGTCATCTGGGAGCACCGCCACGAGCAGGACGAAGCCGATCCATGCGAACCCTCCGACGATGGCGAGCACGCCCGACGTCCGTGTGTCGGTCGTCGGAATCGCCGGACGACGAGCGGCGCGAAGATGCGCGTCAGCGACCTCGGTCGGGCTGCCGAAGCCGTCGATCGCCAGGGCGACCGCCGCTCCGGCGTCGTGGCCGTCGGCGGTCAACTCGTCGACGCGTTCGTTCAGGTGGTCCGCCGCCTCCGCGACGACCTCGTCCGGTCGGCGATGCCAGGCACCGACATGCCGGTGCAGTTCATTCAGGTAGTCGTCAATCTTGCCGTTGCCGGCCATGGTCTTTCCCCCAGTACGTGGTCGATAGCCGTGAAGAATTGCTCCCAGGAACGGCGTTGCTCGGCGAGTTGAGCGCGGCCCTTCCGGGTGATCTCGTAGGTCCGGCGACGTCGCCCGTCGACTCGATGCCACTCACTGGCGACCAGGCCACCTCCCTCCAGGCGGTGGAGCGCCGGATACACCGTGCCGTCAGGAAGGTCGAACACCTTTCCGCTGCGTTCGCGCAACGACTCGATGATCGCGTATCCATGCTTCGGGCCGTCATCGAGCACGGCGAGCAACAGCATGTCGAGATGGCCCTTGAGCGCCTGACTTCCCATACCTCGCAATGCTATGTATCGAATAGCTAGGTGTCAAGAGGCGCTGGCGCCCCGGAACTCCCCCGGGGTCGACCGCATCCCCGCCATGATGGGCGGCTTCCACCTCGGCGTTCCACCGGCTGCTCGCGACCGGCCGGGCTACTGTGTTCTCGGCGACCACGCTCGGTCGCGTCGGAAGGGAATTGGGGGTCGAAGGTGGCCGCTCGCGCAATCGGGTTCACGCCGATGGAAACGCGCCGCTCGTTCATCGTGGAGGCTGCCCAGCTTGCCGACGAGCTCGGCTATCACTCGGTGCAGGTGCCTGAGGCCTGGGGCATGGACTCGACAGTCGTGCTCACAGAGATCGCGCTGGCGACGAAGACGATCCGACCGATGTCGGCGATCTTGTCGGTATGGGGCCGCACCGCGGCCACCATTGCAATGAACTCGGCGACGTTGCTCGATGTCAGCGACGGTCGCTACGTGCTCGGTATCGGGGTGTCCACCCCGGCTTTGGCCGAAGGGTTCCACGATGTCGAGTACGCACGTCCCGCTTCCCGCCTGGAGTGCGTCACCAAGGAGGTCGCGAATCTGGTCGGTGGCGGACGCGCCTCGCTGGACCGGACGACCGATGCGAGACCGTTGCGTCTCGGGATGGACCTCCCGCACGAACTCGAGATCGTGATTGCCGGTATGGGCCCGAGGATGCGTCGCATCGCAGCGCTCCACGGCTCCGGTTGGTACCCCGTGTTCATCGCTCGGGACCAGTTCGGCGCCCATGTCGATGAACTGAAGCGGATGCGATCGGAGCACGGGCTCGATCCGGAAGAGTTGACCGTCTATGGAGCACCGTTGATGGGTCTCGATCCCGACGTCGAGCGTGGCCGTGCCGCGGCGGCGTCGAACATCGCCTGGTATGTCGTCGCAATGGGTGACAACTACAGCCGGCTGCTTCGCGAGCAGGGTTTCACTGCAGAGGTCGACGCGGTGTTGGCGGCAAATCCGAAACCCAAGCCAGGGGCGTGCGTGACCCCACCCGAGGCAGAGATCCTGCTCGATCAACTCGCCGTCGTGGGCCCGCTCGAACAGGCGAACGAGGGGCTCGGTGCGTGGGAGGAGATCTGCGACGTCGTCTCGGTCGGCTTGCCTCCTGGTATCGATCCCGACGCAGCGTTCGAGACCATCCGCGCCTGCGCACCCAGCACGTAGTTCGTGCCGCGCGCTGAGCGCAAGCGTCAGAGGACCAATCGGCGGATTCACCCACCGGCCACTGGCGGCACTGCATCAGCTTTCGAGCTGGACGATCCACGGGGCGTGGCCCCACCACACCGCAGACACCGATGCAAGGTCGACGGTCGGGTCGACGATCGGCTGGGGATCTCTCCCGTTGAGTGACACCAAGGTCTCGGCCCGCACCTCGGCGCCGCCGTTCGCAGCGGACAAGTGGTGGGCAAATTGGACGAGATGTTCGGGGTACCACGGGAGCTCCCGAACCTGCTCGGCCGTGAGCTCGTCGGCCGGGTCGATCGTCCACGTTCGCTCGCCATCGGCGAGGTGGAACACGACCGTCCCGGTCTTGTTCCGCAGCATCATGTGCCAGGCGAAACGATGCCCCTCCTCGGTCCAACTGGAGTTGCCGTCGAAGGCGAAGTGCCTCAGCGGGAAGACGAGCTGGAATGCAACCCAGAGGGCCAACGCCGCCGTCAGCGCCGACGACAACGGAATCGCTCGGGAATCGTCGACCGATGCGGTGTGTGGCATCTCCGCTGGCTCGGCCGTATGGGGTGCGTGCTCGCTGACCGACCCGTACGGCCCACCGATCCGGCGGAGCACGCGCAGGGGCCAGTCCGCGTCGAAGAAGATCGTGGTCGCCGCGATCATCAGCCACGGGAAGATGTACAGCCCGAACAGCCACACGTTCGCGAGGTGAAACAAGCAGACCACGACGAACGCAGGGACACGGGTCCGCCGGAACAACAGCAGCGGTACCACCAGCAGATCCAACACCAACGCGCCGTAGACCATGAACCAGATGATCGACGAGTTCGCCAGCAGTGTCTGGAACGGCTCGATGTCGGTCCGTACCGCCATCCAGGTGCGCAACGGCTCACCCCGCAGCCAATCGCTGTTCAGCTTGGCGACGCCACCGAAGAAGTAGGGCACGCCGATCTGAAGTCGCAACAACCACACCACCCACGCCGGGACGACCGCGGATGCGGCGGTGCGACCGGATCGAGCATCGAGCGACCAGAAGCCACTCACCGGCAGCACCGCCATCAGGCCGGCCAGCAACGAGATCAGGTACTCGTGGTTCTGGTAGAAGGTCGCGTCGAGAAAGAAGATGTATGTCGTGAGGACGAAGAACGCCGCCGCCGCCCACCGATACCAGCGACCGAGCGCGATCAGCGCGCCGCACACCATCATCGCCCCGTAGACGAGATACATCCCGACGCCGGGCAACGGTTCGAGGAAGTCGATCGGACCGTAGGCGAAATGGAAGGTCGGCTCGACGTGATGCTCGTGGAGCACCCGCGGGAGATACATCGCCGAGTTGACGACGATCGAGACGCCGAACGCGATGCGGAAGACCGCGACGCTGGCCGCACTGACCGGCCGGACTCCCGCCCTGCGGGCCTGCCGCCAGTACCGGCGGGCAGTGCGAGCGTCAATGCCCGACCCGACGAACCCTCCAGCTGTGGTTGCTGACATGGTGGCGGTCTGGCCTGTCGGGTGCGTCGTTCTCACACCGGGCGGCCCCGAACCTGCTCGTCGAGTCGTTCGGCGATGGGTTGCGAACACCATCCGGCGCGGCCCATGCCGTGGATGAGGACGAAGGTTCTCATCACGGCGACCGTACCGGAAACCGCAATGCCCACCGGACAGAACGATCACCCAGAGCGCGCCACCCGCACGTCACACGCGCCACGCAGCGATCCAAGCCGAGCATTCGGCAATCGGCAATCGGCGCCACCAGCTGGCGTGTCGGCGCGCTGACGTCACCGATCCGAACGGTGGATCAACTCCAGTCGCGGCCGACCGCGTTGCTCATCCAGCTGCGGCGAAGAACTCCAAAGCCAAATTGTCGGGGTCACGGAACGACAGGCCTGAGCCGTATGGAGCATCGACAATTCCCCCGTGCTCGACGCCGAGCTCCTCGAGGTGCGTCTGCCACACTTCGAGCTCGGCGCGATCTGCGCACCCGAATGAGACGTGATCGAGCCCGATACGGTGCTCGTCGAAACCTTCGCCGGGGGCCGAACCGGGGAACTGATGCAACCCGAGCAAGGTCCCGCCGATCAGCCAGACGACGTGACGGAAGGGTCCGGTGTCTTCATCGATCACCGGATCTCCGCCGAACAATCGTTGATACCACGGAACGCTGACATCGAGATCGCTGACCGTGAGCGCAGCGTGGTGAATACCGGGGAATTGAGGCATACAGCCCTCTCCGCCGGTCGACAGGGCGCCCGGCACGCAGACCGTAACCCAGAACCGCATTGACGATTCACAGAATCGATCGAGATGCCCCTGCCCGACGGCTGTCTTCTTGGAGATCAACGGCGTCGAGATCTGGCGGGCCGACAACGACGCCGTCGACAACCCCGTGATCGACGTCGCAGCCGGCGTGGTCGTGTTCGATACCGGCGTCGGGCAGGGCCACCCGCTGATCGACAACCTCTACGGGCAGCCTCGGATCACTCCGATCATCACTGCGCCCAACTCGGGTCGGCGTCGATGAACGCGACGTCA
>Ga0307380_10006336_pt1 | contig 15565 bp, 13 predicted proteins | sample UN3MG_FD_202239 | JGI IMG/M metagenome (GOLD analysis project Ga0307380, IMG submission 202239) | Soil microbial communities from Risofladan, Vaasa, Finland - UN-3 | ecosystem: Environmental > Terrestrial > Soil > Coastal area > Acid sulfate soil | place: Finland: Risofladan, Vaasa | collected...
AGAAATCTGTACAGCATCAGATGCTCCAGCAAATGACAACGGATGAAGCTGATGGCTGTGCGGCAGGCTGGCAACCGGTCCGGTCGGAGACGGCTGCAGTCGCACGTACCTGTCAGTCGCACAGCTACGAGGGAATCACGAGGATTGCGGAGGTATCAACTCAAGAGGACAACGCAGCGGATCGATAGCAGGATGGTGTTCAACTCGGGCGAAGGAGGACAGGTGCCGTCGTTGAGTAGGTCGAATGCCGGCAGTGTTTCCGGCAGAGGAAGGTCGAGCGATGAGGAAACATCAGCCTTGTAAGCTTTCGAGCCCGGCATGAAATGCTCGGAATGCGAGTCACCCGCGAGCGGCAGGTCCACACATGGGCAGCATTCCGGGATGTCGGCAAGGGAGCTGGCCGATGATCGGTTGGCGTTTTCGTCGGCCGGCGGCGTGCTCGTATCGCTGCACGGCTCGCTCATGTGCCTCAGCGACATTCCTTCCAAGTCGAGGCAGAGCACTAGATCGGCCGCCTTCAACGGCATCACCGCCAGATACAGGAGCAGGATGAGGATTCGGACTGTCATAGCGCCTCAGTTCGGATTCGGACGCCTCACATGCTATCTATTGTAGTCTCGCGGGGGACGCATGTCAACACTTTTCTCGCCGGCCTTTGGCGTGATCATCGGCGACGTCCTGATCACCATGACCGGCTGCCTGTTGGGGATAGTCCTGAAGAGGCAATTGATATGGACAATGTCGTGATGTGATGAGCCGGCCGCCTGTCCGTCACCGCAGCCTGATCTCCCACAAGGTGTCGGCGCAGTTCACCTCGAGGAACCTGGCGTGCACGTTCGGCCGGAACTGCGGCTCGCTCCAGCACAGGAGGAAGATTCCGCTTTCCGGCGGGTGATCGCGCAGCCACCGGCGCAGGACGCGGTACTTCAGCGGCGCCCGCTGTGCGAATCGGTCCCAGACCAGGCGTTCGGCCGGCACGCAGTTGGATGATTCAAAGTCCGCAAGCACCGGCTTGCCCGGTGGCAGCTCCGCCAGCGGCAGTGTGTCGGTACCGTCGGTGAGGATGATGTCGGAGAACACGATCTGTTGTCCGGTGGCAAGGCTGGCGGCGCGATTGGTGATCGTCCACGCGCGGAAGCCGCTTTCGTCGGCTGAGATCGCGCCCTCGATCCGCCCCACGGCCGGCTGCTCCAGCACCGATGGCGTGCCCCTGCCGGCCGCAAGCTCGAATGACAGCATCTCGCCGTTCCCCGGCTGGCCGGCCTGCACGGCTACGTGCACCGGGCCCCGAGCCAGCATCGTGTCGGAGTAGAATAGCGGCTTCGCCGGAGCGTCGGTTCCGACGGTGAAATCGGTGCGACTGCGACAGTCGGCTTCGACCGGCGATGCGAACGCCATGTACCGCGTGACCGCCAGCGCCGACGCGCCGGCTCGCGTTCGCGCCAGCGTCAGCGTGTTGAGCACGACCGTCGAACGCGGCAGCACCGCGGCAGCCACAACCGCCGTCAGCAGAACACTGACCCCTGCCAGCACACCGATCACAATCCCCATTCGCTCGGAACGCAGCACTCGCAGGGCGAGGATCATCACGATCGCGTAGCCAACCACGGAGAACGTGAGCAGGCGCTTCGTGGCCGATGGCCAACTGGCGGCGTCGAACAGCTCATAGATGTCCGGTGCAAGCAGCGATGGTGCAGCCTGCGGCGGCGGGGCCTTCGTCAGATCGAGCAGGCTCACGATCGCGGCGGCGAGGGCATCGCGTCCTTCCGCAGTGGCGGCGGCAGACTCACGGGCATAGTCGGCCAGAAGCACCCTGCCCAGGCCGACGGCGAATCCCACTAGGCCCTCGTGCTCTTTGTCGGTGAAAACGTCCAGCCCGGCGGCTCGGAGCGACCGCGCCAACTCCGGTCCTCGCTGGCCTCCATTTCCCCTCACCCCCACCCCCTCTCCAGGCTTGGAGATGGGAGAGGGGGGCCAGGGCTTGCCCCGCGGAAGGAACCGCCGCCAGAACGAACTGATGTCCCCGGCTCGGCCGGATCCGCCGGGCACCGGCTGAATGACGAGCATGCGTCCGCCGCGGGCGAGCCAGTCGGCCATTGCCTGCCGCTGCCGGGCGGTCGGCTCGGACGTCAGGTCGCCGACGACCAGCAGATCCAGCGATTCATAGCCGCGGAAGTCGTCGGGCAGCATGGCAGGTGCAACGGGCGCGAGCTGGGAATCAGGAGGCAGCTTGCCAAGCAGGGCCGAGAATCCGGCGGGCGTTCCGCCCGCGAGTGCCGCGAGTGCCGCATCGGGCGGCAGTGCCCGCAGATGCTCCGGCCTCGCCAGCGCTGCCGGCTTCCCGCGCGAGATCAACTGCACCTCGATCCTCGGATGCAACGCCTGCGGCACCAGCAGTACATTCAGCTCACGCGCGGCCGGAGGCGACAGCTTTACCGCTTGCGACACAACCAGTGTATCCGATGCGACGATCAGCCTGCCATCGATCGATTCCGATCCCGCCTGCAGCGTCACCGCCACCGGCATGAACCGGCCCGGCCGGAAGAACCCGGCGAAGCCGGCTTCCACTTTCATGGAGACGGCAGTCTCGGCGGTGCAGAAGCAGATGGGGAACAGCATGAAGCTGATGAAAACGATGGCGTTGATCAGGCGTGGCGGGATAGCTGAGGAATGATGATGGGATGATGGGATGATGCGATGAAGGGAAAGCGAGCCGCGCCGACGCGAACGTGCGAACGATTGTCGCTTCATCTCATCATCTCATCATCCCATCATCCCATCATCACGGCTCTACGTGGGCAGATAGGATTTCCGGCGCCGCGACGACGGGATCTTCAGCGCCTTGCGGTACTTCGACACGGTGCGGCGGGCGATGTCGATCCCCTGCCCTTGCAGCTTGCTGGCGATTCCGTCGTCGCTGAGCGGGTTGCTGCGATCCTCGCCGGTGACGACGTCAAGCAGCAGTTGTTTGACGCTCTTGCGGGAGGTCATGGTGCCTTCGAAGTTGCGCGTGCCGCCGGTGAAGAAGTACTTGAGGGGGAAGATGCCGCGGGGCGTCTGGACGTATTTGTCGGCGATGGCCCGGCTGACCGTCGAGACGTGGACGCCGGTGGATTCGGCGATCGTGCGCATTTTCAACGGCCTCAGCTCGGTGATGCCGCGCTCGAAGAACTCGCGCTGGATCTTGACGATCTCCTGGGAGATGCTGCGAAGCGTGCCCCGGCGCTGCTCGATCGCCTCGATCAGCCATCGAGCGCCCTGGATCTTGCGCTTGATGAATTCCTTCGCGTTCTCCGGCGTGGACGGATCCGCCAGCATCTTCTGGTAGAGCGGGCTGATGTAGAGCTGCGGCAGTTGCCCGTCTTCCACGCGCACTTCATACTCGCCCGTCGCGTTCTGCTCGACCATGATATCCGGGATGATGTACTGCGGAGTTTCATCGCCGAAGAGGTTGCCGGGACGCGGGTTCAGGTGCGTGCGGACGTAGTGGATGGCTTCCTGGATCTGCTCCGCCGAATGACCCGTTTCCTTCATGATCTTCGGGAAACGGTTCATATGGATGTCTTCGAGGTGGTTGTCGATAAGCTGCATGACGAGGGGGTGGGCGTCGGCATCGCTGAGCTGGATGAGCAGGCTCTCGCGGAGGTCCCGTGCGCCGATGCCGGGCGGGTCGAGCGTCTGCACCAGCTTCAGCACGGCCTCGACGTCTTCCAGCTTCACTCCGTTCGACGCCGCCGCGATCTCCTCGGTCGAGCTTTGCAGGTAGCCGCTGTCGTCGATGTTGTAGATGATGTTCTCGCCGATCAGCCGCTGCTCCGGCGTGATGTCCAGGAGGTTGAACTGGTTGAAGAGGAAGTCCTGCAGCGACATCGCCCGAGCGGCGGTGTTCTGCATGGCCTCGTGCTTCTTGTCCTTCTCGCCGTGAACGACTGCCGGGCGGGCGCCCTCCGGGTAGTCGTGCCCCAGTTTCTCGAGGTGCATCAGGTCGTCGCTCACCTTCGGCACCGGCGGAGCGACATCGGAATCGGTGGTTGAGACATCCCCGGCCGGCCCCTGCCGCATCTCGAGTTCTTCGAGAACGGGGTTCTCAACGAGTTCCTGCCGAATCCGCTGCTCGAGCACGAGCAGGGGCAATTGGAGAATCTCGATTGACTGGATGATCTGGGGTGCGAGCGTCATCCTCAGCTCGAGCTTCTGCTGCAGCCCCATTTCCATTCTGAGTGCCATTGCGCGCCCTTCAAGAAACCAAAAAACGTCAGGCTCTGCGCATCAGGCCTGCTGAAGTGCACATAGTGGACCAAGTGGACGCAGTGGACGGCGAATCGCTGCGATTCGCAGTGGACCAAGTGGACCACGCTCACGCCACCCAACGCCCCACCACCCCATCACCCCACCACCCCAACGCCCCATCTTCTCATTCCATCGTCTGCCGTCCACGGATGGCATCGGTGATGATTGCCCGGCTGACGCATTCGACGGTTGCTCCCGGGGGCAGCCCGCGTGCGGGCCGAGTGATCTTCACCCCGTGCGGCCGGAGCAGCCCCGCGATGTGGTTGGCGGTCACGTCGCCTTCCATATTCGGGTTCGTCGCCAGGATCACTTCCTTGATGTCCCCCCCTATTCTATCAAGAAGTTTGCCGATAGTCAAGTTTTCTGGGTTTATTCCTTCCAGGGGAGAAATGTGGCCGCCGAGCACGTGGTAGAGGCCGCGGTAGCTGCCGCTGCGCTCGAGTGCCAGCAGGTCGCGCGTCTGCTCAACCACGCAGATCACACTGGCGTCGCGCGAGCCGTCGGAGCAGATCCAGCATGGATCGGAATCGTCGATGTTGCAGCACCGCGAGCACAGCCGCGTGTTCTTCTTCAGGTCGCGGATCGCGTAGGCAAGCCCCATCGCCTCGTCGACCGACGCCTTCAGAATATGAAACGCAAGGCGCTCCGCCGTCTTGCTGCCTATCCCCGGCAGTTTCTCGAGTTCCTCGACCAGCCGGTTCAGCGATTCTGGGAGACCTTTCATTATGCCACGCATTTATTGTATCGGAATATCCGGCGCGGAGTTTCTGAGTTTGTGGGAGTTGGCCAGTTGGCCAGTTGTCCGGTTGGCCAGTTGTCCGGTTGGCCAGTTGGCCAGTTGGCCAGTTGGCCAGTTGGCCAGTTTGCCAGTTTGCCAGTTTGCCGGTGATTCAGTTCACCGTTCTGACTGGCCAACTCATAACTCTCAACTCATAACTCATCACTCATAACTTTCAACTCATAACTTTCAACTCTCAACTTCTTCTACATCATTCCCGGAATGCTCAGCCCGCCGGTCACCTTTGCTATTTCGTCGCGGGAGAGGTCGCGCGACTTCTTCATGGCCGCGGCCACCGCCGCCAGAATGAGATCCTCAAGCATTTCAACGTCGTCGGGATCGACCGTTTTCGGATCGATCTTGAGCTTCACCAGCTCCTGCTGTCCGTTCACGTATGCCGTGACCATTCCGCCGCCGGCGGAGCCTTCCACCACGCGGTGCTTCAGGCTCTCCTGCACTTCCGCCATTTTCTTCTGCATTTCCTGGGCGTGCTTGATGAACCCGGACAGATCGCCTAGTCCTTTTGCCATTTCCTGGCCCCTTTCACTCCCACGACCCTGCCCTGGAAACTCCTGACCACGTTCTTGACGGCGGGATCGCTGGTGTACTGTGCAAATTGATCGCCGGCCGGTGCACCACCGGCAGACGGCGGGCCGGCCTCCGGCGCGGCCTTCTCGAGTGCCTGGCCCGAATTGTTCACGGTGGCGCCGCCGGAGCCCTCCTTGCAGATCACCCGCGCCTTCGTGTTCAGCACCTTTTTCGCCGCCGCTTCCACAAGATCCGCCCTGAAGCCGCGGTAAGGATGATGCATAATCAGGATCGTGGATTCGCTCTGGTCCATACCAATGAGCGCCATGCCCGTCATCCTGCTGCCTTTCAGAACTTCGGCCACGATCTTCCCCCACGGGGAATCATCGGGCGGTGCTTCCGCGGGCGCCTCATTGGCAGGAGCGGGAGCGTAGCCGGCAGCCTGCTCCTTCACCGAGTCGGTGTTCTTCGGCCGCGGCTGCGACGGGCCGAACGACGCTCCCCCGGCTGCCGGCCGCTCCGGCGGCATTGGCTGGCCCTTCTCAATGGCCTCCAGACGCCGGGCAAGCTCGTCCAGCGAGATCATCTTCTCCAGCCTTGCCAGCCGGATCAGGGCCATCTCAACGGGGATGCGGCTCTCGACCGCGCCCTTGATCTTCGCCTTCGCGTCGCTGAGCACCTGGACCGCGTAGAGGATCGAGTCGGCTGTCATGCCGTCTTCCTGCGCGTGCAGCCGCTCGGCGTCCTCGTCGTTCTCGTCGATCAGCGGCGAGTCCTTCCCGCACAGCTTCAGCAGCAGCAGCTCGCGGTAGTGCCCGATCAGCTCGTCGAGAAACGTGTCGTGCTCGATCCCTTTCAGGTCGGCCTCGTTGAGGACGTTGAGCGCCTCTGGCACGTTGCCCGCGTTGATGAGGTCCACCAGCTTGAACAATCCGTCCCGCGACAGCGCCCCGATAGCCTCGTAGACGTCCTCTTCGGTGATCTTGCGGCCGGTGAAGGAGATGAGCTGCTCGAGCAGGGACTCGGAATCGCGCATTCCGCCTCGCGAATTCCGCGCGATGGCGTGGAGGGCGGCCTTGTCGATCTCCACCTTCTCCGCCTCGCAGATGTGCTTGAGGGTCTCGATGATCTTCGGCGTCGGGATGCGCTTGAAGTCCAGCCGCTGGCACCGCGATCGGATCGTGTCGGGCAGCTTGCTCGGCGCCGTCGTCGCGAGGATGAAGCGGACGTGCGGGGGCGGCTCTTCCAACGTCTTCAGCAGCGCGTTGAACGCCTCGTTGGTGAGCATGTGGACTTCGTCGATGATGTAGATTTTGTACGTGCCGCGGGTGGGCATGTACTTGACGTTCTCGCGCAGGACGCGGGCGTCGTCGATCCCGCGGTTGGATGCGGCGTCGATCTCGATCACGTCGACGTCGTCGCCGCGGGTGATGCTCTTGCAGATGTCGCAGGTGTTGTCGGGTTCGGGGGTCGGGCCGTGCTCGCAGTTGAGGGCCTTGGCGAGGATGCGGGCCATGGAAGTCTTGCCCACGCCGCGCGGCCCGGCAAACAGGTACGCGTGCGCCACGCGGCCGGCCTTCACCGCGTTCTTCAGCGTCTGACCCGCGCTCTCCTGGCCGATCACGTCGTCAAACGTCTGCGGGCGATATCTTCTGGCGAGAACGATGTAGGCCATAGGGGCTTTGGGCTATTGGGCTATTGGGCTTTGGGCTGTTGGGCTTTGGGCTTTAGGCTTCAGAAGGTCGGCCAGCCGGAAAACCATCAATCGGGTTCCCCGGCCCAAAGCCCATAGCCCAATGCCCTCTTCATAAAAAAGGCCGCGGACCCTTCTTCGTCAGGACACTCCGGCTCACGCCGCGGCAGCCGGCTGGGATCGCCTTGATCTACTGCACATGGGAGCGAGTGCTTAGGGCTGCTGCCTTCCGGCCCTGACCACGGTTCACACCGTCCCATTGCGTAGGAGACGATCCGTCAATGCCGCTTACCCCGGCAGATACCGAAGCGCCACAGCCTCGGAAGGGAATTCAACCCGGCTATGGCGGATTGCCGGTAACAGGGTACCGCCGGTTCCCCGTCTACCGCGGCCAATTCCCGATTCTGCTGGTGGAAAAACCCGATGTCGAGCCGCCCGTCGCTGTGCCAGGGGGCATCGCTGCCCCTGCATGCGTCGGGCGTTTTCCTCCTTACTCCATTATAAGGCGGATAGCAGCCAGTTGCAAAGGAAAAAGCTGCTTCAGTGGACGGCGAATCGCTGCGATTCGCAGTGGACCGTAGCCAAGGGGCGAACGACATTCGCATGGCGTAGAAGACCGGGACGTCTTGGGGCCATCGCGATGCGTGGACGGTGGCATGCACGCCGGAATTCACGGTGTGGGTACGGTGGGGGTGTGGTTGGGGAATTTCCTGGGCAAGCCGGGCCGCGGCAAACATGCACACGGGCGGAGCCGTTGCCCCGCCCGTGCGGAATGCTGCGCCGCGAATCTTGTCGCCCGCGGCAGGCCAGACGCTAGTCGTCCTGGAGCACAGCGCCGGGCAGCCGCTTCAGTCGTCCGCATCCCAGGACCTGAAGCTGCAGGCGGCATCGCGGCGACCGCAGCGTGCGACCGCAACGGTCGCCCGCACCGCGCGGCTGCACTGGTTTGTCGATGGCTTGCTGCACGCTGCGACCGCTGCGGTCGCCCGCGCCGCCCGCTCGGCAGGTGTTCTGGCCGATCGAGCGCGGCAGACACACGATTGTCTGCTGCGACGGCTCCGGTCGCAGTTCAGCCGTCACTATTCATGTACAATGAACGAGCAGCCGTCGTGTGCGGCCTATGGGGCTGCAGGCTTGCAGGCTGCAGGCTGCAGGCTGCAGGGTCGGCGACATTACAGTGATTGGGAGACCCCCCCACAGCCTGAAGCCTGCAGCCGTGCGCCGGTCTGTGGCTACTTCCTGGCCTCGTTGAGGATGGCCTGGATTTGCTCGGCGGTGGCGGTTGTATAGTCGACTTGAGCGGCCCTGTCAGGCGCTACCTGCTTCAGTTCCTGCCACAGTCTCACGCGGGCTGTCAGCGGACGGGTCCCGCCTTTCCTCTTGCGCTTGGGCTTTGCGGCCTTGGCGGGGGCGGCCTTTGCTGGCGCGGCGGCTTGAGCCGGCGCTGCTTCCTTCAGAAGCATCTTGAGATACTCGATCTTCTTTTCCGCTGAAATCGACCAGTTCAGCACATCAACGATCATCTTCATCTCACTGTCCACTCATGACTCCTTTCTTTGCTTCACAGGCGGCATCATTGCGTAGTAGGCTACAGGGTCCGCGACACGACTGAGGAAGGTTATGCGGCCCGGCGGCCTGCAGTCTACGTTTGGTATTGTAGTCACAATCGGTCGGAATATCAATGATTTTGCGGAAAATCATTGGCTATCAAATCCGGCGTCGTCCTCTTCATCCCATTCATCCCTGTTAGATACAGGATGATCGTCCGTCAGCCACTATTCCGCCAGCTTGTGTCCATAGTCGATGTTGTCGATCAGTTGCATGAAGCGGCGGCCGTATTCGACGTAGTTGGCGAACTTGATCTCTTCTGGCTTGGTGAGGCTCTTGTCGTGCGCGACGGCCGCCATGTGCGGCTCCATCGAGAATCCGCCGTCATAGCCGCTATCGAGCAGATCCTTCACGATAGCCTGCACGCAGCCCTGGCCTTCGCCCGGCCACGTGAACGCGCCCAGCTTGTTCTGCCGGTAATCCCACACGCCGTCCTTTATGTGCACGTAGGCGATGTGGTCCTTGACGTGCTGGTAGAACTCCCATGCCGACTGCATCGGGCGGGGGCGGGGCCTGGTGTAGTCTTCCGTGAACACGGGATTGCCGGTGTCGAACACGAGCTTGAGGCCGGGGACGTTTTCGAGCATCCTGATGGTATAGGGCCATCCCATGCCGCCGTAGTTCATGCAGTTCTCGTGGACGGCCGTGATGCCGGCATCGGAGAACATCTTCACCAGCTCGCGGAGGCGGCGGAAGCGTTCCTGCTCCATCTGGTCTTCCGGCTCGCGGTCCTTTAGTACCGCGAAGCTCATGATGCGGATGAGCTTGGTATTGAGGCGCTGCATGCGGGGGATGGCCCGCCGCGCTTCGGCGAATGACGAGTCGGCCGGCTGATCGATCGGCTTGCCCCAGTTGGCGATGGCCGAGCCGAAGCAGTTCACTGATATTCCCGCATCGGCCAGCTTGCCGCCGACGGTGTCGAACTCGGCGTCCGGGATGTCGTGGATATTGCCGCTGCCGGCTGCGCGCGACTCGATGTTCTTCCAGCCGAGTTCCTTCGTGGCGCCGATCTGGCCATCGATGGTGGAGCCGGCCTCGTCTGCGAATCCTGTCAGATACATAGGTGGCTCCTTTTCAGTTACGTAGTGTATCGTTCAGCCGATGGATTACTTGATTCTGGAATTCACATTTTACCGGAGGCGGCGCGGATGTCAAAGGAATTCGGGGCACCATTGCCAATCATCGCAAACATCCTCAACTATCCTCCTGCGGTGCAGAAAACAGATTGTGCGGCGTGCGGGCGGCCGTGGCGGTCGCACGTAGCCGGCGCCGCAATCTCTGCAGACACGGGAGGAAGGACCCATGGCACCATCGAAGGCTCCCTCACCAGTCGAATTCTCCGCCGACCTCGTCATCATCGGCGGGGGCACAGGAGGCTGCGCCGCCGCACTAGCCGCCGCATCCATCGGCATCAGGGTGATCATAACGGAGCAGACCGACTGGCTCGGCGGGCAACTCACGGCCCAGGCGGTGCCGCCCGACGAGAACGAATGGATCGAGCACTTCGGCTGCACGCGCCGATACCGCGCCTTCAGGGAAGGCATCCGCGCGTTCTATCGGCACCACTACCCGCTCCTGCCCTCGGCGCGAAACAACCCGCACCTCAACCCCGGCGGCGGATACGTCTCGCTCCTGTGCTGCGAGCCCAAGATCGGGCACATCGTCCTGGAGCAGATGCTCGCGTGGCCGCGCGCCCGCGGGTTCATTCGCGTGCTGCCGTGCCGTGTGCCCGTTTCGGCCGACGTCGCCGGCGACCACGTCAAGGCGGTTACCGTCCGCAGCCTCCTCACCGGCGAGCACAACACGCTGACCGCCCCGTACTTCCTCGACGCCACGGAGTTGGGCGACCTGCTCCCGCTGGCGGGCGCCGAGTACGTCGTCGGGTCCGAATCCCAGAACGAGACCGGCGAGCCGCACGCCGTCGAAGGCCCATCGCAGCCCGACAACGTGGAAGCCCTCAACTGGTGCTTTCCTATGGCGTGGGACACCGCTCCGCGTGCAAACCATACGATCCCGAGGCCGCAACAGTACAACCGCTGGCGGCGATACGTCCCCGAGACCAATCCTCCCTGGGGCAGCAACCTGTTGAGCTGGGAGTTTGCCGACCCCAGGAGCGGGGAGATGCTGGACTGTGCCCTCTTCACCACGGGGCGGCACAAGAAGGCCTGGCTGCGCGGCCTCTGGGAATACCGCCAAATCGTCTGCGCACAGCACTACGCCGATGCCGACCTCCCCGACGAAGTCACGCTCGTCAACTGGCCTCAGAACGACTATTTCGTCCGCAACCCCATCGACAAGCCGCTTGAGGAGCGCGACAAGATATTCGAGGATGCCCGGCAATTGTCGCTCAGCCTGCTCTACTGGATTCAGACGGAGGCCCCACGCCACGACGGCGGCATCGGCTATCCCGAGATGTACCTGGTGCCGGAGCTGACCGCCACGCCCGACGGGTTTGCCAAATACCCGTACATCCGCGAATCGCGCCGCATCCGGGCCGAGCTCACCGTCACCGAGAACCACGTCAGCCTGCAGTCCCGCAAGGATAAGCCCGCCGAGCATTTCCGGGACAGCGTAGGCATCGGGCACTACAACATCGACCTCCATCCCACCACCGGCGGCGTGACCAACGTCGCAATGCAGACTCGCCCATTCCAGATTCCCCTCGGCTCGCTGCTTCCGGTGCGAATGAGGAACCTGCTGCCGGCGTGCAAGAACGTCGGCGTCACACACATCACCAACGGATGCTACCGGCTTCATCCGATCGAGTGGAACATCGGCGAATCGGCGGGGCTGCTGGCCGCATTCTGTCTGCGCCGCAACGCGCCCCCCAAGGCCGTCCGAGCCAAGCCCGCACTCCTGGCGGACTTCCAGAACCTGCTCACCGATCAAGGCGTTGAACTCGAGTGGCCCAGCGGAGTAAGATGAAGATGAAGAGATGATGGGATGAAGAGATGAAGAGATGAAGACAATTGCGATGACGTGGCTTTCCCATCATCTCATCATCCCATCATCCCATCATCCTCTTCTTGGCGCTTGATAGCGAACGCTGCGCCGAATACAATGGTGCCTTCGATAGTTCCAGGCTTCAGCAGATACAAGGATCAAACATGCAGGGAACCGTATTCGTCACCAGGCGCATTCCGCAGCCGGGCCTCGATCTGCTGGCGAACGCCGGCCTGACCGTCGAGGTGAACCCGCATGACCGCGTGCTGTTGCGCGAGGAACTCCTGGCCGGCGTTCGTGGCAAGGACGGCGTGCTGTGCCTGCTCACGGACAAGATAGATGACGCCGTGATGGAGGCGGCCGGCCCGCGGTGCAGGGGCTTTGCCAACTTCGCCGTGGGTTATGACAACGTTGATGTTGCGGCGGCGACCCGCCGCGGACTGCCCGTCAGCAACACCCCCGGCGTGCTCACGGATGCCACGGCCGACCAGGCGTGGACGCTGCTGATGGCGGCCGCTCGCCGCACCGCCGAAAGCGATGCCTTCATGCGAACCGGGAAATGGCAGGGATGGGGGCCGATGCAGTTCCTGGGCGTCGATCTCGTCGGCGCAACGCTCGGGATCGTGGGCGCGGGCCGCATCGGCACCGTCGTCGCCCGGCGGTCCGCCGGCTGGCAGATGAGGATCATCTGCACCGATCCGCAGCCGAAGCCGGAGTTCGAGGCGGAATTCAATGCGCGGCGAGTTGAGCTTGATGTACTTCTGCGGGAGGCGGACTTCATCAGCCTGCACGTGTCCCTCACTCCGCAAACGCACCACCTGATCGGCAAGCGCGAGCTGGGGCTGATGAAGCCGACGGCCGTGCTGGTGAACACGTCGCGCGGGCCGGTGATCGACGAGGCCGCACTGGTGGCCGCACTGCGCGAGCGCCGGATCTTCGCCGCCGGGCTGGACGTCTACGAGCACGAGCCGGCGGCCGCGCCGGGACTGCTCGACCTGCCGAACGTCGTCGCCTGCCCGCATCTCGGCTCCGCCACCATCCGCACACGCAGCGCGATGGCCACCATGGCGGCTACCAACCTGCTGGCGATGCTGAGAGGGGAAATGCCGCCGAATTGCGTGAATCCCGAAGCGATGAAGGGATGAAGGGATGAAGGGATGAAGAGATGAAGAGAAAGCAGGACACGAAGACACGAAGAGCACGAAGAAGAAATGACGGGATGAAGGGATGAATGAAGAGATGAAGAGATGAAGAGATGAAGAGAGAAGGAAAAAGGAAAAAAAAGAAGAGGCCGGCTAATCATCTTTTGCCTTCTTGCTTCTGGCTTTTCCTCCAATTACCCATCATCGCATCATCCCTTCATCCCTTCATCACTTCATCACTTCATCACTTCATCACGTCTTCACCACTTCCTTCGCGCCGACCATGCCGACGAATTCGCAGAACTCCGGCCAGTCGCAGTGCTCGGAATAGAGGACGTAGAAGAAGCCTTCGCGGGGGCGGGCGTCGAGGCACATCCCGGACGGATAGATGACGAGCGCGTTCGACGGATTCCGCTCGCGAGTCCAGCGGAAATAGCGGTCGAAGTAATCGCGCGAATAGCCGATGAACCCGGCTTCGTGGCGCTTGTCGGTCACGTGCTGCGCGCATCCCATCGCCTTGTAGGCCTTCAGCTTGTCCTTCGTTACCAGCACGGGCCTGCCGAATTCCTCGTAGAGGGCCTCGACGATCTTGTTCTTGCCAATGGTGTAGATGGCGATCAGGATTTCCTTCTCGATGTTGTTCCGCACCGCGTCGAGCACGAGCTGCACGCTCTCCTCCTGGCTGGGGAACGAATACTCGGGCGAGGCGTAGGTGCTGTCGACGTACAGCCGCTCGGCTCCGGCGAGCAGTGCCTTGTGCGAGCGAAGCTCGTCGTTGATGCGGAAGTCGCCGGTATAAACGATCTTGCGGCCGTCGCACTCGAAGATGAAGAGGATCGCGCCGGGGCAGTGGTTCGCGTCGAGCGCGGTGATGCGGAGCGTCCTGCCGCCCACCTGCACGTCCTTCGATTGTCGTGGTGCGATCGCGACGATGTTTTCGCGGGGAACGGCGTCCAGCTCGGCGAGCAGGTTGGCGGTGACCGGCGAGCAGACCAGCGGCCCACGATTCCAGCCCCGGTCCAGGCCGTCCATGTGGTCCCGATGGTAATGCGAGAGCAGGTAGAGGTCGGCGGTGTCCGTGAACTTGTCGATCCCGAGAGGAAGATTGAAGATGTCCATTGGGATGCAGAAGTCCTGTGGGAAGAAGTCAGGATTCAGAATTCAGACAGAAGGATCCACAGATGACACAGATGACACAGAAGATGATCCACAGATTGTACAGATTGCACAGAGAAGAAGAAGAAGAAGAAAGAAAGAGATAGAGAGGATGACGTGCCTGAATATGAGAATGGCCCTCCTCATTTTGTCTTTTTCTTTTCTCTTTCTTCTCTGTGCAATCTGTGAAATCTGTGGATAGTATCTTACGGTTCATACCAGCCCGGCAAAACCGCGCTGGCGTGCGGCTTCGTAGAAGATGATGGCGGCGGCGCATGCCACGTTGAGCGATTCGACGTCGCGCTTGATCGGAATCCGCAGCGTGACCGCGCACTGACTGATCACCGCCTCGGGGACGCCGGCGCCTTCGCCGCCAAGGATGATCGCCACGGGTCCGGTGAGGTTGACGTCGGTGTGGCGCGTCTCGGCGGTCAGCGAAGTCGCCACGAGCGTGACTCCGCGGTGAACCAGCTCCTTCAGGATTTTCACCGGGCTTTCGTGTGAGGCGGAATCGCCGGCCCGTGCGGTCGCAGCGACCGCTGCATCGAGCAGCGGCAGGCGAAAGATCGAGCCCATCGTGCCGCGGATGCACTTGGGGTTGTAAGGGCAGGCGCTGTTGCCAGCGGTGATCACGCCGGTCGCCCCGGCGGCGTCGGCCGCGCGAATGATCGTGCCCAGGTTGCCGGGATCCTGCACGCCCCACGCCACCGCAACCAGGGGCACGCTTGCGATGCTCGCCCTCCCCTCTGTAGGGGCGAACCTTGTGTTCACCCTGGCGGGAAACAGGTCGTCCAGCTTCCACGTGCGCTTGTATGCCAAACCGGCCACGCCCTGGTCGCCGGCGACGTCGCTGATCGACGCCAGCACGTCATCGGTGGCATCGAGGACGGGATTGCCCGACCGCATCAGGTTTTCGCGGAGCGCCGCCCCGCGCTCGGTTCCCTCAAGATGCGGGCTGACGAGCACCTGGTTGTAGCGGATTCCATCGACGATCGATTCCTCGATCAGCCGCAGGCCTTCGACGAGCATCAGGCCGGATTCCGCAACGTCCTTGCCGCGCGCCAGTGCCCGGGCACGCTTGACTGCGTCGTTCTGCCGGCTTGTTATTACGGGAGCCAAGACCAATGGATCCTCCGACGAATGATGAATGATGAATGATGAATACGGAGCATCCGCTGACGCGCCGCGGTCTTCATTGATCGCTCATCATTTTCCAGAACGTCCGTGGAAAAATCAAGCAAAAAGCCGCACGCACGCGGCCCCGCACGCACGCGGGCTCCTCTTCGTAGGGGCGAACCTTGTGTTCGCCCTTCTTCAGTAGTAATAACAAAGCTGTGAGAGGCGGAGTGCTGGAATGAATGCGGAATGAAGAATGGAGCAGAAGTGATCCACAGATGACATAGCGCGGCCAAGGCCGCAACCAAATAC
>Ga0307380_10006337_pt1 | contig 15560 bp, 6 predicted proteins | sample UN3MG_FD_202239 | JGI IMG/M metagenome (GOLD analysis project Ga0307380, IMG submission 202239) | Soil microbial communities from Risofladan, Vaasa, Finland - UN-3 | ecosystem: Environmental > Terrestrial > Soil > Coastal area > Acid sulfate soil | place: Finland: Risofladan, Vaasa | collected...
CTGAGCGTTTGGGTCGACCGCAGGCGCGGGGTTTTCAGCGCTTGGTACGAAATGTTTCCCCGCTCGCAGTCCGGCGACGCGCGCCGGCACGGGACCTTTGACGATGTCATCGCGCGACTGCCCTATGTGCGCGACCTTGGCTTCGACGTTCTTTACTTCCCGCCGATTCATCCGATCGGCAAAACCAATCGCAAGGGACGCAACAATTCCCTGAAGCCAACCAAGAGCGATCCGGGCAGCCCCTATGCAATCGGCTCGGAGGAGGGCGGTCACGACACGATCCATGCGGAGCTCGGAACGTTTGCCGCGTTCGAACGGCTTATCAAGGCGGCCAAAACGCACGGACTTGAGATCGCGCTCGACTTCGCCATCCAGTGCTCGCCCGACCACCCGTGGATCAAGGAGCACCCCGAGTGGTTCGACTGGCGTCCCGACGGCAGCATCAAATTCGCGGAGAACCCGCCAAAGAAATACGAGGACATCGTCAACGTTCATTTTTATGGAGATGCTTTCCCGTCGATCTGGTTGGCCCTGCGCGACATCGTCCTGTTCTGGGCCGAGAAGGGCGTGCGGATTTTTCGCGTCGACAACCCGCATACCAAGCCGTTTCCATTTTGGGAGTGGATGATCCGCGAGGTTCAGGACCGCTATCCTGATGTGATCTTTCTGGCCGAGGCCTTCACCCGGCCGGCGCCGATGAAGCGGCTGGCCAAGATCGGCTTCACGCAGTCCTATACCTACTTCACCTGGCGCAACACGAAGCAGGAGCTGACCGAGTACGCGACCGAGCTCACCCAGAGCGACATGAGCGAGTACTTCCGGCCCAACTTCTTCGTCAACACGCCCGACATCAACCCTCCTTATCTGCAGACGAGCGGACGCGCCGGCTTCCAGGCGCGCCTTGTCCTGGCGGCGACGCTTGCCGGCAATTACGGCATCTATAATGGCGTCGAGGTCTGCGAGGCGCGCGCCATTCCGGGCAAGGAGGAATATCTCGATTCCGAGAAATACGAGATCGTGGCTTGGGATTGGTACCGCAAAGACAATATCCGCGCCGACATCACGCTCATCAATCGGCTGCGCAACGAACATCCGGCGCTGCAGCAGCTCACGGGTCTCAGCTTCTACAATTTCTGGAACGACGAGGTGCTCTATTACGGGAAGTGGACGGAGGATCTCTCTGACTTTTTGTTATTCGCGGTCAATCTCGACCCGCACAACGCCCAGGGCGGCCATTTCGAAGTGCCGCTGTGGGAGTTCGGCCTGCCCGACAGCGCCGATATCGGCGTTGAGGATCTCGTGACTGGCAAGCGTTTCACCTGGTCGGGCAAGGTGCAGCATATGTTGCTCGATCCGGCCGACCGGCCTTACGCGATCTGGCGCTTGGCGCCGAAGGAGACATCGGCCGGATGAGCGTAATTGAAACATCTCAAGCCGAAGTCCCCGTCGAGGCGCCGATCGAAGTCCCGTCGGCGCCCGAGCCCGTCCGCGAGGAGCAGCACGCGATCGATCGCAGTGCCGCCGATTGGTACAAGGACGCGATCGTCTATCAGCTGCACGTCAAGGCGTTCCAGGACGCGAGCGGCGACGGCATTGGCGACTTCGAGGGGCTGATGCAGCGTCTCGACCATGTCGAGGCGCTCGGCGTTACCGCGATTTGGCTGCTGCCCTTCTATCCCTCACCTCTCAGGGATGACGGCTACGACATCTCGGATTACCGGCAGGTCAATCCGTCCTATGGCGACATGGGTGCGTTCAAAGCCTTCATCAAGGAGGCCCACAGCCGCGGCATCCGTGTCATCACCGAGCTAGTGGTCAATCACACCTCCGATCAGCATCCTTGGTTCCAGGCGGCAAGGCAGGCGCCGCCGGGTTCGCCCGAGCGCGATTTCTATGTGTGGAGCGATACAGACAAGCGCTACGGCGGCACGCGAATCATCTTCATCGATGCGGAGACGTCGAACTGGGCCTGGGACCCGGTGGCGGAGTCCTATTACTGGCACCGCTTTTATTCGCATCAGCCCGATCTCAATTTCGACAACCCGAAGGTTCTCGAGGAGATCATCGATGTCATGCGCTTCTGGCTCGACCTCGGTGTCGACGGCTTGCGTCTCGACGCGGTGCCGTATCTTTGCGAGCGCGAGGGAACGAACAACGAGAACCTGCCCGAGACCCATGAGATTCTGAAGCGTATCCGCCAGGAGGTCGACGCTCAGTATCCCGATCGCATGCTGCTGGCGGAGGCCAATCAATGGCCCGAGGACACGCGCCCCTATTTCGGCGACGGCGACGAATGCCACATGGCGTTCCACTTCCCGTTGATGCCGCGCATGTATATGTCGCTGGCGCAGGAAGACCGCCATCCCATTACGGACATTCTTCGGCAGACGCCGGAAATTCCCGATAGCGCGCAGTGGGCGCTGTTTTTGCGGAACCACGACGAGCTCACGCTGGAAATGGTGACCGACGACGAGCGCGACTATCTGTGGCGCACTTACGCCAATGATAGCCGCGCCCGCATAAATCTCGGCATTCGCCGCCGTCTGGCGCCGCTGCTTGAGAACGATCGGCGCAAGATCGAACTTCTGAATGCTCTGCTGCTGTCGATGCCCGGCACGCCGGTGCTCTATTATGGCGACGAGCTCGGCATGGGCGACAATTTCTATCTGGGCGACCGCGACGGCGTGCGCACGCCGATGCAATGGTCCGCCGACCGCAATGGCGGATTTTCCAAGGCGGATCCACAAAGGCTCTATCTGCCGCCGATCATGGACGCCAATTACGGCTATCAGACCGTCAACGTCGAGGCGCAGCAGCGGGACGCATCGTCCCTGCTGAACTGGACGCGGCGCATGATCCAGGTCCGCAAGACCCACGCCGCGTTCGGGCGCGGTTCTTTGAGCTTTCTATATCCGCGTAACCGCAAGATCTTGGCCTTCCTGCGCGAGCATGACGGACAGACGCTGCTTTGCGTGTTCAATCTCGCGCGCTCGGCGCAAGCCGTGGAGCTAGATCTGCACGAGCATGCCGGCGCGGTGCCGGTGGAGCTGACCGGGAGTTCGGCCTTTCCGCCGATCGGCGAACTGACCTACATGCTGACCCTGCCGGCTTACGGCTTCTACTGGTTCATCCTGGCCGGCGAGGAGGAGGAGCCGAAATGGCATGTGGCGCCGCCCGAGGCAGCGCCGGACTACATCACTTTGGTCGCATCGGACGGCTGGCGGAGCGTATTCGCGGACCGTCAGAAACGGATGATGGAGCAGGAGGTCCTGCCGGACTTCGTCCTCCGCCAGAGATGGTTCGGGGCGAAGGACTCCCATTACGTCCAGTTCGAGATGACGCCGCTTGCCACGCTAGAGGGACTGCACGGCAGCTATCCGCTGGCCGTGTGCGCAGCCTCGATGCCGGGCAACGACAGCCAGAATTATTTCCTGCCCTTTGCCGCCAAATGGGGCAGCGAACATGTGCGGGCCGGGGCGCCGCAGTTGCCCTTTACCCTCGCCAAACTGCGGTCGGGTCCTCGTGTCGGCGCCTTGCTCGACGCCGCTAACGATCACAATTTCATCCGGGACGTGGCGAAGGCCATCGGCGAAAATAAGAGCATCGAAGCCGCGGGCGGCCGCATCCTATTTTCCGCCAGTCCGAGTTGGACGCATGTGGCGGACGAGGCGCCGATCCGGGGCGTCGGCGCCGAGCAGAGCAATGTGTCGATCATTGTCGACGAACGCATCATGCTAAAAATCTACCGGCGTCTTCGTGCCGGCATCCAGCCTGAGCTGGAGATCGCTCGCTTCCTCACCGAGGTGGCGCGCTATTCAAACACGCCGGAATATCTCGGCGCGGTGGAATATGTTGCGGAGACCGGCGAGCATACGGCGTTGGCGATTGCATTTTCCTTCGTCCAGAATCAAGGCGATGCTTGGACAGCGGTGGTCGAGGGTCTCGATCGGGCCTTGGAGGATCTGGCGCTGCGCCAGGACGGCGAGGCCAGCGTCGAGGGCGACTTGGAGGGACTTTATGGATTCCCGCTCGATCTTGCCGCGCGGCTCGGCACGCGCACGGGTGAGCTGCACCGGGCGTTCGCCACGCCCACCGACGACCCGGCCTTCGCCACGGAGCCGATCACGCAGGACGACATCGCGCGCTGGTCGCAGACGCTGCGCGCGGAATCGGATCGCGTTCTTAGCGAACTCGAAAAGATGACTGGCTCGCTGTCGGAGACTGCGAGTCAGCACGCCACGACCCTGCTGGGCGCGCGACAGGCGCTCAGCGACCGGATCGACGCCATTGCGAGCACGCCGCCGCTGGGCGTGAAGACGCGCATTCACGGCGACTGTCACCTCGGCCAGGTGTTGGTCTCCAAGGATGACGTCATCATCATCGACTTCGAGGGCGAGCCGCGGCGAACCCTTGCCGAGCGCCGCGAAAAAAGCTCGCCCTTGCGCGACGCCGCCGGGATGCTGCGCTCGCTCGATTATGCGGCGTCCGCCGCCGTCGACCGCTTTGCCACGCGCAAAGGTGAACTGCCAGAGCGGGTCATGGCGGTGGCGACGGCCTGGCGCAATCGCGCTAGCCGCGACTTTCTCGATGCCTATGTCGAGGCCGTGCAGGGCACGCCGATCTACCCGGCAGACCGGCATGCGGCCGAGAGTTTGCTCGAGCTGTTCCTGCTGCAAAAAGGATTCTATGAGATCGCCTACGAGGCCGCCAACCGGCCCCATTGGCTGTCCATACCTTTGCGCAATGTAATCGACCTACTGACGGGGACGAGAGCGTATCAAACATGATCAAAGCGTCGAGCAAAGCCGCCGCAACCAAGCCCGATTGGCGCCCCGAGCGGGCCGCTGTCGAGGCGCTTGTCGCCGGCACGCATGGCGATCCCTTCGCCATTCTCGGGCCGCATGCTTGCGCGGGCGGTGTGTCCATTCGGGTGATGGCGCCCGGGGCGGAGACCGTCGAGGTGATTGACGAGCGCGGCCGCGCCCTTTTTTCGCTCGAGAGACTGCATGACGCGGGCTTCTTTGCCGGATTGATCGACTCCTCGACAGAGGGCGCTCCATACCGGCTGCGCTTCGCAAAGGGCGAGGCGCAATGGGAAGAGGACGACGCCTATCGCTTCCCGCTCTTTCTCGGCGAGATGGATGTTCACCTCCTGGCGGAAGGCACCCATCGCCGTCTCTATGAGAAGCTCGGCGCACACCCCGTCACCCTGGCCGGGACCGAGGGCGTCGTTTTCGCTTTATGGGCACCCAACGCGCGCCGCGTCAGCGTCGTGGGAGACTTCAATGGCTGGGACGGCCGCCGCCACCCCATGCGCAAGCGGCATGAAGCCGGCGTGTGGGAGCTGTTCATTCCCGGCGTTTCGCGCGGGGCGTTCTATAAATTCGAGATCATCGGCATCGATGGCACGCAGCTTCCGTTGAAATCAGACCCAATCGGATTTTCTGCCGAGCCGCCGCCATCGACGGCGTCACGCGTGAATGGGCTCGTCGTCCATGACTGGGATGACGGGGCTTGGATGTCCGCCAGGGCAGGCTTGCAGGATCGCTCGGCGCCGATCTCGATCTACGAAGTGCATCTCGGTTCCTGGCGGCGCGGCGAGGGCAACAGCTTCCTCGACTACGACCGGCTTGCCGACGAGCTGATCCCTTACGTGCGCGATCTCGGCTTCACGCATATCGAGTTGCTGCCGATCAGCGAGCATCCTTTTTCCGGCTCGTGGGGCTATCAGCCCATTGGCCTGTTCGCGCCCACGGCGCGGTTCGGCGATCCGAGCGCGTTCGCGCGGTTCGTCGACCGCTGCCATGCCGGCGGCATCGGCGTCCTGATCGATTGGGTGCCGGCGCACTTTCCGAGCGACGCGCACGGCCTGGTCCGCTTCGACGGCACGGCGCTCTATGAGCACGCGGACCCCAGGCTCGGCTTCCACAAGGATTGGAACACGCTGATCTATAATTTCGGCCGGCGGGAAGTTGCCAACTTCCTAGAGTCGAACGCGCTGTTCTGGCTCGACCGCTATCATATCGACGGCCTCAGGGTCGATGCGGTCGCCTCCATGCTCTATCTCGACTACAGCCGCGAGCCCGGCGAGTGGGTGCCGAACGTGCATGGCGGCCGGGAGAATCTCGAAGCGGTGAGCTTCCTGCGCGAGATGAACACGCATGCCTATGGCGACTTTCCCGGGACGATCACCGTGGCCGAGGAATCGACGGCGTGGCCCGGCGTGTCGCGGCCGGTAGACGGCGGCGGCCTGGGCTTCGGCTATAAGTGGAATATGGGTTGGATGCACGACACGCTGTCCTACATGTCGCGCGACCCGGTGCATCGTGCCCACCACCACAACGAGCTGACCTTTGGCCTCGTCTATGCCTATTCGGAAAACTTTATCCTTCCGCTCAGTCATGACGAGGTCGTGCATGGGAAAAGTTCGTTGCTGGGCAAGATGACTGGCGACCGCTGGCAGAAATTCGCAAACCTGCGGGCTTATCTAGCGTTCATGTGGACGCAGCCTGGCAAGAAGTTGTTGTTCATGGGTGGCGAGTTTGGCCAGGAGCGCGAGTGGAATCACGATCAGTCCCTCGATTGGCATTTGCTCGCCGATGACTCCCATCGCGGTATCCAGTCCCTGGTGCGCGACCTCAACCATCTGTACCGCTCGATGCCGGCGCTCCATCAACTCGATTGCGAGCCCGCCGGCTTTGAATGGATTGATGGAGGGAACGCGGCCCAGAGCCTGTTGTCCTACATCCGTCATGGCAAGCCGGGGACCGCGGACGCCGTGGTCGTGTGCAATTTCACCCCGCAGGTCCATCGCGGCTTCCGTCTCGGCGTGCCGAAAGGCGGCCGTTGGATCGAGAAGTTGAACTCCGATAGTGCCGGCTATGGCGGCTCGAATGTCGGCAATCTCGGCGAGATCGAAGCACAGAAAGTCACCGCGCATGGGCGCCCCTTCTCCATCGAGATCACCGTGCCCCCGCTGGCGACGCTGGTGCTCGAGCACTCAAATGACTAGAGGCGCCGCATGAGCCAGAGCGATTTCGATGTAGAGCCGGGGCTGCCCTACCCAAGAGGTGCGACTTGCGACGGAGAGGGCGTCAATTTCGCGATCTTCTCCGAGAATGCAGAGGGCGTGGAGATTTGCCTGTTCGACGCCGACGGCATCCGCGAGACCGCGCGCATCAAGCTGCCGGAATATACCGACGAGGTGTTTCACGGTTATGTGCGGGGGCTAGAGGCCGGGCAGATTTACGGTTTGCGCGTGTACGGCCCCTATGCGCCAGAGGAGGGGCACCGCTTCAATCCAAACAAGCTGCTGCTTGACCCTTACGCGAAGGAACTGCACGGGCAGATCGTCTGGCACGATGCGCTCTTCGGCTATCAGATCGGCTCGAAGAAAGCGGACCTATCCTTCGATAGCCGGGACTCCGCGCCCTATATGCCGAAATGCGTGGTCGTCGAGGCCGCAAGCCGCTGGATGCCGACCTTTCCATGGCAGGCCGAGAAGCGACCCCAAGTGCACTGGTCTGAGACGGTCATTTATGAGGCCCATGTAAAGGGCTTCACCGCGCTGCATCCGAAAGTGCCCAAGAAATTGCGCGGCACGTTTGCCGGTCTAGCGCATCCGCGTGCGATCGAGCACCTCGTCAAGCTTGGCGTGACAGCGATCGAGCTGCAGCCGGTGCAAGCGTTCTTCGACGACCGCTATCTCGTGGACAAGGGGCTCAAGAACTACTGGGGCTACAACACCATTGGCTTCTTCGCCCCGGCGCCGCAATACACCTCGGCCGGTGGCGACGTTGGCGAGTTTCGCCACATGGTACACAACCTGCACGAAGCGGGAATCGAGGTCATCCTCGACGTGGTCTACAATCACACCGCCGAGGGCAACCAGCTGGGGCCGACCCTATCCTTTCGCGGCATCGACAACGCCAGCTACTACATGCTGGCCGACGACAAACGCTACTATTTCGACACGACCGGCTGCGGCAACACCATCAACCAGTTTCATCCTCGCGTTCTGCAGATGATCATGGACTCTCTGCGCTATTGGGCCGAGGAGTGCCATGTCGACGGCTACCGTTTCGATCTGGCCAGCTCGCTTGGCCGCGAACATCGAGGGTTCGAGGCCAATGCGAGATTTTTCGACGCAGTGTTACAGGACCCGCTGCTTTCCCGCTTGAAGCTCATCGCCGAACCCTGGGACATCGGTGAAGGCGGCTACCGCCTCGGCGGCTTTCCGCCTGGTTGGGGAGAATGGAACGGACGTTACCGGGACACCACGCGCAGCTACTGGAAGGGCGATCAAGACCTTCTGCCGGGAATGGCCGACGGCTTTCTCGGTTCTGCCGACCTGTTCGACAAGCGCGGCCGGCGGCCGTGGTCCAGCATCAATTTCGTCACAGCGCATGACGGCTTCTCCCTCGCCGACCTCGTGGCCTATGACAGCAAGCACAACGAGGACAATGGCGAGGACAATAACGACGGTCACGACGACAATCGCAGTTGGAACTGCGGTCACGAGGGGCCGACCGACGACGCCGCGATTCTCGACTTGCGGGACCGCATGCGGCGCAATTTCATGGCGACGCTACTGCTGTCACAAGGCACGCCCATGATTCTTATGGGAGACGAGGTCGGTCGGACACAAGGCGGCAACAATAATGCGTATTGCCAGGACAACGTGATCTCATGGCTCGACTGGCAGGAAATAGGCGCGCGCGACGAAGCTTTCTTCGATTTCACCATCAAACTCAGCGCTCTTCGCCACCGGTTGCCCTTGTTGCAAACGCATTTCCTGCACGGCGAGCAGGTTGCGCCGGATGGGGCTAAGAACGTCACGTGGCTCCGGCCTGACGGCAATGAGATGACTCAAACTGATTGGGATAACGGATTGGCGAAATGCCTCGGCGCCATGCTTTGCGCGACCGATGGCGCGCCGCTGCAGGTGCTCATGAATGCTCATTACGAGGACGTTGACTTCAAGATGGCCGCGCCTAACGGTGTCGCGGGCTGGCGTCTCGTTATCGACACGGCGCGAGGCCTGATCGAGCCCGACGAACCGGCGGCGGGACCTGGCGCCTCGGTGACACTCCCGGCCCGCGCCCTCCTCCTCTACGAATCGGTACGCTGATGGGCGCGCATTTTGGCCTGGAGCGAACCTGGGGGGCCGAGGTTTTGCCCGGCGGCGGTGCCCGTTTTCGCCTTTGGGCGCCTGCCTTGGAGCGTTTGTCGCTCGTCGTCATGCCGAGCGAAGAGACGCAAGAGATGTCCCGCGTTGAGGACGGCTGGTTCGAGCTTACGACCGACATGGTGAAGCCGGGCGGAAGCTATCTATTCCAACTTCCCGACGGCATGCGCGTGCCCGACCCGGCCGCACGGGCGCAAGACGGCGATGTCCATGGGCCCTCGAAGCTCATCGATCCGCGCGCCTATGAATGGCAAACCGGGGATTGGCGTGGCCGGCCCTGGGAAGAGGCGGTGATCTACGAGCTGCATCCCGGCACGTTCTCCCCAGACGGCGATTTCACCGGGATCGAGGCCAGGCTCGACGACCTGGTGCGGCTTGGCGTTACGGTGGTCGAACTCCTGCCCGTCGCGCAGTTTTCCGGCAATCGCGGCTGGGGTTATGACGGCGTCCTGATGTACGCGCCGCATGTCGCCTATGGCGGATCGGACCACCTCAAGCGCCTCGTCGATGCGGCGCATGCGCGTGGGCTGATGGTTTTTCTCGACGTGGTCTACAATCACTTCGGCCCCGACGGAAACTACCTCAACGCCTACGCGCCGGATTTCTTCGACCCCGACAGGCATACGCCCTGGGGTGCGGCTATCGCCTACCACCGTGAACCCGTGCGCGCCTATTTCATCGAGAACGCCCTTTATTGGCTCAAGGAGTGCCGCTTCGACGGCCTGCGTCTCGATGCCGTCGACCAGATTTGCGACGACAGCCTGCTGGCCGACATCGCCACGACCGTGCGGCAGCGGATTACGGATCGTCATGTGCACCTGACCACCGAAGACGAGCGCAACATCACGGCCCTGGTCGAGCGTGTGGACGGCGCCCCGAAACTCTATAACGGCGAGTGGAACGACGATTTCCATCACGCGGCGCACGTCATCGCGGTCGGCGAAACCGACGGCTATTACCGCGACTACTCCGACGCAGCGGTGCCCAAGCTCGCGCGGTCGCTGGCGGAAGGCTATATCTATCAGGGTGAGCCGTCGCCGTTCCGCGACGGCGAGAGACGCGGCGAGCCAAGCGCCGGTCTACCGCCTTCGGCCTTTGTCGATTTTCTGCAGAATCATGACCAGGCCGGCAACCGCGCCTTCGGCGAGCGCCTGGCGACCTTGGCCGAGCCGGAGGCCATCGAGGCGCTCACCGCAGTCTTGCTGCTCGGGCCGCAGACGCCGCTCCTGTTCATGGGCGAGGAGTGGGGCGAGACGCGGCCCTTCCTGTTCTTCACCGACTTTCACGGCGAGCTGGCGCAGCAAGTGCGCGACGGGCGGCGTAACGAGTTTCGCAAATGGCGCCTCTTCGCCGACCCGCAAGCCCGCGAGCGCATTCCCGATCCCAATGCCTTGAGCACGTTCGAGGCGTCTAAGCTCGACTGGAGCGAGACCGCGCGCTCGCCGCACCGCGAACGGCTCGCCCTGGTGTCGCGCCTGCTGACGATCAGGGCTGAGGCGATCGTACCGTTGATCGCGGGGATCGGAGGCCATGCCGGCGAGGTGCTGGCCGCCGACCACAGCGGTTTTGGTATTTCGTGGCGACTCGATGACAGTGGTTCGCTGACGATGGTCGCCAATCTCAGCGACGAGGCTTGGCCCGTGCCCGCAGAACTTAAAGATCACGCGGGCGTGGGCGATCTCGTCTACGAGACGGCGGCCGGTGACGCTGGCCTGAAAGCCGGCACGCTGCCGCCCTGGTCCGTGGTCGTCCGCATCGGCAAGCCATGATCACGCCCACCGCCACCTATCGCCTGCAGTTCCGCAACGGCATGACCTTCTATCATGCCGCGAGGCTTGCGCCGTATCTTGCGCGTCTCGGCATCAGCCACCTTTATGCCGCCCCCATCTTTCAGGCCGAGCCAGGATCGACGCACGGCTACGATGTCGTCGACAATCGGGTGATCGACTCTAGCCTTGGGGGAGACGCGGGCTTCGAGCGCATGGTCGCTGCGCTCCGCGCCGAAGGGATTGGGATCGTCCTCGATTTCGTTCCCAATCACATGAGCGCCTCGACCTACAATCCTTACTGGCGCGATGTGCTGGAATGGGGCGAGGCCAGCGACTGCGCGCAGTTCTTCGACATCGACTGGTCGGCGCCCAAGCTGCTGGTTCCGGCGCTGGGAACCAGCTACGGACAGGCGCTGGAGGAGGGCAAGTTCGGCCTGCGCTTCGACGCCCGCGACGGGGGGCTGACCTTCACCTATTACGATCTCAAGCTCCCGCTGACGCCGACCTCCTATGCGCAGGTGCTCATGCGGGCTGACGGCGAGGACTTCGCCGAATGGGCGCGGCGCTTCGCCGTGGCAACGCCACAGACCTCGGCAGAACTGAAATCCGAACTGGCCGAAGCAGCATCCGACGCCGCCACGCACAGCGCTATCGAGCAGGCTCTCGCCGAGGCCGCTGCCGACACCGAGGCGCTGCATGAGCTGCACGAGATGCAAATCTGGCGGCTCACCCACTGGCGCGCGGCGCGCGAGACGCTGACCTACCGGCGTTTCTTCGAGATCACCGATCTGGTTGGGATCAAGGAGGAGCGGCCGCGGGTCTTCGACGAGATGCATGTGCGCCTGTTCGAGCTCGTCGAAGCCGGCAAGATCGACGGAATCCGTCTCGATCACATCGATGGTCTCGCCGATCCCAAAGCCTATTTGGAGCGGTTGCAGAAGGCGGTTGGCGAGGTGGATCCGCTCTATCTCGTGGTCGAGAAGATTCTGGGGCCCGAAGAGGAGTTGCGCGCCGATTGGCCGGTCGCCGGCACCACGGGGTATGAGTTCATTCGCGCGCTCGCCGAGCTGTTCACCGACTCGCGCGGCGAGAGCGGCATGACGGAGGCCTATTGTGACTTCCTGCAAGAGGAGGTCGACTACGAGGCGCTGATCCTCGGAGCCAAACGGATGATGATCATCCGCAACCTCGCCGGCGAGCTTGAGCACTTGAAGGACATGGTGGGGGCTTTGGCCATGCGCCAATTGGCGACCCGCGATCTGGGCAGCGATACCTTGCGCCGCGCGATCATCGAGCTTGCCGCGGCGTTGCCGGTCTATCGGACCTTTGTGGATGTCGCCGGCGCTCAAGACGAGGATCGCGCCATACTCGCGGCCGCTGCAGACAAGGCGAAGGCCGCGCGGCAAGTCGAGGATGAGGAGGCGATCGACTTCCTGCGGCGTGTGCTGGAGCTCGATCTCGAGGCGCCGGAGGATCAGGCCGCGGCGCTCGAATTTGCCATACGCTTCCAACAGACCACCGGGCCGGTCATGGCCAAGGCGCTCGAGGACACGGCCTTCTACCGCTACAACCGCTTGATCGCCCTCAACGAAGTCGGGGGCGAGCCAGATCGCTTCGGCGCGCCGCCCGGCGCGTTCCATGCCGCCATGACGCAACGTCTGCAACATCAGCCGGCGGGATTTAGCGGCACCTCGACCCACGACACCAAGCGCGGAGAGGATTCGCGGGCGCGCCTATACAGCTTAAGCGAGATGCCCGAAGCGTGGGCCGCCGCGGTCTATCGCTGGACCGAGCTGAATGCCAAATTCCGCCGTGTCTCGGAGGGTCTGGTGATGCCGGAGCCCGAGGTCGAGTGGATGTTCTATCAGGCCCTTGCCGGTGCTTGGCCGCCCGATCTCGCTTGTGACGATGCAGCCGGCTTGTCGGCGCTCGCCGAACGCATGGCCCAGTTCATGCTGAAAGCGGTGCGCGAAGCCAAACTGCACACCAGTTGGACGGGGCAAAATGCCGAATATGAGGAGGCCGTAGAGAGCTTCACGCGCGATGCCCTCGATCCGGCAAAGTCGGGGCCGTTCTTGCAAAATTTCCTTGCCATGTGCGAGCCGGTTTTTCTCGCCGGCGCACTCAACAGTCTCTCCCAGACGGCGATCAAACTGACCGCGCCGGGCGTGCCTGACATCTACCAAGGGGCCGAGCTGTGGGAGCTGAGCCTGGTCGACCCCGACAACCGCCGCGCGGTGGACTACACACAGTGCCAGGCGCTTCAGGCGACGATCAGCGAAGCTTCACCCGATGCGCTGCTTGCCGACTGGCGCTCGGGCGCCGTCAAGATGCGCTTGCTTCACGCTGGATTGGCGTTGCGCGCACGCGCCCATGAGCTATTTGCCAGTGGTGACTATGTGCCGCTTCCCGTGGAAGGCGCGGCTGCCGAGAACGTGTTGGCTTTTGCGCGCATCTCTGCCGCCCAGGCGGTCATCACCATCGTGCCGAGGATGTGTCTAGGCTTCCTCGAAGGGCAGGACGCACCTCTTGTGCCGTGTGAGCGTTGGCGTGACACCACAGTGACGCTGCCGCAAACTCTCTCGGGGCAAAATTGGCTCGACGTCTTCACGGGCGAAACCCACGCGGCCCAAGGAAGCCTTTCTGTAGGGGAGGTACTGCGGCGCTTCCCTGTGGCGGTGTTGGCGAGCGAAGGGCTGAAATAGAGTCCGTCTGACAGAATTGTGGAGCTTGGGACGTCAGCGAACTCGTGACCGAAGCAAGGATCGAACAGCTCATTGTCCTTGTCGATGATCTGGATAGGTGCCTGCCGTCCACCGCCTTCAGATCAGCACCGATCGCAGGCCCGGTTAGATTTGTCTGACAATGCCCCCTAGGCGGAACGGCCACGTGCGGCTCAGAGTCCGCTAATGACCCCCCCTTAGCCGACATCCCAGCGCCAGAACCAAGTTGCTGTTGGCGCGCAGCTTGCGCTGCATCAACGTTGGCACAGTCCAGGCAGCCTATAAAGTCAAACAGACGGGCGTCTCCTTCGTGGCCAGCCCCCCGGCCACTCTCGTCGTCCGAGATGCCGGCTTTGCTGGCCGGCATGGTGTGTTAGGGCGCCCCACCGACCGGGTGGGGCGCCTACTCCTGGGGGTTGTCAAAGCATCATGGGTCCAGAAATCAAGCGTTTCGTGCAGCTGGGCCGTGGACACGACGCTCAAGCCGTCACGATCCATGTCGCGCGACATACCAATTGCGATCCCGGGCTTGATGGGGTCAAGCCGTCCAAACGACGGGGCGGTTAGGCTGATCTAGCCTGGTTAGAGGGCCTGAATGGGGAAAGACATGGTCACGAAGCACGCGGCTCCAGGGGCGGACCGGGCCCTTTGGCTTTCGACAATCGCCTTCACGGTGTGTTTCGCCGTGTGGACGATCTTCGCCATCATCGGCATCCGCATCCAACAGGATCTCGGTCTGAACGAGACCGAATTCGGCCTTCTCGTTGGCACGCCCATTCTCACCGGGTCGCGTCGTTTATGTGCTGACCATGCTGTCGGCGGCCGCCGCGACCTTCCTCCTCTCCTTTGCCACCACCTATCCATGGATGCTCGTCGCGGCTCTCGGCGTCGGGCTTGCCGGCGGCTCCTTCGCCGTCGGCATCGCTTACGTTTCAAAGTGGTTCCCCCCGGAGAAACAGGGGACGGCGCTCGGAATCTTCGGCGCCGGCAATATCGGTGCGGCCGTCACCAAATTCGTCGCCCCGTTCGTCCTCGTCGCGTTTGGCTGGCAGATGGTCGCGGTGGCTTGGGCATCGGTGCTGGCAGTCACGGCGGTCGTCTTCTGGTTCACGACCGACGACGATCCGGAAATCAAAGCCCGGCGGGCGCGTAAAGAGAAGCCGCGCTCGGTGATGATGCAATTGGCGCCGCTCCGCCACCAGCAGGTCTGGCGGTTCTCACTCTATTACTTCTTCGTGTTCGGCGGGTTCGTCGCGCTCGCTCTATGGCTGCCGCGCTACATGATCGGCGTCTACGGGCTCGACATCGAATCCGCTGGCATGCTTGCCGCGGCCTATTCGATTCCGGCGAGCCTGTTCCGCGCCTATGGCGGCCATCTGTCCGACCGCTATGGCGCGCGCGTGGTCATGTACTGGACCTTTGGCGTCGCGTTGATCTGCCTGTTGATGCTGTCTTACCCCAACACCGACTATGTGATCCACGGCATCAAGGGTCCGATTGCCTTCTCGACCCAGATGAATCTCATTCCGTTCGTGATCACGATCTTCATTCTCGGCTTCTTCATGTCGCTCGGTAAGGCGGCGGTCTACAAATACATTCCCATCTATTACACCAAGAACGTTGGTTCGGTCGGCGGTCTGGTCGGCATGATCGGCGGTCTCGGCGGCTTCGTCTTGCCGATTGCTTTCGGCGTCATGGCGGACCTGACGAACATTTGGACGAGCTGCTTCATGCTGCTCTTCCTCATCGTCGCAGTCTCGCTCGCCTGGATGCATTTCTCCATTCGGCACATGGAACAGCGTGCCGCCGGCGAGGCGCTCGCCAAGCTGCCGCCGCTCGCCGAACTCGAGCATGCCCATAGCCACGAGGAGCACGCCGCCC
>Ga0307380_10006339_pt1 | contig 15557 bp, 19 predicted proteins | sample UN3MG_FD_202239 | JGI IMG/M metagenome (GOLD analysis project Ga0307380, IMG submission 202239) | Soil microbial communities from Risofladan, Vaasa, Finland - UN-3 | ecosystem: Environmental > Terrestrial > Soil > Coastal area > Acid sulfate soil | place: Finland: Risofladan, Vaasa | collected...
TAGCGGGCATAGCGACCAGAATCAAGCCGGCGCTTTCAGGGTTGAATCCCTTCAGATACTGCAAATAAAGACTCATGAGGAAGGATACAGCGAATGTGGCGCTGTAATTGATCAACGCTGCCAGGTTGGAAAAGGCGAAGGTTTTACTGTTTCTGAAGAGGCTTATATCCAGAACCGGGCTTTTTGTTCTCACCTCCCATCTGGTGAATGCTGAAAGCCCGATGGCGCCTCCGATAATCAACCACACCCCTGGCCTCGCTGGTAGGAGAGTAAAACCATATACCAGCGCTACAAGCCCAAGGATGTAGATTACAGAGCCGACAAAATCAAACTTCTCGCCCTTCGCCCCAGCCCACTCCCCTTTTAGCTTCCATAAAACGACGCCGATAACCGCCAATCCCAGGAGCGCACTCAGGAAAAAGATGCTCCTCCAGCCAAGGTTGTGTGTCAGGACTCCACCCAAGACCGGCCCTACGGAAAGGCCAATATATGTTGCTGCGACGTTTATTCCCAGAACTTTTCCTCTCTCGTTAGCGGGAAATACCGTAATAAGCAATGCTATTGCAGTTCCGGCAAGCATGGCACCGCCAATTCCCTGAAAAACCCGGCAGGAAATAAGCATGGTGACAGAGCTTGCCAGCCCTGCAACAAAAGATGAGAGCGTGAAGATAACCATGCCACATGTAAAAATCTTCTTCCTGCCATATATGTCGGCTATTCTGCCGAAGGGAACGAGTAAGGCTGCAGAGGAAAGGAGGTATGCAGTGGCAATCCAGCCTAACATGACTGCATCCAACGATAGCTCTTTCCCGAGTCTAGGGAGAGCAATATTCACAGCGGAGCTCATAAAGGTAAAAATAAACGACGCTGTCGTGGTGACAAGCAGTACCACCACCCCTCTGCTGGTACCATTGCCCATGGGGTCATCCATAATCCGCCAGTTTAACCTATTTACTGGGGACTCTTCTAGGTCTGGTTGGCATTCTTTAAGCAATTGTTTTGCTTCACAGCTTTATTGCATTACATGGTAACGAAGTCGGAAAATATCAGATAACAGTTGCCTTAGTCGAAATATCGCTGTAAACTTCTAGTTCTCTGTAATTTTGGCATCTGAGAACATGGGGAATTGAGCAAAATGTTTTCGACAAAGGCCGGGGCCACCAAGCTGCTGATTGTTGCAGTCGTCGGTCTAATAGTATTTAAGGTGGTCGTCAGCTGGCTGACCGGCAGCATCAGCATACTGGCTCAGGCAGCCGACAGCTTATTGGATTTGTTTGCCGGAATAATTACCTTCTCTGCTATTCGCATTGCGGCTAAGCCAGCCGATGCTGAACATCCGTATGGTCATGGTAAGGTAGAAGACATTGCTGGCGTTGCGCAGGGGGTTCTCATCTTTATCGCTGGCGGACTGATAATCTATTCAGCAGTAAGGCGGATAATAGAAGGCTCTAGCATTGAACTAGCCGAAGCTGGAATAGCTGTGATGGCGGTTTCCATAGTGGTCAGTATCTTCCTATCTCGGCATCTATTAAGAGTTTCCCAGACCACCGGCTCTGTAGCCCTGGAGGCTAATGCCCGCAATATTGCCACTGATGTTTACTCCGCCTCAGCCGTCTTGGTGGGACTGGCGATAGTGCGATTCACCGGGCTCAATATTATTGACTCTGTGATTGCTATCGGAGTTGCTATTTACATCCTGAAAGTAGCTATTGATACTATCCGTAAGCCGATATCCGGACTGCTTGATGAAAAGCTACCTCCTTCACAACAGGCAGTTATCGAAGGCTGTTTAAGTAAACATAGCCGCGAGGTGTTCGGCTTCCATGCACTACGGACACGTCGGGGTGGAAGTCAGAGCTATATAGACCTTCATCTGGTAATGGCCAGGGACATTAGTTTGGAGCAGGCTCATCAGATATGTGACCGGATTGAGGTCGAAATACAAAGCACACTTCACGAGGCCAGTGTAACCATTCATGCTGAGCCGTGCGACAATGAATGTGAACAGTGCTCTGCAATCTGCTCAAAACGCCGATTATGAATTTTTCTCACCCTCCCCCTATGTACCCCAATTGCTGGAGCAACCACCCGCCGCCGTAAACTATGGCGAAGCCAATGGCCAGGCAAATCAGGACTATTAAGGGACCTCTTAGAAGGAATTTCTTTATCATAGTAACCACCAGGCCTTAGCTTGACTGCTTGTGGGCTTTTGTAGTCTTGGCTCTCCTGGATACAGCGTCCTTATATACCCTTGTCAGGCTCTTGCCATGCTGGGGCATCCTGGCTTTTCCCTTTGCTCGCCGCCTTTCTCTTCGTTCCTGCTTGGTTTCCCTGGCAAGCTGGGCTCGGTCTGGAATCTGCTCGTTCACCACTTAATTTCGTATGAGCCGAGGATAAAATCGAGGTCTTCTTGAAAAGCGGAGAGTTTTTCCTGGGGGAGAAGCGTTTCATCTACGTCAAGGAGCATTTTTGTTTCGTCTTGTGGTGAGCCCAGAATATGTACACTGCCACATTCTTTCTGGTCTTTCTCTTGCTCGGCTGGTGTTTTTAATGCCAGCGTGGTACGCGATTGAGTGGCGCCACTGGAAAGACCATATGTTTGCGACTCAGTCTCAACACTTATAATCTCTTGTTTTTGTAGCAAGTCTCGTACTTCATCGTAGAGCATCCCAGGATTTAAGCCCCTATAAGTCTTTTTAATCTGAATTGTCATTTCGTTCTCCTCTCAAATATTATAACACTTTCTTAATTGCCGCTGCTCATATGATATAATGGGAATCTGAAATGAAAAGAGAATTGGTGCGAATCTTAGCCTGTCCCTTATGCAAGGGGAATTTGGAGCTTAAAGTGGATGAGGAAAAGGAGGAAGAAATAGTCAGGGGCTCTCTTTATTGCTCTAATTGCGACTATTCCTACCCCATTGTGGACACAATTCCCAATTTACTGCCGCCAAGCGAGCAACCTTAGCTTAAGGACTGTACACCACTCCACTTGTGGGCGATTCCCAGACTTCTACGTTCACCAACTTTGCCGGAGAGTTGGAAAAATAGGCCTGGAGTGCATCATATATGGTGGCAGCAATATTCTCGCTGGAGGGTCCAATCTTATCAAGTGGGGGTATGTCGTTCAGGCAGGTATGGTCAAATCGAGCCAGGAGTTCCCTCAGATGCTGCTTTAGCTGGGCGAAATCGTAAGCCATGCCGGACTCGTCGAGCTCGGCTGCTTCTAAACGAGCTACTACCTTGAAGCGGTGCCCATGTAGCTTTTCACACTTACCATGATAGTTAGGGAGATAATGGGCAGCATCAAAATGCTCTTCCACAAATATCTGATACATCGAATCCTCCTTTATACCTTCGCACCCCTTTTTGCCCTTTAACATCTCTGGCTAATTGGGCAATACTCTTGCCCAGCTTGGGGTGAACTAAGTCAGGGGCGATTTCCGCTAATGGTATAAGAACGAAAGCCCGGTCCTGCAGGCAGGGGTGCGGAATAGTCAGGTTGTGGGTCTTCATAATGTTGTTGTCGTAGAAAAGGATATCTATATCTATAGGGCGAGGTGAATTTATTTGTCCGCTGGGAACTCTGCCCAGTCTGGTTTCAATTTCTTTAGCCAGACAGAGAAGCTCCTCGGGAGGCAAGTTGGTGGCGATTTGGCAAACCAGATTGAGGAACAACGGCTGCCTCTTATCTCCATTTTGAATTGGGATTGACTCGGTTTCATAGACGGGTGAAACCTCCTCAAGATTTACTCTTTGAGAAAGCAATTTTAGAGCCTGGCTGAGGTTTTCTTCCCTCTTTCCCAGGTTGGAGCCCAGACAAAGATAGGCAATGACCAATTCACTCACACGCCTCTCATAATAGCATCGCTCATCTTACACACGCGCGCCATCTCCTTAACATCATGTACCCGAACGATATCAACGCCCTGGGCGATGCCGATGGCTATGGTGGCCGCCGTTCCTTCTAGCCGCTGGTCGCCGGGTGGAACAAATGCCACTTCACTCGACCTTTGTTCAGGGGTCAAATCGAGCACCCAGCCTATAAAAGACTTACGCGAACTACCCAGAAGGATAGGCCTGCCCAGCGCCTGAAGTTCCTCCAGTCGCCGTAAAATTTCCAGATTTTGCTCCTGTGTCTTGCCAAAACCTATGCCCGGGTCAATGATGATATTCTCCCAGGGCACTCCTGCGTCCAATGCTTGCTCTATGGCTCTTTTTAAATCAGAGATAATCGCAGACATAATGTCGTGGCAAGGAGAGTCACGCTGATTACTCATCAAAGCAATTGGCACGCCTTTTTGAGCCGCTAACTCAGCCAGTCCGGGCTCCTTCCTCAGACCCCAGATGTCGTTTATCACGTCGGCTCCGGCATCTAAAGCCCGGCGGGCTACCTCCAGCTTATAGGTGTCCACACTTAGTGGCACCGATATCTCCCGGGCCAGCTTTTCCACAACAGGAAGCACCCGCCGTAATTCCTCGTTGATTGAAATCGGACCTGAGCCGGGACGAGTGGATTCACCGCCGATATCAATTATATCTGCCCCGTCAGATGCTAACCGTTTCGCCCTGGCTACAGCTCCTTCAACACCAGCCAGTCCATCGCCGGAGAAGGAATCCGGGGAAACATTTAGCACTCCCATGACGTAGGTGCGCTTGCCCCAGTAAAAGATGCTCCTGCCGCATCGGGTGGAACCTGGCTTGCTCGATTCATAATCAGGCATGCTATTGATTATAGCAGAAGAAAGCGATTAAAATAGTGAGCGTGGGCAAGACCTTAGCCGAGAAGATTCTAAGCCTCAAATCGCATGGCGAGGCCAAAGCTGGGGAGGTCGTGATTGCTGATGTGGATTTGGTTTTCGTCCAGGATACTACTGGCCCCCTGACCGTAAGACAGTTTAAGGAAAGCGGTTTTGAAGCCCTGGCCAAGCCGCAACAAGCAATAATATTCCTGGACCATGCTGCTCCCAGCCCCGTTCAGCAGCTTTCTAACGACCATATTCTTCTGCGCCGCTTCGCTGAGGAAACAGGCTGTCGCATCTACGAGGTGGGTGATGGTATATGTCATCAGTTAGTGGCGGAAAATTTCGCCAATCCCGGGGATATCATTGTTGGTGCAGACTCCCATACTGTTACCGCTGGTGCTTTAGGAGCTTTTGCCACTGGCATGGGTTCCAGCGACGTTGCCGTAGCCTTAGCCCTGGGCAAAACCTGGCTCCGGGTGCCGGAAAGTTTTCTTATCGAGCTCAATGGCGTCTTCCCCCGGGGAGTTTATGCCAAGGACTTGATTCTGTACCTCATTGGACAGATTGGCGCTGATGGTGCTACTTACAAGGCTCTGGAGTTTGGTGGTGAGGCCCTGGCCCAGATGACTGTGCCGCAGCGACTCACTATCGCCAATATGGCTGTGGAAGCCGGGGCCAAAGTTGGCCTGTTCCCTGCCGATAAAATCACCCGGGACTTCCTCATAGAGCATAGCCGGGGCGACAGATACAAGCCATTATCTTCAGATGCTGAGGCAAATTATGAACGGGTCATACCCGTGAATCTCGACCAGCTTGAGCCAATGCTCTCTCTCCCCCACGCTGTTGACAACGTCCGTCCAGTGACTCGAGTAAAAGGGGTTAAAATCCAGCAGGCATTTGTTGGCACTTGTACCAATGGACGTCTGGAGGATCTAGCTGTGGCTGCGGAGATCCTTAAGGGCAAGAAGAGGCATCCCGCTACCAGGTTGCTCATAGCGCCGGCTTCGAGGCAGGTGTTCATTCAAGCTATGGAGATAGGCTATATCCAGAGCCTGGTTGAAGCTGGAGCAATCATTCTTCCGCCGGGTTGCGCTGCTTGCCTCGGTCTTCACCAGGGGGTGTTGGGAGACGGAGAGATTTGCATTTCCACCGCCAATCGTAATTTTAAGGGAAGAATGGGCAACCCCGAGGCTATGGTATACCTGGCTAGTCCGGCAACTGCCGCCGCCTCAGCCATCAGGGGTGAGATTACTGACCCCCGGGAGGTAAGCACTAAATACTAATATCTAAATCCTAAAAATTAGGAATTTGGACTTTGAATTTGTTTAGAGCTTAGGAATTAGAATTTAGGGTTTTAACAAGGTGAAGGGTGAAGATGCCCGATTTGGTGCTCAAAGGTAAAGCTATTAAACTGGGGGATAATATCTCCACAGATGATATTATCCCCGGCAGATTTGCCCATCTGAGGAGCAACTTGCCTGAGCTCGCCAAACATGTCCTGGAGGATACTGCGCCTGAATTCGCCTCACATGTAAAGGACATATCATCACAAGACAAAGGTAAAGCAGTCTTAGTAGCAGGTAAAAATCTCGGTCTGGGTTCCAGTCGAGAGCATGCTCCGGTAGTAATTAAAATGTCGGGGGTAGGCGCTATTTTAGCCAAATCGGCAGCCCGCATCTTTTTCCGCAACGCCATAAACCAGGGTTTGCCTGTCCTGCTCTGCGACACCGACAAAATCGGCGACGGCGATGAGCTGGAGATAAGTTTGACAGGCGGTACGATTGCCAATTTGACCTCTGGTACTATACTGGACTTTAGCAAGATGCCGCCGATAATGTCCGCCATCCTTGAAGAAGGTGGGCTTATCCCGTACATACAGAAGCATAAGGACTTTGTCATTACAAGATAACTTCCCTTTCCCTTAATGGGAGAGGATTAAGGTGAGGGTGATAACTATTATGAAACACAAAGTAACTTTAATTCCTGGCGATGGTATAGGGCCTGAAGTAGCCGAGGCGACGCGGCGAGTGCTGGAAGCTACGGGGGTCAAGTTCCAGTGGGACACCGTTATCATAGGTAGTCAGGCTCAAGATAAATTTGGCACACCTTTCCCTGCCCAGGCTCTTCAGTCCATAAGGAAAAACAAAGTCGCCATTAAGGGACCGGTGACCACACCCATAGGCACTGGCTTCAGGAGCGTCAATGTCGCTTTGAGAAAGACCTTAGACCTTTATGCCTGTCTTCGTCCCTGCAAGATTTACCCCGGTATAAACACGCCGTTCAAAGGCGTGGACATAGTAGTGGTCAGGGAAAATACCGAAGATCTCTATGCCGGCATCGAATTTGCCAGAGGTGATTCAGAGACAAAGCAGTTGCTGGATCTCGCGCATGATGCTACTGGAGAAGAGATAAGAAAGGATTCCGCTGTGAGCTTGAAGATTATATCTCAAACAGCTAGCCGGCGCATTGTCAAATTTGCTTTTGAATATGCCAGACAGAACGGCAGGAAAAAGGTTACTGCGGTTCACAAGGCTAACATACTCAAATTCTCCGATGGACTTTTCCTGGATACTGCCCGTGAAGTTGCCAAAGAGTATAACGACATAGAATTCAGCGATACGCTGGTGGACGCGACCTGCATGGAGTTAGTCCGGAAGCCTCAGATATTTGACGTCCTCGTGCTGCCCAATTTGTACGGAGACATAATTTCCGACCTCTGTGCCGGGTTGGTCGGCGGCATGGGTGTGGCGCCGGGAGCCAACATCGGAGATGAGGTAGCTATCTTTGAACCTACACACGGAAGCGCCCCCAAATACGCCGGGCAGAATAAAACGAATCCCATGGCCACAATGCTCTCCGGCGTAATGATGCTGCGTCATCTGGGAGAGAAGGATAGCGCCGATAAGTTGGAAAGCGCTATAGCTGAGGTCATAGCTGAAGGCAAGAACGTCACCTATGATTTGAAGCTCGACCCCGCCACTGCCGTAGGCACCAGCCAGGTGGCCGACGCTGTGATAGATAAGCTAAAGCGTTAATCTGAACCAGTATAGTGAACAAAATGAATCAACATATCAAAATCCATCCGACAATTGGTGTATGTGGTCTTGATTGTGGTTTATGCCCGAGATACTATACAGTGGGGCCTTCAAGATGTCCTGGTTGCTGTGGCCCAGAATTCTTTAGTAAACATCCATCATGTTCCTTCATAACTTGTTGTGTCAAGAAAAAGAATCTTGAGGTCTGTGCTGAGTGTTCAGACTTTCCGTGTTCTAAATTCAAAAGTGATGAAGAATATCAACAATTGAAAGAATCCTCTTCTTACCCATCGTACAAAAAAGTTATGCCGAATTTGAATTTTATAAAAGAACACGGACTTGAAACATTCATAGGACAGCAGAAAAAACGAATTAAATTATTCGAAACAATGATAGCTAATTTTGATGATGGAAGATCGAGAAGTTTTTACTGCAAATCAGCGGCTTTACTTGATTTAACAACTCTTGAAAATTCATTGGATAAGACAATTCAAAAAATAAAAACAGACAATATCAAGCCAAACGATATAAAAACCAAAGCCAAAATTCTTAAGGGTATCCTTAGTGGATTTGCTCTTAAGGAAGGTGTGGAATTAATCAAACAGATGTAACTCGAATCATTCAAGATTTAAATAATGGCGGTGGTTTGTAACTCTGCGTACCGATTTGTCGGGACTTGCCCTTCGGACATTGTCTTCGGTAACTTCTTTTATCCGGAAAACGTTTGCTGATACCCCGGTCAAGCCATTTTTGACTTGCTGGGCATTACAAGCTAACATATCAAAATGAACACGAGCAAGGCGCCTGAGCTAGCCCTTTTCCCTTTAGCCGCTGAGGTGAATAACCGAGGCCACCTCCTTATCGGCGGCTGTGATGTTGTTGACCTGACTGAGGGATTCGGCACGCCGCTCTATCTTTTCGATGAGTCCACCCTCCGCCATAGGTGTCGTGAATTTAAAGACGAGTTCTGCAAGTATTATCCTGATACCCTGGTCATTTATGCGTCTAAAGCCTTCCTGAACAGAGCTTTAGCTCTTATATTTAAGGAAGAGGGACTGGGACTCGACGTCGTCTCCGGGGGGGAACTTAGCATCGCCCATTCCGTGGATTTTCCGCTGGACAAGGTCTATTTTCACGGCAACAACAAGACGCCCGAAGAGCTAAATCTTGCCCTGGACTTGGGAGTGGGCAGAATTGTGGTGGACAACTTCTATGAACTTGAGCTGCTTAACAGGCTGGCTGAGGAGAGAGGAATAAGTCAGAATATTCTGCTTCGTCTCACTCCGGGGGTTGACCCACATACTCATCCCTATGGTACCACAGGAACTTTAGAGAGCAAATTTGGTTTTCCCCTGGCTACCGGGCAGGCTCAGAAAGCGGTAAACCAGGCTCTGTCAGCTCCTAACCTTAACCTTCTGGGCTTTCACTTCCATCTCGGCTCGCCGGTGTCCGGGATTCAGCCTTATGAGCTTGCCATAGAGATTATCCTGCACTTTGCCCGGGAGATGGGCCGAAAATTAGGCTTCGACCTTAGTGAATTTGACATCGGTGGCGGCTTTGCCGTTCCGCACACTCTGGACTGTAAAGTGCCCACAATAGCTGACTACGCCCGGGCCCTGACTGGCAAGTTAACTGGTCTTGTTTCGGAACTGGGATTAGGTCACCCCCGGCTCATTATCGAGCCAGGAAACGCAATTGTTGGCCAGGCCGGAGTGGCATTATATGAGGTCGGGGCGATAAAGGAGATACCGGGCATAAAGAAATACGTCTGTGTCAATGGCGGCATGAGCGACAATATCCAGGCGCCTCTTTATGGAGCCAAATATGAGCCTTTGGTGGCCGACAAAGCTTTAGAGGCAGTAAGAGAGGTAGTTACCATTGCTGGCAAGCTCTGCGAGTCCGGTGATATCTTGGTCAGGGATGCCAGTTTGGCTATAGTGCAGCCTGGTGACATCATAGCCATTCCAGTTTGCGGTGCTTATTCCATACCCATGTCAAGCAATTATAATGCCATGCCCAGGCCAGCTATAGCTATGGTAAAGGAAGGTCGAGCGCGTCTTATTCGCCGCCGAGAAACTTATCAGGATTTGATGAGTCTGGACCTAATTTAAAATGTGGCAAGTTATAGGACAAGATAGAGTTTTGTCTTTATTGGACTACAGCCTTAAAACCAATACGATAGCCCACGCCTATCTGCTAGTAGGGCCACAGCATGTGGGCAAAGGGACTTTGGCCTTCAACCTCGCTCAAGCTCTAAATTGCGATAGCCCCGAGCCGCCTTGTGGTCAATGCCATTCCTGCCAGCGAATCCTGGAGGGCAAGCACGCTGATGTTACCCCTATTGGGCTGGATTCTAAAACGGAGATTGGCATTGATGACATTCGAGGGCTTCAACGCTTAGCCAACCTGTCACCGTATGAGGGTAAGTGCAAGGTGTTTATCATTGATGGCGCTGAATATCTGTCTACAGAGGCAGCTAATTCTTTGCTCAAGATATTGGAAGAGCCACCGCAAAGGGTAGTTTGGCTTTTGCTAGCTGCTGAGGAAGTGCGGCTCTTGCCGACAATTATTTCACGCTGTCAGCGGCTGGAATTAAAGCCCGTGCCGTCAGACCGAGTACAAGAGACACTTATCAACTCATATAACGTTGATGCTACTAAAGCGAAGCTTTTGAGTCAATTGTGCCACGGTCGCTTCGGCTGGGCATTGTCCGCTTTGGCAAATGACGATATATTAGAGCAGCGAGCTCAAAGGATGGCTACGTTATTCTCTCTATTAACTCCGACTGGTCGGAGCTTAGGACAAAGGTTTGCCTATGCCCAAGAGCTAGCAAGCCAATTCGGCCAGAACCGGAGAGCTGGGGCAGAAATAATAGAGATTTGGTTCGACTGGTGGCGTGATTTGATGCTCATTAAAAGTGGTTGCAGGAGGACCATCATCAATGTGGATTATGAGAAGGCTCTGGAAGAACAAGCCAGAGGATTAAGTCTGAGCGAGATTAAAGGATTTCTTGCTCATCTTTGCTTGCTACAGGAGGAAATCTCTAAGAATGTCAACCCCCGTCTAGCATTGGAATGGCTGATGCTCAATTTACCCAAGAGGGAAAATCCTAAGCACTAAATACGAAATCCTAAACAATAAGGATTTTGAGTTTGTTTAAAGCTTAGAAATTAGAATTTAGGATTTACACGACGATGGCTAACATAATTGAAATTAAATTTCGTCCCAGAGGAAAAGTAGTTTTCGGTGATGCTGGTGAGATACCTCTGCAAGTAAACGACTATGTAGTGGTGGATACTGACCAAGGCCCAGATGTGGCTAAAGTCGTTAACCTTGCAGCTTCGCCTCGACCAGGCAAACAGTTGGTGAGGATATTACGCCAGGCTGAGACGGAGGACTTAGAGCAAGCTCGGCGGAACCTGGAACAAGAAGCCTTTAGCAGATGCCAAGAAATGGCAGCGACGCTTGGTCTAAAGATTAAGCCGCTAGCAGCCCGTTATAATTCCAAAGACGAGTACCTGACCGTATTCTTCAGCGCACCGGAGAGGGTGGACTTTCGAAGCTTGCTTTGGCAATTGAGCCGTGCTCTAGAAACACGGGTGCAATTAAGGCAGGCGGGGGCGAGAGACGAGGCTAAGCTGTTGGGTAGCATAGGTAGGTGCGGCTATCCCTTATGTTGCCAGAATTTCCTCACCAGCTTTGCCTCAGTATCTATTAAGATGGCTAAGGAACAGAGCTTACCCTTGAACCCGGTGAAGATATCGGGCATCTGTGGAAGGCTACTCTGCTGCCTGTCATATGAAAGCAAGGAATACGCAGCTATAAAAAAGAAGATGCCTCGGCCGAAACAAGAAATAGTAACACCCTGGGGTAAAGCCAGAGTAATCAGCACTAACCTCTTCAAGGAAACGGTAACAGTTCAATTATTGGATAATGAGGTGGTTAAAGAGATAGCTCTGGACGAATTAATTCAACCGGAAGAAAAGTTGTAGTTTTTTTAGGAACATGATTAAACTTGGAGCAAATTGAAGGGGTTAAGTTAATTCAAAGAGGGTAGATATTTTTGCCATTCACCATGATTATTGAGAAGGTGATAGGGAATATAGAAGCCATCATTGCGAGGAGAACGCGGCTGGCGCAGCAATTTCATCCTTGCTTCCTCCGGCGTACGTCCGCCTTTACGCCTATTGCAAGGAATGCAGGCACTAACCACATTGTCCCAGGCGTGCTCCCCACCCCACCACCGCGGAACAACATGGTCTAAGGTAAGCTCCTTGGTCTGCCGGCCACAATACTGGCAGGTGTGTTGGTCACGATTAAATACCTCGAGCCTGCTCAATTTTTTCTGATGGCGAGGACGCTTAACCATATAGACGAGTCGGATTACCGAAGGTATCTGGAATGCGCGGTGAGCAGAGTGAATCTCACCTCTGCTGTTTTCCAGCACTTCAGCTTTGCCACGAAACATTAGCACTACGGCCCGCCGCGTGCGACATAAGTTAAGGGGCTCATAACTCTGATTAAGCACTAGGACCGGAGAATCTATCATAGCTACAACCTGCTTATAAGCGATTGAGCTATTTTAGCAAGCCTTTCCAGCCAGTGCAACAGTTCGAACTAACTGAGTCGGCTCTTTCTAGTGTGGTTTGCTATACGCTATCTATGCCCTAATCTGTTCCCTTATCCACTCCCAACCAGGCACACCATGCTCGAAGAAAGACTTGAAATTATCTTTCAGCCACTCGTAATAATCGTCCTCAACATACTGGCAGAAGGCTTCTATAAGCTGCTCCTTTGAAATATCCTTGGGGATTTTTATCTCCAATTCTTCAAATTCGCAATCAAGAAATTCTTCAACAACGTCTCTCAAGCATCTTTCGCCTTCTTCGACAAATTTATTTCTTCCAAGAAACACTATATGCCCAGGTCCTTTTCAAAGTCTAAATAAGCCTTTTTGCGTTTATAAAGCTCCTCCACCTTTTTCAACTCAATAAATTTGATCCGATTATTAATCTCGTGGAAAGTCCCAGATAGCAAATTCTCAACTCTATTGCGGTCTGCTTGAGGTGCAACGATAAAAATGTGGCTATTCCATAAATCGAAGGCATGCTTTAGTTTTCCCAGAGCGTGGTATACATCTCCGCCGACTTGGACTTCAAACACATAAGTTGGCACGGAGCGCTCCACTCTTCTCCACACAACATCGAGCCTCGCAGTATCAAAGACATACTCCTCATCAGCAAGATAGCCCTGAAGTTGCCCAATTTCCATCAGTCTATGTTTAAGCTCATCGTGCGAAGGTGAAGCCTGTTCTGCTTGCAGGAGTTCGCGGGGATAGATAGGAGAAGTCTCTTTTGCTGAGATTGGCGTTGGAGTCCCCACATAGTATTCTTTAGGCAAGGATGTGAACTTGGAAACAAGCTTCCGGGCTATATCTTGACTTAATGCTTGGAAACCTCCTCGAGGAAACAGTTCACTAGAAGCTATTTTGGATATCTGCCATTTATCAGGAGGAAGGCAACGTCCCACATCAAATTCGAAGCGCCAATGGCCATATAACTTTGTTTTCCTTGATCTCTTGAGGCCATAAAGGCTGATCCTGAGGGAATTTTGTACGAACAGTGCCATAGCCAATTATGCCACTTACAGGGCTTGTGACATAGAAAAACAATTTATCTGTTTCACTCAGGCTCTCCCAAAGGTGTCTCTGTGTTTGTTTAAGGCCCCAAATGTTTTTGTGCTCAAAAGCAGTTCTCCAATTGCTGGGAGAACCTACCACTAACCAATAATTACTCAATATCACTCCTCATCTTGTCTCATACATTTTTAGCAAATCGTTGAGTTTCATAGCCTCACTCTTACACTACCAAATTACTAATACGATTTTACAGAAGCTGTTATTAAATCATAGATTTCTGTGTTAAAGCGTTCCAAGCCTTTCCTATTACATTTCTTGGCATCTTCCATCTTGAAAAGAGTTAATTGCCCCAATAAAATCATTTCTCTGCGAGTTACCTCATGCTGAGGGAAAGGCCCACTACGTGGAGACGAAGACAGATTCTTTACATCATCGGTTGCGTCCTTGATTGCCTTTTGTAGTTCTTTATTTGTCATAAGCCCTACCTTCCACAGTATTTTATATTGCTTGTCACGTTCCCCCTCACTCCCAAATTTCATCTTCAGCGAAGCCTTCCTCCAGACCTAATTCGTCGGCCTCGTCCTCCATATAATTGAAGGGGCCTTCATGGCTGAAGGATTCTTTTCGGCCCAGGAATGGGCGAGAAAAGAGCCTCCTTATCTCAGCGTCGCATTCGGGGCATCTTTTCAGCGGCTCATCATTTATCCCTTGCCTGACCTCGAACCTCCCTTTACACAGCTTGCAATGAGCACCGTTTCTTGCTTTGTATTCATAGATTGGCATTTTACCCTCACCTCCATCCTCTCCCATCGAGGGAGAGGAAATTTAGTAACATTATCTTCTGCAGCATCGCACCCTCACCTTAATCCTCTCCCGTCGCGGGAGAGCAGACTAATTATTTCCCGCAGCAATGCTTGTATTTCTTGCCTGATCCGCATGGGCAGGGGTCATTACGCCCGACTTTTTTGCCCACCGGAACCGCCTCCTTCTTTTTTGCAGCTTCCTTGGCAATACCGACATGGTAAATGCTATGGGCAACGTCATGCTGAATGCCAGCTAAGAGGGCTTCAAAAGAAGCATGACCTTCTCTCTTATACACTACCAGCGGCTGTTCCTGACCGACAGCCCGCAGCCCTATCCCCTGACGCAAATGCCCCATTTCAGTAAGGTGGTACATCCATAACCGGTCAATAACTCTTAACATTACCAGTCGCTCGGCTATGCGCATATTATCAGGGCCCAGCTCCTGTTCCCGCTGGTTGTAAAGCTCAATGGCATAATCAGTCAACTTTTTTGCGATTTGCTCGTCGTTGAGTTCGGAGAGCCCATCGCTTCTGAACTGCGGGGGCAGGGGGAAGATAGTGGATACATCTTCAAGTAAACTGGATAGGTTAGATTGCTCTTCACCCTCACCTTCTTCCTCTCTCTTCAAGGGAGAGGAAAGGTGAGGGCTGCTGAGATGTCTGGCTACCAGGCTTTGGATTTCGTCCTGAACCATAGATGTTATATTTGCCTTAAGGTCAGCGCCGCTGAGGATTTTTCTCCTCTCGGCGTAAATTACCTCGCGGTGCTTGTTAATAACATCGTCATATTCCACCAGGTGTTTACGGATACTGAAATTGTGTCCTTCGGTCTGGACCTGGGCATTGGTCATAGCCTTATTGACTATGGGATGCTCAATCGGCGTGTCTTCTCCCATACCCGCCCACTGCATAAGTCCCTTAACACGGTCACCGCCAAAGCGGCGAACAATCTCGTCCTCTAAGGAAGCATAGAAACGAGAACTGCCCTGGTCTCCTTGTCTTCCTGCCCGTCCCCGAAGCTGATTATCAATGCGCCTGGCTTCGTGGTGCTCGGTACCTACGATGTGAAGTCCGCCCAGCTCAACCACCTCATTATGCTCCTCCCGCCATTCTACTTCACCACGCTCCTCAGGGTTGCCCCCCAGGATAATATCCACACCCCGCCCAGCCATATTTGTGGCCACGGTTACCGTTCCGAGCCGCCCAGCTTGAGCAATTATGGCAGCCTCCTTTTCATGATGCTTGGCATTCAACACTTGATGGGAAACTCCATTTCTGTTCAGGAGGTCAGACAAATACTCTGATTTCTCAATGGAGGTTGTGCCGATAAGAATTGG
>Ga0307380_10006341_pt1 | contig 15553 bp, 13 predicted proteins | sample UN3MG_FD_202239 | JGI IMG/M metagenome (GOLD analysis project Ga0307380, IMG submission 202239) | Soil microbial communities from Risofladan, Vaasa, Finland - UN-3 | ecosystem: Environmental > Terrestrial > Soil > Coastal area > Acid sulfate soil | place: Finland: Risofladan, Vaasa | collected...
CATATCTTGAATCGCGAATTGCAGACGGCGTAAAATACGCCACATTTCAAAAAGAAGCGGCAGCATTGTCGAAATTTGAGAGAGCCATCAACGGATTTGCGGAGAAAACAGAATCCGGGCAGCATTATGACTTTCGTTCCAGCATGAAAGATGTTCGGCAAGAAGCGGCTCAGACACTTGAAAGGTTCCAAGAGACCCGCTCTTATGTCGATCCTGGCCAACTCATTAAAAACATAGACAACAAATCTTATCAGATTGCCGCTTGTATCCAGCATGAAGGCGGCGCTCGATTGTACGAAAGCTCGCTCATCCACTCCAATCAGCTTGAGGGCATAGGAAAAGATATCGCAGGCTGTGAAGTTGGCCGGGTTCGTCTGGATCCTGCTGACACAAAAGGAGGAAAAGGGCGGACTATCTTGGTATCTCTAAAAACGTATCACCGGCTTGAAATGCATATTGCCGAACACGGAGAATTTCGAATCAGTAACTCTAATGGATACAGAGAGGCCCTGAAAGCCGCCGCAGAACAATCCAACCAGAAATACACAGGTTCGCATGGCCTAAGATGGAATTACGCTCAAGAGAGGTTTGCTGAGCTTCAAAAGGCCGGATACACACACGAACAATGTTTGTCGCAGACAAGCTGGAATATGGGGCATGAGCGAGCGGATATCACCCTGCATTATCTGCAATAATTCTTTTTACCGAAAACATGTTGCATATTGCGCAATATAGAGTATAAAATGACATGATTAAATCATTCAAGCATAAAGGTTTGAAAAATTTTTACAATACCGGCAGCGTAGCAGGAATTCAGCCATATCACAAACAAAAGCTCAGAATGCGTTTAATCGCTATGGATACCGCAACTAACATTGAAGACATTAACTTGCCAGGATTTCGTTTGCATCCCTTGAAGGGTGATAGAGTGGGTTTATGGGCAATAGATGTAAGCAAGAACTGGCGTATCACATTTAAATTTCAAGATGGCAACGTACATGTTGTCGATTATGAGGATTATCACTAATGGGTATGTACAATCCACCTCATCCTGGAGAGTTTATCCGGGAAATATATTTGGCGCCACTAAACATAAGCTATCGTAGCGTCGCCCTTAAACTCAAGGTATCACCTTCCACCTTTTTACGTTTGATTAAAGGTCAGAGTAACGTGAGTCCTGAAATGGCCTTGCGGCTTTCTAAGGGGCTGGGGCGTACTCCTGAAAGTTGGTTGGCGATGCAGGATAGTTACAACCTATGGCATGCTAAAAAAACCATAAATCTGGATGAGGTGGAGCCGTTGGTGGTTTCAGTATAAAAGCCATCTGAATTAATGAGATAGTCGCTATTCAAGGAGAATAATATGAATACCATCATAAATTTTCTCAAAGACATAGATATGGCCGCGCTTGTAATGATAGTTTTATTCGGGATTCCTTTTGCCGCTATGATTGTGTATGCTATTGTGCTTCACAGAAGAGGCAAAAAGATGGGTGTAATTTATGATCATTCTAAAGAAACAGATGATGAATCTTGGAAAATAGATAAAAGTCCTCTTGGCCCCTTTCTGAGTGACATAAACGAACCCCCTTGGGACCATTATTTTCCCCGTTAAGACCACTCGTCCCTTTTCGGCTCATGGCCTGATAATTTCATGAAAAATTGGCGCTTTTAGAGACGATTGTTCCTCCTTCCCCCAGCTTTTCATGGTTTCATACGGCGATCCAACAATACTACTTGCGCCAAAACTGAACTCCGATTTGCCTTTTGATAGAGCATCCACGCCTTGTGCCATATCCTGAATACCGGAAGTATATAATTCTTTGTATTTGTTATGATCAAATATTCCGTCAGGCTGCATTGATTTCTCATGTGCCGTTTCCTGCATCCGCCTAATCATACCGTAAAAAAGATTGTAATTATATTCTTCTGCATTCCTCTGCCCAATTCCTAGATCAGTCTGTCCTTTTACCCCAACGCCTGTAATAAATTCAGAAAGTTTTCCGCCAGGAATGCCCACACTCAGGCTTCCACCCACTCCAGTATCAACAAAGGTTGCATACTTGCCTTTCTTACTTACAATGCTTCCAAGACCTTCCGCCAAAGCTCTGGCCTGCATAATTTCTTCTTGTTCTCTCCGGGCAACTGTTGGTGCATTTATAATTCGGTTGGCAGCTATATCCTGGCCTGATATAGCTGTATTCATCATTGTATTACGGTCTATATCAGTTCCGCCTTTTAACTGATCATGATCGTTATACGTAGTTGCACTCGCGCCACTCTCCGTATGTCCCCTAACAGCTTTTCCAGTCTCCGGACTGACCTTTTCCAGATGGTAGCCCTTGCTGTCAGCCTTTTCCCTGAGTATGACATTGCTTGCGCTTGCCCTGAATCCTCCCTTGCCTTCTATTGCCACAACAGAACCCTCCGGCGTGGAACGTACTGTATACATACCGGGATCACCTTCTTTGCCGGTAAATGCCTTTACGTCCTCCCTGTTCTTGAGGGCAATTTGATTCGTAGCATAGTTCATGGTGGCAAGCGCTTCGCCTTTCTTGGTAAGGAGCAGGGAAGGTTGAAGATTGCCCCTTTTATCCGCCCAGACATTCATCTGCGCGGTTGCCCCCTCAAGCTGTTTGGCATCAACATTTGTTCCTCTGCTCCCAAGCCAAGAACTGAAATTCTGTGCTTCATCCGGCTTGATTATCCTGTCACCAATACCCTGTGCTGCGAGCATGGCACGGCCAATATGGCTGCCTTCTATTCTTTTCAGCAAGTTTTGAATGCCTCCGGAAACCCTCCCTGTTTTTGCAATATCGTCCAATGCCTGCCTTACCGCCATTTTAGAGGCTTCATTATACAATTTCCCAGCGCTTTGGAGATACACGCCATCTTTGCCGACATCCTGGATATAATCATGTTTTGCCATGGTTTCTTCGGCCTGTGCCCGGCCAAGTACAGCGCCGATGTCTCCTGTACTTCCGTCAGCAGATTGTTCCTGCAATCCTTTAATCATGGAAGCGTCCTGAGATCGTCTGTATTCTGCCTGGGTTTTCAAGAATGATTCTGTGCCGGAAAAACCGTTTTCTTTGGCAAACTTCTCGACTGCTGCGCTGTTTTCAAAGCCGCCCATTTTATCAACTCTTGCCATTGTTGCGGTAAAATCATCAATCGAGCCTTTAAATCCTGTCTCCTTTGCGCTGTCATACGCCTGTTTCAGACCCTTGAAATCGCCAATTTTTGCTTTTTCCATTAACCTCATAACCTCATGAGGTGTTTTTTCCCATTCCTGAGCTAATTGCTCCACAGCAGATGCCCGTGATTCAGATGCGTTGACTTGATATCTTTGAAGGCTTTGTTCTACACGGTCTTCATTTCTGCCTGTTTGAGCGGCAATAAACTGTTTTTGTTCACGACTGTAAACCTGGCCCGCTGTCTGAAGTGAACGAGCCTGCCCGCTTCTGATACCGGCGGTCATTCCCCCCATAGGGCCGCTCATTCCACCGCCAAGCCGTTCAGCAGCGCCAAGGTTTGTTTCTATTTGACTAAATTGGCTTGTAGCGCCGGCAGTAACACGATCCCGAAAGGAGTAACCACCGGCTACTGCCTGCACAGGCATAGCCTCGGCAGGACCCTTCATCGCAGCAGCATGAGCTATAGGGTCAATGGCCTTTTTTGCGGCTTCTATTCCGTCACTGGAATTTGCGGTTTGCGAGAGCATGTGAGCAAAAGCGCTGCCGCCGAATTTGATGAGTATGTTGCTCATAGTGCCTGCCATCATAAGAGACATCATGCGGGATCCCCCGAATGCCGCCATTGCCTTTGCGCTTTCGGATTCAAACATAATCATTGATTTCAGACCCATTTGACCCTGCGCAATTTCACGAAAGGAATTAACTGCATAATCCATGGCCATAGAGTGAATAATTGCATCGCATATACCCCAGGCCGCAAGAAAGAAAAAACTGCCGAAAATAAAAGTAAGGGCGCGGCCGCATAAAGGAGTGGGAACAAGAAGGCAAACAAATGGTATAAGCCCAAGGAATATTGAACAATAAACTCCTTTTATAGTTGGCATCCATTCATTCAGTATAATCGCAAAGCCCATAAGCCCGCGTCCCTTGGTATAATCTCCATAAGTCTTGACAACCTCATCAGCCGAACCTTCCCGGATAACCTTGTCCAGCTCTGAGGCAAGGAGATACTGTTTCATCATCGTTGCGCTGTTACCAGATGTGCTGAGAAGAAAGTTGCACAGGTCCTCGGCTTTTGTCTTGCAAACCAGTCCAATGTCAGACCCGCCTGTTGCTCCGTAATTTACAGCGCCGAGATTTGCCTGAGCGCATCTCTGATCCCAAAAATTAACAACAGCAGTAGAGGCCGTTGTAAGACCTGTAAGATATGTTTTGATATGATTATTCCATGCAATCTCGCAGGATACTGATTGTCCTGCCGGTTGATTTGAATCATACCATGTTGTATAAATTGACGGACTATCCGCTTTTTCAAAAACAGGAATAAGATCAGTATTATTATTGATATCATTAACATTGATTGTGCTGCCTGCTCTTCCAACCTCGAACAAGAGGCAGTTTTCGATATACTTCCTGATAGAGGTATTCATGTACTTGCCGTTAGCCGGATCATCCAGCATTGACAGGTCAACCCCTTTCTGAAAAGCCTTATCGAGAATATTAAAGCCTATTCCCCCTGCCTGATCTCTGTAGCCCTCGACATTCCCGCTTGTCCAGATAATATCAACAATGCCGCTTTCTATTTTGTTCATCATGCCGAGGAGAAACGCTATACCATCCGGCACGCCGCTGACACTCTCAAACTTGCCGCCGAGCGTTTCATCTGTAATCAGGATTGTGGAAGTGTTTTTAATAAACGTATGATAAACGATGATTCCGGCAAATACAGTGCCGAACATAGACAGCCATAAGACCGGCGCAAGCTTGGCTCCAAGAACCTGTTTTGCGACAACCATTATCACGCCCCCGATCAGAAGCATGATCATAATACCGAAGAACAGCCCATGATAGCGTGCATCGGACATTATCAGCGCTACTCTTTGCAGGGCATGAACTACATAAGGCAGTTCACCGTATACAGTGAGAGTTTTGAGTGAATCGGGTATATCCGCATAGACCGTGGCCGGCATCCAAAAGATGAGACCGAGAAATAAAAACGTAATCGAGGAAAGAAATGTTTTTCGCATTTTTTATTTTATTATATCTCCAATTAGCCGTTGGCCTTTTCTTTGGGCGCTGCTTATGGTTTCGCTCACATTCTGCTGCTGTGCCAGAATGCTTGTTTTACCGACATAACCGTCATACGCGTATCTCATATATTTGTTTGCTGTATCTTTCATTTGTGTCAGATATTCGTAAGTTGAGTTGAGGAATTTTACCTGACAACGGCTTTCATCCCCGGTTCCGGCGGCTCCGGGCTGTCGCCCTTTGATCTGATCAGCATAATTCAGAAGATCGCTCGCATACTTGTAAAAGTCCCGGAACATGGAATATATATAGTATCGTCCTGCCACAGGCTCAAACAGGGAAGCCACCTCTGCGGCCTGCGCATCATTTCCCATATTCATGGCATACGCTTTAATGCCGGTATAAACGTCTCCCTGAACATTTATTATAAAATTTTCTTCTGCGCTGGATAATGCCTGGGCGTTTATCATTTTCTGCGCGATATTGGTCAGCATGCTTGTGACATAACTTTTATAGTTATTATAAGTTGCGCCATTTACCACGATATTGCCCATGGGCTGGCAATTACCGCCTGCGTCTTCTATTTCTACTTTTCCGTTATAAATCTTGTCTGCAATTTCTGTAATGTCGGTATTGTTGTAGCATAACGACATTGGATATTGATTTACATTGTTCTGAATATCAATATCGCCGAGCAGTCCTCGAAGCAGCTTAATATAAGCTTCCGGGTATGAACGTTTGTTCCCCAGATGCTCAAGCAGGGAACCGTTAGTAAAAAACACATCTTTTATTAACTGAGGACAACTGCTGTAAACATCGGCTGTATTTGCCCCTATCTTATCTTTAACTGCATCTGCTTTCTTGTTTCCGGCAAAATCCTTCATTGAAGTCCAAAGCTCTTCCGCTCCGGTGCTTTGTGCAAAATCCGTCCACGCCTCAGTTGCCTCGGAAGATCTTTTGTCCGGGTTCTTAAATCCGTCAACAATAGTTGTTGCAACGACTTTTGATGCCTTGCAGTCATCAAGCTGGAGTGCATTGAGCCTGTCAATGATCGCTTCAAACGATTTTATGGATTTGGAGCATTGCTCGCATAGAGTATTCAGCGCAATATCAAACGCAAATCCGGCTGCTGCCGGGCCCATTATGCGCTGTAATTTTTGTACCAGATACTCAAACTGCATAAAGCTGAATCCACCCATATATGCATCTATGCCTCCGCAGCCTGCCTTGAACCGCGGTTTTGATATACTGACAAGCGGATCGCTGTGCGTCTGCCATCGCAGGTTAGCGCCGCCGAATGTGGCGTAGTTGCGTTTTTGAGTGGCAAAACTGCTTTGCCCGCTAACCACACTTTGGTTAACCCAGTCATCAACCCAACCGGCCTCAGAATATCTTGCTATTCCAAAAAGTAAAAAAAGAACCATGACTCCAATTCCAGTTTTACCTCTCATATCTTATTCTCCTTTTTAGAGTTTTCTTCCATAATGGATAATACTTCGGAGTACTTTTTGCCTGACCCGACAAGCCTTTCAATCTCTGCATTTTCTCCGGCATCCGATGTGTAAAGATAATATGAATAAGGGTCCACAAGCAATCTGGATACGCCTGTGCCAACAGGAGTATCCATGAATATCTCAGAATATCGCGGCCTGGGGCTTTTTACGGATTTCAGGATACTCATGGTAAAGTCATCGTAGTCGATAAGCTTTTTTGCTTTTGCCTTTTCAAAATCAGGGGACTCTAACATAAACTTGAAAGCCGAGTTAGATTGAATTACCTGTCCGACCGAACCGAACGCTTCAAAATCGAGCAGGGATTGAGTGATAGTGGTAAAGCTTCCGCCATATTTTCTGGCCCTTCTGTAACCTTCCTCAATTACGTTCTGGAGCATTGCGCTGTGCTTGAAAAATTGCCATGCTTCATCAAATATTATCAGCCTTCTGCGTTCCCTGCCGGACAGATACAGATTGAGCGTAACATAATTGAGGATTTGAAGGGTAATCACGTTAAACAGATCTGTCTGCTGTTTCAGTTCTTCAAGCTCGAGAACAACAAAATCATCATCTGCTATCTGCAATGATGAAGGCCCGGCAAACCATTTGCCAAACTCTCCGTAAGTTGTAAAACTCCTTAAATTAAAAGCCAGGTTAGCGGACTGTGACATAAGGCCGGAGACACACTGGTTGTTTTCTCCGCATTCAAGTTCCATGATTTCCTGCGAGCTTTTGGATGGAGAAGCCAGCAAATCATAGATATTGTCGATGCCGGCCTCGTTGCCGTAATCGCTGTATACTGTTCTGATTACATTTTTCAGGATCGTCATTTCCGTTTCATCAGGAACTTTGCCTGTGGATGAATATACCATCTGTGCAACAATAGAGCTTAAAACACCTATTTCTTCATTTATATCGCGTATAAATGTAAAAGGGTTCAGAGATATATTGCTGTCTTTATGAAAGGTGATGAACTTTCCGCCCACTATATCGCATAACTTTTTATAAGAGCCTCCAATATCAATCAGGCGAATTATCGCTCCTGATGCATAATAGTTAAACGCTATGTAATTAACGAGAAAGGACTTGCCTGCACCGGAACTGGCACAAACAAGAGCATTATGATTATTTGCCCTTTTATCAAAAAAATCTATGGCAACAACCTGACCTTTTCTGCCGAGAAAAAGCAGATAAGGGTCGCCCCCACCCCTTGTGTCTGCCTGAAGAGGAAGGCATCTCGCTGCGGCTTTGGGATGGCAGATCTTATCCCTGTCAATAAAACCTACATTGCCCTGGGTGCTGTATAGCCCGAATGGAAGCGCGGACAGAAAAAGAATATTCAAGATCCCTCTGTCTTCCTGCAGAACAAAACCTCTTGATTCCCATATTCTCTTTATCCTTGCACTTGTCTTTTTTGATTGTTCGGCTGTCGGCGCAATATGCCAGACAATCGGCATAATCCTGACAAAACGTGTTCCCTTTTCTATTTCTCCTGTAGCCCACATATATTCTTCCTGTTTTCGTTTGAGCGCAGGCGACAGGCTCCCAAACGCCTGCTGTTGCAAGACAAAATTACACTTGCCATGCAAATGGGCCTTCAAGTTTTCAAAAATAACATTTACTGTAAACAGAAACGGCATATTAATCTGGCTGCCATCCGACTGAACGCCCCAGATGTCGCCGGTAAGATAATTTAAGGTAAGTCCATCTATAAACTGTGCCATTCGTTTTACAGTCAGGCATCTAAGATGTTTCTTGCCGATCTGAAGGTTGTCCCATTCAGTCTTGATCGGTGTTTCGGATAAAATAATCTGCTTTCTGATAGGCACATCTTTATTGTATGACACAATATTTGCCGGATTATCGTTAAACAGCCTGCTCATCATGGCTATAAGCTCTTCCGGAGGAAAGTTTTCCGGGAATAAATGCAATCCTGCCAGGATTTCTGCTACATTATTCTTTAAATCCAAAGCCGTTGCTTTTTGGGTGGAATTAGGCAGCTTCAGGCTTACAATTAAGCGTATATCGCGCGCCGGTATTCCTTGAAGCTTATCAAAACCCTGTCTGGCGCCTTTCTTCAAAAATTCGGTTGTTTTATCTGTTGTAGCTCCTATCAGGCCGGATGTTCTAACCCTGAGGCCGGCAAAACGCTCCATATAAGGATCAATATAAGGGTCAGCATATAGCATAAATTGAAGCACTGAACCGTCAGGTATGCCAAGAGCAAACAGCCCTTCAGCAATCCGGTATGTATCCTCACCAGCATAAACAAGAGGAATACAGCTCCAGATAAAGCCTGTTGTGTCATCAATGTTTACATACATTTCCGTATCAGGATCATAAGCCACATAGGGAAGGAACTCTGAGAAACTGTCCCGCCGCGTCATATTCCTAAGCTGCTTGTATGTAAGCCCGCCATTTTTGCCCAAAAGGAATTTTTTTAGATTCATTCCTGCACCTCACTCCCGGAAGAAAGCAGCCATTTGGGTTTTGATGCAAAGAAATATATATACCTGTAACCAAACAGATCATTATCCTCGCCAGTGTATGACAGGAGCAGCACGCGGACAACATCAGGAGGCACAACAACCGGAGTAACGGGATTGCCGATCAGAGCTGTTATTTTCTCATACTTTCTGCTGAGATAATTATATCTAAGACTGTCCGCTTTCGAACTGCTTGCAGCCGGCAAAGTTTTTTCAGGAACCGAAGACAGTGGACGCTTTAACTTTTCCTTGCATGATTGAGGCGGTGGATTCTCTCCCGATATACTTGTTTCATAAGCATCAGGTATGCTCATGCACTGTCCTTCATCCGCAGATGGACACTGAAATTCAGAATTGTACGGATTAAAGACTTTTGCGCATCCTGTTGTCAGAAAAAGCAATACTGCAAGCGTTGCAAGAAAAAAGAACCTACATTTTGATATTTTGTTTCTGAATTTCAAGATTAACTCCTTCGCTGATTACCATAGTTACGTTTTTTGTCGCGCCTACCTCAATTACAGGTAATGTTTGTTCAGCTAATTGCAGGTAAAACTTTTGCAGTTCCTTTGCCGCCTGCGCAATGCCTTTGCCCGCTCCTGCCTTAAGCACATTTTTACTGTCAGCCTCAGTCCACATTTTTGTTGTAGTGCCAAGTACGGGACTGAATGTTGTATCTGTGCTTGTTGATTCGATGGCGCTTCCAAATCCCCCTAAAAAGCCCACAAGAGCACTCCTGGCAATATGAATACCCATCTTTGCCACTACCCTGCCTGACAAGCCCACCTTGCCGTCATGGTCTACCACAAAGCCCTTAATCGCCTGATCAATGACAGCAGCGCCATCCTTTGCCACACAGGATAAGGTCAAGAGCCGGACATGCACACGCTCGTCTGCAAGATTGCCTGTGGCCTCTGCAATTGCAAAGCATCCCTTTAAGTTTGCTTTGACTTTGTTAGGCAGAACCGCGAGGTCTTTAATTCGAAGTAATACCGGAAGGGGATTTCCTTTTGCTGCTGAAGTGGTTGGAGCTGCTACCCCAGACAGGAGTGTCGCCTCCATAAAAGAAGGCGGGAGATAAATCCGGTCTTTTTTTTTAGGGGTCTTTTCTTCAACCTTTGGTTCTTCTGTGGTTTTGACTATATTTATTCCTCCAACTACTTGTTGCGCAAGTGGCGAGGCTTTATTGTCAGCGGGAAATGCAGGCGGAGGAGGAATAGCGACCTTCGGCCTGGCAGATGACGGTTTTTTATTCGGATCAACTGGTGTGCCGGACAGATGTCTTTCTGCGTCTAATGACGGAGGCGGTGGGAATGTTGCCTGTTTTGGAGAAACGGGGTTGCGCTTATTCAGCTCCTCAAAACTTTTCCGCAACTGGTCTATTTCTTTATTCTGGTTTTCAATAACGGAGAGAGTGCGCGTATACAGACTTTTCTCAATCAGTCCTGAATCCATGTTAATATTACGTTCTTCTGATTTAACAGAAGATATCTTTGTATTTTGTTTATGCGGTCTGTCGCCATATTTTATCTTATAGCCAAGCAGCGCAAGGATAATAAGCCCGCCAACCACGCTTACTATAATAATATGGCGTTTCTGTTCGGGATAAAGACCCGCCCATCTTTGTCTGATTTTGTCTTTAATCGTTGGCTTGTCAGCTTGTTGTTTTGGCTGTAAATTATTTTCAGGTTTTTCCGTTTTTTCCTGTTGAGCAGCTTTATCAGTTTCTTGCAATGTTTGAGAATCTGTTTGCGGGTTAACATTCTGTCTAAAAATCATTTGCATGTCCTCTGTTGCCTGTGCGATCAAGAATAAAAAGCCTTGTCAGCCTTCCTTTTTTTAAAGTCTGGCTTTCAAGCGCTATGGCTACCGGATTTTCGGTTAATTCCGGCAGCAGAAAATCCTTTTCGCTGAGTTGAACCGATTTGTCCTTAAACGATTCATGCAGTTTTAATATATATTCTTTGATCTGCATCCCTTCACCTTCTGCGACAACGATACGGTTTAGAGTTATTCCAATATCCTTGAATAAAGAAAAAGACTTGTCTATTTTTTTGACTGTAAAAGCCGAAGGAATATCATTTGCGTAAACTTTCTGGATTACCATAATTACCTTCTTTTCAAAGGGCATGCCCTCAAATAGTGAAAGGCTCTTTTTGATTGCCTCTTCCTTGCTGACAAGCTGTATATGCTGTGCCGGAATATCTTTGGGCATTCCAATTAATGTGAATATCCGGTTGTTATTTCCGCAAACAATATATAATTCGGCAGGATCAGACCTGTACTTGTTTTCACCGGATATCGCATCTTTAATAATCAGATATTTTACAAAAGCATTTGAACCTTCGATTTTTAAGGATATGCCTTTTTCAGTTGAGTAAACAGCATCCTTTAAAGGTAGTCCGTTGGGACATGTAATTCTGTTTATATCCCTGTTGCTTAATGGCACTTTAGTGGTAGTTTCAGGCATGACCTGAATTGTTTCCTGCAACAAGTAACTGCCAGCCTTTTGTTCGGCTGCGGATTGTCCTGCAAGCAAGAATACCAGCAGGCTACTTAGAAGAAACGTTTTTAATGTTTTCAAGAAAAAACCTCCCGTGAATAATTGCGTATTTAAGGTTATACGTTTGTATACCTTCTTCAATCAGGGAATGTTGAGCGTACTGCCGACGCATTCCTTGGACTGTAACCTCCTTTTCATTGAGATTGACGGTAATGCGCTCAGGGTAAAAAACACTCGAAACTTGCAGTTGCTTGATAGTATCCTGGAGGCTGAGCAGTTGTTTGCGAAGCGATTGAAAAAAATCAGGAGATGCCAACTGTAAAAGATCACCGGCCTGGTTCTTAAATGATGTGGCGGAGTAATTCAGAAACAGCGTTGTACTGTAACGGGCAAAAAGCTTGATGTAAGCTTCATTCACCTCATTACCGCTTATTACAATTCGTTCATCAACAACAGGCGGCAAGATAATGACCTTCTCACGATCTATAGCATAGATTGACAAAGCTGCTGAAGCAACTGAACTAATGGCTATTATCAGGATCGCAAATTTTAAGAGCCTGTTTTCCGCCCATAAATTTGACATTTTGTTCTGGTATATATTTAAGTGCATATTCTATTACTCCAGAAACTTATCTTTAAAAAAAATAGGGTAATATTTGAGCGTTTTTATGCCCGAAAAATACATCATGTGCTTGAGAAACGACTGCGGATACTTTCTTTTAGTTTTAATATAAAGCCATGGGCCAACAATAATAAGCAACCACCAACACCCGTGGAATACGGATGCTATTACAAATGAAATAAGCATAATTGCCAGATCATCCCCTTCGAACCACAAAACCTGTAAAGGAGACGCCAGATATTGAGGAAAATAATCTTCATTCATTCTATATGCAGGTATATGGCTTATCTATTTTTTATAAGCCACATACCTTCCTTTTTATTTAATTTATCATTAAGCCAAGCGATTCTACAATGGAGTCAGCGTTCAACATGCCTGCGCCTCCAAGTATGGCGGGAACAGCCGCAAACACCTTCTGCTGAACCGCTGATATTGCGCCTACCACTATTGCCCCAACACCGGCGACAAAGCCTATGGGGCCCCCAAGTATCTTATTAACCCCTATATCATATATATCGTAGGCAAAACTGCCGGTTGCCGGAGCCGTAACAGCATGCACAACATCCGCTGACCCTAACAAGATGCCAATCGCGCACAGGTATATAATTTCCAGGCGATTATCCTTTAATGCCTGGCTGACTGTGTTAATAATTTGTTTCATGTGACAATATCCTCCTTTTCTGTGAAATTGGTTTTATAACTACTCTGCGATTTGCTTGTAAATCACACTTTGTGTAATATCCCTCCTTTCCTGTAACATTCTTCACAGTTACGCTGCGCGCACGAAGGTATTGTGCAACGGCCTGAGCGCGTCTTTCTGCCAGCTTGCGATTATGTGCCGCTGTTCCTGTCGGACAGGTGTAGCCGGTAACAGAAATGGTTTTATCTTGCATTACAGAATCAAGAACCTTTTTTGCTTTTTGTGTAAGTTCTGCTGAGTTAAAATCAAAATATATTGTCTTAATTTCCTTTGCTGAAAGCATCGGCGCTTTTATAGCGAGATTTATTTTTGGCACCAGTATCAGGCTGGTATGCCTGCTCTGACTCGAAATTACAAAAGTTGGTGCAAGCAGCCCTTGTGCATATTCATAATTATATGAGTACAACATCCTGCTAATGTTAAGCCTGGTTTCTGCTGTTGCATGAACCGGCATTAACGTGAAAAATATAGTGAAAATCGCTAAGGCTGTTTGGAATCGCATGACTGAGCTGCCTTTACTTTTTTAATTTTGAGATTTTTTTGTTTTTTGAAAGTTTCTTCCGGCAATTTACCAAAGATCTCTCTATTTAATGAGATATAGCTATGTATAACAGGCTGAGGCTGCGATTCAGAGCGCGGAGCATACCTTCTAACAATAAAAGTCTGCGCTGCTTCCTCGCGGCCAATAGTTTCTGCCAGCTTGTCAGTAGATATATTTTGTCTGCCCGCTGCCTTGGATATGACTTGCTCCAAAAAAGCCGGACATATAAAAATCCTGTTGTCAAAGATAAAGGATTCATTAATGTTTTGTGCGAGAACAGGTTTTAGCGTTTCAATTATAAAACTTTTGGTAATCTGTTTTTCAGCCTGTTTTGCCACAGTCTGTTCAGTGTTTTTGTCTGATGTATTTTGAATAGAGGCGCTTTCTTTTGTATTTTTGGGTTTATCTTGCAACAAACTATTCTGAATAGTCTTTAATTCCGTTTCTCTGGTTTGAGTATTTGCTTCTTCCAGAATATGCAGCAGAGTCATATCCTTAACTTTTCGTTGCCGCTCTTTTTGTTTAACATGAAGGAACTTTATGGCTTCCATGATTGCAGGCCCGGTTGTGAGGCTAGCAAACAATGGCTTTATAAAGACCAGACAGTTAAAGCTGTGATCTGAAATCCTGTAATCGAGCTTAACAAGATCAGGAATTTTTCCTATATCATGTGCCAACGCAGCAATTAAGACATCAGCGGTATTATTCCTGATTATATGTTTGCCCTTGTTATTTATTACAAAGGTATTTCTGGCTACATCCAATGAATGTTCGACAAGAGTAACAGAAACAAGGGGTTTGAAGGCTTCCGGATCGTCGTTAACAATGGAAGGGCAACTGCCTTTTTCATCCAGAACTCTAAGAAGTTCTATAATGACTTTTAAAGCTTCTTTAGGGACTGAATACGGAACAATATATGTGTTGTAAAATGTAGTTATCTCGGGGAAGGTAAATATGGTTTTTATGTCTATATCCGGCGCTGTAATGGAGGATTCAGCCCCTGTGCCGATATCACCCTGGAATTGTTCGTCAGTCCACAGAACGCAAAGAGTGGACAAAGGTATGTTTATAATTTTAGGTTTGTGTCTAAAAAACAATGAATTTTACCCCGTTGCTTAAGTTTCTATTTATATAATAGCAACAAGGTGAAATTTTAGCGGGACGTCAAAACTTCTTTGGTTTGACACCAATTTCCGGTCTTACTTTTCTCAAGTCAGGTGTTGATATTTTGCCCCTGCGCTGCTCGCAAAGAGCATAAACCTCTTTAAGATTTGCAAGTGCGGTCTGTCTTTTTTTTGCGATCGGGTCGCAGATAATTTTTCGGATATAAAAAATCGAAGCGCCGATAACAATAACTATTATAAAATTTATAAGACCTCCGTTCCCGGATACTCGATATTGAAATATGCGGGTTCTACATACGCTGTCTTTCCTTTGTAAGTTCCATCATACGAGAAAAAGAAAAACTCACGTGTTTGCAGGTTTAAAACATCTTCCGGCATGATAGCCTTTTCCGTAACTTCCCTGATCGTAATAGCGCCGCCCAGGGACAGCAGGGGGCTATATCGTCTGGATTCGCCTGAATAATCAGATATATATTCAGCAGTTGAGACATCGTTTACGCGCATAAATATCTTTGTATTGGTGTTATCCAGTATCTTTTTTGCGCGATCAGCACCAATTTCCGCCTCCATGTCTGCCTGTGATTGAGTAAATGCCTGTATCCATACGCCTGCTCCGCCTGCTTTGTTAAACAAATCTTCAATGCCCGGATATATAATATTACTTGCTTCATCTATATAAATTGATAAAGGCTGATCCACACTATCTTGCTTGGAGAGATAGCGTCTTCCAATAAAGCTCTGAATCATGGATAACAATGTTCTGCTGACAATATGCGCCGTTTTTCTGGTAAGCATGCTGCCTGTCTGTACAACAAGTATAACGCTCTTGTTTTGTTCTAATCTTTTAATAAACTTGTTACTATGCG
>Ga0307380_10006348_pt1 | contig 15541 bp, 10 predicted proteins | sample UN3MG_FD_202239 | JGI IMG/M metagenome (GOLD analysis project Ga0307380, IMG submission 202239) | Soil microbial communities from Risofladan, Vaasa, Finland - UN-3 | ecosystem: Environmental > Terrestrial > Soil > Coastal area > Acid sulfate soil | place: Finland: Risofladan, Vaasa | collected...
GCTGGATCGTGCGGAGCGGAGCCGCCTGCGTGCCGGGGTGGGCGTCGTTGCCGCCTAAAGCGACATGGAAGTCGGCGGCATGGGTCGCAGCCAGCGGCGCCAGCAGCAGGGCGGCGGCGCAGGCCAGGAGAGTGTGTCTTGTTGTTTTGTTCATTGGGGGATTCTCCTTCGCAAGTAGGTGGGTAACCGTGTGGCTCTTGGCAGCCGGCCGACTCATCAGCCCCCCATTGTAATGACGCCGAACGACATGTCAAAATACGTTGGATTCTCGACGCATTCCCGGCCCGAATCCGGCCGGTTCCGCCGGGCGTGTCCCGCGCGACGGCTCTCTGAGGCGTTTTGGGGTGTGTCGGAAAACGTATGCCGGATTGCTCAGACGGGGTGTTGGGCTGAATCAGGCCGCTCCCCCAATGGAGTGTGTCGCGAGGGTCGTTTGTTGCGACATCCCGCAAAAGGGACGGGAAAGCGGGACAAGGGGACGACAACGACACCCATCACCCGGCCGCCCTCAGATCCGCGTCGTGACGCGCATGGCTCCGTGCCTTCGCCGCCAAGCGACCAGATAGCTCCCCACCATGCCATCGCCCGTTGATCAAAGAGCGAAGGCGCGGCGCGAAGGACCTCTGCGTACGTGCCATGTTGGGCGGCTTCGATTCACCTGCCAAACAAGTTCGACCAAAAGAGAATGACGCCGATCAGTAAAACGCCCAACGCACAAAGTGCAACCTCTCCGGGCGACTTCCACGAGGAGTGGTAATGACGGAATATCGCTGCCAGCAGCAAGGTGGCACCGAGGAGAATTGGTCCGATTGCCTCTGGTATCATCGGTCAAGCGCTTTGGAGCATTGCGTTTGCGAACGTATTCGTTGCAGTCACGGCGAATCAACGGAACGACGCGGTTTGCCCAGCGTGTTTTCAGTCGCCATAACGTCGGCAAGTCCGGCGCACCATGGTAGGCATCGGCGGACCCGCCGCTGGCTTTCAGTATCGGGAAAACAGGCTCTCGCTGCAACAGGATTCGCCCAGTCGGGGCTTCTGGCGGCGACGGCGGCCATTCCTGGTCAGGACGTCGACAACGACCTCGCCTCCGCAGAAGCCCCGCGCGCCACGTGGAAGCGGCGACGGCTCGCGCCAAGTCATGCCGCCGAACCGATGTGAACGCCAACGCCGCTTTCGAGCAGGATTCCTCGGACCACTTGACCAAGCTCGGCTGCTCCGGAAAACGGGACAGGGAATCCTGCCGTCAATAGGGGGGGCAGACTACCGGAGCCGTTTCAGCGATGCCGCATTGGACGTGTCAACATTGGGTCAACTCTCTGCCAACATTTCCCTATTGAGCCTTGCATAGCCAATGAACGGAGGGCTTCCACCGGAAGCCCGGGACCGAAGGGTCCGGTCCACGTCGGGTGATCCTCGGCAATGCAAACATCAACAAGTTCAATCTGTAACGATTATTCCGGCTGTGCCGGTTCTTCCGGGGATGATGCCGGCAAAGTCGGCTTGATCGAGTCCAGCGGCTTAATCCACCGAATCGGGCGATCCGATACAACCAGCAGGTTCGGCACAAGCGCAACAACCGTCATGTTGGCTGTCGATGGCGAGACGTGTCCTCCCGGTTTCGGATTGTGGTATGCGCTACGTTCCCTGGACCACACTCCTGTTGCTGCTGGCCGGCTTGCCGGCATCGGCACAGATCGGGCCGCCCCAGCCTCGTGCAGAACGGCACGGCTACTCCCTGGGCGTCGGAGTGCATAACGTGCGGAGCCGGTGGATGCCGTACGACTACGATGTGGCTCGCAATCGCATCTACTTCGAAGGCTCGTACGGCTTCACCGACAGCGTGGAAGCCTTTGGCCGCGTCGGCGTCTCCGACTGGGTCATCAACGACCTCGAGAGCTTTCGACCGGGCATGACCCGCGACGTCTCGACCGACGGTTCCCCCCCGGCGTTTCTGTCGGGCGGTCTCCGGGGCAAGGCGTGGCAATTCAGCAGGTGGTCAATCGGTGGTTCCCTCGAGGCCGCGTGGTATTCCGGCCTGGAGAGGAACGTCCGCTGGAACTACGACGTCTACCAAGAGCTCCTCTTCGATTCGACGGTGGAGATCACTGCCGCTCTGTCGGTTGGGTACGATCTCGGCAGGAGCGTCGTCTACGGCGGACCGCTAGTCCACTTCGGCTACAATCGCGTCGACGTGCGCACCCATGAGTTCGGGCCCGACTGGGACGTCGAAGAGAGCATCGACGCCCTCACCATCCGCGACAAGGGCGGATGCGGCGGGTTTCTTGGCTGGCGCTCGCCAATCGGCAGAAACGGTTGGCATCTTCAAGTCGAGGGGGCGGGTTTGCGCGGCGGGTTCGCAGGCGCGCTGGGGTTCTTCCGAAGTTGGTAGTCGTCGGACCTTTTCGAGTGCGGCGATGAATGGCCGCTTTCGGAGCCCCGGCAAGAAACGGGCAGACGATTTTCAGGTGAACCGCCGCGTACCTCCCTGCCTGTAAAGACGCCGGAAAAGCGGCGATGAACTGGCCGCACGCTAAACAAGACTCGCTTGTTTGGGGGCTGGCGGAAGTAGTAACGAATGCCAACTGCCGCGTCCAATTCGAGATCGGTGCTCGGAGCGACGTGGAAGAGGGGCACGACTTCGACAAAGACGTCGACCGGTGCCCGTTCCAGAAGACACGTCACACCGAGGGGGAAACGGACGCCGGCGCGAGTCTCGCCGTCGTGTCGGCGGTTGCCTTCGTAGAATCCAACGCGACCTCCGACCCCGCAGTAGAACGGCACCCGTGAGGAGCGGGGCACGCATTCCCGGAGGCGGCGTGGGGAAAAACGTACGCGTCCGCGGGGCCGGAGCTTTACTTCCGTCTCGGCACGGACTATCCTGGGCGCCGGCTTGGAAACCACGGTTCAAATCGAGGGAGGTGTTGTATGAAGAGGTTGGCTTGTCTAGCGATGCTTCTGGGTATTGCCCTGTTCGCGATGGGCTGCCCCCAAGGGCCGGAGACGCCGTCCCAGCCCCAAATCGACTTCGGCCCGGCGGAAGTGACCCCCGAGGTCCCAACCGAGGAAGGGCCCGAGGAGAAGCCCGCGGAGACCGAGGGGCCGGCGGAGGAAGTGATGGTCCCGCCACTCCCCGCGGACGAAGAGGCGGCTCCCGCGGAAAAGGCAGCTCCGGCCGAGGAGAAGGCCCCGGCTGAGAAGCCAGCTCCGGTTGAGAAGCCAGCTCCGGCTGAGAAGCCAGCTCCCGCCGAGAAGCCGGCTCCGGCCGAAGAGAAGGCCGGGGCGGAGCAGCCGGCGCCGGCGCTGCCGAAGATCGATTTCCCGACGGTCGAAATGAAGACCGAGGAAGCGGCTCCCGCCAAGGAGGAGGCAAAGCCGGCTGAGGAGAAACCGGCGGAGAAACCCGCGGCGGAGAAACCCGCGGCGGAGAAACCCGCGGCGGAGAAACCCGCGGCGGAGAAACCGGCCGAGAAACCGGCCGAGTAAGGATGAGGGGGTGACGGGGTGACCGGGTGAGGGTCCTTATATGGTTCCCCACCTTGTCACCCCCTCACCTTGTCACCCCGGCACCCCCTCACCTTGTCACCCCGGCACCCCCTCACCCCCTCACCTTGTCACCAAGGCTACTCGCTCGGCTCGTACTCGATCGTCAGCTCAGGCGGCTTGGCGCTCTCGCGCGAGAGGTAGTCGACGCCGTCGGTGGTGGTCGGGTCGATGATCAGGCTCAGCTCGGTCTTCCCGCTCAAGTCGACCTTGATCGGGACCTCGACCACCTGGTTTTCGCTTATCCGGCCCAGTTGGGCCAATTCCTGCCCCGCCTTGGGCCGCGTGCTATAGGTCACGCCCGTCTCGGTCCAGGCCCCGTCGGCCAGGCAGACGCGCCCGGAATTGCCGGTCGGATTCCCGGCGTTGTGAATCCGGAACCGGGCCTCAACCGGCTTGCCGGGCACGTCGAGTCGGAACTTCACCAGCGCGAGGCTGTGATCGGTATCGGCCATCTTCGCATTACCGCCGTCGACCAGCAGCGTGGTACCGGTCCCCTGGTTCTTATCGGGGTATCGCTGGCTGACGAAGGCGTCTTCGGCCGGTTTGAGCACGACGCGACCGCGCCGCCCGAGGTGCTCCAACTTCACGGACCGCTCCAGCTCGACCGTGCCGTCGGCCGCCACCAGCTTGACCGGGATTTCATAGTCCCCGGCCGCGACCTCGCCGCGGAGAGCGATCGCCAGGGGGATCGTCGTTCGCCCGCCGCTGGCCAGCTTGACTTTCACCTCCTTGGGCTCGACGGCGAAGCCCTCCGGTGCGGTCATCCGGAGCGTGCCTTCGAACGGGCTCTCCCGCAGGTTGGCCAGGCTCATCTCGCCGCTTCCCTTAGGTGCGAGCGTGCTCAGCAGGAAGTCGGGCACGGCACACCCGAGGCTGGTGATCCGCTCCCGGACGACCTCCACTCCCTGCAAGATCGTCGTCTGCTCGGCGGTCGGCTTGGCGGCCTTCGGCACCAGCTCGATCGTGAGCTTGTCGCTGACCTCGATGCCGCCGAACTCCTTGAACACGGCCCGATCGCGGCCCCCGGCGGCTTCGACCACGTCGAAGTCCTTCAGCACGACGTTGCCCTGGAGCTTGACGTCGAAGACGCGCTGGCCCGGCTGGTCGTTGTCGGAGTCGGCGAAGGCCAGGCGGACGCGATATTGCGCCGTGCCGTCGCCCTCATCCAGCAGCGGAAGGACGCACTTGCGCAGCCCCCGGGCCGCCGAGGCGAACAGCCAGTCGTCGTCGGTGCCGGCGATGGGCGTGTAGGCCGAATTGTGCTGGTCGAACCCGCCGCCCGAGTGAAAGGCCACGTCGACCTTGAACTGAAGCACCAGCGAGCCGCCGGGTCGGGGATATCCGAGCCAGAGGTTCCCCGCCGTGTCGGCCCGATCGCCCGGCGCACCGAGGTTGACCGCCAGGCGCTTAACCGGCGTCATCGGTCCCGGGGCGCTATAGTACGCGAAGCCCTTGGCCCGGGTGGTCGGCCTGAAGACCACGGTGCACATGTTGGGGAACGGGCACATGCAGCCGGCGCTGGCCTCCGGCATGAGCAGCAGGCCGCCCGACGGAATGGCGTTCACCCAGCAGCCCGGTCGTTGGGCGCCGAAGTGCATCGTTCCGTAATCCCGCACCAAATCGTAATACCCCAGGCAGTAGGAGCGGAAGAAGAGGCAGTTGGGCGATGCGATCGGACAGCCGCAGTGGTGCCCGGGCCGGGCGAATTGCCAGCGGTCGGTTTCGCCGGTGACCGGGTGGGTCCGCGTTCGGGGCTCGCCCGTGTGGAGGTCGAACGCCCACGGCTCGGCGTGCAACGTATCGCCAACCACGATTGGCCGCACGCGGAAGCCGACCGGCTGCGACCAGAGGAAGCTCCCGTCGGCGGCCGATAGCGCGGTGACGCGACGCGAGGCAAACTCCCCGGCGAAGAACTGCTGCCAGTAGTGGCCGTCCAGGTACACGCCGAAGATCACCAGCACCCCGTTGTTGGACATGGTGGCCAGGTTGCCGCCGCCGCAGTCGGTCAGGTCGAGGGGCCGCTGCCAGAGCACGGCGCCGGTGGCGGCGTCCAGGGCACAGACCTTCTGCACGTCGGCCTTTTCGAGCCGGGCCAGTGCGGCCGCCTGCTGCTCTTGGGGAAGCTTCGAGATCCGCTCTCCCTGGTCGTCGATCGCCTGCTTCCGCTCCTCGTCGCTGACGCCCCGGTCGACCAGCAGCACGCGCCCCTCCCCGATGGAGATGGCGATGTGGGGGATTCGCGTGCCCTTGTGGACCCAGCGATGCTTTCCGCTCTGGACGTCGATGGCGAACACCAGATCGCTCTCGCGTCCGCTCGTGCATCGGCCGCCGTAGAGCAAGCCGCCGACGGTGGCCACGTACCCCCAACGTCCCGACTTGCCGTCGTCGACGGGCGGGAATTGGTAGGTGGCCGTGGTTTCGCCGGTTTTCGGGTCGAGGCGGAGACACTTGTCGCCGACGGCCACGAACAGGCCGTCGCGGCTGGCGGCCAGGTTGCTGCCGTCGTGCGAGGCGTTCGTGCGCATGGCTCCGGGGATCTTGCGCTCCCAGAGCTTCAGGCCGTTGTAGACGTCGTAGGCCATCACCAGGTTCTCGCCCTGGATAAAGAGCCGGCCGTCGATCGAGATCGGACTGGCGGCCCGGGCGTGGCGGTTGACCATGTTGCCCGGGCCCGGGCGCCCGAACCAGAGCACGCCGAGGGGGGTCTTCACCGCTTGGTCGTCGCCGCAGGCCGTATTGGCCGCGTTGGCGAACTGGTGCGTCCAGGCGCCGCCGCCCGGGATTGCCTCGCGGACCTCGACGTCCCAGCGGAACTTCGCCGGATCGTCGCCGCCCTGCTTCCGCTGCGTGATCATCGTGCCGCCCAGCGGCTTGAGCATCCGCGAGACGTCCTTGGCGCCCGGGGGCAGCTCGCCGTTGAGCACGGCGGTTTCCGAGACGATGAGGTTGGCGAAGTAGTCGGCGTAGGGAATTTTGTCCAACGGCCATTGCTCGACGCATACGCGCGTACCGGCCAGGCCGGCCGCGTCGATGGCCTTGCGGGCGGCGGCGACCTTGTCCGCATTGGGGTCGACGGCGTAGACCATTAGCTCGGTGCGTTCGGCCAGCTCCAACGCGAGTTGGCCGGTCTCCAAGCCGAGCACGAGGCAGTAGCCCCGCTTGATCGGAGCCATCTGGAGGATCCTCTCGGCGGCTTTCTCAAACGTGGAGGCCGAGGGGGATCCGGCAAAGGGGTTGGGGTCAACCGACTCCGCGACCGTTCCAATCTGCGGCGATCCTTGCGGCCCAAAGGAGTAGATCATCCCCTTGTCGGTGCTGACAAACAGCCGTCCGGCGGCCGCGGCCAGCCCTTTGGCCGTTCCCTCGACCCGGCCGGTCCACGGCGTCTTGCCCGTGGCGGCCTCGACGGCCGCCACCTGGTCCGTTCCGCCGGCGAAGAGGACGCCCCCGGCGAGGATCAGCGACTCATGGCACTCGAAGGGGATCTTCCAACGGGTCGCCGCGGCGAAGTCCTGCTCGGCCTTCTTGAGCTCTTCGGCCAGGGCAGCGGCCCGAGCTTTGAGCTGGTCGGTCGCCTGGCGTGCCACCGCTCGGTCCGCGTCGGCCTTCTGTTGCTGAAGCGACTGGAGCTTGCGGCTGGCGGCGGGGAACGTCTTGCGATTCAGGGCCATCAGGTGCGTCCCCGTCGCGACGTAAGCCGTTTCGTCCGTCACGACGAGCTTCCGCCCGTCGAATGCGGCAAACCGATCTCGCGACTCGGCACGGTAGCCGACCATCTCTCGGGTGCCGGTGTAAACGTCCTCGCCGGCCAGTAGCGCGTAGGTCCCCCCGACCGGCTTGCCGAAGAACAGCGTCGGATACTTCAGGTTTCCGGTGGCGCGGTCGAAGGCCGAGGGCGAGACGCGTGCCATGGGGGCGTAGATCGTCGATTTCGAGGCCAGCAGGTAGCCTTGCGGGGAGATTCGACTCTGCGGAGTCTCGCCGCAGGTATCGTTGCACCAGATCTTGCGGCCGTCCTGGGCGTCGAGGGCGTAGAGGAACACGCCCTCGGCCGGAAAGATGCCGGCCGACAGGTACGCCACGCCGTCGTCCACGAGCACGCCGCTGCGGAGCGGCCAGAGCGAGACCATCTTGCCGCTCCCCAGCACTCGCTGATCGTCCGGCGCGGCGCGGAACTTCCAGACCAGCGATCCGTCGGCGGCGAAGCAATACGCGTGTCCGTCGTCCGAGCCGACATAGACGCGCCCTTCGGCCACCGTGGGGGCCAGCCGGATCGGCCCGTCCGTCAACCGCGTCCAGCGCACCCGGCCGGTTGCGGCGTCCAGCGAGTAGACCTTGCCGTTGGCCGAAGAGCTGAAGTAGACCGCGCCCTTCGCCACGGCCACCTGGAACGCGTCGTCGAAGTGTACGCGCCTGAGCTCCAGGATGCCCTCGACCGGCTCCGTTTTGGGATCCCCCCAAGCCGGCTCGGGCGCGTGCCTCGGCTGGAAGACCCAAGACTCGACGAGCGGCGGCTGAACCTGCTCCGCCGTGATTCCGCTTCGGGCGACGTCGTGCCGATACGTGGGCCAATCGGCAGCCCGGGCAACGACACTGCCCGTGGCAGCTACCGCGAGCGCGAGCCACAGGAGCCCCCAGGGCTCGCTGAGACGGGGGCGCCTCCCCCCGGTTTGTGTAGATCGATCGCAACGATGCTCACCTGTCATCCTCAGGGCTCCCTTCGTTCGAGATTCCGCTTGCCGCCCTCCGCCCGGCCCTCGCGCCGGACACGTCGTCACCTTTATACCCGGAACCGCTCCGCAAGGGAAATCCTTCTCGCTCGAAGTCGCTCGAAGGCGAGCGAGCCCCGAGTTCGACCCGTGCCGGTTGCGGCACCGGAAGAGATGGAGAGGGAAATTGGCGTCGAGGCCTGCACAACCCGTGAGCCAAGCCGGCCCACCGAACAAGCAGAAATGTTGTGGCGCCGGGGCAAGGAGCTTCCACTGCGATTGGCACACGTTGATCGGCGCATCGTCGCCAACAGGGCGACCGCCCTTTACCCGTTCGCCATTCCTCCGTCACCGGGTATTCGGCGATTCGTCATCTTGTGGCACGACGATGCGCGCAGGCCCGGCTGCAAGCTTCGGCTCCGGCGTGCCCTTTGGGGTCTCGCAGCGAACGGACCGGTCCGCCGGGGCGAAAGAACCTTGCGCTCTCGCACCGGCCGTCAGGAGGGCGAGTCGAATGCTTCCTCGACGGAATTGCTGGACTCTCGGAAGCTGTCGGCAGTTGTCTGGCCCAGCGCCGTGATGACGCTGAGGACGGCCAGGAAGACCAGCAGGAGGAGCATGGCGTACTCGACCGTGGTCGGGCCCTCCTCATCGAGCAGAAAACGGACTACTTTCCGTGACAAGTCGTTCATGGGCCAGCGTGTCTCTGTTGAGAATCGGCACTCGGCCGTGTGGTTGACGCGGGCGTGCACCGCGCCAGTCGAACGACCTCGCGCTGCTGCTGCCTCGCGACCTTCTCATCATCAAGGCTAGCCCGGGGAAACCGAAGGGGCAACCCGCACCGCCCGGAGGACACGCCACGAGCCGCCCGATCGTACGCCGCAAGCTCCTCACAGTCGGCAGGACCGGCGGGACCCAATCGGCAGGGGCGCGTCGCCGGGGCTCGTTTTCTCGCGCGCGTGCCGGCGGCGCGTGGGCGTTCGCCCAGTGCCGATCCGGACCGCAAAGCCGGGGCCGTGCGGATCGAGCCGGCCCCGGCTCCCCGGGCCGGTTGACACGCCTCGCCCTGTCCCCCATATTCAGAAGGGGCGGCGTTCCCGCAATTGTGGGTATTTGCCCTGCGGTGCTCCCCGGCCCGGCCCGGCCCGGATGGCCTGTTCCTGCTGCGCTCGTTGACCCGTGGCTCGGCAAGGCGCAGAGGCCGACCGATGGGAGCCGAATTTTCCGGGAAAGGGCGACCCGGCTCCGCGCATTCGCCGTGCAGCAATCAAGAAGTCCCGCGCTTTGGCCGCACGTGTCGCGGTGATTGGATGGATAACACCGTGGATTATGCCCTCTACGAGGAAACGACCGCTTGGTGTGGCCGCGCCGAAGAGGCGGTCGGCGACCTGCCCGCCGAGTGCTGCGAGTGCTGCGAGCTGGTTCGCGAGGGCATCTTGCTGCGCCGTCGTTGGGATCGGATCGACGCCGACGCTCCGCTGCGCCGGCAGTTGATGCGCCTCCTGCCCGCCGTCCAGACCATCGCCCAGCATCGGCTGACGGAAACCATCGACGACCCAGGCAGTGCCGCCTCGGAGCTGGTCTCGTTGGTGCTCGGGCAGCTCGACGAGGACGACGAGTACCTGATGGGGCTGCTCAACGACGACACGCACTCGCCCGAGTCGGTCGCGTTCGCCGTGGAGTGCTTCCGCGACGACCTGCACTGGTTGAGCGCGCTGGTTGCCGTGCTCGACGGGAGCCGGGGCGTCGACTTCCTCGGCCGAGTCTTGCTGGAAGAAGAGGCGCTCGAGCGCGAGATGCACATCTGGGAGAACGAGCGTTCCTCGCCGGCGGCCGGACCCGGTACGGCGCTGGGAAGCGCGACCGGCGTCGAGTCGGTGCACGCGGTGGCCGCTGAGCCCACGGCCGACTCGGAAGCACAAGCCGCTTCCCCACCGCCGGCCGATTCGCGCGCGACGGTCTCGTCGGTCCTGGACGAGTTGCGCACGGCGGCCCACCGGCTCCGCGCGACCGCGATCGCCCGGCAGGTCGAATCCCTCCTCGAACAGCCGGATCCGGACGATTGGCTAGGCTGGTTCCACACGTGGCAGGCGGCCAGCCGGCTGGCGATCCGTCTGGACCCGGAACTGCTCGAGGCCGGCCCGGCGGGGCTGGAGTTGGAGCAGGGGGCCGATGAGTTGCCGGCCGGTCAACCGTCTGCCGGCACTCCATCTGCCGGGATTCCATCTTCGGGGACACTTTCTCCTTCGGGGGCACTTTCTGCCGACGCGATGCAATCCGTCGAGGCGTTCCGCAAACGGGCGGCGGACCGGTGGAACGCGTGCGTCGCCGAGCTGCCGGCGGAACAGGGCAGCCTGGCCTTGAAGCACGCGGCCGAGGAGCTGAGCGACACCGGCAGCGAGACGCTCACCTTTCTGGAAGACCTGTCGCTCGAAAGCGCGGTCCGCAGCCTGGAGATCCTCGAAGACGACGTGGCCGCCTGTCGGCAGGCCCTGAAGCGTCAGGGAGGGCAAGGGCTGCGCGGGCCGGGTCGTGCGCTCCGGCGCGAGCAGGCCGCGATCGCCGGCGAGTTGCAGGAGCGCCGGCTTGCGTGGCGCATGGAGAGCCTGTTCGGACGGGGGTTCGTCACGGCGCTGGAGCGGCTCATCCTGGTCCTGCTGTTCCTCTTCGTGATCATGCTGATCGTGGAGAGACCGCTTCTGAGGTACGAGGCGGCCCATTGGCAGACGGCGGCGGCTTCCGCTCACACGTTGGTCCAGACGGTTTTCGCCTGGACCGATTTGACCATCTGCCTGGTCTTTCTGACGGAATTCACCCTCAAGATGGCCTTGGCCCGGCGGCGGTGGCTCTATTTCCGGCGGAACTGGCTCACGGGGCTGCTGCCGTCGATCCCCTTCGGGTTCATCGGCTACGCCGTGGCCGCGGGAGCGACGGGCCTGGAAAGCGTTCTGCTGTTGCGTTTGTTGCGATACTTGCGGTTGCCGCGGATGGCCCGGTGGCTGCGGATTGCCCGGCCCGTCCTGCGGATCATGCGATTGGTCGGGTTCCTGCTCAAGGCGTCGGATCGGTTGGTGCGGCAATTGACGCCGCTGGTGAACCGCAACCTGGTGCTGTTTGAGCGGGCCGCCGTGGCCGCCCCGGAGCCGCCGTACCGGAGCAAGCTGACGGCGTTGCGGGAGCGGTTCTACTATCGGGCGGCGGAGACGATTCACTTCCTGCCGGCGTCCGGTCGCTGCCAATTGGCCAAGGCGCGAATTGCGGACCTGACGGCCATGCTTTCTTCGCCCCAGGTCGCCCAACTCAGCTCGGTCGTCCCGGCGCAAGCCGCGCCCGCTCGGGAAATCCCCGTGGAGGGGATCGTCAACCGGTTGCTCTCGGCCACGCCCGCGGGGATCTCCGACCGCATCGGCCACACGCTGGCCCACAGCGTCTCGCGGTGGTGCCGGGCGCTGGACGTCGTCGGCTTGCGCCGCTTGCCCTTGGTGCAGGACCTGGTTAGCGCGAGCCGGCTGCCGAGCCCCTACGAGACGACGGCACGGGTGGCGAATCGCATCGGGCTGTTGCTCGAGCATCTGCTCGACCGCGTCTACTGGATGGCCGACCTCTACGGCACCGTGACCTCGCCCCAGTTGGTCGATTCGATCGGCGAGCGCATGGTCAAGGGCACGGAGCGTCCCACGCGGCGGCTGTTCGTTCTCGGCGCCGCTTTCCTGGCGGTCTGGTACCTGGCCAGGCTGACGGGCATCCCCACGTTGGAACACCTCTCGGTTCAACTCTGGCGATTGGTCGAGGCGCTGTGGGTGCTGGCCCTTTTGTGCGCGGTACCGCTCTTGTTGGGGCTCTGGTTCCGCCGGATTGCGGGCGAGGCCACCGAGTTCTATCGGCAGGTCGCTGCGGCCCAGTTCATCACGGCCACCAAGACGCTCAAACGACGGTTGGCCGAAGAGCAACACGATTTCCTGGTCCGCCGAACGATCGCCCCCGAGGAGCAGATGGCGGCCGGCGGCGGACCTTCGGCCGACGAGCCGGCGGATTCCGTGCGCGCGGCCGTCGAGCGGTTGTGGGAAGAGTACCTCGACAGCCCACCATTCCACGAGAGCGACACCGCCACGACCAGCCAACTGCTCGGCAACTTGACCCTGGTCTCTCTCCGCGAGACGCGGCTTGGCTACACGCCCACCCGGAGCAAGCGGCTGAGGCAACTGGACATCGCCAACACCCGGTTTTCGCTCCGCGGGCCGCACCTTTGGTTCCACTTCGTCACGCGGAGCATTGGGCACCAGACGGCGAAGCTGGTCGAGAGCTACAACGCCTTCGCCCTGCCCCTTTCCCGGGCTGCGACCGCCGAAGACTGGGAGATCCGGCGCTACGTCCGGTGGTTGGAGAAGCGGCTGGGGAGACCGGCCGACGAGTTCGACCTTCCGCCAGCACTCCGCCAGCGCTACGAGGCCCTCTCGCCGCAGACCGGGAAGGCCGCCCCCCGCCGGGCGCCGCTGGGCCGCTTCTACCAGGGCAACGATTTCACGGCGATCCATTTCCTCTCGGCCGATGAGGAGCTGGAGGCCGACGTGCGCCGCCGCTACGGCAACCAGGTCGCCGATCTGATGCGCCGCGATCGCCGCGACAACTTCCGCCGCGTGTTTCGCACCTACCCCTTCCATCGCTGGCCCAAGCAGCGCCGCACGTTCAATCCGCTCGTCCTCTACCAGCGGCACCTGGCGGGAGGACGAGTGCTGCTGTTGCCGCTGAAGATGGTCGTTTGGGGAACGGTGCTCTTAGCGCGGGCGGTGCGGCTCGTGGGGGGTATCGTGCGGGAAGTCCGCAATCCGCACGTCCGCGAGCTCTCGTTGGTGGAAGATCCCGACCCGTTCGAGGTTGCCCGGCGAAAGATCCACCGCATGCGCAAGCCGCTGTTCTTGGAGTGTCTGCGGATGCGCGCCGAGTTCGACCCGGAGTACTTGGGGATCGTGCCGCCGGGGGCGTCGGCGGGCGTGGGGGAGTCTTCGGTGGTGCAGGTGCAGGACGACTTGTCGCGCATCGGGGCCGACCCGAGCGTCAAGCACGAGTTCCGGCAACTGGCGACCGCGCGCCGCCGTCAGATGATCGAGCTCCGCCGTTGGCTGCGGCGCTTCGGCCACGAAGGCCTTTCCCGCTCGTCGCTCCGCGCGATGGCCATTGCCTACACGATCGACTACCGGGGCGTGCGAACGCGCCTTGAGGCCGCCGGCCTGCTGGAGCGGACCTTCAACGAGGCGATCGCCGACCAGGCGCGGCGGCAATGCCCGCCGGCCTTGCGAGGCGGGTCCTTGGCCTCCTTGTGGTGCGGATTGGCCAACGGGCGTCGACTTCGCCGGCTGTTTCGGCAGCCGACGTTCCGGCATCTCGATCGTCGCCAGCGGGCGGCATGCCGGCGTCGCGTGTGCCGCGAGCGAGGGCCGCTCCTTCTCGCGCTCGGCCAGCTCACCACCGGCCGCCGTGCCGGCGAGGACCCCGTCGAGGACGCGCGACGGGAGCTGTCCGAAGTGGCCCGAGACCCCGACCCCTGGAGCCGCCAACTGGTGACGCTCCGCGCCGTCCAGACACTCAGCGTCCTCAACCTGGACACCTACTGCAAGCTGGTCTACGATCTGGGGGAATACGCCGCGTACCCCGCCGACGGGACGCAGCCCCCGGCGCCCGGACCATGATTCCCGCGAGAGCACGCTCCCGTCGTCCCTGATCCCCGGCAGCCCTTCCCGGCTCCCGCTCCCCCGCCCGGCAACAAAGCATGAACGACTTGGCCGTGATCTTCGACATGGACGGCGTGTTGGTCGACAGCTACCACGCCCATTTCAAGAGCTGGCAGACGATGGCCGCCGAAGCAGGGCTCTCGCTCACCGAGGCGGAGTTCGCCGCCCAGTTTGGACGCACCAATCCGGAAATCATCGCCGTCTACTGGGGTGAAAGTCGCTTCGGCAACGAGGAAATCGCCGCCATGGCGGACCGCAAGGAGGTGGCCTTTCGCGAAATCCTTCGCGCCCGGTTCCCGGCCATGCCGGGCGTTGGGGAGCTGCTTCGGTCGCTTGACGAAGCCGGCTTTGCCCTGGCCGTCGGATCGTCCGGGCCGCCGGAGAACATCGAGCTGGTGCTCAGCCGGCTCGGTGCGCGGTCGCTGTTTCGAGCCGTGGTGACGGCCAAAGACGTGACGCGCGGCAAGCCGGACCCGCAGGTGTTCCTCATCGCCGCCGAGCGACTCGGCGTTCCCGCCCGGCGATGTGCGGTCGTGGAGGACGCTCCCGCCGGGATCGCCGCGGCCAAGGCCGCCGGGATGACCGGCATCGGGCTGGCCAGCATGGGCCACACCCGGGAGTCGCTCGCCGCGGCCGACCTGGTCGTCGACTCGCTCGCCGAGCTCTCGCCCGAGCGCGTTGGCGACTTGATCGCTGGGAATCGCTCGTAGCGCGCGGGCCTCCAAAACGTCGCTTGGTTTGGGGCTGAATCGACTTGCACGATTCGGGGAGTCGTGAGCCGTGTGCCACTGCTTGCTTGCAAGCAGTGCTGCGTCGAACTGCCGGCCAGAGGCACTCCCGGCACTGCTTCTGCGAAGCAGTGGCACACAGCACAATTTCCAAAACCGCGCAATGCCGTTTAGCAGCAGCCCGGGCCCTTGTCCCGATCGCCCTTGCGCCGCCCCCCGACCAGCGAAAGGATCAGGGTCGTGACGCCCGCGGCAATCAACCCCGCGCCGGCGCCCATCACTTCGCTGGAATTGCTGATGGGGACGCCGAACACGAGGGGCGTTCGGACGGGCTCACCCAGGGCGGCCGACATGATCCCCCAAACCAGGCAGCCGACCCCGGCTCCCAGCGCCAAGACGGCAAAGATCCTCGCCAAAATCCGGCACATTTTTTCTCTCCACGACGCCGCGCTCGTTCGCTCGCGTCGCTAATCCTCGTGGCTGACGGCCTTCCAGGTCCCGTCGGGGTTCTTCTCGAAACGAAACGTCCACGTGACGCTCGGCCCTCCCACGTCGGCACGGGTCAAGGACGCGACCAGGGTGGCCGTTTCCCCGGTGACGGTGGGCCCCTCTTTGACCTCCTTGACGGCCATCCCCATGTTGTTCTGGTCCAGGTACTTCGCGATCGCCGACTCGAACGGGGCGGAATCGACCGTGCTTTCCGGCTCGCCGCACCCGATGAGCCAGCCGCAGGTGAGGGTGGCAAGCGCCACTTGCAGGAGTGCCATTCGTCCGGTCAATCGGGACATATCGCTTTCCTGTCGGACCGTGTGCCGGTGGTGGTGCGCTCAGA
>Ga0307380_10006355_pt1 | contig 15530 bp, 11 predicted proteins | sample UN3MG_FD_202239 | JGI IMG/M metagenome (GOLD analysis project Ga0307380, IMG submission 202239) | Soil microbial communities from Risofladan, Vaasa, Finland - UN-3 | ecosystem: Environmental > Terrestrial > Soil > Coastal area > Acid sulfate soil | place: Finland: Risofladan, Vaasa | collected...
AGTTCCTGCCGCCTTATGCTCCGGAGTTGAATCCTTCGGAGAACGTCTGGTGCTACCTGAAGACAAACTCCATGGCCAACGAGGCGCTCTATGAGCTCGATAACTTGACCGAATCGGCTCGGCGTCATAGCCGGGCCCTCCAAAGGCGCGAACCCCTGCTTCGTTCACTCCTGAAGCACACTCCTCTTTTTTTACGCTTAAAATAGGACATTGCTTATGCAGGGGTCAATAATTACAACTTTAGACGCCTAAATAAGGGGAAAGCCAAGGACGCTGCCGCCGGCGGGCCTTTTGCGGCCTTTATATTGACATTATCATCTTCCCTAACCTATCATCAGCATAGAGGTGGGAATTAAAATGAAAAGACTTTCATTCATATGCTTGATATGGATGTTTGCAGGAATCCTGCCTGGTTGCGTTAGCATAAAGAGCATTCCATACGAGACAACTGTCCGGCAATCAAAACCCGAAAATTATCCAATCGAAATTTACGAATCAAAAGACATCTCGAAGCCTTACAAAGTGATCGGGATTATTCAAGTGGACGCAGGCAAGAAATATTCCGTGGCTGGCGTCCTTGAGAAACTAAGGGTTCGGGCGAGGCTTATGGGGGGCGATGCTTTAATAGAAAAAGCCAGTAAACCCCAGGCTTTAGCCTGGGGATGAATGGCACCCGGAACGAAGCCAGCTCTGGCTGGCGGAGTGAAGGAAAATCCGGCATAATCTGGCTATGGCCAGATATGCCAAAGGATCTCATACAAAGCACAGACTTCAATATCATCTGGGATGGATTCCAAAATATCGAAGACGCGTGATCCAAGGCAAAATAGCCATCCGGCTCAAAAGACTCATGTACGAGGCGTGTAAAATGAACGGGTGGTGGATCAGTGAGATGAGTATACAAGCTGATCATGTTCATATTGTGGTGGAGATACCACCGCCTATCAGTGTGGCCGAGGTGGTGCAGATATTCAAGGGTGGCACGAGCCGGGTCCTGAGGAAAGAATTTCCGGAGATGGAAGAATTTTTATGGGGCGAGAGCTTTTGGGCGGATGGGTATTTTGCCGAGACGGTAGGAAAAGTGGACGAAGAAGTGGTGAAGAGGTACATCCGACAGCAGCGAGGCAACCCATAGCCAGATTATGCCACAAGGCTGAAACCCCGGGCTTTAGCCCGGGGAGTTTTCATTGATTTATTCCGCAACTTCGGTGAAAATGCCTGTATTTAACAGATGTTGCTAAAGTCCATCTTGCCGAGTGCCATTCGCATCTCAGCAATGGAGAAAGGCGGACCATGAAGCTTTCCAGTCGTCGCTTGCTTATCCTCACCCTTTGTTCGCTCAGCCTGGCCGGACAGAGCGTCCCGTCGAGGGGTCCCCAAGGTCCGGAGACCGGGAAGATCAGCTCGAACGACCGCGGCCTGCACGGCTACATCAGTTTCGAAGCAGACAGGCCGCCCGCCCGGTCGGAGTTCAGCGCGGGAATGGGCTTTTATTCGGCCGTCTGGTCTCTCGTCGGCGAGCCCATCGCCCATTTCCAGATCGGCCTCCCCAGCGCCTGGATAACCCCGGACAATTCCGACAACAAGGACACGCCGCTCGCCCCTGTCGGAACCTACGCGCGCGACCACTGGCCCGAGCGCAGGCCGACCTATGAAGCCGTCTTCCAGACGGTGGAAGGCGGACTGGGCTATTGGGCCGGCAACCACTTCCGATACGGCCCACCTAAGTTCAGCATGAACGCGACCCCGCAATGCTACGACTACGAGATCGGATCGCCCGGCTGGTCCTTTTTCTACGACAATGAGGCCCTGCCGGACAACCGCCTGGGCATCGCTCAACTCAGCAATAGGTTGCTGATCCCGCCGGACGCTCTTCCGTTCGCTGGGAATCCGAACGGTGAGTTCCTGGGTTACGCGTACATGGCCTTGCCGTTCACCGAACCCGTGGCCGGAGATCCGCCCACCGGCGACCAGGCCTGGACCTGTTTCCTGAGCGCGGCCAACTTCAAGGGACCGATCGCCTACTACATTCCTGAGACGTGGAGCAAGGTGGGCAAGCTATTCCACTATCCGTTCATCTACGGACGGGGGCTCGATGCCCGGCCGGGGGTGATGGGCGGCGGGGCCATGGAAATCAATACCGTCCCTTGCTTCCAGTCGCAGGACGCCCGGGGCAACGTCTACACAAAGCTGCCGGACCTTCGGTTCCCGGTCGACGAACGGGGCAGGACACTCCTCGTCCAGGACGTAACCTACTATTCCAAGGCGGCCCTTTCGGATGCCTTCAAGGCCTGGCGCGATGGAGGCGCGGCCTGTTCCGGCGCATTCAACGCGAAAGGCGCCTGGAAGGCGAACCTGACCACCCGGACGACGCGCTTCGATCAAGGCGGCAGGAAGATCAAAGGCGTCGAAAGGATCTTCGACACCAGAATCTTCGAGGGAAACGTCTGGGGGCTGCAATGGTTCGACGGGACAAAGCGTGCGATGGCCCATTTCCCGATGTATTTCAAGCACGTCGGAAACGAACGCGAGGCGGTCCCGCCCGAGAGCGTGCCCGCCGAGACGCGGCTCCACGCCCAGGAATTCGAGCGGGCCGCGCCCGGCGCGCCCTACACGTCGCCGCCCGGCCGAGCCTGGGGCCGCCCGGGCCCTGCCAAAGGTCCGTATCGGGTCCGCCTGGCCGACGGATCGCTCGTGACCTATTATTGGTATCGCTTCGTCGACCAGCCGTCCTTCCAACAGTACGCCTGGAGCGAGGCTAAAAAAGCCAGGCTGCAGGCTTTCGTCGAGAAGATCCACGCGGCTTGGCCGATCGACAGGGATTACATGGCGCCGCTTCGCTTCGGAAACCTGGCAACGCTTGACCCGGCCCTGCTCGTGACGCCGCCAAAAGGGCTGGAAGCCGGCTATGTTCCGATCGTGATCCGTCAGGAAGCGACGGGCTCCTGGCCGAGGGGGAAAGCGCCGGAAGATTGAACACTGGGACGACCTGGCGGAGACTCCTTTAGGAGATACAGATGAAGAATAGATACTTATGGCTGGCGGTCATCGGAACGATGACCGCCTCTGTCCTGTCCGGGCAGAAGGTCATCGACACAGAGAAGGGGTTCACGCTGCAAAACGACTACGCCCAATATCAATTTGAACCGCGCGGGTTCGGCCTTTCGGCAATGATAGACAGGAAAACCGGGTTCAATCACATCCGGCAAGTAAAGGGCAGGCATCTGCTGTGGGAAGTGGCGTTCGGAAGAGGGACCATGCGTCCGCGCATAGACAATAACTATAAACCGTGCACCTACGCGGAGTTGTTGACGCGGGCCAACGGCGATCAAATCCTCGTCCTGCAGTGGAACCGCCTGAGGTTCTGGGAGGAAGACGGGATCGTCACCGTGCACGTCATTATCGAGCTGCCCAAGGGCGACGGCGTGGCGAAGTGGCGAATCTCCGTTCAGAACCGATCCGATTACTGGGGGTTGTGGGAGGTCGCCTGCCCGTCCGTCAGCGGCTTCCCTTCAGAGGGTGATTACGACGCGGCCATCCCCGTGACCGGGTCGGGCGGCCAGCTGCTGAAGAAATGGACGGGTTCCTTCAGGACCCGATCGCCCTCCGGGTTCTTCCCCATGCAATTCATGTCGTTGAACTCCGGAACAAACGCTGTCTATTTCTCGAGCATGGACGGAGAATCAAGGGCTAAGGATTTCTCAGTGGATTCCAAGAAAGAAATCCTGTCGCTTGTCAGGTATCCCGAGAATATGGGCGTTCCCGGATCGGACCTTCCGGACCACCACGCAGTTGCGTTCGGACCCTACCAGGGTGGATGGCTGGAGGCTGCATATCGCTACAGGTTATGGGCCTTGCAGCAGGTCTGGACCCGAACAGGGCCTATTTCGCAACGTCCCGACTTTCCGAGATCCGCCATCAATATCGGCTTGTGGATCCGCGACACCTGGGTTTGGGATCTTCCTCAAAATGTTGAAAAGAATACAGGCGATCCCTTGACCTGGACACGCGATCATCGTAACCCTCACGAAATGGACCTGCCCTTCTTAAACGTCATGCAGAGGGTGGGCGTGCCCATCGCCTTTCAGTGGTATGGGTGGCATGAGACACTGTTCGACAACAATTACCCGCATTTTCTCCCCCCCTTGCCAGGGTTCAAAGAGCGCGTCAAGGAACTTGTCGACGCGGGGGCGCTTATCGTCCCGTATATCAACGGATTGAGCGCCGATAGCAAGATCTCCGACTGGAACAAGTTCGATCCCTATGCCATCAAAGATGAGGCCGGCGGACTGAGGCAGAAGTTCTATTGGGATGGGGCGGGGAGACTCACGCCCATGTGCCCTAGCCAGGTCCCCTGGCATCACACCATCGCCGATCTAGTCGATCGTCTGGTCGGTGAATATGGCGCCAACGGGATTTATATCGACGAGGTGTCCTGCAACTCGCATGAGCTCTGTTTCAACAGGGAGCATTTACATCCTCTCGGTGGCGGCCGCTACTGGGCTGACGGCTGGCGAGAGTTCTATCAAAAAATCCTTCATGTCGCTCGTCAGAACGGCCGCCAGGTCGTGGTCACGTCGGAGGCGGCCAATGAGATCTTTTTCGACCTGGTCACGGCAAATCTGTACACGGGGCAGCCGTGCGATTACGAGATCCCGCTGCAGGAGGTCGTCTATTCGGGCTATACTTTGTTCTACGGAACCGTCTGCGATTTCCGGAAGAGCCGACGGCTTTTCAATTTCTGGGTCGGACAAGGTTTCATCGACGGGAAGCAGGTCGGATGGATGGATTTCGATCTTTTCCGCAAGCCCGAGTTCTCAGCTAAGGTCGATTTCCTGCGCCAGTGCGCGCAGCTGAGGATGGTCACCCGGAAATTCCACACATTCGGCCGGTTATGGAGGCCGTTAACACCATCGAATCCAATCCCCACCTTTGAAGAGGAATTCAACGAGGGGGGGCTGCACAAAGGAATTGTCCCGTCCGCGGAAGCGAGGATATGGCAGGCCGAGGACGGGCACCTGGGTATTTTCCTTGTGAACTATACCGATACGGAAATCCCGTTCTCCTACGCCATAGACCCAGCTGAATACGGTCTTGTCGCCGACCGGTTCAAGGTAAGCGAGATCACACCCGGAAAGGTCATCAATTTGGCGGAAGAAGGCAGCTTGATCAATAGGACTGAAGCCCTGAAGCCGAATACGGTGAGAGTTCTGGAGATCGCCCCCCTGACCAATCCCGTTAGTCGTCCTCAGTCAGCTCGGAAGTGCGGTTAAACGGTCCTCTCCCAGACAGGCAGGTTCCATCTCAGAGCCGTATGAGGGTTCCACGAGCATTTGACTATGCTCCTTCCGTCGGCGGAAGTGGGCTTATTCCGAGATCACTAGCTTCAGGATTGCTTCCTCAATCTTCAGGCCCTAACCAAGAAGGAGCCTCACCCGAAAACTAGTCCAGCCAAAAATGGAGTTTTTGGCTTCTGGCATTGATATCGGCCTTGCTGGCCAGCAGCATTTCCGCCACGTCATGATGTCTCTCGCTTGCGTCGGGGTGCGCTTCGCCCCTCAGTCCGGAATTTCTCGAGAAGCGCCGCGAGCCGATGCACAATATCGGGGCGGGCTTCCCAGAGGTTGTGCGTTTCGTGCGGATCCGTTGCCAAGTCGTAGAGCTGACCGGGCGTGCCGGGCACCGGCGGCCGGCCTTCGGGCATCATCCATCCGCCCGACGTCGTGTTGTTGGGGATGAGCTTCCACGAACCCTGGCGGATGGCGATCGTTCCGTCCTCAGAATCGGACACCAGGGCTTCGCGGATCGGTTCCGCGTGCTTCCGCCCCAGGATGGCGGGCGAGAGGTCGTAGCTGTCGGGTCCCGCGTCGTCGGGCAGAGGAGTCCCGGCGAGAGTGGCGAACGTCGCCATAAGATCGACCAGACAGAGGGGCTCGGCGCTCGTCCGGCCGGGCCGGATGCGGCCGGGCCAAACGGCGATGAAAGGCATCCGGTGACCACCCTCCCAGATGTGCGACTTAAGCCCGCGCCAGGGCCCGGCCGAGCTGTGGCCGTTCGTGCCTGGATGAGGACCGTTGTCGCTTGTGAAGACGACCAGCGTGTTGTCAGCCGCGCCGATCCGGTCGAGGACCCTTACGATTTCGCCCACGCACCAGTCGGCGAGGACGACCAAGTCCCCGCGAGGGCCGTCCTGGCTCTTGCCCTTGACGAAATCGGGAGGAAGCCAGGGAGTATGGGGCGAGGAGAGGCACAGCAGGACGAAAAACGGCGTGTCCGGAGACATTGCCCTTGTCTTCTCCATGAAGGCCACGGCCTTCTCCGTGAATCGAAGGTCGACCTCCTCGAGTTTGAATCCCGGCGCGATCCAGCCTTTGCGGGGGCTGCCCTCCTCACCCTTGGTCATATCATAGAAATCGGAGACCTGACGGTCAGGGATCGCCGTCACGCGGTCGCCATCGATGAAGACGAACGGCCCGTCCATCGACGAGCAGGCCGCCGTGAAGAAAGCCGTGTCGAAGCCATGGTCCAGGGGACCGCCCAGGATGGGCTTGCTGAAGTCCACGTTCAGCCCGGTCCGGGGGTCCGAGTCCTGCCAGGAGCCCGGGAACATACGTTCGGCATCTGCGGCCGTCGGCGTGAATCCGTTGGCCCTCGTCCAGCCGAGTCCCAGGTGCCATTTGCCGAAAAAGCCCGTGGAGTAGCCCCGCGAACGGAGGATCGAGGCAACGGTCGGCCTGTCCCGCTCGATGAGCGGGGGGGTATAGCCGCCGACGACCCCTCTCTTGAGCCAGGTCCGCCAGCAATAGCGGCCCGTGAGAATTCCGTAGCGCGTGGGCGTGCAGACGGCCGAGGGCGAATGGGCGTCGGTGAACCGGACGCCCCGGCGCGCCAGCCCGTCGCTGTTCGGCGTCGGAATCTTGCCGTCGGGATTATAGGACTGGAGATCCCCGTAGCCGAGGTCGTCGGCCAGGATGAGAACGATGTTGGGTGGCCGGTTGGCCGCTCGCCACGAAGAGCTGTGGCCGAAGGCGAACGCCGCGCTTCCCGCGATCGCGGTTCCAACCGCGCCGCGGGCCAGAGTCTCGAGAAATTCGCGTCTTCCAAGACGGCTCATGATGCCCTCCTTTCTGTCGCCGGGATCCCGACCCGTGTTTGTCGTCAGGCGTTTTCGGACTCGCGGGCTGATTTCTTAAGCTACGGATTCCGTCTCTCATGATAAGTTAGCTGACGCCGATAATTCAGGATAGTGTTTCCTGATCAACGACTGCTCGTCGTCCGTAAGCCCCGAGAGAGGCACCGGAGCATCTTCCGGGCGCCGGTGCTTCTGATTGATTCGGTTGATCAGGCTCCAGTTCCGCGACGGTTTGCCGGGCGCAGGGTCAGAAGGTTCACGGGCTGGCACATCGTACCGGGTGAAATCAATCACCTTGCCAGGTTCTTCCTTCTTCCAGTCTCGCAATATCGCGAGCCTGAAATCGGTGTTCATGAACCAGCGGATCTCCAAGTTGGGCTCTGAACCTCCAATGCCAGTACCCCGCTGGACAAACCGGTAATCCAGACCTTTGTTATCCGGGTGTTCGCGCCGCCATGCCTCGCCGAACTCTCCCTGCGTAACAACCCGAACGTCGGGCCAGCGTTCTCTCACATTCTGAAGCCACTGGGTCAGGCACTCCAGAACTCCCGGCTTAAGTGACTTGACGAGGCTGATCTCCCAACAATCCGTAACCCATCCAAATCCATTGCGCTTGAAGGCATCGTCAAAGTGGTTGGCCGTGACCGCCATAACCTCGGCCATGCCTTTATCCACGCCGAGATTGCGATACGATTCAATCGGCCCCACTCCAAGCCTGCTGTTAAAGCCTCCCTCGAATCCGAAACGCCGCGCACATAGAAAGTCACATGTCCAGCCATCCAGGTTGACACAGTCGATGAAGTCCGCCCGCCCCTGCGCAGGCTTGCACGCATGTTCACGGCTTGGATAATAGGGATAAGATATGGAACCGTCGCCGTCGCCATTGTCTATGCCGTACTGACTCCAGATCGTGCCCTGGCAGACATGAATGCCCTCCTCTTCTGCAAGGTAGCGCAGATTCTCGGCCGAAAGGAATCCAGCCACCAGGCTCCTTGGTTTGTATCCGTTTCCAACCATGTCACGTATTATCTGAAGTGCTTCTTTGATATCCTTGTTGACCTGCGCGCGCGAGCTGTACATGGGTGCGAAATATCCACCTGGTATAAAGGTGATTTCATCGCCATACGCCTTGTGATAGCCCACAACCTGCTTGCGAATGGCAGCGTAATTCGGCCGCTCATCGTGCAAAGCAAGCCAGGAGAAAGCCCATGTCACCTGCGCACCGGGAAAACCTCTTGAGACCGCATCACGGAATGCGGCCACGGCTTCCGGAGTATGAAGCGCGGCTTCGTCATCACCTTCGTTCAGATGACGCGCCGCCTCAATCTGGTTTACGCGAATGACCGTGTTCAACGTTAGAAAACGTCCCCCCTTCACGGTAAGATGTCTCTCAGAAGTCGACTCGGAAGCGGCCAGCGCACCTCCATAAACAGCAGTAACTAAAATCAGGCTGATCAGACTTCTTTTGATCATGCTTGTCTCCTCTGACCTGCCCCTCATCAATGCTTCAGCCCTTGAGTGAATATTCCGACCATGATAGCCTCTGGAGCTGGCGGCCCGTAGCCTAAGGAGCTATGCGGCCGGAAGCGATTGTATTCCTTCCTCCAGCCCTCCACAAGGACCTTTGCTTCCGCTAGGGTATCGAGCATGACCTCATCCCAGAAGAATGGTCCAGACATCATGTGAGTTTTCTGGCTCACCGGATCTAATCAGGGGCAAGTCCAAAGATTGAAAACCTCGTTTCAGAAGTGTTACATTGAGCAAGAGAGGTCAAAGAGATTTTCATGAATCGAAGGAAGTTTATGGTCAGAAGCCTTGAGGGAGCGTTGGGGGGGCTGATGATATCGCAATGGTCCGGAATGGGACTTGCGTCAGAAGGAGCGCAGGCGAGCCGCATTGAATCACTTTTCGAATCAAGCAACCCGGATCTCATGCGCCTGGCCGAGGACGTTTTTCGCCAATGTGTCATCGCCAAAATCAGACCTCCGGAGGGCACTCTCGAGCATCGCTGGTTGCAGGCGGGAACGGGCGATGACTTCTACGGGCAGTGGATATGGGATACCATGTTTGAGGTAGACCTTCTTGCGATTCTTCCGGAAAAGAAAGAGCTTATCCGCGAGATATTCCAGAACTATTGGGATTTTCAGGAACGGTGGAACAAAAAGCGTCCCGAATATGCTCATAACATGATAGCCTGTATGATCGAACCAAAAAATACTCGAACCTGGAACGATTATCCGGCCTACTCACAGATTCCCATTCTCGGTTGGGGTCTGGAGCGCGTATTCAAACGCAATGCAGACAAAGGGTTGGTCCGGCAGAGCCTTGGGCCGCTCGAAAAGTTTCATGAATGGTACTGGAACGAACGGGATGTGAACGACATTGGTCTTGTTGCGGTCGGGTCGTATAGCGGAAAAATACAGCATGCCCGCTTTGAAACTTTCGATTATGAGTGTAATCTCGATGATCTCAAACTTACGGCACACCCGTTACGTAGGGGCAGCGGCGAAGGTAATTGGTATGGAGATATCTGTCTCCCCGGTATAACCAGCTATCTGATTTGTTCCGAGCGTAGTCTGGTTCGCATGGCAAATGCACTGGGCGATCATGCGATGGCAGAACGGCGCCAAAAACGTATCAGGAAATCAATTGAAGCCGTTCGAAAATACATGTGGGACGAGGAGAGTGGCACTTTTCTGGCAGTTCATCGGGATACCCTTGAGAAGATCAGGGTGGCGACCATCGGGAGCTGGATGCCGTTGATGGCAGAGGCTCCAACGCCTCTGATGGTCAAACGGATGGCAGAGATATTTATGACGGACCATTGGCAGACGCCTCTTCCTATCCCAACCGTGGACCGCAAGGACCATCGCTGGGTATCAAACAGCTACTGGCGCGGAGATGTCTGGCCAGCCCCCAATTATCAGGTGGCCTACGGATTTGCGATGAACGGTCATCCCAAAATTGCTGCCGACATCGCCGACAAGACTGTGGCCAATGCCCTTAAGAACGGCATCAACGAGCATTACGATTCCATATCTGGCATGCCACTGGGAGTTCCCTATAACGGAATGACCTGTACGATTGTGACCATGATGCTTGACGGACTTACGAACCAGTACAAACTGAATGCAAGGAGAACGGCGTAAACCTCCTTGGACGAGAAAGATGGATCAAATCTTTTGCACGGTTGTGACACGGCGGGAATATCGAATCAGAATGTGAAGGTCTTCAGGCGTCCTCCCGTTCGTGAGACAGGATAAGTCAACCGTCCTTTCCCGTCAAGGGAAGCCTCCCTCGGGAGGTTCGTCCCGTGATTTCGTGATGCGAAGGGCTAATCCTGAGCCTGACACGGACGGTCTTGCGTCGCGCCGGAAATGCAATTTCCTATTCATCCCGCGTTTGACATGTACCTGCGCGCCGTGCTATAAGCCGGGGGGAGAACGCCGATAAAAAGACGCGAGTTCGTCAAGTCCGTCAGCCTGGCGTCGCTGGCCGGCCCCCTCGGCCGATATCGACTCTTCCGCGAGGTCGCCCTCTCCTCTTCCCCGCCCAATATCGTCTTCATCATGGCGGACGACCACGCCGCACAGGCCATCGGCTGTTATGGAAGCCGCCTCAACCGGACCTCGCACATCGACCGGATCGCCCGGGAAGGGGTGCGGGTTGACAACTGCTTTTGCACCAACGGGATATGCGCTCCTAGCCGGGCCACTATCCTCACTGGAAAGTACAGCCATCTCAACGGGGTACGCGACAACGCCCAGGTTTTTGACGGGTCGCAGGAGACCTTCCCCAAGCTTCTTCGGGCGGCGGGCTATGAGACGGCCCTCATCGGCAAGTGGCATCTTCAGAGCGACCCGACCGGTTTCGATCATTGGAGCATCCTCCCCGATCAGGGTGAATACTATAATCCCGACTTGATCGAGATGGGCACGACAAAACGACACGCGGGGTATGTCACGGACATCCTAACCGACCTGGCCGTCGATTTTATTGAGGCGCGCAGAAACTCGTCACGGCCCTTCCTGCTGATGCTCCATCACAAAGCCCCGCACCGGAACTGGCAGCCGGCCGTGCGGCACATGACGCTCTATGACAACGCGAAATTTCCCGAACCGCCGACACTGTTTGACGATTATGCGACGCGATCCCGGGCGGCCGCGGAACAGGAAATGACCATCCGGGACCACATGACTCTCGAATCCGACCTCAAGCTCGGGCCGCCGCCGGAGAGGCTGGACGAAGCCCAGAGAAGGGCGTGGGAGGCGGCCTTCGGCCCGAAGCGAGAGGCGTTCCGCAAGGCCGGGCTCTCGGGAGAAGCACTCGTCCGCTGGAAATACCGGCGCTACCTTCAGGACTATCTCGGCTGCGTGGCTGCGGTTGACGAAAGCATCGGCCAGGTCCTCGACGGGCTCGACCAGACCGGCCTCGCGCCGAATACCCTTGTCGTTTACACCTCCGACCAAGGGTTTTTCCTGGGAGAGCACGGCTGGTTCGACAAGCGTTTTATGTACGAGGAGTCGCTCCGGATGCCGCTCCTCATGCGTCTGCCCGGTCGCATCCCGCCCGGTTCGGTCAATAAGGACATGCTCACGAACGTGGATTTCGCCCCCACCTTTCTCGATGGCGCCGGTCTGAAAAAGCCCTCCGCTATGCAAGGGAGATCATTTCTGCCGCTGGCCACGGCCCGGCGAGTGTCCGGCTGGCCCGAGTCGATCTACTATCACTATTACGAATTCCCGGCCGTCCACATGGTCAAGCGCCATTACGGCGTCCGCACCAAGCGGTATAAGCTCATCCACTTCTACCATGACATCGACGCCTGGGAGCTTTACGACCTCGCGAGAGATTCCCGGGAGCTCCACAACGTCTACGCCAACCCGGCTTACGCCAAGGTCCGCCGCGAGTTAGAGGACGAACTCCTGCGGCTCCAGAAGCTCTACGGTGATTCCGAGGAGCTGGCCCGCCGTTTTCTCGAAGCCGACCTCAAGAAGTGACATCAGCATCCGCCTTTCACATCATGGCCAAGCCCGCGGGGGCGCAGTGCAACTGCCGCTGCGACTACTGCTTTTACCTCGAGAAGGAACGTCTTTACCCCGGTTCGAGCTTCCGGATGTCGGACGATGTGATGGAAGCCTACATCCGCCAGACCATGTCGACTTACCCCGGGCCCGTCGTGCCGGTCACCTGGCAGGGCGGAGAGCCCACGCTCATGGGCCTCGATTTTTTCCGGCGGACGGTTGAGGCGGAAAGAAGGCACGCCCGGCCCGGCCAACGCGCAGCCCACTCAATCCAGACAAACGGCGTGCTGATCGATGAGCCCTGGTGCCGCTTTTTCCACGATCATGGGTTCCTCGTCGGTTTGAGTCTCGACGGCCCGCGAGAGCTCCACGACTCCTTCCGCCGCGACAGAGGCGGGAAATCGGTTTTTTCCAGGGTCGTCCGAGCGGCACGCCTGATGCAGGAGCATGGGGTCGAGTTCAACATCCTCTGCACCGTGAACGCCGCCAACAGTCATCGTCCGCTCGACGTCTACAGATTTTTCCGGGACGAGATCGGGGCCCGTTATGTCCAATTCATCCCGGTCGTCGAGCGGACGTCCGGACCCGTAAACCGGGACGGACGGCAGGTTACCAGCCGCTCCGTGCGCGGCGCCGATTTCGGCCTCTTTCTCTCGGAGATCTTCGACGAATGGGTCCGCCGAGACGTGGGGTTGATGTTCGTACCCTTCTTCGACGCCGTGCTGGCGTCTTATGTCTATGGAGAATCCACCTTATGCGTGTTGCGTCCGACGTGCGGCGACGCCCTGGCCCTCGAGCACAACGGCGACCTCTATTCCTGCGATCATTACGTCGACCGGGTCTTTCTCCTGGGGAACATCCTCGAAAAGCCGATCGGCGAGCTTTTGTTCTTGGAGAAGCAGCGGGCCTTCGGCCGGGCCAAGTCGGGGAGCCTGCCCGGCGAGTGCCGCGAATGCCGCTTCCTCTTCACCTGTCACGGCGAGTGTCCTAAGAACAGAGTTCTCGCGACGCGCAACGGCGAGCCCGGACTGAACTGGCTCTGTGAGGGCCTGAAGGCTTTCTTTGCCCACACCGAGCGGCCTATGCAGCTCATGGCCGGCCTGCTCAGCCGCGGCCAGCCGGCCGGAAGCATCATGAGAATCCTCGCCGAAGAGGAAGGCCGCTGGACGCCGACACCGGGCCGTCCGAACCCTGGAAGAAATGATCCTTGTCCCTGCGGCAGCGGGTTGAAATTCAAGAAGTGCCACGGCCGGACTTGATCCTGAAGCGCTTCGGACTTCCGGAGCGGCCTGAATTTATGCTAAGTTTTCGGCGAGCCCCCCTCGAGCTCGGCCCGTGCCGGGGCGGAGGGTTAGGCGCCGGGTTTGGGTGACCTGCCCCGATCTCCCCATCCCCCCAGCGGTCCGCGTGACATCCGAGCGGCCGAATATGCCCAGTAATGACTAACCAGGCCTGCTCTTGGTTAATGGCAAAGCCTCGTTCATATGGGGAGAATTGGCAGGGCGGATAAGACTCGAACTCGCGACCTCCGGCGTGACAGGCCAGTGGTCCTATCAAATTTCCCCAGACCTTAACAACCCCCTGCGGACTCGGCGTAGACAGATTTGTCAAGGGATGTAGCGAGAAAAAGCGACTTTTAATATTATAATTCTAAATCAGGATTCTTATTCATAAGTTATCTCCCCTTAAGGATTTGAATTTTAAAAACGTAATCGCTTTTGCACTCGGGACATATGCCCCTAAACATAGGGGTGTGCCGAACTAAACCAAGAAATTCCAACGGGTCAATTCTTGTCTGGCACTTTTCGCAAAAGAAGCCGAAATAATCGGTTGTCAATCCACCGACAACCGTGTGGACCATCAACCTCCTCGTATCCATTTGACACTCCTCCACTAATATTCGAAAGTTTTAGCCTTTATCCAATTCTGTCTTTCACTGCCAGCGCTCCCAAGAGCAAGACTCCCCGTGGGCCAACCGTGTGCCCAAAAACGCCAAAACGGCCTGTCTCGGTTTAACACCGCACCAAATTGGATATGGCACCAAATGGCCGAAGGCTGAATTTTACGTCAAGATGATTTTGCCCTAGCTTTTACTATCCGCTGTTTCCATAAGTAATCACCAATCAGCTCAAGATAGTTGGCGTACCCACAGGGGGCACTTATGAAAACCTTCATCATTTGAAATCACGATGAACTCGGTTTTCAAAATGCGGCCACAGTTAAGGCACCTCACTATCGAAGGGGACCTTGTGCTTACAATTCTCTCTCGACGTATCACAATAAACCTCCTTAACATTCACCGTGTGGACACGGTGTGGACAAAATCGCTAAAAATGGCTCGGTTTAGCTAACTCAGGCTAAAAACAAGAACCAGGAAAAGTGTTAAAAATCAGGGAATAGGGAAAGCCAGCGAGAGGACTCGAACCTCCGACCCGCTGATTACGAATCAGCTGCTCTACCGACTGAGCTACGCTGGCCCGGTCGCCGGATGGCATTGAACGGATAGAAAATAGTGGATTTACCTGCAGGTGTCAAGCCGCCGGCCCGAACCCGGCGGGAGAAATAGTTCTGTCAGCAGGAGCCAGAATCCAGCATCCGGCGGCGGATCCGATAATAGGGAATCAACATAAGGAGTACCACCAGGAGCATGGCGAAATAATAACGGTTGATCCCCTTGGCCAATCCATGCGTGACCAGGATCAAACTCGTCTGGAGATGGATGAAAACGAGGTTGAGAAAAATCAGCCCCAGAGAGACGACCTCTTTCTTCAAGTCCAGCAGCCGTTTGTCTCTCTCAATCCACGAAGAGCCGTCCCGCAAATCCGGCCCGGGAGCTCGGAAAAAGGCGCCCTTGGCCAGGACCATAAACACCAGCAAAAACAGCGTTTGAGCGATAGGATAGACAAAAAAGAGGGGTGATCTCGCTCCCCTCACGATGTCTGTGCTCCAAAGACTTTTCCAGAGCGCCACTTCCTCCGGCAGCCTGGGATAGGCATAAACCGACATCACCCAAGACACCCCAAGGAGAAGCCAGGGGGCGAAGGCCAATAAGACCAAGACCTTCTTCCCGGCCGCGCGAAATTTGAATCGCTGCATCTCTCTATATTCTAGCACATCAACCAACAACTTATGGGGAGGGATTATGGTGACCAAACTGGGGAACCGAACGGGCTGACAAACCACCTGCTGCGACAGAGGCGAGGGCTTCTGTATTTTCTTTGACCTAGGCGAGGGGCAGTGGCGTGAGAAACCCGTATGAGGAGTGAGCGGGCACGGTTTCTCGACCGAAGGGAGAGAAGAGCGAACGACGAATCGAGCCCGTTTTCCGCGCTGGGAGAAAACGGGCGCGGTTTCGATGCCACTGCCCCGAGCCT